>ERZ1370068.3284-contig-24_pt1 | contig 50725 bp, 52 predicted proteins | sample MGYA00561227_ERZ1370068 | MGnify/ENA primary metagenome ERZ1370068 (study PRJEB38410, sample SAMEA6850437) | metagenome | study: Metagenomic assessment of the ecological functions of the soil: analysis of the soil microbiota associated with the... | reverse complement strand
AGGCTAAGTGGTTGCTCGACGGCTCGTCCGCCTGGAAGCGGCAGCCGCGCCGAGAGGATCGGCCCCGTGATGAACCCAGCCGCATCCCCGACCCTCCTGAAATCTTTGTCTGCCGACCGAAACGCCAGTGCATCATAATTGGGCGGCTGATTTGTCCCTATGGAACTGGCAGCACATTTTCCTCGCCCTCTCCAGCTCGCTGCTGCGCCTGGGCTACGGTTTCGCCATGCAAACCGCGGTTCTTCGGTCGCCAAAGAGACTCAGTAGCGACAGGAGAAAAAGTCTTCGCGTCGGGCAAGGCCGCGGAATCCCCGGTCCCGATGGTGGCGTGCCGCGCTGGCGAGTTTCACAACCAGATCGACGCCATCAGGCGAAGAGCTTCTGGCGCCGATCGCTGCCGTCTGACGGCGCTTTCTGGCGCGGGCGCGAATGACCGAATTGTGCGCGCCAGCGGTGAAGACGGCGCGATCGCATTGCTGGAGCGTCCTCTGTCGTTCATTTCCGGCGGCTCGTACCCGCGCGCGTCGAAATTCTGTCGAGATCTATCTCCAGATCGCGAGACCTGCGACGATCCCGGATCGACCCTGGGCGCGCATCCAACGACGTGGCGCGCGCTGGCGTGAGTGGACCGCCCGGTCCATAGAGTCGATGTCTCGAGTTTTCTTCTCGCCGCCGGTGGAGCGCGCCGTCGAGGCGACGCGAACGGAAATACCCCTCCTCGACACCGGAGCACCGTCTTTCGGTCGTGGAGCGCGCGGTCAAGAAAGGCGGCTCACCCCCTTGCCGAATAGGCGGTCTGCGCGGGCGGCGAGGATAACATCACACTGCAGGATCGCTTGCACTTTTCGCCACGGCGCGCCACTGCCGACGCGTTGTCACGACGACGAAATCCGAGTTGACCTCAGACGCATCCACGGAGTGCTGCTGGGATACCGCGTGACGATGAGCCTCGCGAGGGACGGCTGCTCCTTACGCCGTAAAGTGGCGACGACGCGTCCGGGGCGCCCTACTGGGATGTCGGCGGACAGAAATAATGTGTCTCTCGCCGGGAAGGCGTTCGAAGTGCTCTTCCCTTTCGACATCACTGGCGCGGACATCGATCAGATGCCGCGCGCCGTCGATCGCGTCCGCGGCTACGGTCCGTACGTGAAAGTTCGCTGGTGGGGCTTCGTCGGCTCGCGGCGTCCGGCCCGACTCCTGACTCGAAGCGTCGTCGGATTCGGACGCGAGTCGCCCGGCGGCGCTTCATGGGGCCGCACCCTCGACGGAACGATCGTCGATATGCGCGGCGGTCTCCGCCTCATCCAGGAACTGAGCCATGTCGCCCGGTGTTCCTCGGTTCACCCAGCTGACGGGCCCGCTCGACTTCTGCGCGCTTGGCGGTCGACGGCAACCAGCCGTGGATGTATTCTCGCGCGCCTCATCGAAAATTGTGCGCGATGCGCTGCTCGGCCGACGACGACGCCGAGATCTACGGCGGTTCCCCGTCGGCCGAGGTCTGGTCGGGCGGGATGCCCCGCCAAAGCGTCAACACGGTCGGCGCGCGCGTCTGGCATCCTCGCTGTTCATTCGGCACCCGGACATGGACGTCGCCCCTTCCGCCCGACTGAAAAACGGGAGCGCGGGGTACCGCAGCCAGCCGTGGAGGAAGGGTCCCACCTGAACGAGGCGTCGCGCCAGCAGGATTTTTACACGGTGAACGCTCTTCCGTGAGATCCGTTGACGGAGAATCCTCGACGCTCACGGCGCGGTCTCCACGATCTCGCGAGTTATCGCGCTTCGCGCGATCGACGCGCGCACGTTCCCCGAAGATCCGCTTCGAATTTGGCGCGCTTTCCAGTTCGCCCGCCTCGACCCCCTGTCGGAGCCCGACGCTGGCCCGCCGGGGAGATTTCGCGGAATTGTCCCGGGGAGCGCGTCACCGACGATCAAGAAGCTCCTCGCGGCGAGGCGAAGCTCCTCGGTCGGTTCGCGTTGGCGGCGGCGCGACCGAGCGATCGCCGCGTCGTTCCCGGAAATTTCGAAGGGTCGCGACTTCAGATCCGGAGCGTACTGAGGGAAACGTCTGGGTGCACACCATGATGGTCGCCAGACGACGCGGCCGTGGCCCGCCGCGACACCTGGGGCCTGTGTGGCCAAGAGCCTCCATCGTGCTCGGCGTTTCTTCCATGACCTGGGAAAGGCCACGACCGACAAGCCGCATGCCCAAGGACGGGAAAGCGCATCGTCGCCGCGCCACGAGGCTGGAGATGCTCGCGCGCGCCGTTTACGCCTTGATCGTTCGGCGACGTCGAGGCGTCCTCGCGATCGTTCGCTGGCACTTTCCTCGGCTCCTATTACCCTCTTAGCCTGGACGAGCGCTCGCACGCGAATCACGCATCTGGTGAAGGAGAGGTCGCGCGACAGGCGCGTCGGCTGTTTCGATGCGCTGATCCCCGGCCTGATGCTTGCGTTGCTGTGGCGGCTCCAGCTGACGTCGCCCCCGTACGCTGGATCCGCGGGCGGCGTGACGTGCCGGGGTCGGGGCAAAGCGCCGGCCCCGAGGTGCCCGCCAAGTGGCCTGAAGAAGTGCGGATCGGGGCAGATCAGAGATCGCCGAGGTGCTTCGCGCTTACTCGACGAATAGGCCGCGCCGCAAAAACGGCGACCCTGCGGGAACTCCCAGGCTGTGACCGACTTCCAAACAACGCTTCGGGCTTCTGACCGAAACGGCAGGGAGCATAGAGTTACCCGTACGGAGACCTGCGCCTATGCCCGCTGGGTGAGAAACGCCATTTTTTCACACCGCAAGGAAGGATCGTCAGGGGGCGGTTATACCCCATAAGGCCGGGCGTAGCGGCGGAGGCGCCCATGCCGAAACAGTGGCCGCAGCACACCGAATCCTCAGTGGGCGGAGGACGACGGCCGATTGCCAAAGTGTTTCGCAGATCTTCGGCGCTACCTCCGGCGATGGCGCACGCTTCTGAAAGAGGTCGCGCCGGTTCGCGTGGTCGGCGATCTCGTGGCTGGCATTATCGCCGCAAACGCTCGAAATGGCAGTGAGTTCGTCCTGGCTCAGGACGCCGGGATACCGAAACGGGCCGTGGCTGGCCCTCAAGGACATGGAGCGTTTTTTCGCGGTCTGTCCGATACGCCGCGCGAGCATCTGGTCCTGAGACGCTGGGGCTGTCCAGTCCAGCAATGCGTCCGCTGACGAATCGCGGGACGGCCCGATCCCAGCCGCTTCGTCGCACATCGCGAGCGGGTCACATGGATCTCATCCGGGAAGAGGGAACCTTGGGCTGCCAGCGGAAGCGCGTGGAGAAGTTCGAGCACGAACGCGGCCACGAGCTCGCGACCGCGTGCATTCTGGTGGATCAAGCGGGGCGTCGAGGCGGGGGGATCGCGTGACAAGCTGCGGACGATCCGGACCCCGAGGCACATGAAAGAACTCGCTGCGGCAAGTCGGATTGGCCGCGCGATCTCTCCCAGCGCCTCAGGCAGAGGCGATTTGCCACGCACGATGAGATCGCGTCGCGGCTGAACCTGGTGAATGCGCCGTCGAGGGAGGCGTTCTCGGTCGTGCGCGAGCCGATGCCTCTCGAGGGGACCATCAGGCGATCAGGGGGCATTACGACGTGACGGAAACTCCGTCGCCGACGTGCAAACGCCCTCGCCGTTTCACGCCGCCGCGCAGCGACAAATCGAGCAGCGCGTCGATGTCGCCCTCCGGGAGCTGAACGCCCGGCGAAGAGACGGTCGTCCGGATGCGCTTTCGGGATCGGCCGCGAAGCGCGCGCGCGCACGCTCGAGCAAATGCGGCGAGCGGCTCCCGCCTGTCCCGCGAACGCGTCCGCCAGATCGAAGAAGCTCGCCCTGGCGATATCAGCCAAAGCTTTCGCCCGTTTGCTCGCGAAGCTCCGGCCGAGCTAGTCCTTGCGCGCCGGTGAAACGCGAGTAGCTTCCCGGGACGAACCGGAACTCCTGCTTGCTCCGGCCTGGCTCGATGTCGTGGGTCAGGCACGCCCTGACGAGGTCCGATTGACGCCGCGCCCCCGTCTTGACGAAGACGCGTTTTCAGGTGCGGTCGGGCGGTGCTGTGGGAGATGCCGATCGCCGCGGCCGCCTGCCGCGTAACTGGGACATCCGCCGACTGATCCGTGACGCGAGTTCCCTTGGCTTCTGCGTGGACTTCAGACTGGTACCTCTTTGGTGAAGACGCCGTGAAGGGCGCGCCGGCCTCGGCGTTCCCGGTTGTTCGATCAGCACGACGACGGCAGCCGAACGTGACGCGGGAAGAGTCCCGCGTGAGCGCCGGTCGGTGCGACCATCGCCGTCAGCGGCGCGGCGGCCCGGCCCGGCGTACCGGCAGGGGAAACGGAGCCGCCGTGTTGCAGGAAACGGCCGGAGTCGACAGCCGCCGCGCCGAAGTCATCTGGTGGAGCCCGACCTCGGCGCGTGCTCGTGTAGGCCACGAGAACGCCGCGCGCTCGAGCCGCGGAACCATTGTCCCCTCGACTCCACTGATCTTGCGCGCCGCGTCCATTCATCGACGATGGCGGCATCGCCGATCGAGGGAAGGAAGATGACGGCGGCGGCATGCGCCCCCGAAGCGCGCTGGAGACGGCATGCCGCCCCGCTTTGAACCTGACTCGAGGCTCCTGGATGCGTGCGGCCTCGGACGCAGGGTGCGGCGTCACCGCTTCGAGGATGCGGCGCTGCGCGTCGCCGACCGGCCGGGCGCGGCGCGGTCCGGCCGGCCGGAGACCGAAAAGCGGCTCCGGATCGGCCGTCAGCATCGGCGCGGATCGAGTACCGAACGCCGAGCGGCCGGAGGAAGCCAGGGGTAGAACCTTCCGAGCGCAGCAAGATCTCGTCCCGTCTCCGCATCTGCTCGCCCGTCAGGATCGCACCCGGCTTCAGCAGTTGCGCGCGCCGTGGAGGACCCAGACGTTGCGCGTCGCGGTAGTACGTCTCGTACCCGCGCAGGTCCGGCAGCATCTTGACGCCCCAAGCGCCGACGGTGGTGGCGGGCTCGACGTCGCCGGCGCGGGCGTGGACGTGCACCGTCGCGATGGTCGCCCCCAGCTTGAGACCGATTTTCTCGAGGACGGAAGTCCAGTGCTCGTGCTCGGTCGTCGCTCGGTACATGAGCGCGACGACCTCGTCGAACTCTTTCCGCGGCCAGGCACTTGTCATGGCCACCACCCGGGACGACTTTACGGCGGGCCCGTCACTTCGTCCAGCGGTCGAGCCAGTCGAGCACGGTGTCGTACCAGAGGATGCTGTTGTCGCGGCTTCAGGACCCAGTGGTTCTCGTCCGGGAAGTAGAGGAGCTTGCTCGGGAATCCCCTGGCGCTGCAACGCGGTGAACGCGGCGAAGCCGCCGGTTTCGACGACGCGGTAGTCCTTCGCGCCGTGGACGACGAGCATCGGCGTCTTCCAGTTCTTGACGAAGTCGACCGGATTGTGCTTCGCGTAGCCCTGCGGGTTCTCCCACGGCGTGCCGCCGTGCTCCCACTCGGGGAACCAGAGCTCTTCGGTCGCGAAGTAGGCGAACCGCTCGTCGAGATTGCCGTCGTGCGTCACGAGGCACTTGAAGCGGTCGGGCCAGTTGCCCGCGATCCAGTTGACCATGTAGCCGCCGTAGCTGCCGCCGAGCGCGGCGACGTTCGCCGCCGTCCATCCACGGGTATTTCGCCAGCGCGGCGTCCAGCCCCTTCTTCAGGTCTTCGAGCGGCTTGCCGCCCCAGTCGCCGTTGATCGCGTCGGTGAACGCCTGGCCGTAGCCGGTCGATCCGTGGAAGTCGATCATGACCGCGGCGTAGCCGCGCCCGCGTAGGTCTGCGGATTCCAGCGGTAGTGGAAGTCGTTGCGGAACGAGCCTTGCGGCCCGCCGTGGATCAGCAGGGCGACCGGGTATTTCTTCGGCGGGATCGAAATCCACCGGCTGCACGATGTACGCGTAGACGGTGTCGCCGCCCGCGCCCTTGAACGTGAACTGCTCGGGCTCGACCGACGCGCGATCGAGGCAACGCGCTCGTCGTTGATCGACGTGACGGTCTTCTGCAGATCGCCGCCGTCGTCCTGCAGAGCAGTACTGAATCTCCGCCGGTCCCTTGAAGCTGTCGAGAAGGAAGACGATGCGGCCCCCGACGAGCCTGCGGCGAAGTGGCGTGCCCTTGCCCCACACCGTCCGCGCCTTGCCGGTGGCGGCATCGACGGCGAAGAGCGCGTGCTGGCCCAGATCGTCCGCCGTGCAGTACAGCTCCTTGCCCGTCGGCCGACCACACCGGCGCGGACGGCGAACGATCCCAGCCCTCGGTCAGCACGCGCTCTTGCCGTCGGGCCAGGAGCGGAGCACGATGCGGAATCGGTCGCTTTCGTACCCGGGCGCTTCATCGCGAGATACGCGAGCGTCTTGCCGTCCGGCGAGAACGCCGGGAACGAGTCCCATGCGGGATTCGCCTTCGTCAGATTCTTGGGGCGGAGCGGAGCCGTCGATCGGTGCGAAGAACAGGTCGAAGTTGGTCGACCACGCTTCCTCGCGCCCCACATCGCGCGCGGCGAAGACGATCGCCGGTGCCATCGGCGTGAACGTGTACTCCTCGATCCTGCCGAACGGCTTCGACGGCGCGTCGGCGTCCATCGCGTTCATCACGTCGACGCGGCTCGCCTCCGGCGACCGCGCATCACGAAGAGATGGGAGCGCCGGCCGTCGGCCCAGGCGTCCCAGTGCCGCATGAACAGGCTGTCGTAGATCTTTCCGGTGGACTTCTGCGCCGCCTCTGTCGTCGAGCCGCTTTTTCGTCTCCGCGACGGTCGTGCCGGGAACACCTCCATCGAGAGCGCGAGCTTGGTGCCGTCGGGGAGAGCGACGAAGCTGCCGACGTCGAGCGGGAGCGTCGTGATCGGCTGCGGCTCGCTCGCCGTCGAGCGCGAGCTTCCACACCTGCGCCGAGCCGCTGCGCGTCGAGAGGAAGTAGATCGCCTTGCCGTCCGGCGCGAACACCGCGCTCGTGTCGGAGGCGTCGTGATGCGGTCAGCTTCCGGAGGCCGGTCCCGTCGATGCTCGTAAGCCACAGATCGGAGCGGCGCTTGTTGGCGTCGAGGTCGAGCGCTGGACACGCGTGAACACGACCTGGCGGCCGTCCGGCGAGACCGCGGGCTCGGAGATCCGGTCGAAGGCGACCAGGTCGCGGACGTCGAAGGGGTGGGTCTCCCTCGACGGCGGCCAGGGCGACCGGACGCGAACGTCAGGGCCAAGCAGAGCGAGCGGCAAGAGCGAATCGCATCGTGGGAAGCCTCAGGAGCTCGCGCGTCGACGAGCCCCGGAGTGTACATCGTCCGCGGGGCCTGCCCCGGGTGTAGGATCTTGGGATCATGTCGGAACATCGGAGCGATGGACGGCGACGCAGCGACGACGCGCTGAGGCACAGCGAGGACCGGTACCGCCGCCTGGTCGATCTGTCGCCCGACGCCGTCTTCATCGTCCAGGCCGGCCGCGTGCTCTTCGTGAACCCGGCCGGCGTGCGCCTGCTCGGCGCCAGCGACGCGACGAGCGTCGTCGGGCGAACGGTCGCCGAGCTCATCCATCCCGACGAGCTGCGTCACCGTCCTGGCGCGCATCGACGAGGTGCTCGACGGAGAGCGTCCGACGCGTCTTCCAGGAGCGCCGCTACACGCGCTTCGACGGGAACGCAGGTCGACGTCGAGGTGGCGCGCGACGCTCTACCCCGACCCGGCCGGGCCGGCGATTCAGATCATCCTGCGGGACATCACCGAGCGCAAGCGCGCCGAGAGCCGTCAGTCGCGAGAGCGAAGAGCGATTCCGCCAGATCGCGGAGTCGATCGACGAGGTCTTCTGGATCACGCCGCCCGACAAGAACCGGATGATCTACGTCAGCCCGGCCTACGAGAAGATCTGGGGACGTCCGTGCTCCGACCTCTACGTCAATCCGCGCAACTGGCTGGCGGCGATCCATCCCGACGACCGCGACCGCGTGATCCACGCCGCGCTGACGAAGCAGTCCGAGGGGACGTACGACGAGGAGTACCGCGATCGTCCGCCCGGACGGCGGCGAGCGCTGGATCCGCGACCGCGCGTTCCCGCTGCGCGACGACGACGGCGCGATCTACCGCGTCGTCGGCCTCGCCGAGGACATCACGGACCGGAAGCTCGTCGAATCCGAGATCCGCGCGCTGTCGAGCAGCTCGAGGCGCGCGCGTCGTCGAGCGCACGGTCCAGCTGCGCGACGCCAACGAGGCGCTTGCGCAAGGCGGACTCCCGCCAACGCGCGCTCCTGAACGCGATCCCGGACGTCGTCTTCCGCATCCACCGCGACGGGACGTTCCTCGATTTCTCGGCGCCGCACGGCGACTACGCTCCTGCCGCCGGACCGCATCATCGGCTCGAACCTGACGTCGGTCCGCGATTCCGGAGGCGGTGCGCGTCGCGGTCTGACGTCGGCGATCGAACGCGCGCTCGACTCCGGCGCCGTCGTTCCGCTGGAGTACGCCCTTCCGGCGGACGGCGTCCACGCGCCAGTTCGAGGCCCGCATCGTCAGGAGCGGCTCGGACGAGGTCGTCGCGACCGATTCGCGACATCACCGGACGAAAGAGCGCCGAGGCGCACCGCGAGCGCCTCGAGCAGCAGCTCCGGCAGTCGCAGAAGATGGAGGCGATCGGAACGCTGGCGGGCGGCATCGCCCACGACTTCAACAACATCCTGACCGCGATCCTCGGCTACGCCGAGCTCCTGCGCGCGCAGGTTCGCGGCCAGACGGGTGTCGAGGAGCGGCTGGCCGAGATCACGAAGGCCGGCGCGCGCGCGAAGGACCTGGTCTCGCAGATCCTCACGTTCAGCCGCCGCCAGGAGCACACGCGCGCGACGATGTCGCTCGGACCGGCGATCGACGAGGCGCTCAAGCTGCTGCGCGCCGCGATCCCGGCCACGATCGAGATCGACGCGCAGGTCGACCCCGACCTCCCGCCGGTCCTGGCCGACGCGACGCAGATCCATCAGGTGGTCATGAACCTGCGCCGCGAACGCGGCCGCGGCGATGGCGGGCGGCCGGGGCGGCTTCATCGTGCGCTGCGCGGCGGTCGAGCTGGACGCCGCGCGGCGCCGCGGACGCCGGGCTGCGCGCCCGGTCCGTTCGTGCGCCTCACGATCGAGGATTCGGGTGCGGCATGCCGCCGGAGGTTCTGGAGCGGATCTTCGACCCGTTCTTCACGACCAAGGGGCCGGGCGAGGGAACGGGCTTGGGCTCGTCGGTCGTGCACGGCATCGTGAAGGCGCACGAGGGAGCCATCCTCGTGGACAGCCGCGTCGGCGAGGGCACGGCGTTCCGGATGTACTTCCCCGCGCTGACGGAGCGCCAGCCTTCCGGCGCGCGCGCCGCGGACCACGACGATCGCGGGACGGGGCGAGCACGTTCTCACCGTCGACGACGAGCCGGCTCTCGTCGAGCTCTTGCGCGACCAGCTTCAGACGCTGGGCTACCGCGTCACCGCCCACGTCTCGCCGCTCGAGGCGCTGGCCGATTTCCTCGCGCGACCGCTCGACTTCGACGTCATCCTCACCGACCTGACGATGCCCGGGATGAGCGGCGCCGACCTCGCCGAGAGGATTCTCAAGGTGCGGCCCGACCTGCCGATCGTGATGGCGACGGGGTACGGACACGTCATGAGCGAGGAGCGCGCGCGTGAGATCGGGTTGCGGCCGCTGCTGCTACAAGCCGTTCTCGATGGCCGCGCTCGGCGACGCGATCCAGGACGCGCTGGCCTCCGTCCGCACCGAATCGTCGGGGCAGCGGGGCGCGAGTTCGCCTGGCAAAAGCCGGAATGAGCGATGGAAGAATGGTCGAGATGGCCCCGCTCGCGTGCTCCCGATCCTCGCCCTGCGGTCGCCTCGTCAGGCCGGGCGTCCCCAAGGCCGGCACGTCGCGTGGGAGACCCGCGCCAGCTCCTGCACGCGATGGCGCCGCGCCGTCGACGGCGTGCGCGACTACACGATGACGCTCGATCAGCCAGGAGTGGAACGGCGACGGCATGGGTGCCGAGCGAGACGCTCGCCACCAAGTGGGCGCGACCGTTCAAGGTGTACTTACAAGCGGCTGACCGACCCGCACCGCGGGCAGGAGATCCTCTTCGCGCGACGGCTGGAACGGCGACAAGCTCAAGGTCAGCGCTCCGCGCCTGGCCGGTGAACCTCCGGGCTCAACCTGAATCCGCACGGCGACCTCGCGATGGCCGACGCACAAGCACCCCGTCGACGAGAGCTCGCTGGTCTACCTCGTCAGCGTCGTGCTCGACAACTTCCGCCGCGCGGACGAGCGCGGCGAGGCGATCGGCGGAGGACCGCGGTCGCGAGACGATCCTGGGGCGCGACTGCCACCGCGTGCGCATCTTCACCACTCGCAGTCCGTGACGTCTCGTACACGCTCGTGCGCGGCGAGACCCTCTGGGACGTCGAGAAGAGTTCGACGCGGCGATGGCGCCGCTGCTCCACGCGAATCGCGACTCTGGGGTGGACGACGCCCGGCGACGCCAAGACCGGGCCAGACGATCCGCGTGCCGCGCTACTACGCCGCGCGCATCGACCTCTGGATCGACGACGCGTTGTCGCTGCCGCTCGTCGCGGAGATCTACGACGAGCGCGGAGCCATGTTCGAGCGCTTCGAGCACCGCGATTTGCGCGTGAACGTCGGCCTCGGCCCGCAGGACTTCTCGCCCGTCGAACCCTGCATACAGCTTTTAGGAAATGGGGACACTCCCTTTTGCTCCTCACTGGTGCTCGGGCCGGAGCAGGTCCATCACCGTCTTCACCGGCGTGAACGTCGAGATCGGCACCTCGACGAACACCGTGATCCACTCGGCCATGGCGCCGTTCCACAGCCCCGGGCGCTCGAGCGCCAGAAGCTCGCGGCCCTGGTGAGCTCTTCGTCGTGACGATGCCGGCCCGCGGGTCGACGAAAGCGCGCAGGTCGAACGCGTGCGCCCGAGACGTCGCAGGACGCCGCACGACCAGATCGACCGGATTGAAGTGCGTCGCTCGCGGAACCGCCGCCCGCTGGGGCTCCGAGCGCACGGTCGACCTGCGCCGTCTCGACGATCTGGCGCGTGATCCGTCCGTCGCGGCCGCGCACCCAGTACGGGCCGCCGCCGGGCTCTCCCGTGTTGCGCACGACGCCGCACACGCGCAGGGGCCGCTCGAGGAGGCGCAACAGCGCGTCGCCCTGCGCTTCCACGCCCGAGCGTCGTCCGCGCGAACGTCCGCCGCCTCCGCGGCGAACGCCGGGGCCGACCGGACGGCTGCGCAGGCGCGCCACGTGGAGGAACACTGCGCGCTGGAGCTCGACGAGGCGCCCGCCCAGGATCTTCTTCCATCGCAGCGTGTCGCCGCGATTCGCGTCCGGTCTGCACGTTGTCGATGTTCTTGATGAAGACGATGTCGCCCCGAAAGCTCGGCGAGATTCTCGAGGAGCGCGCCGTGGCCCGACGGGCGGAGGACCAAGCGCGCCGTCGTCGGCGACGAACGGTCGTCCCGACGGCGTCCCCGCGATCGTGTCGGTCGACGCCTTCTGCACCGAGAACGCCAGCTCGAAGCGAGCGTAGAGCGACTGCTCGTACGCCGGAACCACGCGCTCCGCGCAGGAGGCGGAACGCGTGGAGGTGCTCCGGCGAAACGGTGAAGTGCAGGCGGCACACGCGCTCGGCGTCGCGCACGTAGCCCGCGGCCTCGACGAGGTGCTCCTCGAACGCGGTCCTCGTGCCGTCGGCGTAGCGGTGAAACGGGATGAGCCCTTCGGGATCGTGGCGTAGCCGAGCCCGTCGGCGCCGAGCAGCGCATCGACGACCTCCGCGCCGCTTCCCGCGCCGCGCAGCACGTCCAGGTCGTAGCCGCGAAACGCGAGCTCCGCGCGCAGGTCGTCGACGAACGCGAAGCGCTCGATGCCCTCGAGCAGGGCGCGCCGACGCCGCGCCCGGTCAGCACGTCTTGGAACATGCGCGTCGCCGCCCCGGACGCCGGGACGAACTTCGAGCAGCGCCCCTGCCGCGCCGCCTCTTCGTGGAGGAGGATCAGCGCCTCTTGGCGCTCGGCCGGAATCGTCTCGATCCCGTCCTCCAGCCGGCACGGCCGCACGAGGTCGACATGCGCCGGCGGCGCGGCGATGCAGCGCGAGCTGGCGGTTCGCTTCGTCCTCGGAGATGCCGCGCTCGCGAAGCTGAGCCTTCTGGGCGTCGGTGAAGTGCGCCATGCAGTGATCGTAGCGCACGACGACGCGTCCGCCCTATCCAGAAACTCTTCGAGAACCCGACGACGAACTCCGGCGCGCGGCGCGAGCTGCGCCTCGTTGACGTCTTGGTAGACGGGGACCTGCACGTAGCCGTACAGCTCGAGCCGGTCTCCCGGTCCGGAAGCGGACCCCGGGTGACGAGCGACATCGCATCCGGAGCCCGTCGGACGGCACGCCCTGCCCCGGTAGTCGTCGCGCCCGGCGTGGCGCCCGTTCAGCTTGACAGCGAGAAGACCCAGCGCTGCCCGGCCGCGTAGCTCACCCCGCCGGTGGCGACGGCCTCGTCCCCGACCCGGTACTCGAGCGGAGTTGCGCCCGTTGATCCGCGCACGACCCCGAGACGAACCACTCGACGGCCTCGGGAACTGATGGCGCGCGTAGTAGAGCGCGATCAGCCCGTCGTACGAGCCGGTCCCCGGGCTGGATCGTCGGCTCGTTGATGGCGCCCTCGCTGTCGAGGAGCTTGTACGGCCCCGGTCGGGCAGCTTGGCGGAGACGCTCCCATGAGGAGGTCGTTCGCCTTCGACGAGCAACGCGTAGCGCGCGCCCACGGCGACGTCGCCGAAGCCGCGCGTGCCGTCGGCGTTGGTGAAGTGCTCCTCCGGCGTGCCGACCTCGTCGAAGTGCTCGTGGTCCTTGTCGACGACGAGGGGCAAGACGCCGAACACGCTGACGCGCGAGGTGATCCCGTAGGCCAGGTCGAGCTGCACGCAGCGTGTTCCGCGTGCTGATCTCGCGATGGTGGTCGGGCTCGATGGCCCCGCTCTCGAAGTCGATCTTCGGGAACGAGCACCTCGCTCGTCGTCGTGCGATCCGTCGAGCTTCTTGGTCTGGTCGACGTAACGAAACGAAAGATCGATCTGAAACGCTCCGGCGGTCTCTACGCCCTCTTCGGAGTGCGTCACGAGAAAGCAGCTGGCGGATCCGCACGACGCCGCAGCCCGGCCGCATCGCCGCGACGCGCGAACAACGTGGCGCCGATGGACCATGCCCTGCACATGCCGAGACGGTGCACTCCGCTCATCTCCCGCTGGTGGCCGGGAGTCTACTCGACCCGGGGAGGCAGCTCGTAGCGCACGATCCTTCGGAAGACCGAAGTCGCCGGGATGTCGACGAGCGGGTAGACGGTTCGCAGGCCGACGGGAAGCGACCGTTGAACGGCTCCGCCCACGGCGAGCCAGCGATCGCCGCAGTCGAGCACGGTGCCCGGCGTCCAGTCCGGCTTCGGGCCGCGAGGCGACGACGACCATGGCGGCGCCCGCGATTCCGAATCGCTCGGCGGCGACGACGCGGTCCGCCACCTCCGGTCCCGGCAAGCGCCGCGTAGGCCGCCTGCGTCTTCGCCTCCCGACGCCGGCCGCGCCATCGCGCGATGATCCGGCGCGTCACGCCGACGATCGGATCGCCGCGCCTCTCGCCGACGGCCGCCGCGAGACATCGCACAAGACCCGTCAGCGACGAGATAGGTCGCAAGCCAGCCCAGCGGCGTGCCGATGGCGAACGTGATCGCCGACAGCATCGTGAGCGCGACCGGCGCGGCACCGGTGATGTCCTGCCCGCCCATCGTTCCGCTCGCCTGACGTCCGGCGATCTCGAGCATCAAGGCGTTGTTCGTCGGAAGCCGCCTGCTGCGCGAATCGGAGAAAGCCGATCTCGCCGATCGTGACCCCGGCGAGGAGCGTGACGATCGCGGCGAACGCCCCTCGCGACGCGCGATGCGCCGCCTCCGCGATCGCCCGCGCGGACGTCACCGAGCTTGGAGGGCAGTCGGTCGTCGATCAGTGCGCGAGCACCTGGTCCTTCGGAAACCCGCTTCGCCTCGACGTTGCGCACGATCGTGAGGCTAGGAGCACGGTCGCGGTGCCCGTCAGCTCGTCGCCGTGGACGGCGTACGCCCAGATTCCACGGACCTGCGGTCGCTCGAACTCGCTCGTCCAGCGGCCTTCCTCGGGCCGGTAGGTGACGTAGAGCGAGTAGACCGGCTTGACGCTGTTATCGATGATCCGCGCCGCCTTCAGCTCGACGGTGGCCGGCTGCTCCGGAACGTCGACGAAGTTGTAGACGACGGTCTCGTCGCGGCAGAACTCGTTGAGGTCGACCTTGGTGCAGGTCGAGGTGCCCTTCCAGATGCCCAGGATCTCCGGCCTTCGGCGCCGGCGCGGCGCGCGCAGGCGCCGCGACGGCCGTTTCGAGCCCGGCGAGCAGCCACGAGGTTGGACGATGAGGCCGATGACGTTCACGACGAGCTCCGGAAGCTCCGGTACCAGTAGCCGAAGCGCGCGACCTCCAAGAATTTACAGCGTTCGTAGACTCTCTGCCCGTCGCTCGTCGCCAGAAGCGCCATCCTCGAAGCGCCCAGCCGGCGCGCCTCCCGGCATGTGTGCGGTCAGACAGCGCCGCGCCGAAGCCGCGTCCGCGAAGCGCCTCGATCACCGTCAGATCGTGCAATCCCGCGCATTCCGTGCCCAGGAACAGCAGGCTCGCGCCGACCGGCTTGCCGTCGAGCCACAGCGACAAAGCGCCAAGGTGCGCGGACGGACCGCGCGAGGAGGCGGGCCGCCGAAGCCGTCGAGCATCTGCGCGGCGCCGCGGCGGTCGTGATCGGTCCGATGGACGGGTGGGGCGCTTTTCGAATTCCGACGGGATCCTCGACGCGCGCGGATCGTGAGGCCTCGCGGCATCGCGTCGCGCCGCGTGCGGCTCCGCGAGGTCGCGAACCATCGCGGGAAACCGCTTCCGGCAGTTGAGCCGCCGCGCCCGCGCAGCAGATCCTCGAGGTTGTCCGGCGTCGCGGCGGGGAGATCCACAGCCCCATGCCGCGTCCGTCGTCGCGATAGCGCGCGACGAGCGTGTCGAGACGGCTGGGCCGCCGACGCCGCGGAGAGTCGCACCATCGACCCCCGCGTTGCCCCAACACGCTTCCGGGCTTGACGACCCACGTGACGTCGGGATCGTCGTGGCGCTCGGCGCCGGGGACGACGGCGCTCGACCGGAACCATTCGGCGACGTGCCGCTCGACGAGCAGCGCCTGATCGAGGTTCATGGACGCTTCGATCCTGAGCAGTGTCGCGCTCTGCCCGCGTTCCCACGCGGCATCCACGCTCCAGATCCCCGCGCCGTGGGTCGGCGATGCACAGGAACACGAAGCAGTACAGCGCGGCGAGCTCCCTCCGTTCAGCAGCGGGAAGACAGTTCTTCGGACCGTGCGCCCACCAGTACAGCGACGGCCATCTGCCCCGAGCAGACGAACGCGGCCCAGCCGGTGAACAGCCCCACCGCGATCAGCGAGCCCCCCGAAGAAGCTCGATCCATCCGGCGCCGAAGGTGATGCACGGCGGACGCTTCATGGGCCGCCGCGGGGAAGCCGAGAGAGCTTCTGGGAGCCGTGACAGAGGAACAGCAATCCGGCGACGATCCGCATCAGCGCGTACGACTGGGCGCGTGTACTTCTTGAAGAAGGTGGACATCGTTCCTCCTCGCGTTGCGAAGTCATGCGATCCGTCGACGACAGACCGTTATACAGCACTCCGCGATCCGCCGGGGTAAGATCGACTCATGTCCGCCATCGACGAGTTTCGCGCTCTGCACACGTCGGGCTGCTTCGTCCTGCCGAACCCGTGGGACGTGGGAACGGCCGTGCTACCTCGAGCACCTCGGGTTCAAGGCGCTCGCGACGACGTCCGCGGGCGTGGCCTTCTCCCGCGGAGCGCCGGACACCGTGTCGTCGGTGCCGCGAGACGTCATGCTCGCGCACATTCGCGACGTCGTCGCGGCCACGACGCTCCCGGTGAACGCGGACTTTCTGGCCGGGTACGCGGACGATCCCGAAGGCGTCGCCGCCAACGTCGCGCTCGTGCGTCGCGACGGGAGCCGCGGGATCTCGATCGAGGACGGCACCGGGAATGACGCGGCACCGCTCTACGAGGCGCGCCATGGCGGCCGAGCGCATCCGGGCCGCCCGCCGCGCGATCGACGCCTCGGGCTCACCGGTGGTCCTCACGGGGCGATGCGAGGCCTGGCTCGTCGGCGATGCCGGACCCGTTCCGCGTGGCGCAGGGGCGGCTCGCCGCGTACGCCGAGGCGGGCGCCGATTGTCTCTACGCTCCCGGCGTCACCGGAGCCCGGCGAGATCGCCGCGCTCGTGAAAGCGGTCGCCCGAAGCCGGTCAACGTCTTGATGTCCGCGCCGAGCAAGGTTCTTTCGGTGTCCCGGCTCGCCGATCTCGGCGTGCGCCGCGTATCCGTCGGCTCGGCGCTGTCACGCGTGGCGTGGGGCGCGTTCATCCGTGCGGCGCGCAGCCTCGCAGCGACCGGCTCGTTCGACGCCTTCGCCGACGCGGCATCGTTCGCGGAGCTGAACGACGCTGTTCACGAGCCGCCTACGCGCTCGCCCCGGCGGCAGCGCGAACGTCAGCGACGCCCAGAAGCTCTCCCAGTCGGCGCCGGCGTCGCTCGGCGCGCGGATCATGTGCACCGCCTTGATCAGCCAGGCTCCCGCCCGCGGAAGCGTGAACGCGCGCGCGCCCGTCGGCATCGGAGCGCACCTGTTGCGGCGCTTGCGCGTCCGTCCGCATCGAGCGCCATCACGAGCGCGCCTGCCAAGGGCTTCCCTGGTAGAGCAGACGCACCGTGAGCCGGCGCCGGGCGCCAGCGTGTACGGATCGGCCTCGGGGACCAGCTCGAGGCGTCAAGCCGACGGGCTTCGTGATCGTCGGGTCGCCGCGGCCTCCGACGGCGAGGAGGCTCTTCGCGCAGCGCGAGAAGACCTCGCGGCCCGGCTTGACGGGCGGGAGCCCCTCGAGCGCGAGGTAGGCTTCGAACTTCGCCGGGGAAGCTCGACGGCCGAGCGCAGGCTGCGATACGCGATGACGACGCCGCCCGGCGCCTGGGGCCGGAGCAATCCCGCCGGGTCGGAGCCGTCGATCCCGAGAACCGGCGCTTGGAGCACCGCCGCGGATCGACGAGAACCACTCGATGAGCGCTCTCGTTGCGCGGAAGGGTCTCTCCCCCAGATGCTCGCCCACCCACAGCTTCAGCGTGACGAGCTCTCCGGCACCGGGGGTGTACGCGGAGGGCTCGATCCAGAAGTCGTGCGCGAGCACGGGGAAGAGACCAGAACCGCTGCCAAGAAGAGCAGGCGCAACTCTACTCGCCGTCGTTCAGCTCGCTCGGGGAGCCGGGGATCGGCGTCTTGAGGTACGGAAACGTCACGTCGAAGAACGTCGAATCGACGTAGGCGCCGTCGGTGAAGCGCCAGCGCTCCCGACGGCGCGGACTCCGCCGGGAGCAGCGCGCCCATCGCGACGCGCAGCTCGATGTCCACGACGTCGTCGCCGGGCCGGCGTCCGTTGGGGAAGCCCGCGAGGTCGCCGCCGAGCGCGCCCAGGTTGCTCTGGTCCGGCGCCGCCTTGGCCGCGATCGACGTGTTGAGGCGGAGCATCTCCGACGGGGTCTTCGTCTTGTTGAGGCCGTCGAGGCCGGTGAGGAACGCCGCGATCAGGTCGGTTCGCGGGAACTGCGTCGGGGCTCTGACGCCGGCGGCGCCGAAGAGGATCTCGATCAGCGCCGGAAGCGTCGGGTGGGTGACGTAGTCGAGGAACTGCGCGTCGTCTTTCGGCTCGCTCGCGTTGAACTTGTCCTTGTCCTTGAGGCCGATGACGACTTCGTTGACGAGCGGCGCGCCCAGGCGCGACACCTGGCACAGGCGGCTCTGCGGTCGCGGCGGTCGTCGTCCTTCCTCCTCACGCTGGCCGCGATCCAGGCGCCGATCACCGGATTGACCGGGACCCGAGACGAGGCAGGCCTTCGGAACCTCGAGCACCATCGCGGTGACGTTCTTGTCCGCGAGGTCGTCGTGCTCCGCGTGGATCGCGCCGATGGGCGCCGCGATGTTGACGAGGTCGAACGTCTCGCCGAGGTTGACGACGAAGGGGTCCTTGCGCTGGCCGACGAAGACGCGTCCGGTCGTCCCGCAGCCGGGATGTCGACGGTGTAGACGTACTGGTTGGCGTAGGCGTCGTAGTTCGGGATCGTCTTCAGTCCGATGTTGTCCACCGGCTTCACGAACCGGGCGTCGCCCGTCGCGTGGTCCTTCACGCGGCCGCTGTCCCGCTCGTGGCCCCTCGAATCGGTGCGGACGAGCGAGAGCGTGTACGACTCGTTGACGTTCAGGGCGCCGTCGTCCCCGACGCCGATCGCACCGGCCTGGATGAGCGGAATCGCCACCGTCTGCTGATTGCCCTCGGGCCCGATCGTCAGCGCGATGTTCTTCCGCTTCACCTCGAACTGGAAGCGGAAGGTCAGGTCCTCCCGGCGTCGCCGTTGTTGTCGATCTTGATGTCGTAGACGGCGTCGGGGTCGAGGGTGAAGTAGTTGGGGCCGCCGTAGGCGTCCTCCAGGGGATGTAGTCCGCCACGAAGGTCACGTAGCCGTCACGGCCCGTCTCGTAGCTGTTGAACACGTAGAAGTCGGTTGCGTCGAGTTTCGGGGCTTTCGTGATCGCCGGGGCTTCGCGGTGGCTCGACGCCAGCACCGGGAACGGTCGCCGCGAGTGCGATGACGGCGATCGCCAGCCTTGATTCGTGTCGATGTCCGGGAACTCATGAGCGTTCGTCTCCTTCCGGCACTTTCGTGCCAATGCGATGATGTCGTCTCGACATCGGTATCTACGCGACGAGCGGGCGGATCGGATTGCGGCCGCGCCGGGCGGATTTCGTAGGATGATGGCCCGCGCGATCGGAGGCGGCACGTGTCTCAGACAGGGGCCGTACTTGGCGTCCTCGGACTCGGCCTCGTCATGCGGCTTGCGGACATGCGACCGAGGCCGACCACATCGCGGCGATCGGCACGCATGGTCAGCGAGCGGGGAGGGGTACGTCGGGCCCTTCGCACCGGGGTGCTTTGGGGGATGGGACACACGATCTCGATCCTGGCCGCGGGGATCTTCGTCCTCGGGATGCGCGTGGCGATCTCCGAGCGGACGTCGCGGTTCCTCGAAGGCGGCGTCGCGCTGATGATCATCACGCCTCGGCGGCGCCGCGCTCTCGCGGGCGCTTCGAGGCCGGACGGACGCTCATCGCCACACCCACACGCACGGTGGGCTCCGGCACACCCATCTCCATTTTCACGGTCCGGAGGAGCCCCACCTACCGTCCGACCCGGGGCACGCGGTTCCGGTCGGGATCGAAGCCGGTGCTCGTCGGCGTCATGCACGGCCTGGCCGGGTCCGGCTGCGCTCACTCTGCTCGTGCTGACGCAGACGCCGTCGGTGATCCTCGGACTCGGCTATCTCGGCACCTTCGGCATCGGGTCGATCGGCGGCATGGCGCTCATGAGGCACGCTGATCAGCCTGCCGTTCAACGCGACCGCAGGCCGGCCGGCGCTCAACCGCTCCATCCGCATCGCCGCCTCAGGACTCGGCCTCGCGTTCGGTCTCTTTACGCCTGGTCACAGCTTCATCCCGTCGCTGCCGCTCGCGACGACCTGAAGCACTCCCCTTTTCTGTCAAAGCGGTATCCGAGGAGCTTTGCGAGAAGGGAGCGCCCTAAGGTCGCCACGTAGGCGGCCACGGCCGCGGCGGTCATGGCGGCGAGCGGTGGCGCGACGCAGCGCGAGCAGACGCCGACCGCCGGTGACATCCCGACGATCGTCACCTTCACGATCATGTTGACGACGAACGCGACGAGGATCGCGAGCAGCGCCTCGCGCGGGGCGATCGACCCGGCCGCGGACAGCGTCGCCGCGGCGAGCGTCGCCGCGTGGACGTCGTTCGTCCCGGCGATCGCCGCCGGTCGCGATGACGCCGAGGCGCCGAACGACGCGTCCGCCACCGCCGCCACGGCGAGAACCACGGCGAACGCCGCCGCCATCGCGAACGCCGGCTTCAGGCTCCAGCGGGTTGGCGAGGCGGAACGCGGCATCGGGTGCCGCGCCGTCTCGACGCGCGAGGAACCGCACGCGCGGCCACGGTGCCCGAGCGCGCCGACGACGATCGGCGCGCCCAGAAGCGAACGCGGCATCGCGGAGCAGCGCCGGGCCGGCGACGGCGACGATCGAGCACCTGCGCGATCGCGGAGGCGACGTTGGCGAGCACGATCCCGGTGGCGAACGGCCCGGCGAACTCCGGCTGCGCCTTGGCGCGCTGCGACAGCGAGAGCGTGGCGGCCGTCGACGACACGAGCCCGGCGAAGAACCCGGCGGTCGCGAGCCCGCGCGCCGGACCGAGCGCGCGCACGGCGATGTAGCCCGCGAAGCCGACGCCGGCGATCAGCACGAACAGGAGCCACAGCCTCGACGGGTTCGCGATGCCCCACGGATCGACGGTGCGGTTCGGCAGGAGCGGCAGCACGACGAGGGCGATCACGAGGAAGGTCAGCGCGGCCTTCACCTCCTGATCGTTCAGCCCTTCGTGGGCGAACGCGTGGATCCTCGGCTTCAGCCAGAGCACCGCCGACGACGATCACGCCGAGCATCGCCGCGAGCCGCGGCTCGCCGTGCGCCAGCCAGCCGAGACCGAACGTGATGACGGCGGCGACCTCGGTCGTCGTCCCGGAGTCGTGGCGTCCGTCGACCGGGGGCCGCAGATACGCCGCGATCGCGATCGTCGCGACGAACGCCGCGAGCACGACGGCGACGCCCGGGTTTCCGAGATGCGCGGCCAGCGTGCCCAGCAGCGCGATCAGCGCGAACGTCCGCGCGCCGAACGGGATGTGCCGGTTCTCTCCGGAAAACGCCCGCTCGCGCTCGATGCCGACCATCAGCCCCAGGGCGAGAGACAGCAGGAACGGCTTCGCGATCTCGAACATTGTCGGCGCTCCTCGCGCGTGGATTATGCTTCGCTCGACCCGATACGGTCGAAGGCCTCCGTTGAAGCTCGTCGCCCACGCTTCGCCTCCGGTCCTGGAAGCGGAGCTGCTCGACCGCGTCGCGGCGGCGAAGTCCGGCGATCCCTTGGCCCCGGTCCTGATCGTCGTGCCGAGCCGCCGCCTGGCCGATCACGTCACGCGCCGGCTGGTCGAGCGCTTCGGCGCGCTCCTCGGCGTGTCCGGTGCTGCACCACCGCGCTCTGGCGGAGCGCGTGTCTGGAGGCGGCCGGCGTGTCGCGCCGCGCCGATCCTGGACGACGACCTGCTCGACACGCTCTTCACGCGGGTCGTGCATCGAGGCCCCGCCGGGCCGCTTCGCGATTTCGCGCGCGACCACCCCGGGGCGGCCTCGGCGCTGCGCGAAGACCGCTGACCGACCTGCGCGAGGCCGGCATCGAGCCGCGAGCCGCGGCCGAGGCGCTCTCCGGCACCGAGGCCGGAGATCGCGGCGCTCTACGCGACGGTGGTCGCGACGCGCTTGGACGAGCTCGCGCGCGCGAGGCGACGCGATCGACGACGCCGGGCCTGGCGCGCCGCCGCCGCGCAGCGCCGCCGCGTTCGCCGCGCGCTTCTCCGCGATCCTCCACCACGGCGCCTACGACCTGATCGGCGTCCGCGTCGAGCTGCGTGCGCGCGCTCGATCGCGGGCGCGAGCTGACGTTTCTCCTTCCCGCGGATCCCGCGGACGCCGCGCGGCGCGTTCGGCGTCGAGCGCGCGCGCGCGATCGCGGGCGCTCGACGCGCCGATCGACGCGCTCGACCGCGAGCGCGCTGCCGGCGCCGGTCGCGTTCCTCCACGCACAAGGCGCGCGCGCCGAGCTGCAGACCGCCGCCTACGACGCGCTCGCGGCGGTCGCCTCCGGAACGCCTCCGCACGAGGTCGCGATCGTCGTTCGATCGTTCGGCCCCTACGCCGCGGCGATGGACGCGCTGCTCGACGGCGGCGGCCGGCTCTGGCACACCTCGTACACGCGCCCGCTGCGGCGCGATCCCGAGGTCAGCGACGGCGCTCGCGCGCGATCGCGGCGGGCGACGACCGCGGCTCGCGCGGCTTCGGCGGCCACGCGGACGCGTTCGGAGCGCTCGCGCGCGACGCGCGCGAGCGACGTCGGCCTCGGCGCCTCTTCCGAGTCGATGCGCGAGCGTCGAGACGGTCCTGGGCGACGATCGCGCGGTCTCCCGCGCGCGAGGCGCTCGCCTGGCTCGACGCGCGCGTCGACGCCGCGACGACGCCCGCCGGCGGGAGCCGACGGCGGCGGCGTGCGCATCCTCGATGCGATGCAGGCGCGCGGGTTGACGTTCGCGCACGTCGGCCTCGCCGGCATGAACGCCGGGATCTTCCCGCGCGTCGCCCGCGAGGACCCGTTTCTCGCGGACGCGTCGCGTCGCGCTCCTGCGCGAGGCCACCGGCCGGCCGCTTCCGATCGCGGCCGAAGCCGACGGCGAAGAGCGCCTGCTCCTCGCGATGCTGCTTGCGGCAGGCGCGCGGCGCGGCTCCGGGTGTCGTGGCGGCGGGCCGACGAGTCGGCGCGGTCCGCTCGTGCCGTCGCTGGCGCTCGCGCGACATCGCGCGCTTTGCGCAGCTCGGATACGGACGCGCGGATGCGCAGCGCGCAGCGCGGCGCTTCCGGCGCACCCGCGCTCGCGGCTCGAAGCCTGGGCGCGATCGCCCGGGCTCCTCGACCGCGCGACGAGACGCTGCTGGCCGGCGCTGCGCGTTCGGAGACCGGCGCGACGCGGGGCCGGCGCGTCGCCGCCCGGCGCCCGGAGCTGGCCGACGGGCATCGCGCTCGTCGCGGCGACCGAGACGTTCGAGCCGACGCCGGCCGCGTACGACGGCCGCATCGGCGTGTCGGCGCTGCGCGACGACGATCGACGCGACCGCGCTCGAGCGGCTGGGCCGATGCCCGCTTCAGTTCTTCTTCCGCGACGTCTTGCGCGTCGAAGCGCCGCGCCGACCGCCGACCGCCGTTCGCGTCCGACTCCGCCGCCGATCGGACTCGCGGGTCCACGAGGTGCTCGCGGCGACGTCTACGCGCGCCTGCGCGACGAGGGCGCGTTCGACCGGCGACGACGTCGGCGCTCGCGTCGCCGCGCGCGCAGCGAGCTTCTTCGCGAAGCGTGGACGCATCGTGCCGGCGAGCGGACGACGCGGCGCGCGCGCGCGCGCGTCCGCGTGCTCGACCGCATCGAGACGCGGGATCTGGCTGCAGCACGCTCGACGCCTTTCTCGACGGCCGACCTTCGAGCGCATGGCGGACGACGGGGCTCGTTCCCGAGCGCTCGAGCACGACGTCGTCGGCGGCGATCTCCGGCGGCCCGCCGGGCTGGCCGTCCGCGCCCGATTCGATCGCGTGCTGCGCGGCGGCGACGGGCTCGATCGTCTCGCGACTACAAGACGGGCGGCAAGCTCGAAGGCCGCGTGCAAGCTCGGCGCGATGCTCTCGGGCGGCGAGCTGCAGGTTCCGATCTACGCGCTGCATCTCGGGCTCGCCGGTCGAGCTGCTGGTGCGTCGGCCCACGACCACGACGCGGACGTCGTCCGTTTCGACGGCTTCAAGTCGACCGAGGAGCGCGACGGCGTTCTCGAAACCCTGCGCGTCGCGGCCGCGCTTGCCGACGCGGGACGATTCCCGATCCATCCGGGGAGCACTGCGGACTGGTGCGACTACCGCTCCGCCTGCCGGCGCGGCCACCCGCCGACGCGATTCCGCGAAGGCCGCGCCGCACGACGTCGGGGACGCGCGCGACTGCTGGAGCAAGACCGGCGAAGACTGCCGACGCTCGCGGCCGTCCGCCGCGAGGACGGCGCCGTGAGCGCGCCGCGCGCGCTGCCTCGCGATCACGCGGCGCGGACGCGCGCCGCGACCGACTTCGCGACGAACCTCGTCGTCTCCGCCGGGCGCCGGGACCGGGAAGACGACGCTCCTGGTCGAGGCGCATCCTGACCGCGATCGGCTCGGGCACGGCGCCGCTGTCCGCGATCGCCGCGATCACCTTCACCGACAAGGCCGCGGGCGAGCTGCGGCACCGGCTCGCCTCGGGCTTCGCGAGCTGCGCGAGCTCGCGCGCGGCGCTGCCGCGGCGCCGAGCCGTCGGCGGCGAAGAACGCGTTCGCCTGGCTGACCGGACGCGCGTCGCGGATCCGCCGCGCGATCGCCGCGCGCGCGGACGCGCCGAAGCGTCGCTCGACCGGGCGACCGTGACGACGATCCACGGCTTCTGCGCCGAGATCCTGCAGGGCGCATCCGCTGGCGTCCGGGCTTCCTCCCGGATTCACCGCCGACCGCGGTCTTGGCGGGCGCCGTCTCGCCGCGCGGGAGTGGACGCCGTTCATCGAGGACGAGCTCGGGCCCGCCGGGCGCCGCGCGAGCCTCTGGGAGCGCGTGCTCGCGAGCGTTCGGCCTGGCGACGCTCGAGGAGATCGCGCGCGTGCTGGCCGGCGGCGCGATCTCCGACGCCGCGCTCAGCGGCGACTCACCGGCCGTCGATCTCCAGCGCGGCGCTCGGCGGCGCGGCGCCGCGCCTCGCGGACGAGATCCGCGCGGCGCGTCGGTCGACACGGCCGGGCTGACCGACGCGCCGCGCGAATGGCTCGATGCAGGCCGAACGCGCGCTCCGCGCTCTTCGTCGACGACGGGCGCCGCGGCCGCGCGAGCGCGCGATCGAGAGCGTCCTCGCGCCTCGCCGGCGCGATGCCGAACGTTCGCACGAAGAAGGTCGCGGACGCCGAACGCCGACACGGCTCGAGGCGCTCGCGGAGCGAGCGCGTCCGCTTCGTGCGGGCCTCGCTCGCTCGACGAGCGGGCCGAGGCCGACCTCTTCGAAGCCGCTGCCTCCCGTTCGCGCGGCGCCTGCGCGCGCGCACAGACTCGGTCGGGGCTCGTCGACTTCGACGGCCTGCTCGTTCGCGCGCGCGATCTCCTCCGCGACGCATCCGACGTGCGCGCGGCGCTGAAGCGCCGGTTCCGGATGATCCTCGTCGACGAGTTCCAGGACACCGATCCGATCCAGTACGAGATCGTGTTCTTCCTCGCCGAGCGCGAGCGGCGACGCGCGCCACGGACGCGTACGAGACGCGGCTGGCGCCCGGGCGCCTGTTCATCGTCGGCGACGCGAAGCAGTCGATCTACCGGTTCCGCGGCGCGGACTACGCGGCCTACCGGCGCGCGGTCGCGCCACGTGCTCGACCAGGGCGGCGCCGAGCTGTCGCTGACGTCGAACTTCCGATCGACCGCGGCCGTCCTTCGCCCGGTGAACGCGCTGTTCGACGGAGCCGGGCTCGTCCCTGTGGCGCGCCTCCGCCGTACCTGCCGCGCCTACGAGCCGATCGAGGCCGAGCGCGAGGACGACGGCGCCCGCCGCGGTCGAGGTCTGGACGACCAGCGCCGGCCGCGGACGCCTTGGCCGGCGACGCGGCGGCGGGCCGAGGGCCTGGCCCTCGCCGCGGAGGTGTCGGCGCTTCGCCGGCCCCGGTCGCCGTGGCGCTACGACGACGTGCTCGTCCTCTTTCGCGGCTTCTCCGATCTCGCGCCCTACCTGCGCGCGTTGCGCGAGGCCGCGATCCCGTTCGTGGTCAGCGGCGGGCGCACGTTCTTCGAGCGGACCGAGATCGTACAGGCGATGGCGGTGCTGCGCGCCGTCGCCGATCCCGACGACCCGTCGCGCTGCTGGCGCTATCGGCGCTCGCCGGCAGGCGGCGTGCCCGACACCGAGCTTGCCGCGCGCGGCGGGCGGCGCGCCGCGCCCCGGCGACTCGCCGCCGCCGACGAGCGACTCGCGGCGCTTCGCGCCGAGGCCGCGCGCCTCCCGGTGGACGCCGCGGTGCGGCACGTGCTCGAGGCCTCGGGGCTCGTCGCGCTGTCGGGGCTGGCGTTCGAGGCCGCGCAGCGCGTCGCCAATCTCGAGAAGCTCGCGCTGGCCGCGAGCGAGCTCGCTCGCGACGGCCGACGGACGCTGCTCGAGACGCTCGACGCGCTCGAGGAAGGGTTCGAATCCGACGAGGAAGGCGACTCGCCGCTCGCCGACGCCGATCGGGACGCGGTTCGCGTGATGACGATCCACAAGGCCAAAGGGCTCGAAGCGCCGGTCGTGATCCTGGCCGACACGGCCGCCGGGCGATCGAACCAGCGCCGCGAGACGCTTCGCCGCGCGCATGGCCCGCCTGGGCGCACGGCGAGTTCGTGCGGCTCGACGGCCCCAGGTTCCAGAACGGCGGCTGCGATCGCGGCGTCGCTCGACGACGCGCGTCACGACGAAGCGGAGGACGTGCGGCTTCTCTACGTCGCGCTGACGCGCGCGCGCGACCGGCTGTTCGTCTTCGGCGGCGGGACGCCGAAGGTCGGCGTGGGGCGATGCGCTGTCGCATCGTGGACCGTCGGCGTCACGCACCGCACGCTCGCCGCGCGGCCGGGCGGCGGCTCGACGCGGCGCCCGCCGTCGGCGCCCCGGACGGCGGCTCGCGCGCTTCGAGGCCGCGATGGCGGCGGTGCGCGCGCTCGGCCGCTCCGCCGTTCCGCTCGCCGAGCGATCGTCCGGCGACGGCGATGCGGCAGCCCGCGACCGAAGGCGCGCATCGAGCCCGAGCTCGCGCGCGACGGCGGGACGGATCGTTCACGCGCGGCTCGCCGGCATGACGACCCCGGACGCCGGCGCCGCGCTCGAGCGAGGCCGAGGCGATCCTCTGCGCGCGTTCGCCGCGTCGCCGCTCGCCGCGCGCTTGGCGGCGCTCGACGATTCTCGGCCGCGAGGTGCCGATGCTGCTCGGCGAAGGACGGCGCGCGGTGGCGCGGCGCGATCGACCTTCTCTACCGCGACCGCGACGGCACCGTCGTCGTCGCCGACTTCAAGACCGACGCGTCGGACGACGGCGCGATCGAGCGCCACGGCGAACAGCTGCGCGTGTACGTCCGCGCGGTCCGCCGCCGCGATGCCCGGCGAACGCGTCCGCGCCGAGCTCTGGATGCTCCGCAGCGGGCGTCGTCCTCGTGGTCTGAGGACACTCCGTTTTTCACCCGAAATCGCGATCGAGCAGGGTCACACTTTTCTCTGATCAAAGCGGTATCCGGGGAGCTTTCCAGAAAAAGGGTGTGCTCCCGCCTGATTTGCGTGAAAACGGGAGTGTCCCCTAAACCTCGAGGCGGTAGCCGACGCCGGAGACGGTCTTGCAGGATAGCGCGGCTCGGCGGGATCGGCCTCGACCTTCTGCCGCACGCGGTGCACGAGCTGCTTCAAGCAGCTGACGATCGCCGGTGCGCGCGATGTCCCCAGACGTGGCGCACGCAGGCGCTCCGGCGGCACGGTGCGGTTCGGCGTCGGCGACCATCGACTGGAGCAGGCGGAACTCCAGGTTGGTCAGCCGGACCGGCGCCGCCGCCGTCGACGCTCACCGTCTGCAGATCGGGATCGAGCACGATCGCCCCCGCGCCGAACGGGCCGGGCGGCTCGGCGCCACCGCGCCGCAGCAGCGCCCGCACGCGCGCCAGCAGCGTGCGCGGGCTGAACGGCTTCGCGAGGTAGTCGTCCGCGCCGAGGTCGAGCCCCGCACCTGGTCCGCGTCCTCGCCGCGCACGGTGAGCATCATCACGGGCGTGTCGGACTCGGCGCGAATCCGGCGGCAGACCTCGAACCCGTCGATACCCGGGCAGGTTGACGTCCAGGATCACGAGGTCCGGCCGCTCGGCGGCGTGCTGGCGCACCGCCTCCAGGCCGTCTCCCGCTTCGACGATCGCGTAGCCGGCGCTGCGCAGCACGAAGCCGATCAGCTCGCGCAGCTCGCGGTCGTCGTCGACGATCAGGACCTTCACGCGCGCACCCCGACCGGAAGCCTGACGGCGACGCGCGTGCGGCCGCTCCCGACGCGCGCGTCGATCGTCCCGCCGTGCCTCGCGACGATCGACTTCGCGATGTACAGCCCCAGCCCGACGCCCGAGGATTCCGGCTCGTCCCCGTCGAGCGCACGAACGGCTCGAACAGCTGCGGCTCGACGTCCTCGCTCCAGCCGGGTCCTTCGTCCTCGACGAAGAGCGTCACGGCGCTCGCGTGCGACGTCGCCGCCCGACGCGGATGGTCGTGCCGTCCGGCGCGAACTTCCCGGCGTTCGCCAGCAGGTTCACGAACACCTGAACGAGGCGCGGCCCGTCCCCGACACGACGGGAAGCGGATGCGGCAGCGCGATCTCGATCGATCTGTCCCCGCTGATCGGCCAGCGGGCGGATCATCTCGACGGCCTCTTCGACGACCTCGTCCAGGTGAACCGATTGCCGGCGCAGCGTCGCGCGCCCGGCCTCGATGCGGACGCTCTCGAGCAGGTTGTCGATGAGCTGCGTCAGGCGCAGCGCGCCGCGCTGCAGCGACACGATCAGCTTGCGCGTCTCGTCGGGGTCGAGCTCGGCGAGCCGATCGACGAGCAGCTCGAGCGAGGCCAGCTGCGCCGCCGAGCGGCGTCTTGAACTCGTGGGAGATGTTGGCGAGCACGGCGTCGCGCAGGCGGCGCGCGGCCTCGACCTCGGTTTCGTCGCGCAGCAGCTGGAACTGGCGGTCGCCCCCGACATCGAGCTCGTCACGACGACCGTGCGCCGCCGGCCGTCGGCGAGCACGAGGCGCTCGGTCGCCCGCGCCTCGCCGCGGAAGCGCGCGTGGAGGATCGGGCAGTTCTCCTCGCACGGCCTCGCGTTCCCGACGGCCTCCGGGTTGCAACACGTCGCCGCAGAACCTGCCGATCGCGTCTCGGCGCGACACGCCCAGCATCGCCGCCGCCTGCGGGTTCATCTGGACGATGCGACGCTCGCCGTCCACGACGAAGACCCCTTCGACGATGCCGTCGACCATCGCGCGGGCCTCGGCCTTCTGCGCCTCGAGGTCCGCGGTCAGCCGCCAGCAGGCGGCGCCGCATGTCCTCCATCGACGCGGCGAGGCGACCGATCTCCGCCCAGCCCGCCGGTCGCCACCGGCGTCGTGAGATCGCCGCCGCCGATGCGGTCCGCGGCCTCGGTCAGGCGCGTCGAGCGGCGCGGCGATGCGCCGCGCGACGACGACGGAGGCGAGCGCCGCGAGGCCGCCGATCAGCGAGGGCGAGCAGCGACGAGCCGCCGCACCAGGCGGAGCCGCGCCTCGAGCGCGGCGACGTCGGGATCTCGGTCTCGAGAAAGCCCGCGACGCGCCCGTCGGGTCCGCGCAGCGCGCCGCACCGTCGCGTAGAGCGCCGAGCTCGTCGAGCCGTCTGGCCTCGGGCGGCGCGTCGTGCAGGAGGCGCGCGCGCAGCGGCAGCATCGGGTCGCCGAGGTCGCCGATCCCCTGCGCCGCGTCGACGATCCGCACGGTCGCGCCGATCTCCTCGCCCAGCCGCGACGCGAAGCTGCGCGTCGAGGAGCTTGGCGGCGACGACGACGTACGCGCGGTCGCGATCGGAGCGGCGCGGCGGACGCCAGCTCGCAGACCTCCCGACGCGCGACGCGGCGAGGCTCCAGGCGGGCGCGTGCGCCCTGCGCGATCTCGGTCCAGTCGATGGCGGCCCGGCGGCTGCGACGACGCGCCGCCGCGCAGCACGGCGGCCGCGGTCAGTCCGCCGGTCGACCGGAACCGCTCGAGATCGGCGGCAGCTCGCGAAGCGGCGCCGCGGCGAGCAGGTCCGTCGGCGTCTCGCGCTCGGCGAGCAGCGAGCGTCAGCGTCGCCAGCGCGCTCGCCCTGGCCCGCGATGCCGCGCTCCGCGCTGAGCCGCCGCGACGCGCACGCGCTCGAGCGCCTGCTCGTCGGTGAAGCGGCGAAGCAGCGCCGCCGCCGCCCCAGCCAGTCCCGCCACCGCGACCAAGCGCGAGCGAGACGTTGAGCGCGATCAGGACGAGGCCGAGGCTCGATCGCCGCATGGCGCTCATGCTACCAGCCGTCCGGAGCGCGGGCGGACACGGCGCTCGACGACGCGCCTTGATGCCGAGCGTCACGATCGCCAGCAGCGAAAGGAGCGAGGCGACCGCGAACGCCGCGGAGAACTGGTACTCGTTGTAGAGGATCTCGACGTGGAGCGGGATCGTGTTGGTCAGCCCGCGGATGTGGCCCGACACGACCGACACCGCGCCGAACTCCCCATCGCGCGGGCGTTGCAGAGCACGACGCCGTACAGGAGCCCCCAGCGGATCTTCGGGAAGGCTGACGAGGAAGAACGTCCGCCAGCCCGAGCCGCCCGAGCGTGAGCGCGGCTTCTTCCTCGTCGTTCCCCTGGCTCTCCATCAGCGGGAGCAGCTCGCGCGCGACGAACGGGAGGTCACGAAGAGCGTCGCCAGCACGATGCCGGGAAGCGCGAAGATGACCTTGACGTCGTGGGCGATCAGCCACGGGCCCGACGAGGCCGTGCGCGCCGAAGCAGCAGCACGAACACCATGCCCGAGACGACGGGCGACACCGCGAACGGCGCGTCGATGATCGTCACCAGCAGGCCGCGCCCCGGAAACTCGAACTTGGCGATGGCCCACGCGGCGGCCACGCCGAAGACCAGGTTGAGCGGGACGACGATCGCCGCGACGGTCAGCGTCGAGGCGGATCGCCGCCAGCGCCGTGGGATCGGCGATCGCCGCGACGTAGGCCGCAGCGCCCTTCTCGAACGCCTTGGCGAACACCGCCGACCAGCGGCAGGAACAGGAAGAGCACGAGGAACGTCAGCGCGATGCCGATGAGCGCGACGCGCACGCGCGCGGCTTTCGTCGCGATGGCGCGGGGCGGCGGCGGGCTGCGCGGCTCATGGCGTCTCAGCGCATCCGCAGGCGCGCCGCGCGCGCGGCGGGCCAGCGCGTTGACCGTGAGGAGCATCGCGAACGAGACGATCAGGAAGACGAGCGCGATCGCCGTCGCGCCCGCGTAGTCGAACTGCTCGAGCTTGATCATGATGAGCAGCGGCGTGATCTCCGAGACCATCGGCATGTTGCCGGCGATGAACACCACCGAGCCGTACTCCCCGAGCCCCGCGCGAACGAGAGCGCGAATCCGGTCGCCAGCGCGGGCAGCACGCCCGGGAGCACGACGCGCAGCAGCGTCGCCACCCGCCCGCGCCCGAGCACCGCCGCCGCGTCCTCGATCTCGGGCTCCGAGATCCGCGAGGACCGGCTGCACGGTGCGCACGACGAACGGGAGCCCGATGAACGTCAAGCGCGACGACGATGCCGAGCGGCGTGTAGGCGACCTTGATCCCGAGCGGCGCGAGCAGCGCTCCCGATCCAGCCGTTCTCGGCGTACAGCGAGGTCAGCGCGATGCCCGCGACCGCCGTCGGGAGCGCGAACGGGAGGTCGACCAGGGCGTCGACGATGCGCTTCCCGGGAACTCGTAGCGCACGAGCACCCACGCGACGATCACGCCGAACACCGCGTTGATCGCCCCGCCGGCGAGCGCGGTCTCGATGCTCAGGCGGTAGGCGGCCAGCGCCCGCGGCGACGACGACGGCCGCCCAGAACGCCGCGGGCCCAGCGACGCCGACTTCAGGACGAGCGTCGCCAGCGGGATGAGGATCAGCAGGGACACGTAGCCGACCGTCAGCGAGATCGCCGGGCGTGAAGCCCGGGAGCACGCGCGGTCGGCCGGCGCGTCAACGGCCCGCTCCGAAGATCTGATCGAAGACGCCGCCGTCCGCGAAGTGGACCTTCTGCGCCTTGTCCCAGCCGCCGAAGACCTTGTCGACGGTGAACAGCTCGATCTTCGGGAACTGGCTGCGCGTAGCTTCGCGGCGACCGTCGGCGTCGCGCGGGCGGTAGAAATGCTTGGCGGCGAGCTCCTGTCCGCGGCCGAGTAGAGGTACGTCGAGGTAGGCCTGCGCCAGCGTCCTTCGTGCCGTGCTTGGCGGCGACCTTGTCGACGACCGCGACGGGCGGCTCGGCGAGGATCGACCGCGGCGGCGCCACGAGCTCGAACTTGTCCTTGCCGAACTCTCGCACCGCGAGCAGCGCCTCGTTCTCCCAGGCGATCAGCACGTCGCCGATGCCGCGCTCGACGAACGTCACCGTCGAGCCGCGCGCGCCGGTGTCGAGCACCGGGACGTTCTTGTAGAGGCGCGCCGACGAAGTCCTTCGCCTTGCGCCTCGTCGTTCCCGTACTTCGCGAGCGCGAATCCCCACGCCGCCGAGGTAGTTCCAGCGCGCGCCGCCGGAGGTCTTGGGGTTGGGCGTGATCACCTGCACGCCCGGCTTGACGAGGTCGTCCCAGTCCTTGATCCCCTTCGGGTTTCCCTTGCGGACGAGGAAGACGATCGTCGACGTGTACGGGCAGCTGTTGTCCGGGAGGCGCTTCTGCCAGTCGCGCGGCGATGAGCCCCGACGCCGCGAGCGCGTCGACGTCGTAGGCCAAGGCGAGCGTGACGACGTCGGCCTCGAGTCCGTCGGCGACCGCGCGCGCCTGCTTCCCGGAGCCGCCGTGGGACTGCTGCACGGTGAGATCGTCCCCGGTCTTGGCCTTCCAGACCGCGGCGAACGCGGCGTTGACGTCCTGGTAGAGCTCGCGCGTCGGGTCGTAGGAGACGTTCAGGATCGAGACGTCTTCGCCGCGGCGAGCGAGGCGGCGAGAGCGGCCGCCACGAGCGCGGCGGCGAGGCAGCGGTGCGAAGCGATCGGCGCATGGCGGTCCTCCAGGACGATGGGCTCAAGGCGCGGAGCGCACGACGAGAATGGACGGCATGGACGGCGACGAGAGCAGCGTCCCGACCAGACCGCCGAGCGGGGCCGAGGCGTCCGGCGCGGAGCGGCGGGGAGCCGACGACGATCAGCCCGTAGGCGCCGCTGTCGCCTCTTCCTCGATGCAGTCGCCGGCGTCGCCGTGCCGGACGGCGGTGCGCGGCCGTGATTCCCGACGGACGCGAGGGTCTTCGCTCCGGCCGCGACGAAGCGCTCGGCCTGCGGCGTCGGCGACGGGGTCGGGCTCGTCGCCCGGGACGACCATCAGCACCGTCACCTCGGCGCCGATGTGACGCAGCAGCCGGCCCGCGAACAGGATGTCCACCTTCCCCTGCTCGCCGCCGGCCGACGCAGAGGAGGGCGCGCTCGAACGGCTGCGGAGCCGTCGCGCACGACGAGCACGTGGTGCTCGCTCGCGCGCATCGCCCGCGAGACGACGTGCGGGCGTCGCTCGCGCGGCGGCGACGACGATGACGAGATCGACCGGATCGCGCTCGGCCTCGCGCGCGACCGCCTCGTCGAGCGTCCCGACCAGCCGCCGCGTCTCGACCCCGCAGACGCGCGCGGCGCCGTCCGCGACGAGCACGGTCAGCCGCGCGTCGGCGCGCTCGGCCAGGCGCACCGCGTGCGCGACCGCCGACGCGTCGCCGACGCTCGTCGCCGGCGACGGCGAGCAGCCGCAGGCCGGGATGCGGGAGCGCGTGAATGCGGCGCAGGCCCACCCACGCCGCAGTCGCCCTTGGCCAGCGGGTACCGGCGCGCCTGGTGCTGCGAGCGGCTGGCCTCGACCACGATCCCCTCCTCGCCGAAGACCGGCGGCGGGTCGATCATGCGCACGCCCTTGAGCTCGGGGATGCCGCAGCCGCAGTCGTCTCGATCGGACCCGAAGAAGGCAGCTCTCCTCGACGACGGCCTTGCCGAGCAGCGGCCATTCGAGCGCGTCCGGCGGCGTCCTTCACCGCGACGTCCTCGGGACGGAAGAGCACCTGCACGCGGCCGGCGTCCTCGCCGCTCGCCGCCCTTCGTCTTCAGCGGGAAGCAGGCAGGGGCCGATGCGAACCCCGTGCGGCTCGTTGATGCCGACGATGCAGATTCGCCGCGCCCAGGAATCGCGCGACGAACTCGGTGCGCGGCGCGCGCGTACAGCTCGAGCGGCGGGCCGACCTCGAGCAGCCGCCCTCGTGGAGCACGCCGATCCGGTCGGCGACCTCGAACGCCTCTTCCTGGTCGTGCGTGACGAAGATCGCGGCGACGCCCATCTCGCGCTGGATGCGGTGGACGGCGCGCCGCAGATCGACGCGGATCTTCGCGTCGAGCGCGCCGAACGGCTCGTCGAGCAGCAGGACTTCCGGGCGGTGCGCGAGCGCGCGGGCGAGCGCGACGCGCTGCTGCTGGCCGCCGGACAGCTGCCCCGGCATGCGCGCGCCCAGGCCTGCGAGGTCGACGAGCTCGAGCAGCTCCTCGCGGCGGCGGCGGCGCTCGTCCTTCGAGAGCGCCGCGGATCTTCAGGGCGAACTCGATGTTCTCGGCGACCGTTCATGTGGCGGAAGAGCGCGTAGTTCTGGAAGACGATCCCCACACCCCGCTTTTGCGGCGGGAGCTTCGTGACGTCGCGGCCGTGGAGGATCACGCGGCCGTGATCGCACGGCGTGAGCCCGGCGATCATCCGGAGGATCGTGCTCTTGCCGCTGCCGCTCGGGCCCGAGCAGCACGAGCAGCTCGCCGTCGCCGATCTCGAGCGAGACCTGGTTGACGATCGCGTGGCGATCGATCCGCTTGGTGATCTGGTCGAGGACGATCGACATGCGCGGTAAGCTACCGCGTCGACCGGTGACAATCGGGTTCCACATCCGCGAATATGGGGACACTCCCTTTTTACTTACAAAGCTCCCCGGATACCGCTTTGATAAGAAAAGGGGAGTGTCCCCTACTGGTTCAGCGAACGCGCTGGGCCGGAGACGTCGGGGTGGCCGGCGATGATGAAGCGGTAGCGGCGGGAGGCCCGAGGAGCCCGCGTAGTCGACGCCGATCCGGCGCGTCCGGCGGACGCCGCGATCGGTGACGGGCTCCCCGCCTCCAGCCAGAGCGGCCCGGTGAGGAACGACGCGCCGTCAAGCGCGCGGTCGACCGCGAACGCCCGCGTCAGCCGTCCCGGCCCCGACGCGGACGTCCCGTTCGGCGACTCGGCCGCGCGCAGGAGGATCGCCGCCGGATCGCCGGCGTCGCCCGTGACGATGTTGAGGCAGTGGTGCATCCCGTAGACGAGGTAGACGTAGGCGAGCCCGCCGGCCTCGAACATCCACCGGTTGCGCGCGGTGCGGCCTCGGAAGGCGTGGCTCGCGCGGTCGCCGGGGCCGTCGTACGCCTCGACCTCGACGAGGCGGCCGCGCAGGACGGTCCCGTCGGGCAGCTCGCGGCAGAGCGTGCGGCCCAGGAGGTCGCGCGCGACGACGAGCGCCGGGCGCCGGTAGAACGACGCACGCAAGACGACGTGAGCGCAGTTCGGCTCACTCCACGTACCCTTTCGCGCAGGAGGTCTCCGCCATGAAGAAGCCCGTCCTGATCGCGCTCGTGATCGCCGCCGCGGCGGCGTTCGTCCTCTCGCCCGCCGGCACCGCGCTCTCGCAGGAGGTCGCAGACCGTCCTCGTCACCAACTTCCCCAAGGTCTTCAACGTCACCGGCAACGTCGCGATCGACGGCACCGGTCAGCCACGGCCAGTTCGCTCGCGCTGCGCGAGGTCACCGTCCCTCCGGTGAGCCCGAAAGACACGATCCGCCTGATCCAGGGAGGCATCGTCGACGAGCGACGGGTTCACCGCGCATGGTGCTGGGCCTTCAGGGACAGATCAAGGGAGAGGTCTACCGCGCCGGGCACGGTCGGCGTGTTCCTGCTCCCCGACGAGGAGTCGATCGTCAAGGTCGTTCGAGGAGAAGGGGCTCATGCAGTTCTCCGACCGAGCTCAACGCTGCCGGGCGTCTCGGCGGCGTCGCCGTATTTCGCCTCGACCGCGAACCGCGATCCAGGTGGCGTTCCCGCGCTATCGCACCTACTTCTACAACACGAGCGACAAGACGGTGACGGTCAACCTATTCGCTTGCTTTGACCAACTGGCTCCGGGGACGGGCCCCCGCGCTCGTGCTGCCGACATCGCGCCTGCGCGCCCGACGTGAACTCCGGAGCGAGCCCAGCGCCGCGGGTGTGGTTTGCGCGCCTGGACGAGATAGAAGTGGCCGTGCGACTCCACGGGGATGGAAAACTGGGGTCGGAATGATCCGGTGGCCGTCGGGCCTTTTGCACGAGACAATCGCCGTACTGCCCCGGCCCTCGTGGCCAGGTCGCCGCGAGAGATCGCGTACGTGTCGGCGATCGCGAGCGCCGGCTGCGGAAAGGTCGGCGACGGACTCCTGCGATCGAGCTTATTCTGACCCCACTCCGGCGGCCCGGTCGACGTCGCGTCGTTCGGCTGGCAGTCGCAGGCATCGCCGGCCCCGTCGCTAACCGCAGTCCGCCTGCGCAGTACCGTGCGGATTTATCGGGCAGTTGTTTCCATCGAGCCGGCGAGCGCGTCTTGATCGGTGTCGGGCGAGCAGGATACCGCCGGTCTCCAAAGGTTCCCGGCGCTCTCCGAAGTGCCACCCCAGACGATCATCGCATCGCCGGTCCAAACGGCCGAATGAGAGCTTTCGGGCCATCGGGACACGGGCTACACCCCGGCGGTTCACGTATCGGCCAGGACGCCAGCCTGATATCATTTCCGCAGTCGGACCCGCCGCCAGGACGCTGGTGCCAAGACGACGACCGGTCGCCGACCAGACCGCCGTGCTTGAACGCGCCGTAGGCGGGTTCACGAGCTGATGCCGGCGCCCACGTATCGCTCGCCGGATCGTAGCGCTCCTCCCGTGTTCCGTCATGATGGGACGGCGCCAGCCCTCCTTGCAGACGATCATTCTCGAGCCACCCAGATCGCCGTCGATAGTTGGCGTGGCCGCCGGGCTTCCCGGCGTCGCCGTCGGTCGCCAACTATCCGACGCCGGGCCAGCGGCCGCCGGTCGGCGGAATGTGCCTGCATTGTTTCCGCCCCACACGATCATGTCGCCCGACCAGACCGCAACGTGGCTTGCGGGCGCAGCGTGAGTGGCGCGCCGACGGAGGACATCGGCTGCCATGCGGCTCCAAGGCCCCCCGGGTCGTACCGCTTGCCGTCGTCGAAGTAGTTCAAGTACTTGATACCGCCCCAGACGATCATCTGGCGTCCCGTCCAGATGGCCGTCATGTTGTTGCGAAAACGACGGACCATCGGTCGTGGAGACCGGCAGCCACGTGTTGGCGATCGGCTCATAGCGCCAGCCGGTGCCCAACTGCCCACCCCACTGGACCATGTAATGCCCGGTCCAGACCGCGGGATAGAACCACCCCCGATCAGAGCCGGGAATGCAAGGCGATCGGTGTCCACATGTCGGCAGGCAGCGATCGTATCGGGCTACTACCCGGCGCACCGCTGCGATGTCACGAGGGAGTCCCCGTCCAGAAAAGCGGGGGAATCGATCACGGGGATTCGGCGTGCCGTAATGAATCGTCCGTCCGGCGTCCACGTCCCTGTCGCCGGGGCTGAACTGCCCCCCGGCCGCTCGATACTCGCCCAGCCCACCACCTCGCCGCCCCACGCGATCTGCTCTCGGTCCCGGTCCAAACCACCGGCGGGTTGGAGCGGGAAGAGCCGACGGTGGACGTTACGACCCAAGAATCGGCGGCGGGGTCGCAGAGTCCTCCGGTGCTGCAGCTTTCCGCCGATCCGCTGCCGCCCCAGACGATCATCGTGGATCCGGACCACACGCTCACGTGAAGTGCGCGCGGTCGGTGCGTTCACCGTGGACGTCGATTCCCAGAGCTGTGATCCGGGTCGTACCGTCCCCCGTGTTCACGCGGGCGTTGTTGTTGTCCAGTCCTCCCCACACCACCAATCGAGCACCGTGTCCAGACCGCCGTGGCGGCGCGCGCGGCGGCGGCGCACCCGCTGTCGCCGTGCCGCCCACGGTGTTCGTGCCGGGGTCGAGACTCCACCGCTGCCGATCGCTTGGTGTTCGACGTCGACCTCGCCCCAGACGATCATTTCGAGCCTCGTCCAGACGGCGACGTGGTTGTACCGCGGGGACAGGGCGCCCGCCGTCGACATCGGGCTCCACGCACTACCGTGGACGGATCGTAGATTCCGCCGTTGGCGAGATTGCCCGACAGACCCTGTCACCTCGAAGAGAATCACGACCGATCCCGTCAGATGGCCGACTGGTACGAACGAAATGCGGGGCGCCGACGCCGAGACCGACCTCCGGGTATCGGGTCTGCGGCTCGTGTCACGCCGGCGCTCGGCACGGTGTACTCCGACATTACCGCCGCCCCAGACGATCATCTGTCGGATGCCCACACGAGCGACGCTGAGTCCTTCGGCGGTGCGCGACGATCGACATCTGGGTCCAGTCGTCGATGAGCGGATCGTAGCGGTAGCCGGGATTAGTGCCGCTGGTTCCGACTCGTCCCAGACCAGCATGGGCGATCCGGTCCATACGGCCTTCGAGGTCTCGTCGTTGTGGGAACCTTCCTAGCACACCGTTGATCACGCGTCGGGAGCCGGGCAGCCGCCGGCACGCCGCGGCAATGACCGGCAAGCGATCGCCGATGCGACGGCCGGAGCACCGTTCACGTGAGCTGCGATTCCAGGCTACGCCAGTACGCATCGAATCCCGGCTGGGCGCGCCGCCGCCTCGAAGCCCTGCACCATGCGGTCGACGACCAGCCTGCGAGCACTCCTCGACAGAGCCGCGTCGTACCCGAGCGCGGTGCAGATCTCTGGCAGACGTTGGAAACGCGTGTCGCGCGCGGTTCGCTGTAGCTCGCGCCGCAGCATCTCCGCCGTCACCGGCGTGTGCCAGAATCGTGTCGAGCGCGACCGACTCTTCAGAGTAGGTGCGTCACCTCTCCGGTACCGCCCGCGGGACGGCCTCATCGAACGGCTTTGTCGCGCCGATCTGGTGCGCGTAGTAGACCCGCTCGATCGCCTCTTGTGCCCTGACACGTTCCTTCGAAGGTCAGCTCGCGGGCGACGGTTGTCGACAGCCCGAAAGCAATCAACGCCGCAGCGATCGCTCGGACGTCTCATGTGGGGAACCGCGCGAATCCACGGTCTCGTCGATCGTCACGGTGTCGAGCGTCTGATGTCCGGCCGTCCTGTCCGTGTCCACCACGCGAATCGTCACCGTGCCGCTCAACGAGCCCGGCAGCGTAGCAATCCGGTCGGTGCCGTCGTCCGCCACAGGCAGCGTCAGCGTCACCGGCGCGAAGTTCGTTCCGTCCGTCGAATACTCGAACCGGAAGTCGTCACCGTCGGTCGAGCTGCTCTTGAACCCCTCGACGTGGAGCTGCTTCACCGTCCCCGCGCCCGACCGAGATCGTCCATCGTTGCTCGAGCTGGCTGAACCGGTTCGCGGGATTGCCGCCCGACGACAAGGACTTCGGTGATCGCCTCGTACGCGTTGTTCGACGACTGCGTGTTCGCGCAGCGTCCCCGGCGACGGTGCCGAGGACGTCGTCGACTGACCGGACGCGTGGCCGTCGCTCACCACAGCTCCCCGCAGGCTCCCGCATTCGCGTTGACGCGCTGTTGCTCGCTCGAGGTCGTACCCAGCGAGCCCAGCCTGCAGTCGAAGTTCTGGGCCTGAACTAGGTAGAAGAACCCCTGGCCCGGCGCCGGAACCGCTCGTAGTCGTCGAAGCTCGGCGTCGGCAGACCGTCCGCAACGCAGCCCCGTATTGATTCGCCGCCTTCGAGGACAGAGTCGCCACGCGTGATCGAGTACGCGTCGGCGTCGGGCACCGCGACTCCACGATAGGTTCGCGGTCGTTCCGGTCCTGCCGACCGACAACGCGCGTCGCCTCGGCTGGCTTCCTGTCGTTCGGGTCCGACGGCCGACAATCGCAGGCGTCTCCTGGCGCCGTCGCCGTCCGCGTCCACGCCTGAGTCGCGTTGGCCACGGATGGACGAGTTGTCCGCAGGCGTCGCCGATCGGATCCCCAATCGGCGCTGGGCCTGCGCGACACGATTCGCCCGGGACCGTCGGATAATTGTCAACGCGTTGCCGCACAGCCCGTCACGCAGCCACTACGTTCTGGGGGTCCAGCGGACACGCGTCCGCCGTGGCGGCATCCCCGAGGGCGTCGCCGTCCGCATTGGCGCTGATTCTGCATTCGCCACGGCCGGGCAGTTGTCGACGTTACCGCAGAACTCGCATCGCCGTCGGCGTCGTTCTCCGGATCGAGGGGACAGGCGTCGCAGCTGCCAGCAAGCGCCGTCGGCGTCGAGTCGAAAAAGAAAACTACGCCCGTCTCGTGCCGGTAGTCGCCGGACCGAAGCCGCCCCACACGATGAAACTGTCCCGGTCCGCGCGCCGACGACCGCGTCCCGCGGGGAGCGGCGCTCCAGTGCTCGTGAGGAGCGGTCCAGCTGTCCGACTGCGGATCGTAGAGATTGCCAGGTCGGCGAACGCCGTGTCGATCTGAACGCCACCGCCGTAGATCAGCACCTTCGAGCCCGTCGACACGATTGCATGGCTCGTGCGCCCGGTCGGGCGCCGGTCAGCGTGGTCGGGACCCACGCGTCGGCGACCGGATCATAACGGCCGCCCGTATTCTTGAAGCGGGTGGATGCCGGACCAGTCAGACCGTCGCCGCCGCCACACGGATCGCTTCGTGGCCCGACCAGACCGCCGTGGTAGGCTCACGGAACTCGGGCGCGCCGCGGTCGACATGGAAAGCCATGGGTCCACGACGGGTCGTAGCGCCCACCCGTCACGAGAACGACGGGTCGTCGCCGGCCCAGACGACCATCTCGTGTCCGGTCCAGGCGGCGAGCGCCCTCGCGCGGGGACGGAGCACCGGCGGTCGTCATCGCCGTCCGCTGGATCCAGCTCCGGGCTGCAGCGCCGCCGCCGTTACGGTAGGGGGCGGTGCTCGAAAGTCGGCCGTACCCGCCCCTATGCGATGGAAGCCTCGCTCCCGCTCCACGATGACGCTGATGCCAAAAACGTGGAGATGGGAGCGCCCGCCGTGCGATCGTGCGGCCACGAGTTACGTGACTTACGGGCGCCGCCCTGCCCGGCCCCGGTTCCGCACCCACATCACCACGTAGTGGCCTGTCCAGAATGGCGTGCCGACCGAGATTTGTTCGTCGGGCTTCGCGGCGATGGAGGGCGCCACGCCCCCTAGCGCCGGGTCGTACCGGGGCGCCGAGCTGGTTGCCGCCCTCACTAACGATCAGCACGTTCCGCGTTCCAAACGCCGCCGCGCCCGGCGCCGGCGCTGGAGCGGTGTGCCGTAAATCGTCGTCATGGAGTCCACGTCCCGGCGGCGACGTTCAGGCGAGCGCCGGTGTTGGTCGAGCCGACCGCATCTCGTTGCCGCCGACGGCGCCACGCCCCCAGATGATGACGTCCGACCCCGTCCAGACCGCGGTGCGATTTGTCACGCGCCGCCGGGGCACCGAGCGTCGGCGTCGGGGACCACGTGTTCGTCTCGGGGTCGTACATCGCGCCGTCGTTCCGATGGACGCGCTCGCCCACGACGGTACCGCCCCACACCATGAAGCTCGAGCCGGTCCGGTGCCAGAGGAGCCCCGCGCGTGCGGACGGCGCGCCGGACGTGGGATGGTGGCAACCGGGAGCATCACGTCACCGGGTTGCCAGCGCGCGCCGTCGCCGAAAGTCGCGCTGCCTGTTCAGGGCGTCGTAGCCGCCCCACACGACCATCTCGGTCCCGGTCCAAGCCACGCCTGTCGGCGTCCGGGCGCTCGGCGCTCCGGTCGTTGTGGTCGGCGTCCACGAATCGGCGACAGGGTCGTAAATGCAGCGCCCGGTACCGTCTGAATGGATCCGGTGATGGCTCCGCCCCACACGATCATCTTCGAGCCTCGTCCAGACCGCAGAATGGGGAGTGCCTGCGCGATGGGGGCGCTATGGGACGGTCGAGGTCGGCGTCCACGAGTCGGCGACGGGGTCGTAGATCCCGCGCCGGTGTCGGTGTTCGTACCGGTGACGGCGCGTTCGCGCCGCCCACACGATCATCCGTGGCAGTGCCGGTCCACACGGCGCTGTGGGAGAGGCGTGTGCCGCCGGGCGCGCCCGTGGTCGTGATCGGGCTCCACACATCGGCCACCGGATCGTAGCGCCCGCCGTCCCGGGTCCGAACTGGTGTGCCGGGAACCCCTCCTCCCCACACGATCAGACGGTTCGCACCCCGGACGGCTTTCACGTCGTTCCCTTGCGTCGGCGCACCCAGGACCGACATCGGTGTCCAATCGTCGAGCAGAGGGTCGTAGCGGAAGCCGGGGTTCGAACCGGCCAACTCTCCGCGGCCCCACAGCAGCATCAGCGTCCCGGTCCAAACCGAGCGCACCCCCTGGGCGGCGTGGAGCGCTTTTCCAGGGACGCCGTTCGTCCACGCGTCGGGCGCCGGGCAAGCCGAAGCGGCGCGAGGCGCGGGCAGCGATCCGTCGTGGGAAGCAGGCGGGACCGACGACGCGTCGAGCTCCGGCTCCATCCTCCCCACTCACGCCTCGAAAGAAGCGCTGGGAGCGCCTGTCACTCCCGGAGAGCTGCGAGATCAACCGGTTCACGAACACCGACGGCCGCGCCAAGCACTCCCCGATGAGAAACGTATCATCCCGAGGGCGGCGAAGAGCTCCTCCCGCAAGGCGATCGGGCAGTCTCTCGTGTCACGCGCGATGCGGGCCAACTCTCGTCTTGCAACATCGCGGCCGTGACGGGCGATGTTGCCAGATCGCATCGAGAGCTGGCGCGCCGCCGATTGCGGCAAATACGTCGTGACTTTTTCGGATCAGCGCATCCGGGACGGCGCACTGGAAGGCCTGCGTCGTTCGAGCTGATGGCGGTAGGACACGCGCTCGATTGCCTCCTGGGCGCGGACGCGTTCCTCGAAGCTGAGGTCTCTCTCGCGCAAGAGCGGCCGGCAGGCGCGCACGCGGCCGAGGTAGGCCCAGCACTACGGCGGTCATGTTGACTCCCCACTCTTTGAGAGGTCATGGCTCGTTCCCCGAGGTCCCTAACCCCCTTTGTACGCCCAGAGGGACCCTCCACGAGGGTGCGCTATAGGGGGGAAGGAGGCTATGCCCAAGCCCTCGAGTCTCCGCCGCCGGCGTGGGTTCGCCGCCATCGCCTACACGCTTCGAGAAGGGGCGCGAGGCGGGGGCGTGTACAAGCTCTACAAGCGGATGCGCTCGAGAAACGCCTGCAAGACCTGCGCGTACGGAATGGGCGGCCAGCGCGGCGGCATGGTCAACGAGGCCGGCTCGTTCCCGAGGTCTGCAAGAAGTCGATCCAGGCGCAGGCCGGCGACATGCAGGCGCCGATCGGCGAGGCGTTCTTTCGCGAGCACTCGATCGCGGAGCTGGAGTCCTGGTCGTCGCTCCAGATGGAAGCGGCCGGCCGCCTCGCGTTCCCGATCGCATGGCAGCGAGGGCGACACGCACTTCCGCCGCATCGGATGGGACGAGGCGCTCGACCGCGTCGCCGCGACCTCAACGCGGCGCCGCGCGAAGCGACGTTCTTCTACAGCTCGGGGCGATCGTCGAACGAGGCGGCGTTCCTGATGCAGACGCTCGCCCGCGCCTACGGCACCGCGAACATCCACAACTGCTCGTTCTACTGCCACCAGGCCTCGGCGTGGCGCTCTCGCGCGTCCTCGGGAGCGGGACGTCGACGCTCGTGCTCGACGATCTCGACAAGGCCGATCTCGCGATCGTCGCGGGCGCGAACCCGTCGTCGAACCACCCGCGGCTGATCGTCAAGCTCGTCGAGATCAGGGAGCGCGGCGGCACCGTGATCGTCATCAACCCGGTGAAGGAGCTGGGCTGGTCCGCTTCAAGATCCCGTCGCGGCCGGGATCGCTCCTGTTCGGCTCGGACGTCTCCGACATCTACCTCCAGCCGCACGTCGGCGCGCGACATCGCGCTGCTTCAAGGCGCTGCTGAAGGGCGTCGTCGAGCGCGACGGCGTCGACCGCGCTTTCGTGCGCGACCACGTCGAGGGCTGGGACGCGGTCGAAGCGCGACGTCGCGCGCGACCGTCTGGGAGACGCTCCTCGCCGAGAGCGGGCTGAGCGCGCGCCGACGTCGACCGCGCGGTCGCCGCGCTGCTCGCAGCGCGCCGCGGCGTCTTCCTGTGGGCGATGGGGCTCACGCACCACGAGCACGGCGTGCGCAACGTCGTCGCGCTCGCCAATCTCGCGCTCGCGCGCGGCTGGGTCGGCCGCGAGGGGTGCGGGCTCCTTCCGATCCGCGGCCACAGCAACGTGCAGGGCGTCGGCTCGGTCGGGTTCGCGCCGGCGCTGAAGGAGGCGTTCGCCAAGAAGATGGAGGAGGTCTACGGGATCCCGCCCGCGTCGACGCCCGGGCCTCGACACCTTCCGCTGCATGGAGGCGGCCGAGACGCGGGAAGATCCGCGTCGCGCGTCTTCCTCGGCGGGAACCTCTTCGGCTCGAACCCCGATCGCGCGTGGTCGGCGCGGGCGCTCCAGCGGATCGGCACCACCTGCGGCATCACGACGAAGCTGAACGAAGGGCACGTCCACGGCCGCGGGCGCTACCACGTCGTGCTCCCGGTGCTCGCGCGCGACGAGGAGAAGCAGTCGACGACCCAGGAGAGCATGTTCAACTTCGTCCGCCTCTCGGACGGAGGCGAGACGCCGCGCCGTCGGGCGAGCATCCGGAGCGAGGTCGAGGTCGATCTGCGCGCTCGCCGCGCGCCTGCTCCCCCGGGCCCGTTCCCGTTCGAGACGATGACGAGCCACGACGCCGTGCGCCGCGCGATGGCCGCGGTCGTCCCGGGTTACGCGCCGATCGCCTCGATCGGCGCGACGAAGGCGGAGTTCCAGATCCCCGGACGGACCTTCCACGAGCCGACGTTCGCAACGCCCTCCGGGCCGGCGCGCGCGCTCAGGTGACGGCGCTCCCGTCGTTCCGGCCCGGTCCCGGACAGTTCCGGCTGATGACGCTCCGCAGCGAAGGGCAGTTCAACACGGTCGTCTACGAAGACGAGGATCTCTACCGCGGCACGACGCGGCGCGACGTCGTGATGATGGCCGAGGCCGACGGCGCGCGCCTGGGCCTTCGCGAGAACGACCCGGTCGACGTCGATCACCGACGATCGGACGGATGCGCGTCGTCGCCGCGTTCATCGACATCCCGCCGGGAACCTCGCGATGTACTACCCGGAGGCGAACGCGGTGGTCCCGCGCCGCGTCGACCCCGACTCGGGAACCCCGGCGTTCAAGAGCGTCGTCGCCCGGCTCGAGCCCGTGCGCGCGTGAGCCGCCGCTTCGACCTCGTCGCGTTCGACGTGGACGGCACGCTCGTCCACCACCCCGAGGACAAGACGGTCTGGGAGGTCCTGAACCACCGCTTCACGGGAAGCGACGACCAGAACGTCGCAGCGCTGGGACCTCTACAAGCGGGGAAGCTCTCCTACGCCGAGTGGGTCGCCCTCGACATCGCATCGTGGCGCGACGCCGGGGCGACGCGCGACGACGATCACCGCGAGCTTCGGCGAGCTGACCCTGGTCGATGGCGCGCGGGAGACCCTGCGCGAGCTGAAATCCCGCGGCGCCGCGCCTGGCGGTCGATCTCGGGGACGCTGGACCTGCTGCTCGACACGCTCTTCCCCGACCATCCGTTCGACGAGGTCTACACGAACCGCATCGCCTTCGACGGCGACGGGCGGATCGCGCACTGGCACGCCACCCCGTTCGACATGGACGGGAAGGGCGTCGCGCTGCGCTCGATCGCGCTGCGCGAGGACATCCCGCTCGCACCGCTGCGCCTTCGTCGGCGATCACGCGAACGACGTCGCCGCGGCGCGCCTGGCCGGCTGTTCGATCGCGTTCAATCCCAAGAGCGACGAGCTCGAAGCGGCGGCCTCCGCGGTCGTCCGCTCGCACGACCTGCGCGACATCCTCCCGCACTTGTTAGCTGGGGACATGCTGTTCTGTTCAAAGCTTCACGGATACCGCTTTGACAGACAAGCGAGTGCCTACTGCTCGCACGCGTATTGGCGACAGATGTGTCGGTCGTCGATTACGGCGGTGGCGGCATCTCGCGCGCAAGCGCGCGAGCTGCGCGCGGCGACGCGACTTCTCGACGCACGCGGACGTGCTCGTCGCAAGACGTCGTGTCCACGAGAGTTAGAACGCCGGTCAGAAAACCGCACAAAGCTTAGCTGACGCTGACTTCGTTACATCTCTGCATTCGTTGATGCTTGGCATCATCCGTTGCTGCTCCCTCGTGGAGCGCACGACGCTCCCACTGACCAGAACGAGACATGGGAGGCGTCATGAAGAGCGGGAGCGCATCGATCGTGCAGCTCTGCTGATGGTGGGCCTGGGCGTTGCTGACCCGGGCCGGCGCGCGGCCTCGACACGCAGATCCGTTTCAACGTGCCGCAGCCGTTTCGCGTGGGAAGCCGCGTGTACGACGCCGGGCGTCATCGCCGTGCGCAGCGTGTCTCGGCGCATCACGCCCACGACGTCGATCCTCGAGGTGTGGGTCAACGGCGACTGCCTGGGATGCTGACCGCCCGCCGCAGCGCTTCCGAGCGAGCCGCCGGCTCGAACCGAAGCCCTCTTCCGCCGCGACGACGACGGCCGCCTCGAGATGGTGGGATTCCAGCGTGACGGGCCGTCCGACGGGAACGACCTACCGATTCCCCGGACACGCCGACGCCGCTGGCCCTCAGCAGCGCGCACACCGACTTGCCGTCGACGATCTCGCCGGCTGACGGCGCGCCGCGCGGCCTCCGCGAGCGGGGAGCTTCTCCACGGTCAGCACCTCGTCGGGCTGGAGATCGGCGCGCGTCGGCGTGAGCTCCAGCGCGAGGTAGAGCCAGATCTTCTCGTTGGTGAACCCCGGCGTCGTCCAGATCCAGCCCAGGGGACGAGGCGCCCCGCGCGGTAGCCGGTCTCCTCCTCGACCTCGCGCAGCGCGCAATCCTCGGGCGATTCACCGGGGTGGTCGAGCTTCCCCGCGGGACCTCGAGAAGCCACGAGCCGGTCGCGTGACGGTACTGCCGCACGAGGATCGCGTTCCCGTCGTGATCCACGGGGACCACGGCCGCGGCGCCCGGATGCCGGATCAGCTCCAGCGTGACCGTGTTCCCGTTCGGGAGGCGGACCTCCTCGAGGGAGAGCTTGACGACGCGTCCGTCGTGGACGCTGCGGGACGACAGGACGATCACGGATCGCTCATGGAGGTCCCTCCTGCGCGATAATACCGGCCTGTCGCCGGAGTCTCCCATGCCGCAGCCGATCTACCTCGACTACAACGCCTCGACGCCCATCGCCCGCGAGGTGCTCGAGGCGATGACCGCGACCTTCCGCGACGTCCACGGCAACGCGCTCTCGACGCACGCCTTCGGCGTCGCCGCGCGGCGGGTCGTCGAGACCGCGCGCGCCGAGGTCGCCGCGTCGATCGGGGCCGAGCCCGACGAGGTCGTCTTCACGAGCGGCGGAACGGAATCGAACAACGCGGCGATCGTACGGCGTCGCCGAGGCGCTCGGCGGATCGCGGGCGGCATCTCGTCATCACGGCGATCGAGCACGCCTCGGTCGAGCAGGCGTGCCGCGCTCCTCGAGAAGCGCGGCTGGGGCGTGACGCGCGTCCAGGTCGACCCTGCACGGCGTCGATCGACGCGCGCGCGCATCGAATCCGCGATCCGCCCCGACACCGTGCTCGTCTCGGTGATGCACGCGAACAACGAGACCGGCGTCATCCAACCGGTCGCCGCCGCCGCGCGCGCCGCGCACGCCAGAGGCGTGCTGATCCACACCGACGCGGCGCAGTCGCTCGGAAAGATCCGCGTGAACGTCGCGAGCTGGACGTCGATCTGCTCTCGATCGCCGGGCACAAGGTGTACGCGCCGCAGGGGGTCGGAGCGCTCTACCTGCGGCGCGGCACGCCGTTTGCCCTCTCCTGCGCGGCGCGGGCCACCAGCAGAACCGCCGGTCCGGCACCGAGAGCGTCGCGCTCTCGGCAGCGCTCGGCGCCGCGTGCGCGCTTGGCGGCGACGCGAGCTCGGAGCTCGACGCGAGCACGCGCAGGCGATGCGCGACCGCCTCGAGCGCAAGCTGCGCGAGGCGTTCCCCGCGCTCGTCGTTCACGGCGCTCGAAGCCAAGCGTCTGCCGAACACGCTCTACGCCGCGTTTCCCGGGTCGTCGACGCGAACGAGCCTCCTCGCCCGGATGGACGGCGTCGCGACGGGCTCCGGCGCGGCCTGCCACTCGGGAAGGCCGACCCGTCGAAGGTGCTGCTCGCGATGGGGGTCAAGCCCGAGATCGCGAGGGCGACGCTGCGGCTGACGACCGGGCGGCCGACGACGCAGCCGAGAGATCGACGACGCCGCGGCGCGGATCGTCGAAGCGGCGAAGGTCGGCTCGCGGGAGCACGCGCGCGTGAGCCGCGACGTCGTCCACGACGGCGCCGGGTCGTTCCAGGTCCGCTTCCCGTTCGACCGCCGCCTCGTCGAGCTCGTGAAATCGCCCCCCGCCGCCGCTGCGCAGGTCAACGACAAGGTCTGGTCGGTTCCGACGAAGACGACGTCGTGCTTCTCGTCGACCTGCTGCAGCCCGAAGGGTTCACGTTCGACGACGAGGCGCAGGGCGCGCTACGTCGACCGCGGCGGCGCGACAGACCGTTGCGGACGCGCCGTAGCGGGCCGGAGACCGCCGCGTCGCACTGGACGGTCGGCCGGCTGAACCGCGAGGTGAAGGCGGCCCTCGACGGCGGCGTTCCCGCAGGCGATCTGGCTCGTCGGAGAGATCAGCGGCTTCAACCGCAGCCGGCACAAGAAGCACGTCGGCTTCACGCTGATCGAGCGCGACGGCGACCGGCGAGCAGGCGTACCAGGTGCAGGCGATCCTCTTCGACGGCGTCGCGCCAGGAGATCGAGCGCAAGCTCGCCGCGGCGGGAAACCCGTTCCGGCTCGAAGACGAGGTCGAGGTCCGCGTGCGCGTTCGCGTCGACCTCTACGACGCCTGGGGCGCCTACCGCGTCCAGATCGAAGACCTCGACCTCGCCTTCACGCTGGGCGAGGCGGCGCGGCGCCGCGAGGAGATCGTCCGCAGCGCTCGCCGCGGCGGGGCTCCTCGAACGGAACGCGGCGCTCCCGCTTCCCGAGCTGCCGTTGCGCGCTCGGGCCTCATCACGAGCCTGAACTCCGACGCGTACCACGACGTGCTGCGCACGCTGGGCGAGAAGCGGCTTCGCGTTCGACGGTGACGGCGCACGGCGCGCGCGTGCAGGGGCGCGCGACGGAGTCGTCGGTGCTTGAACGCGCTCTGACTGGTTCCGCGCGAGGCAGGCGCACTTCGACGCGATCCTGATCTGCCGCGGCGGCGGCTCGCGAACGGACCTCGCGTGGTTCGACACCGAGGCGCTCGGGCCGCGCGGTGGCGCTCTTCCCGATCCCGATCGTCTGCGGCATCGGCCACGAGCAGGACGTCTCGGTGCTCGACCACGTCGCGCGCGCGCGAAGACGCCGACGGCGGCGGCGGCGTTTCTCGTGGACGCCGTGCGCGCGTCCTGGCGCCCGCGGTCGAGGAGCTCGGGACGACGATCTTCGACGAGGCGCTGCGCGCTCCTCGACGACCGAAAGCGCAACCGCTGCGCGCATGGCGCCGCCGTACGACTCGCGCGCGCGGCGACCCGGCGCATCGAGACCCTCGCGCGGCGGCGCTCGTCGGCGTCGGCGCGGCAGCTCGGGCAGGGCGCGCGGCGCGGACCTCGAGGGTCGATGCGCCGCGTCGCGACGGCGCGCCGCGGTCTGGCGCCGCGCGTGACGCGCGTCGTGCGCTCGAGGGCGAGCGCGTCGCACTCGCGGGCACGGCGGCTCCATCTGCTCGACCCGCGGCGCGTCGTCGAGCGCGGGTATGCGATCCTGCGCGGGGCGGACGGGCGGGTCGTCGTCGATGCCGCGCAGGCCGCGCGCGGGCGCGCGCGTGACGGCGGAGCTTGAGAGCCGGACGCCTGCGACTCTGTATCGGAGAGGGGCCGAACGATGAGTGAAGTCGAAGCGGGCGCAAAGGAGCTTCCCTACGGCGAGGCGGCGGCGCGGCTCGAGGAGATCCTCGGCCGCATCGAGGAGGGGAAGGTGGACATCGACGAGCTTGTCCGGGCTCTGTCGCCGAGGCCGCGCGGGCTGCGTCGCGCTCTGCCGCGGGAAGATCCACGCCGCGGAGGTCCAGGTGAAGACGATCACCGAGCAGCTCGAGCGCGACGTTCCGCCGCGGACGACGAGGCAGCCGACGACGGCGGATCGACCGAGAACATCCGCTACTGATGGACAGACGCCGACGAGATCTTCCGCGGCCGCCTGATCATGGCGCCGATGACGCGGGGCACCGATCTGCCGTTCCGGCTGCTGGCGGCCGAGTGGGGCGCCGAGGTCTGCGTCGGGCGAGATGGCCGTACGCGCACAGGACGCGGCGGGCAAGCGACCGCGGCGATCTCCGCTGCTGCGCCGCCACCCGTCGGAGCCGATCTTCGGCGTGCAGCTCGCTGGGAAGATCCCCGAGGTCATGGCCGAGGCCGCGAAGGTCGCCGAAGGCCAGGGCGCCGATTTCGTCGACGTCAACCTGCGGCTGCCCGATCGACGAGGTGACGCGGCGCGGCTTCGGGGCGTCGCTGCTTGCAGCGGCCGTCGAAGGTCGCGGCGATCGTCGCCGCGATGAAGGCCGCCGTGACGATTCCCGTGACGATCAAGCTGCGGCTCGGCTGGTCCGAGGGGGAACGCGTATCTGAAGGTGGCGCGCGGCGGTCGCGGCGGGGTCGATGCGATCGCTCTTCAAGCAATACGTAACTGAACGAAGCAATAAC
>ERZ1370068.672-contig-10615_pt1 | contig 50736 bp, 78 predicted proteins | sample MGYA00561227_ERZ1370068 | MGnify/ENA primary metagenome ERZ1370068 (study PRJEB38410, sample SAMEA6850437) | metagenome | study: Metagenomic assessment of the ecological functions of the soil: analysis of the soil microbiota associated with the... | reverse complement strand
GTGGCACTTCACGTTCAGTTTTACGTATTGCTCTGGTGAAAGTTTTTTGCACTCCACTCCGGGGTTTCATACGCCGGCCAGGCCACTCGGCGAACCTCGGTCATGGTCGAGAAGCGATTGTCCATTTCCGCCACATCACGGTCGGCCTCCACGGATAGCTCAAGTCCAGTAGATGCTCACCCTACGTTTGCCGGGAGTGTATTGCGCGGCACATGGTTCTGATTGTATGTGCGTGGAGGTTGAACGACGGTACTCATGATTGGATCCCCCATTTTGTTTCGTTGTCGCTTGGACTACATCGGCAACTACTCATCGGGCAGCGCCGAGGTGGAGGCAAGGTATCGGCAACGCCTTGCGGCCGGGCAGAAAAAAGTAAGCTCCGCCTCGGACAGTGGTGAAGGCCGGTAGACCGGTGATTTTCTTGCGGATCGGCCGCTTCGGGATCTTGTACTCCAGCGTGCCGTCCTGGTTGCCGATCATCGGATCGCGCTCGTTGCCGAGCTCGTGAAAATTCCGATCGTTCGCCCACACGTTTTGTGCGAACTCGAACTGGCGGATGAGACTCGCGCAGATCACGAACGCGGCGATGCCGCGCTCGATGCCGTCCTCCGGCGCGCTCTCCGGCAGATGCGGGCCGTAGGTGGCGCGCCGCGGCGGATCATGCGGCGGCGGTTCATGTTCGCCGCCGTGTCCCGGGGATTCATGCACGGCGAATGTGCGAGCCGAGTGGCACCGCATAACCGTGCGGGTCCATCTGTTTATAGTTGAAGTCATTGTTCCGCTGCGGATCGGCGCCGAGCGCCGGGTTGTCCTTGTCCGGCGCCAGGACAGCGGCGCCGCTGCGCCACCGACCGCATGAGTTTTGCGGCCAAGAGTTCCTGCTCCTCAGGCGTATTGCCGTTCTCGCGCAGGAAGTCTCGAAACTTGCCCACATGCTCTTCGAGACGGCGATAGGGCCATGTAACTGCCGTTACGGGACAGGATCTCGGGCTGCGGCAGATTGGCGGGCGGTCCGTCTTCGTCCGGGTAGCCGAGGATGAACTCGCCCGGCTTCAGCGGCGCGCGCGGAGCCGGGCGTCGGCTCCTCGCCGGTGCCTTCGATGACCGGCTGCGAAAGCCGGTCGTGATAGCCGAAGTGATCGTGCGCATAGTCGAACGGCGGGGTGGCCTCCATGTCCAATGACGAGAGCACCTCGACACCGTCGCACCGCGAGACGAGCTTTGCGTGCTCCGCCTGGCAACGCCCGCGTCCCGTGGCGTCGCGGGCGAACAGGATCGCAATGGCGTGAAGGTCCGGGCTGGCCAGACCGCTCACCCAATTGTCAGGATGATTCATCCCGGTGTCCCCGAGCATCTCGGCGCGAGCGACCATGCCTTGCTCGAATTCCTCAGGGAACGTGGCAAGTGAAGCCCTCATCCACACCCAGTGCCCGCAGCCCGTTCCAGGTGAACGCCACGGTCAGCCAGCGATTGTCTTTTCGACCGAAGCTCGGACCTCCGCGGCCGACTGCACTGTTTCAAGGATCGCGGCCAGCCGGTGCGCGTCCGCCGACAGCACTCGAAGGACGTAAGAGAATTCCGTATCGTGCGGTGCTCGCGGGCACACGAGCTGGCAGAATATGTTGGATATCGTCGAACTCGAGCATAACATCTCTCCCAAGCGTCACGGCAGCTGGTCGAACATGTTGATGCGCTCGTCCACCAGGGCCCGCGGCTTCATGCCGCAAAACGACCATTCTCGCTATGATGCAGGTCGCTATTGCTTGCCTTTCGCCCAGGCCCACGCCGCTATGCGCCACCCTTCGTCGAGCTTGCGAAGCGCCACCGTGAACATCGCGCCGATTTGCGTAACCTGCTTGCCGTGGACTTTGAACGTCATGGTCGCGGGAACAACCACATACGCGCTATCGCCGGTGACATTGTTGTTACGGCAGCTCACCCGGAAGTGACGAGATAGCCTGATGCACCATGTTAACCACCTTCAACCAACACGTCTCTATACCAGTCCTGAGTGGCTGTTGGCCCCTGCCACACGTGCGGCGCGCCATGCCGTCAAGAATCGATCACGGACAGCAAAGAGTCGCGCCATCACCTTCGCGTCACCTTTGTTGAAGCATCGATGTACTGTGCACTGCCCCCATCGGATCTTCCGTGCTCATCTTTGTCCTTCTTCGTCGACTGTCGTGCGGTTGACTTCATTAGGTTCTATCATTGCATCTGGTCGAGCATGTCGGAGAACGCTACTGCTTTTAGCTTGAGCACTTTCTTGATTTCATCGGCACATACGGATATTCCCCGTATTCCAAAAGCTCAGCCGGTGGTGATCGTGGACAAACTTGACGAACGCTGGCTGGTTGGTTTCCAGTCCTTGGGAAAACCTTCTAGATTCTCAGAACACGGTTGAGGATGCCGGATGCGGAGGAGAAGAGGCTGCGACAGCATCCCTCGGGTGCATATTTGTCGAGAGTCGGTGTCAAAGATTGCCTGATACTGCAGAGGGTTTCTCCGTTAATTTCTAAAAAGCTGCTGCGCGCCGATGGTGCCGTGCTTGGCCTGCCGCGAGACATTCAGCCTGTTCGCCTACCGCTGTCTCGGTGCTCCTGGCGTTGCTCAGTAAGCTCAGCCGGCTCGCGGCCTAAGGATCGGGGCGTTCGCGATGATCGAAGCCGCAGCACGCCGGCATCTTGCGGAAAAAGATCGGGCCGTGTCGACCCTGTTCCTGCTTTTATCTTTGAGGTATCCCCCGTCCGGGATCGCCGCTGCCACGCTCGGTTTCGACTGAAGTCGATTCTGTTGGAGTGCGCATCTCTGGCCATTTTAGCCTGCCTCGCATAACGTGTAGTTAACCTTTGATGACGAGTTATCTATTCAGAAGGTTGGTCATCGTCTCGCCCGCCAACGGGCGAAAGTTTTACCCGGCCCAGACCGGTACTCACTGTCCGGGATCCACTCACTCTCACCATCGTTCTACGCGCGCTTTGGCACCGCGGCAGCGGCTGCCGAAAATCCCAGCGAGCTCACAATCGCTCCTGGCGACCACCATGACGACCACTTTGCAGTCCAGCTGGGCCTTGGCTTGCCCACCACGAGTGCGGCGGCTCGGCTAGCACCGCGCAGTGCCCAGGAGCTAGGGACCCGCCGGTGCTCGAGTCCGAGTCCGCCGAGAAACAACCACCCTGTGCCCGGCAAATGATCGCGCAATGTGGGGAGACCGGCTAGGGTGCCGCCCGTGCCGAATACACCGGCACGATGGGTGACGTTACGGCTGGTGATCAGGCAACATCAGCACAATGAAGGCCCAGGTTGGACGGGCGATCAAGAACTGGAAGCTACGTACGCGCGGCGGCATCCGGCCAAATACGCTTTTGCAGCAAGCGCTGCCCGCCAGAAGTAGCAGCATCAGTAGCAAACAGTGAACGGGCAATCTTCGCTGGGGTCGACCGGAAACTCCCCGGCGGCTAATCGCCCGGGAGCAATGACGCCAAATAATAGACCGGCGGCAACCTAGCTCGCAGGCACCATCGAGCCCACGCCGAAGGCCCAAAGGTTGCCCTTTGCGAGCTGGGCAATTCCGGTCGGTAACGGCGCGCCCGCGTCGACCCAGCGGCGGCGGTCCACGCCGCATCGGCTGGTCCGGCCAGCCAAGTGGCCGGCAAGCGCAGGGCGCCAAGCGGCATCAACACAAAATTCACCAGCAGCGACAGCACCACCAGTCGGGCATTGCGTAGTGGGGGCGATGATTTGACTAACCGTCAGATTCAAGACCCATCGCCCACCATACTGGAGAGCACGAAGACGAGCATGGCGACCGAGGTTGCTTTTCTGCAGAAGTTCCATAAGAGGCTATCGCACAAGCCGCCACACGATGAGGCACGGCGGCGTATCGCACGAAGTCGAGGCAATTCTCGCCGGCCTCTTCTCCCCAGCGAATCAAAAATCTGCGGCACCGGAGTGAAGCACGAATGCATGCGCTCCTAGCCCCGAAAGTTGCTCCGTCTGGTCTTCTTGCCAGCTTACTTTCAGATTGAGCTGGCGGAGTCGCGCTTGCCGCCGCGCGACCGAGGATCCCGGCGTAGGTGGGAAACGAGAGTGGAACCCGATGCCAACTCATCGACCCGCATTCCGCCGGCAATGGCGACCGCCGCCACCTGAGTGATGTCGATCGCCCGCTCGCCGACGACGTGGCAGCCGAGGATTTTGTAGGTCGCGCGCTCGACGATCAGCTTGCAGAAGCCGGCCGTCCGCCCGTCGATGATCGTGCGCGTAGTCGAGTCAAAGCGGACAATCGCTGTTACGATATCGTGTTTTTCACGCGCCTTCGTTTCGGTCAGGCCCACCTGGGCATATTCCGGGTCGGTGAAGCTGCCGATCGGACTACGCCGGTTCGCCAATCGTCATCGTCGCGCCTCGCACGGCATTGGTCGCCGCCACGAAGCCGTCCTGTATCGCCTGCTGGGACCAGCAATCAGGCGACCGGTGATGTCTCCAGCGGCGAAGATATGCGGCGCGGAGGTCCGCAGGTAAGCGTCGACTCGCACGAAACCCCGATGATCAGTCTCGACCCCTGCCGCTCCGAGAGTTTAGGCCGGTGGTATTCGCCGCCCAGCCCACCGCTACGACCGCAAGCGCCGCTTCGGCGCTGTCCCTGTACGCCGTCTTTCGCGAAGATCATCCGCACGCCGGTCGGTGTTCTCTCGAAAGACTCGATCGCGCCGAAGTCTCTCGCGCACGACTATTCCCGACTCGCGGAAGGCGGCCGCGACCGCAGCCGATACGTCTTCGTCCTCCGTCGGCAGAATGCGAGGGCCAGCCTGGAAGAGTTGGATCCGTGAACCGAAGGCGCTGAATGATCGAAGCGACCTGCGCTCCGGTCGCTCCCGCGCCAATGACCAACATCGACGGCGGGACCGAGGTCAGACCCCACGCGTCGCTGTGAGTGGCGGTGAACTCGAAGCCGGGGACTGAGAGCCGCCGGCTCACGCCGCCCGTGCAAATGATGATCTTTTTCCGCTTGAAGCCGCAGCCCGCTCTCGGTTTCGATAGTGTGCAGATCGGCGAAACGCGCGCGGCGCCGGCCTGCTCGTAGAGCAGTCACTCCCAGCGGAATCGATCTGCCCGCGAAAGGCAGAATGCGCACGCACATCGTCGACGACCTCACGCACGCGCGCGAGCAACCGCGCGTAATACCAGCACCGGCTCGCTGACAGCGATGCCGTACTGACCGAGCTGGCGGGCTTCTCGGATTAGTCGAGCGGCATGGGCAAGTGTGCGCACCGGAACCGGTCCGTCATTGGCCGCCATGCCGCCAAACTCGTCACGCGTTATGAGTGCTGTCTCGGCACTCCAGGTCTGCGGCGCGGAGCGCGGCGACCACACCCGCCGGTCCGGCGCCAATGACGATGACATCTAACATTTACGCCCTTCCTCGAATACCCAAAGCGATGGGCTAGAATTTTTGAAGCAATTGATCTCAGGCTTTCGTATTGCCTTGACGATAAAGTTCTTGAGACCAGCAACCACACCCCACCAAAGTGTGGTTCTGATTATCATGAAGTCACGTCGCTTAATCGGCGCGCCATTACCCATCCTCCGAAAGCCTCGGAGAAAGCTTTTTCTGTCGCCATATCGCACAGCTCATGACTCGATTGTGTCGACTCTACTCGGGATTTGCCGGCCGCCGAAGCCGACGAACTTAGTTTGCCGTCGCGCAGCGCTATCTGACCTTTCCTGGAAAAATCAACGGACTCGCCAAGAATCCGCGCGGCCTCTTGCGGCGCGTGGAAGCCGGTTGAGTTTTCCGCCTCGACAAAATCCAGATAGAACTGCGCCTTGCGCTGAAAGTCTTGTGCCGTTGCGAGCTCGGCGTCGGTCTTGCCTGCCGCCTTCGCCGCTTTGAGATCCTTGATCAAGTCCATCAGCGCGTCCATCGCCACATTGCGCAATTTGAAGGTGCGCTCTTGAATCGTCTCCACGCGCGCCTTGAGTTCTTCCTCCGGCCACTTGTGGCAGGTCTGGCAGGCGCGATTGATGTTGAGCACCGGGCTGCGCACGTGATGGTCGCTGATCTTGAGCGCGCCCTCGCGCTTGTAGGGCATGTGGCAATCGGCGCAGGTCACGCCCGAACGCGCGTGGATGCCCTGGTTCCACATCTCGAACTCCGGATGCTGCGCTTTGAGCACGGGCGCGCCGGTGTCGGCGTGCGTCCAGTCCTTGAACTGCGCCTCGTCGTAGTAGGCCTGAATCTCTTCGACCTTGAGCCCCTTGGCCCACGGATAGACCAGCCGCTTCTCCGGCCCCTTGAAGTAATACTCGACGTGGCACTGGCCGCAGACGTAGGCGCGCATCTCCTGGCGCGTCGCCTGCTTGTTGACGTCGTAGTTCTGCACGCCCTGCGTGGCCTTGAACGCGCGGATGCCTTCGATAAACCCGGGCCGCGTGACCCGCAGCTGCATGGTGCTCGGATCGTGGCAGTCGATGCAGGCCACCGGATGGGTGACCAGCTTTGCGCGCTTCGGCGAACGGCATCTGATTGAATCTTCTCGAAGCCCGCGATGAGATCGCCGTTGCCCGCCTTCTTGTAGGGCACGTAGACCGAGCCGTGGCATTGAATGCACGTGCCGGGCTGCTTGGACCACCTGCTGGCGCTCGGTGAAAGTCTGATCGTCGAGCATGTAAGCGTGGCCGCGCTCTTCGCGAAAATCTTCGGCAAACGCGTAACCGGCCCACATCACCTTCAAACGCGGGTCTTCTTCGATCTTTGATTGCGAGACCACCGAGCGCGGATCGGCCTTCGTCGGCGTGCGCGGCAGCGACTTCGCTGCCGCCGTAGCGCGTGCGCACCTGATCCACCGTCCGTTTGTAGTCGTCGTATTGCAGCGGAAAGTTCTTGCCCCATATCGCTGGATCTATCGGTGTCGTCGGTCAGCTCGACCACGCGATAAAACGGATTGCGCGCCTCCTGCTTTGCGCTCGAAGACATTCATCAGTAAGGCCACGCCGACAATGGTCGCGAGCACGGCCGCGCCCGACGATGACGAAGAAAAACGGCGGCGGCGCCGTCGAGAAAAGCATCATTGGTCGATGGTCTCAGCCATAGATCCTCCTCGAACGATTCTGCCCGTGATTCGTTTCATCACTCAACGGTTTACTGAAAGACCCGGATTTGCAGGCTGCTCAAAAAGATCTCAGAGGCGAGGCGCGCGAAAAATCGACGAGCGGAGGCGTACATCGGCAGTACGTTGACGCGAGGCGATTGAGCGCAACGAAGCATATGAGTCCTTTTCAGCAGCCTGCTAAAGATGTCCCACCGGAGTTGTGACAGCGCAAGGCAGGCGAGCTGCCCGCCGCTCGCTGCCGGATGCGCCGCTTCGATAGCGTCGACGATTTCTCCGTGACAGTTGCGGCAGGCTTGCTCGGTGATCTCCCGGCTGTGCGGTTTGATTTGAATATTGTCCTCGTAGCCGCCGGTGGTGAAGAAAGAACGAATGCCAGAAGCCGTTGGACGCCTTGGTCGCATACTTCGCCGATGAAGTTTGCCGGGGTGTGGCAGCTGTTGCAGGTCGCCACCGCGCGGTGCGACGACTTCAGCCAACCGTCGAATTGTTCGCGCATAACGTGGCAGTTGGCGCAGGCCGCCGGATCGTCATGTCAGATAGGACCAACCCTTGGCATAGGCAAAAGTGTAGGCGCCAATGCCGACAGCGATGCCGATCACGATTCCGAGCAGAATGCGCTTGAATCGGTGCGCGGTTTCATCTATGCTTCGCAGGTCTACCCTGTCATTGAGCGGCTCTGGCTTACGGAAGAATAGATTGTTCGAGCGCGGCCATATCTTGCGTCTTCATCTTTAGTCAAACGCGTGTTCCTCAACGGTTTGAACTGCTTGAGCGACTTGAACCAATGTTACGGCTGCCAGCCGCCGCCCAGAGCCCGGTAAAGCTGCACCACGGCGGTCAACTGTGAGCCGCGCGCGCGTGCAAGCAACAGCTCTTGATCGAAAAGTTGCTGGTCCGCGATCAGAATTTCCAGATAATTTGCCAGGCCGGTGTCATAAGCGCAGGCGGGACAGGCGCGCAGCGTTGCCGAGGGATTGAACGCTAATCTCCAGCTCACTGCGCACCTCTTTGAGCTTCTCGACGCTCACAAGCGAATCCGCGACTTCGCGGAAGCCGTTCTGTGCTGCTTTCTGGTATTGCGCCAGCGCTTGGTCGAAGCGAGCTTTAGTCGCCTCGTAATTGTAGAAGATGCGCCAGCCCTGAAAACCGGCTGAAGCGACCCCGCCACGGCAACTGACCAAAGGGCGGCGTGTTTGTCGGCTAGGTTCGAGGTCCCGTGGCTGGCGCTGCCGAGTGCCGCAGTCAATGAAAAATTTGGGAAGAAAAGCGCTTTGGCGGCGCCGATATCGGCATTGCTTGCAAGCAGCAAATCCTCGGCGCCCTTGACATCAGGCCGACGCTCAAGCAATGCCGAGGGCAATCCTGCAGGTATGCTTGGTGGATAATATTGATCCGTTAAAGCCGCGCCCCGAGGAATCGGTCCGGGATTGCGGCCGAGAAGAAAATTGATGAGATTTTCTTGCGTCACGATCTGGCGCTCTACCTCGGGAATCGTCGAGGCGGTACGCGCGCGGTTGGCGACCGCCTGGTCCACCTCGAGCTGATTGGAAACACCGCCGAAGAGCCGTCTCCGGTAGAATTCGATTGTTTCATCATTGATCTTCACGGTCCGCCGGCCTATTTCCAGTTCCAGATCAAGTTCGCGCAAAATAAAAATAAGACTGAGCCACGTCGGCAATTAAAGTGATATACACGCCGCGCTGCGCCTGCTCCGTGGCAAGAAAAACACCTTGTCGCCGATTCCGCTTCGCGTCGAATCCTGCCGAAGACGTCAAACTCCCACGCCAGGCCGAAGCCCGCAAAAGCCAGTTTTGGAAATTACGATGGGTGGAGGTGAGTGTCTGTGACGGCTCGGTGGCCGCGCGAGACTTGTTGCGCGGTGCCGCCGCCGCCGCACATCCACTTGCGGATAGAGAAACGACCGGGCAACGCCGATTTGAGCGCCTCGTGCTTCTTCCACGCGCGCAGCCGCCGTCTGCAAGTCATAATTGTTGATCAACGCTCTCGAGTCAGTTCCTCGCAGCACCGGGTCCTTGAAAAGCTCCCACCAGGGAATGTCAGCAAGCGACTCGGCCTTGGCAGGTTCCAGCGCCCCACGATAGTCATTCGGAATCAGAACCTTTGGCCGGAGATAGTCCGGGCCCACGGTGCATCCAGTCAAAAGGGAATCCGGCGATCGCCCCAGCGTGGGCGAGCCTCAACCAAGAAGAAAATACCGATTTACCACCAAGGACTGCGAAAAGCACGAAGTCTAAGAGTATAAATATTCCGAACCCCTTCGTGGCCTTCGTGAGTCTTCGTGGCGAGAGTCGGCGTTTCTCGAATACTGCCTCGATGACTAAAGCCCGCAGAAAATTTGCGTAAGCGGCGAGAACTCTCAAGCGACGGTAGTAGAAAAACATCTCGCGTCATGTCAATGCGCTCCCTCGGCTGATTGGCGCCGCGGGAACCGCGGCCGGCGACCGGTTTCTTTTTCTTCCCAAGCCTTCGACAAACGCGAAGTTGCCGGGAATCAGGAACACTCCGAGAGACGGTGGCGACCAGCATGCCCCAGAAGACCGCGGTGCCCATGACGTTCTGGGCACCGGCTCCGGCGCCGCTCGCGAGCATCAGCGGCACGACACCCAGGATGAATGCAAACGCGGTCATGAGGATCGGCCGGAAGCGCAGCCGCGCCGACTCCAGCGCGGCGTCTTGAGGCGACATGCCTTCGTCGTGTTTCGCTTTGGCGAACTCCACGATCAGAATCGCGTTCTTGGCGGCGAGGCCGATCAGCATGATGTTGCCGACTTGAACGTAGACGTTGTTGTCGTAGCCCATCAGCCAGACCCCGAAGAACGAGCCCAGGACAACCAGCGGGGAGCCGAGCAAAACAGCCCACGGCAGGCGCCAGCTCTCATACATAGCGGCCAGGAGCAGAAACACGAAAACGATCGCGAGAGCAAGGGTCGGTCCTGCCGGCGGCGCTGACTTTTTCCTGATAGGAAAGACTGGAATAGGCGAAGCCCATCTCCTTCGGCATGGTCTGCTTGAAAACATCTTCCAGCGCAGCCAAAGACTGGCCGGACGTATAGCCGCGGCCCGGGCACGCCATTAATTTCCACCGAGCGAAACAGGTTGAAGCGCACCGTGATCTCGGTGCCGCCTTCAGAAGTAATGGTCACGAGGGTGGCGAGCGGGATCATCGTGTTGGTGGTGCGGCTGCGCACATAAATGTCGCCGATATCTTTGGGCTTGCGGCGATAGTCGGCCTCGGACTGCACGTAGACGCGGAACAGACGGCCGAAACGGTTGAAGTCATTCACGTAGCTGCCGCCCATGCTGGCGGACAGAGCCTGAAAGACTTCGTTGATCGGCACCCCGAGCTTGCGCGCCTTCTCGCGGTCAAGATCCACCTTGACCTGAGGATAGCGGGGATCAAAGGAGGTGAAGAGATTGGCTAGTTCCGGCCGCTTGCGCGCCGCGTCGAGAAACTGGCGGGTAAAGTCGCCGAGCTGCTGCACGCTGAGCGCGCCGCTGCGGTCCTGCAACAGGAAGTTAAAACCGGCCGAGGCGCCAAACCCGGAGATCGTCGGAATGTTGAAAGGAAAGATGATCGCCTCGGGAATGTTCGCCACCTGCCGCTGCAAGTTAGCCATGATGCCGCTGCACATGGAGCGCATCGGAATGAGCGCTCGTCCCACGGCTTCATCCGGACGAAAATCGTGCCGAAGTTGGGTTGGTAGGTGCTCGTCACCACGCCGTAGCCGCCAATGGTCGAGAAAGAGTCGACCCCTTCGGTCTTGGCCAGGATCTGCTCGACCTGGGAGAGCACCCTGCCCGTGCGTTCGAGAGACGCCGCCGGCGGCAGCGTGACGTTGACGCCAAATAGGCCCTGATCTTCCTCCGGGATGAAGCCCGCGGGCAGCGCGCCGCCGGAATAGGCCGGCGCCGACGGCCACCGCGGCGACGATGACGATGGTGAGTATCGAACGCCGCACCAGAAGCCGTGCGGCCGCCGATATATGCGGTGGTCGCGCGATCGAAGACGCGGTTGAACCAGCCGAAGAATTTTCCCAGCGGGCCCCTGGCCGGCCCGTGGTGCGCCTTGAGCAGCATGGCTGCAGAGGTGCGGGCGCGAGCGACAGCGCGCTGAAAGCCGAGAGCAGCACCGAAATGGCGATGGTCAAGGCGAATTGCTTGTACATCTGTCCGGTCAGGCCGCCCACGAAAGCGACCGGGACGAAGACGGCTGAAAGAATAAGCGCGATGCCGATAACCGGGGCTGAGACTTCCTTCATCGCTTGATGGTCGCTTCCTTCGGGTTCATCCCGTGCTCGATATGGTGCATCACGGCTTCGACCACGACGATGGCGTCGTCGACGACGATGCCGATGGCCAGCACCAGGCCGAACATCGAGAGAGTGTTAACCGAGAAGCCGAGCATCGGGAAAAATGAACGTGCCGATGAGCGACACGGGCACGGTGAGCAGCGGGATGATAGTCGCCCGAAGATTCTGCAGAAAGATGAAAACCACCAGCGTGACGAGGATGATCGCCTCGATAAACGTATGGACGATTCCCTCGATGGAGGCCTCCACCGGCGGGCGTCGTGTCGTAAACGATCTTGTAGTCCATGTCGGGCGGGAACAGCGCTTTCGCCTGGCGCAGCGTTTCGTAGATCGCTTCGAGGCCTTGAGCTGGTTTGCGCCCGGCAGCAGATAGACGGACATCGTGCCGGACGGCTTGCCGTCGAGCCGTCCAAAGGAGTCGTAGTTCTGCGAGCCCAGCTCGGCGCGTCCGACGTCCTTCACGCGGATCTGCGCGCCGGTTTCAGTCTGACGGAGAATGATGTTCTCGAACTCCTCGGGGTTGACGAGGCGCCCGGGGCGCTCACCGTGTAGGTAAACTCCTGGTCTTTCGGTGAAGGCGCGGCGCCGACGCGCCCGGCCGGAGCTTGTAAGTTCTGCTCTTTGATTGCCGACGATAACATCGGAAGGCGTGAGCGCGAGTTTCGCCAACTTGTCGGGGCGCAGCCAAATGCGCATGCCATAATCCGCGCCGCCGAAAAGATCGACCTGGGCAATGCCGGGGATGCGCAGCAGCTGATCGCGCAGGTTGATACCGCAATAGTTGGTCAAAAAGTTCGCGTCGTAGCTCCCTTTGGGCGAGTAGACGGAGATGATCATCAGAATGCTCGGGCTCTGCTTTTTGACCGTGACACCCTGCTGGACCACCTCCTGCGGCAGCCGCGCCTGGGCCGACGAGACCCGGTTTTGCGTCAGCACGTTGGCCGTGTCCTGGTCGACGCCGACTTCGAAGTTGACATCGAGCTGCATGCGGCCGTCGCTGGTGTTCGACGACTTCATGTAGATCATCTTGTCGACGCCGTTCACTTCCTGCTCGATCGGCGTCGCTACCGATTGCTCGACCGCCACCGCGGAAGCGCCCGGATAGGTCGCCGTGACACGGATCGAAGGCGGCGCGAGGAATGGGATACTGCTCGATGGAGAGACCCTTGAGGCTGAACAGTCCCATCAGGACCATGCAGGATCGAAATGACGATAGCGACGATGGGCCGGCGGATGAAAAAGTTCTGCCATGGCCTATTTCCTCTCCGCTCCTTGGTCTTACTCTCCGCCGGCGGCGCGCCAGCAGCAGGGGAAGTTTGGCCCGTCGAGCTTTACGGGTCTTCGCATTGACCTGCACGCCGGGCTTCACTTTTGCAGTCCTTCCACGATGACCTTTTCGCCCGGCTTCAGTCCCGAATCGATGATCCAGAGATTGCCGACGCGTTCGCCGGCTTTGACCATGCGCTGCTCCACCGTCGCATCCGGCTTTACGACCATGACGCTGTAGAGTCCCTTGAATCTCCTGCACTGCGAGTTGGGGCACGAGCAGGGCGTCTTGCTTGAAATCGGTTACGAACCGGGCTTTGCCATACTGGCCTGGGCGCAGAATGCGCTCGGGATTGGGAAAGCTGAACTGCCCGGTCAGGGTGCCGCGTCGCTAGCGTCCACCGCGCGCTCGATGCGCGTCGAGGCGGCCTTTGTGGGTAAAGACGGTTCCGTCCGCCAGAATCAGCTCGACGCCGAAATTTTTCTCGGAGGACTTATCTTTAACGGCGCTGAGCCGCGCGAGTCTCAGATATTCCGCCTCGGCAATCGCGCAGCGGAACAGGATCGGGTTGACCTGCGAGATGGTGTTGAGCAGCGTATTTTCACCGCGCCCGACCAAGGCTGCCGACTTTCTTCTGCGTCGTGCCGATAAGCCCGTCGACCGGCGAAGTAATCGTCGTGTACGCGAGGATCGAGTTTGGCCTTGGCAACCTGCTGCACCGTAAGCCGTACACCTGGGACTGAGCCGCCTGTTGAGCCGACACCGCATTATCCAGTTCCTGTTGACTGACCGCCTGCTGCTCGGCCAGGGTTTGTAGCGCGTTCACATCATTGTTGGTCTTGTCCAATCTGCGCTCGCAGCAGTCGCTAGGTTGCCCTGGGCTTGAGCCAATGCTGCTTGCATGCGGCTGAGGGTCAATCTTATAGAGGAGTTGTCCTTTCTTGACGAATGAGCCCTCGGTGAAGTTGACGGAAGCAAGGTACCCTTCCACCCGCGCGCGGATCTCGATATCCTGCGAGCCCAGATGTGGCGCCGACCAGCTCGATGTAAATCGGCACGTCCTTTTGCACGACTGCCGCTGCCTGCACTTCCGGCGGGGAGGCGGCGGGGCTTCCTTCTTGGAACAGCCGACGCCGACGGCCAGGAGAAGGCAAGGAACTAGCATCGGCGCTAGCCCTTAGGGACAGCCGTTGAATCAACTCACAACGATTAACATTCACAATCGCCCTCCAAACTATGTGGCTTTCTTCGGACTAACCATGTTAATTCGCCATCGCGTGGAATTTAGTGAAAAACGCGAAGCTTTGGTATTGGCCTTTGGTCCAATGCTCCGCTTTCTAAGAACCGCCACGTTCGCGCTTCGTTCAGGCGCGACGGAGTGAAGAACTCGATGGCCGTGGCACGCGAAATCCCTTGGCGGTAAAAGCCAACGCATCGATCTTGCCATTTTCATCGCCGACGATAGCCATTTTGCGTCGATGTGTTGACCCTGCTCCGTCATGAAGCTCACGTCGCCCCAGTCACCGCGTCGCTCCCAGCGCTTCGAATGCTTCAAGAATAATGAGGGCGCGGACTTCCACTCCCGCTCGATGGCTTCTTTGGCAATCTGGATGATCCGATCATAATCAGCCTTCTTGAGCATCTCCCCGAACTTTTAGCTGCAGCAGTTTTCCCGCAGCATCGATTATTTCGGCGCATGCCGTACCTCCTAAAACATTCGAAGACGCGGCTGGACGCATCTGTGTCCGCTCTTTCCCTCTGCTCTGCCCCTTGCCCTCGCCTTCTGCTCTTCCTCGTAAAGCCTTGGGCAACCAATCACACAATCTTCTTTTATCCTATCGTTGCAGCACATAAAACAAGCTCGCTCCGAAATAGCTCCTTGGAAGCTCGTGCGCTCGCGCAAATCTATCAAAGCCTGATCGAAATCGGCGGGTGCCGAGCGGTAGGCGGTTGCTTCTCAATCCACCCAGTGGAGAAGGTTACGGATGACGGACCAGCGGGCTCTCGCTTATCGGCGTGCTTGCCGAGAATCCAGTGGCCGTAGAGCGCGTCGATGGTTCCGTCGCGCCGCTTTAATTCGATCCAGGTATTGACGAATTGCGTCCACTCCTGATCGCGCCGGGCCACCGGATAGGCCAACGGTATCTTGACGGTATCCGGTTCGGGCACGACCACCGTGTACTTCGGGTAAAGCAAAGTTAAGACAGAGCCGCGCTCGGCCGGCAGCACCACGGCGTCCAAGGTCGCCTGCCTTAATCCGTTTTCGATTTCGTTCAGCGTTTCCACCAAGTCGAGCTTTAACGCTGGCGCTCGCCTTCTGATTTGATCCACGTAATACGGCAGGTTCGAATTTTCACGGCGAATGACCCGAGTTCGCGGATGTTTGCACCAGCTCGAGAACCGATCGCGCAAATGGTCTTTCACCACGAAGCCGAGGGTTTCGTCCGAGATAGGTACGGAGAACGACATCTCCGCCGGCGCGCTCCGGGGTAACCGGCAGGCCCGTCATGGCAAGGTCGATGCGGGCCGGCCGCGAGGAGCGGCGTCAGCGCGGCCAACGCCTCGAGTTCGACAAACCTCGACTTTGACGCCCAGTCGCAGAGCAAGGTGGTGCGCCATTTCGACATCGAAGCCGACCAGCTTGTGCTCGCGGTTTAGAAACACGAAGGGCAGTCGATCGGTAAACACGCCGACGCGCAGAACGCCGCGTTTTTTGATCGCATTGAGTATCGATGAGGTTTCGCCGCCGGCGTCGTCCTCCGAAGGTCCGCCTGTTTAACGATGCGCGGCTCGGAAAAATTGCATCAGCGAACGCATGCCATAGACCAACTCTTCACCGGCGAATGACTGTTTTAGCGCCGTAGCTGAACAAGCGTTCGCGAGCCCGCCAAGCAGCGCCGCCGACAGGACAACAGTGATGATCAGGTAGCGCATGATGCGTGCGCCGTTGAAACGGACAGCACCGAGGATGGCGGCGCTGCCGAGAAGCGCCACCGTCACCGTGGTGGACCGCCGCTGAAGGGCGCCGAAGCGTACGTTGATGACACTGGTAGCGAGGAATAATTGAAATGTGTCGGCCGGGATCCTGAACAGATCGAGCAGGAACGGCACGGCGGCGCTCGTGCTCCCGGAAGAAGGTCAGTCAGCCCGGTCGACGCCAACTGGGGATATTGATGATACCGCTACCGCCGCGTCGGCAAACCACCCGGCGAATAGAATAAAACTAAGCGACAACAGCTTACCGGTATGAGGGAAATTAAACGACACGGGCACGATCACGTCGGGGAGCGCGGCGGCATTGTCATCGGTGGGCCGGTGCTGCTGCAGCAACTCCTTGCACGACTGGATAAGGATCGGCAGCACGATGAACAGATCGCCGCCATGAACGCGGTGATCAGCGGCATCCCGCGTCGGCCCGAGCACATCCCGATAGCGAAAAGGGGTAGAGCCGCGACCAGTCCGGGCAACACCCAGAGGGCGCGACGAGCAACGCCATGAGCACGTAGGTAATCAAATACAGCTTGAATCCGCCCCAGCTGCTCGAGGATCTTAACGTTCCCGCTGTGTTGGCGGCGATGGCAAAGATGCCGTAGAGGCGTTAGGGTTACGATGAACTTGTAGCATTCGATAGGCCTTCTTTGGCGACGGCCAAAACGTCGAGGTAGTATTTGCTTGCGCTCGACTCCGATCAGAGCGATGCCCAGGAAGACCGAAAAGAGAACCACCGCCGGCACGACATTGTTGGCCAGCGAATTGAACGGGTTGGAAGGGATAAAAATATCGATGAAGTTGAAGGGCTGGCGCTGCCCGACGAGCGTCGTGCTAAAGAACGACGCCGTCTCAATCTCGGGGAACGCCACCGGGATAAGAAACGCAAAGAGCAGAGCAATGCACCACAGCCCGCCGAGCACCGCTCCGGCTCGCAGCCCTAATGTTTTCGCCTGATCGTACCGAAGGGTTCCCAGACTTGTGATAATCGAGATCGTAATATAGGGCAGCACGGCCATTTGAAGGAGCTTGACGAAGCCGTCCGCCGCCACCTTGAGCACAGCCGCATGCTCGTCCGAAAAAGACGTCCGACCAAGAGGCTCCGGACACTAAGTCCAACCAGGATCTTGGTGGAAGAACTCACTCGGCAGTAAGCCTCATCGAAGCAAATTCGAAATCCGAATATCAAAGTCCGAAACAAATCCTGCTCAGCAAAATCCAAAACCCTGAATGCGAATGATGCTTCCTTGAATTTTCCCTATCTGGATCATTTGAGATTGCTGGAGTTCCGTGCTTCGAATTTTATTCTTGGCTCTCTTTGCGCGCCACATTTTACTATGGAGACATCCGTGCCGAGCCAACGCGCGCTTTTGCCAGATCGCCAGGAAGGAAATATTCGACTTCGGCTTGGCGAAAGCCTTTAGCAAGAAACGCGTAATACCAGATCGCGCCACTGTTCCTCTCCCACAACCGCGATCTTAGCGATGTCGTTGATCGTGCTCGGTCATGAAAGTGACGTCGCCCCAGTCGGGCTCGCGCTTCCAGCCGCGAAAATTATCGAGAACGAACAGCGCGCTGATCTTGCCGAAGCGCCGCATAGCGTCAACGGCGGCGGCCTGCATCTGGGTCACTTCGACTTGCCGAGCTCCCCCGCTGATCGTGGCGCTGATCATCGGGGCCGGACGCGTCAATGATGGTAAATGCCATTGTGCCTCCGCTTGATTTCTCACAGCAACGGGAAATCGTAGTTAAGTATAAACCGATAATCGTGTTGACTGTCTTTGGGACTTGGATACTTGATGCACGCTGCTTTATAACGAAATCGCAGCGCCGAGAAGCCGTTGAGAAACTCTCTTCGCGTTCATCTCGCACCAGCGATCGGTCCTAGCCTCAGCAGCGGAAAAAAATCTTTGAGATCAATCGTCGTTCTCTTTCTTTTTAAATTGAAGGCGCACGGCCTGCTGTCACACTTTGTTGCTTGCTACGGCCAAATTGACCCTTGCGAAGTAAGGGATTATCGCACCGATCTTTTTCAGGGCTTTTGTGGTTTGAGCTCTATTTCCATGCCCTCCCGTGCGAGATTGAACTTGCGTCCCTCAATCGTGGACATGAGGTTCACAACCACACCGTTTTGATTCTTCATCGTCGCGCGACTTGCGCTGCCGCTCAGGGTCTGCGCTTCGACCTTCTGGTAGTTGCCGCCAAAATCTTCCGTGTTTTTAAATCAAGACCTGACCGGATAACTCCGCAGCGGCAATCTTGGTGTCAACGTCTCGAAACAGCCCAGTCGCCTGGAAAGTGGAAAGGGTAGGTCCGGCCCTTGTACGTCAAGACTCCTTCCCCCAAGAGAGCCCAACCCTTGGGCGACCATCCTACCAGTGAGCTCTTGATCGGATAGCCATCCGGCACCTGCGCAGCCACTAACGAAAAGTTTGACAGCAGCAAAACGCTACCGGCGATTAGTATTCCAAGTGTTACGTACGATGCATCTGGTCGCCTTCTTGTGGAGAGACTGAAGTCGAGCTTTTGAGTTCATCGGATCACTCCAGTTTTAGTTTTTCATCCGGCGATGGCCAGCTTTTCTTTACCATCTCTGCTTCGTCGGACAGTGGCAACACACGATCGTGCAGCGGGATTCCTTCGCAGGATTTCGCTTGCAGCCATTCCGCTGTCTCTGTCTCGCGTGCAACAGGCAACACGCGATCCGATCGATCATTTCCCTCCAAGGGGGGAACACGAAGAGCAGGAGTGGCAGCGGCGGCGCAGCCGATATAATCCGCTAAATAAAAGACTCAGCGCCTTTGTCGAAAGGCGCCAAGCGGGTTTCATTTACGACGGTGAAGCTGTTGCCCAAATCCGCCAACGCGGATTGGATATCGCCGGTGCGTAGAAAAATTGAAAAAGCGGCCCGCCCAGGGCAAAGAGAAATTCCTCCGGCTCATCGAGAAGATCGCTCTTATTGTTCATAAAATTTTTAACTCGCGCTCTTCGCGTTACTTTACCAACTCGATATCGACGGGCTGTCGGGTATTTTCGAAGCATGATTTTTTTACGAGACAACGAGGCAACAGAAAACGAATGTTGTTAAATATTTCTTCGTTAGCTTCGTATGCTCTCGTTACATGTTATCTTCGCTCGATCCTTGTCACTCGTTGAGCAGCTTGCAACCAACGCGAGCGCTTATCTATAGGCATGTTACAAGAATCGCCGGTACTATCTTCGACAAACTCCGTAAAGCGGCTGCATCCATTTTGCGAGAAATCGCATCCGCAGGCTGGAGGTTTTCGGTTCTGCAGCGCGTGATCGAACAACACCAGGCAGCGACGTGGACGCCATGGTGACGCTTGACCAGAGTCGGCTCGGTCTCCACACTCGAGTTGCTCAGAAATGGCGGGCGAGGCGGAGTTAATCGGCGCCGTGGATTTTGTCTGCGCTCATCGTTGGAGAAGTCGCCGAACCGTTTTGCCCGCGAGCACATTCTGGCCACGGCTTCGCGCTTATGTTTGTATGGAAGTTGAAGGCAACTCGTTGAGCTGCGCGACCATTCTGGAAGCGGCTCAAACTGTCGGTATACGTCAGAACACAACGGAAAGCGATTTTCACGCCGACAAGCAAAAACGGAACGCCGTTATCCGGCGTATCGAGATCGTGGTGAGCCACGGCGCACGTGACCCTAACACTGCCTGGGGATGTCCTTCAACGCCGCCGGGACTACAGGGACGAGCTTGGCCAGCGTCAAAAACTTCGCGTGGCATTTTTGATCTGAGACTACATTGCGGAATTCGGCTTTTAGATTCCGAAGCTTCCGGTTTCATGCGTCGTTGCAGTTGAAGACTGTTCCGCTTCCGACATGGTCGAAGACCGTAATGTCGGCAACTGGACGAGGTCTTTCGAGAAAATGAGATCGAGCGTCCAGTCGAGCGCGACGCGAACCTTCTTTGCAGGCCGGGAAGTTTGCTCAGGTAGATGCGCGCGCCACAGCAACCACGCGATGATACCCGGAGAAACTGCCAGCCGAAAATTTCGGCGACGCCGTGGCGCCGTCCGATGGTTGCCAGCAGGCCGATGATTTTGAACTTGAACGGCTGCGGAGCCTGGCCGCGCATAGCCGCCACGATATTGTTCGCCAGCACCGCGGCCTGGCGGATGGCGTGCTGCGCGGTGGGTGGATAGAACTTGCCCGGATTCAGCGGATCGGGCACGAGCGCGCAGTCGCCCAATGCCCACACGCCGGGCCAGTCCGGCACCTGAAGACAATCGTTCGCGACGATGCGGCCCCGCTGCTTGGCGCACGGCAGAGCTCGACAACAGCGGTGGCGGTGTGGTGCCCGCGGTCCAGATGAGCATACGGGTGGCGATCTTCGTGCCATCATCCAGCGCCACTTCCTTACCATCGTAACCGGCGACTTTGGTCTTTAGGCGAACTCTCCACGCCGCGCCGGGCGAGCCGTTCCTGGGCGTAGCGACCGAGGCTTACCCCCAACTCCGGCAGGATGTGATCACCGGGGTCCGCCACAACGACCCGGAGCATATTCTCCTTCAAGTTGGGATAGAACTTCATCGCTTCACGCAGAAGATCGTTGACGGCGCCAGCGGTTTCAATGCCGGCGAAACCGGCGCCCGCCACCACCACCGTCAACGTTGTCTTGCGCTCGGTTTCGTCCGACTGGTTGTCCGCCAACTCCAGCGCATCAATGACGCGGTTTCGCACCAGAATGGCGTCGCCCAGCGTCTTCATCGTGAGCGCGTGCTCTTCGAGGCCGGGCGTCTGATAGAAGTTCGTCACCGCGCCGAGCGCCAGCACGAGCTGGTCGTAGGTGAAATCGAACGAGCGGGCAAGACCGCTGTGCCGGATGCGCACCTGCTTCTTGGCGAGATCGATCGCCTCGACGTCGGCGATCGCCACATGGGTGTGTCGCAGCATTTTCCGCAGCGGCTGCACGATATCGGTGACTGCCACGTCGGCCCCGGCGACTTCGTGGAGCATCGGTGTAAACAGCACGAAATTCTCTCGCGACACAACCATGATTTCGACGTCCGGCTCGCTCGCCAGTCGCTTCTCAAGGTGCAACGCGGTATAGGCGCCGGCAAAGCCGCCGCCGAGAATCAAAATGCGTCTCTTCGCTGCTCGAACTGTCCAGTCGTGACTCTTTCAGTAGCTCAATTGCGCGTCGACCGACGGCAACTGTCTCATCGCCGGCTGTCGCACCTGGAACCCGAAACCTGAAATCCACAACGCGCTTCGCTCCATCCAGCCTACAGTCCCGGGACTGCCCTGCATGATGCCGCCGTCGGCGAAGATCGTTGTCGCCGTCATGTAGCTCGCGCCGTCTCCCGCGAGGAACGCCACGACGCGTGGCGATCTCCTCCGGCTTGGCCATGCGGCCCAGCGGGATCGCGCTGTCAAGCTTCTTCAGCAGCGCCGGGTCGTTCATCGGTCGGACAGGTTGATCGGCGTGGCCACCGCGCCGGGGCCGACGCCGACGACGAGGATGTTGTGCGGCGCCAGCTCGACGCCCGCGGTGCGCGTCAGCATGCGCATGCCGCCCTTGGACAGGCAGTAGGCGGTGTTGCCCGGCATCGGCCAGTCCTCGTGCACGGAGGTGATGTTGATGATGCGGCCGCCGCCGCCCTGCTTGATCATCTGCCTGCGCCGCGAGCTGCGTGCCGAAGAAGGCGCTCTTCAGATTGATGGCGAGCACTTTCTCATATTGCTGCTTCGGTGGTGTCGAGCACCGAGGTGCGCGTCTCGACGCCGGCGTTGTTGACCATGACGTCGACGCGGCCGAACTTCTCGACGGCGGCGTTGATGAGCTTCTGCAGGTCGGCGACCTTGCTGACATCCGCGTCGACGCCAATGGCCTGGTCGCCGAACGCCGCGACCTGTTTCTCCAGAGCTTCGGTCGCCTCGGGATGCGCGACGTAGTCAATGACGATGTTGGCGCCCTGTTTGGCCAGCTCCAGCACGATGGCCATGCCGATGCCGCTGTTGCCACCGGTAACGATGGCGACTTTACCTTTCAGACTCATAATATTTTCTCCTTTGTAACCGTTAGTGGAATTCCGCTGGCTGATGGCCGACAACGGCAAATGATAACGCCGACATCACCAGTGCCACCAACGCCAGTGCCGCCGAAGATGACGTTCAGATCCAATCCAGCCCAGCTTTGCAATGGGCCGACGCCGAACGCACCGATGCCGTATCCGATCTGGTAGAAAGCGATCAGGCCGCCGGCAACCGAAGCGGCAATGGTGGTCAGTTCTTTCTGACCGAAGCTGATGGTCAACGGCAGCAGCGCCGAACAACCAAGTCCTGCCAATCCAAAGGCCAGAATGCCAAGGACCGGATCTCCCTTCGGGGATGAACGCGACAATGACGAAAGCGACCGCTATCACGAAGGGCAAGAGCCGGTAGGTGCGGCCTTCAGGGAAACCATCGCCCGATGGCGGCGAAGAGAATGCGCCCGGCGGTTACGCGTGGCCCAGAAGACCGTCAGGGCCGAAGGACGCCAAGGTTGTGCTCGCTCCGAGGTCTTGCGTCATATAAAGAGATGCCCAGTTGCCGTTCATCGTTTCGCAAACGCCGTAGAGCAGCACAAACGCCGCAAACACCCAGAACCGCGCGCGGAAGCGGCGTCTTGCCTTTCGCCGCTTTGCGCGGCGCTTGCCTGCGCGCCTTGCAAGGGCAGGCGCACAGCTGAACAGCAACAGTCCGACAAGCAGCGCGCTCACCAACAACGGCAAGCCCCACCAGATGCCCAACCCTACGAAGATGGCAATAAACACCGGCGCCAGCGCCGTCCCCAATCCCAGCAGCGCATTCAGCCCAAGCACGGCTTTGTCCACCTTCTGCGGGAAGAACCCGGCGGCAAAAGTGTTGAGGGCGGGCACCGTGAACCAGAAGCCGATGCCCATGACAGGCCGTGGCCAGCAAGCAAGATGCCGAAGGACCAGCATGTGCGCATGCATGACAAACTGGCTCGACGATGAGCAGAGTCATCGCCACCAGATTGGCGCCGAGGCCCAGCAGATAGACTCGCTTGGTGCCCAAGCGAGCGCGTCAGGCCGGCGCCCAGCAGCGACGAGACCAATCGCCGTGATCGCCTGGGGCACAAACATGCGCGCCGTATTCCGTGCTCGACAGGCCGTAATGCTGAGGACTGGTGAAGACCGTGCTGGCCGCGGGAAATGTGACGAGGGCCAAGCCCTGAATTACAGCGGCGACATAGACCGCGGCGATTTCGTTGTCGTTGGGCCAATGATTCTTCACTCTCACTTGATGCCGTTCGAGCAGTGATCGCCGACCCGCAACGCGTTGGCCATCGCGGTCAAAGCCGGATTCACCGCGCCGATGCTCGGGAAGAAACTCGTGTCCACGACGTAGAGGTTATCCAGTTCGTGCGCCTTGCAGTTGACATCGAGCACCGAGGTCTTCGGGTCTTTGCCGAAGCGGCAAGTCCCGGCCTGGTGCGCGACGCCGCCAACGCCGATCTCATTCTTCATGTAGAGATTGCGCGGAATTAAATGATTCGGATGCATGCCCAAGTGATTGAGCATGGACTTCAGTTTGTCGTAGAGCTTCTGCTTGGCCACTTGATTGTTGGGCGTGTAGCTCAACTTGATGCTGCCGTCTTGCTCCAAGGTAACGCGATTGTCCGGCATCGGCAGGTCTTCCGTCGATAGCCAGAAGTCGACGGCGTGCTTTGCCACTTCATCGAGCACGAACATGGGCGCCAACCCCGCTTCGATGGGCTTCTCCCCCGATACATCGGCCCCTGCGACTTGCCGACCATCTGAGATATTACCCATCGGATACTCGAAGTCCTTCATGCCGAAATAGAAGTCATTCAATCCCAGAGTTTTCTGGAAAACGGTGGGATTCGGCTCTTTGGAAACGGCCAGCACCGCGGCGCTGTTGTGGTACATGTAGTGGCGACCCACTTGATCGGAGCCGTTGGCAAGTCCGTTGGGATGCTTATCGTTGGCCGACAACAGCAACAGCTTGGCTGAATTGGCAGCGCCCGCCGAAACCACGACGATGCCGCCCTCATAAGTTTCCTTTTCGCCGCCGCGTTCGACCACCACTTCAGTTACCGCTTTGCCGGTTGGATTGGTGTTGAGCTTGACCACCTTGGCGTTGGTGAGCAGCGTGACATTCGGATACTTCAAGGCCGGACGCACAGCCAGCACCTCGGCGTCCGATTTGGCGTGGACCAGGCACGGGAAGCCGTCGCAATCCTTGCAGCGAATGCAGGCGCTGAACGGCGCATTCCGCTCATCGAGCATAACGCCGCAGGGGGCGTGGAACGGACGGTAGCCGGCGCGCGCTAAATCATCATGCAGCTGTTGGAATGCGCGGCTCGTGGGACACCGCCGGGAAAGGATAAGGCGCGCTGGACGGCGGCTCGGTGGGGTCTTCGCCGCGCGCGCCGTGCACTTGGTACATCTGCTCGGCCTTGGTGTAGTAGGGCTCCATGTCTTCGTAGCCGATGGGCCAGGCCGGCGAAATGCCATCGTAGTGCTTGAGCTCGCCGAAGTCTTCCTTGCGCAGGCGGTAGAGCGCCGCGCCATACATCTTGGTGGCGCCGCCGACGAAGTAATGGAGACCGGGCTGGAAGGGCTTCCCGTCTTGTCGTACCAGGTTTCCTTGGGAACGTAGCGGTTCTTGATGAACACCTCTTCGACGTCCCAGTTCTGCTGCTCACGTTTCAGCCAGTCGCCGCGTTCGAGTATGAGGATGCTCTTGCCCGACGGCGCCAGGTGCCGCGCCAACGTCCCGCCGCCCGCACCGCTGCCGATAATAATAACGTCGTATTTCGTGCTCATAGGTCTCTCCGAGTATCCTTATCAAAGTCGAATCGCGATTCGAGCCAAAGCATGTTCGGAAGACTGTGAGGTTCCCCGAAGACCGTCAGGCGAATCAGACTGAGCTGAACTGATTTCAGCATTTCGAATTCGACCCAATACCTCGAAGTCGCCACTCTCACTCGACACTTTCTCTTGCCCTTCTGTCCCATTACGTCGCTCCTTTCAGACTGGCCGACATCCATCAGCAGCGCGGCAACTAACGAGAGTCCAGCCCGTCTGGTGGCTGGCGCCCAGGCCCGCGCCTGTGTCGCCGTGGAAGTATTCATGGAACGGGATGTAGTCGCGCCAGTTCGGATCCGTCTGGAAATAATCGTTGTCGCCCCACACCGCCCGGCGTCCGCCACGCGCCGGATCGCGCAGGAAAATGTTGATCAGGCGGCCGGCCAGGTTCTGAGCGGCTTCGCCCAAGGTGAGCATTTTGCCGGAGCCGCTCGGACATTCCACCGTGAACGTATCGCCGTAATAGCTATCGAACTCCTGCAACGCGCGCACCAGCATGTAATTCACCGGAAACCAGATCGGTCCGCGCCAATTCGAGTTGCCGCCGAACAAGCGGCTATCCGATTCTGCCGGCAAATACTTGACGGTGAACTGTCGCCCGCCGGCTGTCAAAGACGTACGGATGATCGCGGTGATAGGCCGACACCGATCGGATGCCGTAGTCCGAGAGAAACTCATTGGGATCAAACATCCGCCGCAGCACGGCCTTGAGCCTTTCGTTATGCAGGAGCGCCACCAAGCGCGAATCGTTCTTGCCGGGAACCGCCATCGACGCAACCAGCTTGAACAGGTCGGGCCGCTTCGACTCCAGCCACTTCATTCGACTTATCAGCATGGACTGGTGCGAAAATCTGCTCGGATGAAACGCCAGTACGGCAAAAGGGGGGTCAGGCCGACCATGGTGCGGATCTTCAGCGGAATGTTTTCGCCGGTGGAGAGGTGAATGACATCGTAAAAAAACTGGTCCTGCTTCATCCCACAGGTCGATGCCCGCGCCGCTCATGTTGGTCATGGCATGCGCCATGTTCACGAAGTGCTCGACGTACTTGACCGCCATCGGCTCATAGATCGGATCGTGCTGGGCGCAGTTCGGTGGCGATGGCGAACATATTCAAACTGAGCCTTCGCCATCCAGCTCGTGCCGTCGCTCTGTTCCAAGCGTGCCGCCATCGGGCAGCGGTTGGTCCCGGTCAAACACGCCGATATTATCCATGCCGAGGAAGCCGCCGCCAAAAATGTCGCGTCCATCGGCGTCCTTGCGGTTGATCCACCAGCTATAATTCAGCATCAGGCTGTGGAACATCTCGGCCAGAAATTCATAATCCCCTTGCCCTTTCTGCTCCAGGTCATGCCGATAGACGACGAGCGCCGCCCAGGCAAGGACCGGCGGATTCACATCGTCGAAGTTCCATTCATAGGCCGGATACTGGCCGTTGCCGTGCTGATACCACTCGTAGCCCATGCGCAGGAGTTGCTTCTTGGCGAAATCGGGATCGATGCGCGACAAGGTCACACAATGAAAAGCCAGGTCCCAACTCGCATACCAGGGATATTCCCAGGTATCGGGCATCAAGATCACGTCATCGTTGCTCAGATGCTTCCAGGCGTAATTGCGTCCGTGCCAGCGTTCTTCGGGCGGCGATGGTTCGGTCGGGATCGCCCGACAGCCAGCGAAAGACGTCGTAATGATAGAATTGCTTGGACCACAACAAACCGGCGAAGGCCTGCCGCTGCACGAGCCGCTCATCAGCGGTGAGTTGGGCGGGATGCACGGCATTATAGAAATTCATCGGCTTCCGCGATGCGCTTGGTGAAGATGGCGTCGAAATCGGCAAACGGATCCGCTTGCGGTTCGGCAGTGAAGCGCACTTCCACCGTGAAGCTACCACCAGGGGCGACGATCGCTTTGGCGTGCCCCGCAAGTTTACTGCCTTGACTGCGGTTGACTCGATCCTGTAAGCCGTTCACCACGGCGTCATTGATCCCATCCTTCACATACGGCGATGGATTGGGCGCGTGGTACAGCCGCTCGGCATTGGTCTCATTTTCGGTGAAAAGCAGATCCATCGGTGGGTGATCTGCTGCGCGCACGTACCACCAGCGTTCCCCCAGCGCGTCGTGCTCAGTGTATGCCGCGCCGGGGCCGATGGCTTTGATCATCGGAGCGCGGCACGCCCGGTTCCCACGTCCAGGCGTTGCGGTACCAGAGATGCGGCAAGACATGAATCGGCGCGGGATCGGGGCCGCGATTGATCGCCGTGATGCGGCAGAGGATGTCTTCGGAGTTCGCCTTGGCATATTCGATGAACACATCGAAATAGCGATTGCTAGGAAAGTATCACGCAGGGCATCAAACAGTTCGAATTCACGGTTCAGCCTGCGTGCGCTGGCCATTGACCTGCACGAGTTCCTCATACGGATAAGCGACCTGCGGATACTTATAGAGCATCTTCATGTAGGAATGCGTCGGCGTGCCGTCGAGGAAAAAATAGTATTCCTTCACATCCTCGCCGTGATTCCCTTGTTGATTGGTCAAGCCGAACATCCGCTCTTTGAGGATCGGGTCCTTTTCATTCCACAATGCCACGGCCAGGCACATGTGCTGCTTGTCATCGCAAAAGCCCCCATGCCGTCTTCGTTCCAGCGATAGGCGCGGCTGCGGGCGTGGTCGTGGGGAAATAGTTCCAGGCGTCGCCGTTTGCGCTGTAGTCCTCGCGCACGGTGCCCCAGGCGCGCTCGCTGAGATAGGGACCCCAGCGCTTCCAATTGGACTTTGCCTGCTTGGTGTTCTGCCAGACGATCTTTCTCAGGATTGCTAATCATGGTTCGCAATAAATTGATGGTAGTCAAAATCCAAAATCCGAGACGTTCCTATCTCGCCCTCGACCCTTGACACTCGTCACTGACACCTGACACCAGAGATCCAAAGTTCTTCACGACGCCGGTTGGCCTATCCGGCTTTTCTTAGAATGCGCTCCCGCAGTGAATCGTAGATGAGCGCATTACCCAGCAGATTCGGTATCAGCATCGCCGCGAAGCAGGCGCTGAGCATCGGCAAAAGCAAAGTGAAGCTTGCCGTCATCTCGATGACCAAGATGATGCCGGTAACCGGGGCTCGAACCACCGCAGTAAAGAATGCCGCCATGCCGACAATCCCGAGCGTGGTTGGATTCTGCCGCAACCGCAGGGAAACCATTGGATAGCAGATATTCCCGAAGAGAACTCCGCTCTGGGAACCTAGTACCAAAATAGGCGCGAACAATCCGCCGGGGGTTCCCGCTGCATACGATAACGGCCCGAGTGCGAAGCGAAGCAAAAACTCCCGACACCATGACACCGGTCTCCGCGCCGGACAGTGTTCTCTGCGTGATCGCATCCCCACCACCCACCATGCCGGGGGCAAACCACGCAATCAGTCCCACCACCGCTCCAATCAGCGCGGCACGCAGTTCGACCGGCAATCGATGGAGCCGGTCGGCAACCATGACTGTACCGAGGATCGCGCGGTTGTAGACGACCCCTAAACACCCGGCGACAAGACCCAGCGCAAGATGAACCGGTACCGTCCCAAAGCTTGGGTAGGGTATCGTGTCGACATGGAAGTCCGGCGCATCGCCAAGGAACACACGGGCCACCGCGATGGCGCCCGCCGATGCGCCCAAAGTTACGATGGTAATTCGCGTGTCGAACCGGCGCAGCAGTTCTTCCAACACGAAAACCGCACCGGCAATAGGAGAATTAAATGCCGTCGCAAGACCAGCACCCGCGCCGGCAGCTAACAGCGCGTTGCAGTCATTCTCGCGGCGGCGGAATAGTTTTCCCACCAGATGGGCAGTACCCGCTCCCATTTGCACGCTCGGTCCTTCGCGGCCGAGCGCCGAGGCCGGAACCAATTGCGAGCACGCCACCAACGAACTTCACCGGTATCATGCGATACAGTGCCTTCACCGGTATCAGTTCCTGGGGCAGCACTTCGCTCAGCACCGTCTCGACCTGGGGGATGCCGCTGCCGGATGCCTGCGGTGAGTATCGGCGAACTAGCCAAGCCGCAACGCCAGTCGCAGCCGCGCAAATGGCGATAACGAAAAAAAGGCCTACAAAACTATCGGCGTGCATCCGTTCAATTAGCACGTTGCGCCAGCGGTCCGCGTGATCGAGTGAAAGACGGAAGACCGCTCCCACAAGCCCCACTGCGGCACCCGCTAGGAGCGATAACAGCGCTAAGCTAAACAGGCCGCCGGGTGACTCTGCAGATTCGGCGGCGATCTTAGGCTCAAGGTTCATAGATTCTGCTCAGATTGGCCGTGGCATAGCGTCCTTGACACACTTGGGCGAGAGATCGAATTTTGCTTTTATCGGGCCAAGATCCCCAAGATGGCAAAGGGCTAACCGTTAGTCTGCCCACGCTGAGCGGCCGCGACATCATCGTCGCTCAATATGATGCGTTTGCCCCGTTTGTGAGTGAGAATGTTCCAGCCCCAATCGACAATGACGCCGGCCTTTTCTTCAGCGCCATTAAGCAAGGCCAGGTGCACACCCAACCAGGCCAGCCAGGCCAGGTGTCCCGTCATCCTGCCGCCGGTGGGCAGCTCGACCACTGCCGCCCCGCGTCCCACCTGCGCCATCATGCCCTTGTTGAAATACTCGAACGGCTCGGGTTGCTTGCCGTCCAACAGGCGTTTGATCGTTTCACCGACGTGACGTCCGGCCTGGAGGGCAGTGGCGCCGAGCCCCGGCACCACCTGACCGGTTTTGCCGTCGGTCATGGCCGCGATGTCGCCGATGGCGAAGACTCCCGGGTGGTCTTTCACCTGAAGGTCGGAGCCGACCGGAATGCGGCCACCATGCACCAGTTCCACCCCAGCGAGCTGACGATGGGATTGGCCTGAAGTCCGGCAGCCCAGACCGTCGTATGTGTTTTAACCGTCGCCCCGGTCGATAGCTCAATGCTCGCCGGACCGATCTTGCTCACGCCTGTGCCCGTCTGCACTTTCGCGCCGCGCTCCTCCAGCGCCTTTCGGGCGTAGGACTCTCAGCCTGGGTGCGAACGTTCCCAGGAGCGTGCGGCGAGTGTTCGTAGAGAAGTACTTGCGCCTTCGTCCACCGGCAGGTTTGGATAGTCTTCTTTCAACTCGGCGCGCAACAATTCCACCAACGCACCCGCCAGTTCGACGCCTGTCGGGCCTCCGCCGACCACGCAGAACGTCAGCGCGCCGTCATCCATGAGCGCCGGATTCTTGTCGACCGCTTCAAAGGTTTTGAGGATATGTTCTTTGAGGCGAATGGCATCTTCCATCGTGTAAAGCGGGAACGCGTATTGGTCGGCACCCGGCGTGTGATAGAAGTTAACCACCGCGCCCAGAGCCAGGACCAGATAGTCGTACGGAATCGCAGCGACGCCGTCCATCACGACCTGCTTCCGCGCCAGATCGACGCTTTTGACTGCGGCCTGATGGTAGGTGATGTTCTTGTGGCCATGGAGTAGCTCGCGGATCGGAAACCCCACTTCCGTGGGTCCCAGCTCATCGGTGGCCACCTGGTAAAGCAACGGTTGGAAAGTGTGGTAGTCACGTTTGTCGACGATCGTAATCCGGACGTCGGCATCGCGCAGCTTCTTGAGCGCGCCGATGCCGGCGAACCCGGCGCCAAGGATCACTACTATGAGTTAGTTCAGCCATTGTCTTGGTTCCTCCGTAGTGTGGACTATAGTCGAGGACTGCTGGAGCCAATGTCGAGCAGGCACCGACGTTATCGGACGGCCGTCGTTGTCGACTTTTTCAGAAGTTTGAATTTTCGCGCCTCTGCGAAACATTACTCGACCTTCACGGCCTCGTAGTTCACCTTGTTACTCGTTGCAGAGTGAGCTCGGGAAGCGTCGAGCAACCGGATGGAGAGCACTGCAACGGGCACGAGAAAAATGACCGAACCCGGCACCCACATGATCGCTCCTGCCGCCGCCTGATCATCCAGCACCGAGATGCCCCACAAGCGCGGCACGATGGCGTAGGTCGGATAAAGAACGCGCTCGGAGAAAATCAGAAAAGCCGACAGCGCTGTGTTCTGGATATCGGCGAACAACAGATAGGGAATCATCGTCCACTGTGGCCAGCGCCGCCGGCTCGGCCAGGGCTGCACCACCGGCCACCAGAAAAGCAGCCCGTGCCGAGGAAACAAATATGCTGCACGTTGTGCCAGAACTCGGAGCGCAAGGCCAGTTCATACAAGTTCGGCACATGCCAGGCGACGGTGCTCACTGTGAACGCAAGCAAACAAACAAGCGGATGGGTCAGAAAGTGCGCCAGCCTGCTGGAGCGGCGTAGGAGCCGAAGAAGTGGCTCAGGCCGTATTGCAACACGGGTCGCGGCAGACCGCGCAGCAGCGGCAAGATTGGCGCGCCGAGCAGGAGCAGCAGCGGCACCACCATCATTAGCAGCAGATGTTGGACCATATGGAATTGCAGTAGCAGTTCGGCCGAACTCGTGCAGAGGCGATGACAGTGCCAGAAAGAGCGTTAACAGACCGGCCTGAAAAGCGATCAGGCGCCAGAGCGGCGAAGCGACGTGGAAGCCGGCGGTGAACTCGCCACCAGCCGCGCAGGTATATAATGGCAGCAAGCAACAGAGCAACGATGATCCAGGGCTCAAACGTCCACGATGGCGGGAAACCCTGGTGTCGTCCAGCGCGACGGATCCTGCTCTGTAGTGTATCGGAGGTGATCACCGCGTCCACTGGATCACGAGCGGGTAGAATGGAGTGATGGAGTGTCGATAGTACTCCAATACTCCATGCATCCGTCACTCCATTCCGCCATCACTGCGGAATTCCAGTCTTCACATTGCCTGCCGGAGCAGCGGATCGCGCGCCGGCGCGACATTTGCCGGACGCAACGTCTGCATGAAAGCAACAAGGGCGGTAACCTCCTGCGGCGCCAGATTCTTGCCAAATGCGGGCATGTTGCCTGCCGCCTTGAATCACTTGCCGGATCAACTGGTCGCGGGTCAGACGCGTGGCCACACCATCCAGCGCCGGGCCGCGCAAGCCGCCTTCGCCGCCCGAGGCTGTGGCAATTCCGGCATTGCTTGTACTGCAGCACCAGCGCGCCCTGCAACTCCAGCGGCGAACGTCCCCTGCACATACTGCACCGGCGTGGGAACGCTGCTCCAGGCTTCCATGTGGGGAGACCACGGGGCGATATGTCCCCAGGTGAGTCAAGGTACCGAGTGTCAGGAACTACGAGAATCACGCCCAACACGGCCATGGGCCGGCGCCGGGCACTCTTTTCTCCGGTGTTGGAAATAAAAGGAAGCGCAAAGAGAGGCCAATGCCAACCACCGGCGCGGTGAGCAGCAGGAAAGTCTCCATGTACGGCGGCAGCAATGCCAGCGCGGCATAAATCCAGAGGAAAAAGAAATCCGGCGCCGGCGCGGTGTCGATGTAAGTCGGGTTCGGTATCCCACTCGGTCCCTTGGGACCGAAATAGGCGGCACAGGCAGAGTATACCCAGCATCACTAGGCCGCTAAACACGAGATCCTTATCGATGGCTTTGGGATAAAACGGCACGCCCTTCTTTTTCAGCACTGCCTCGTATTCTTCTGCGTACGTCTCCTTTTTCACTTCTTGCCCAGGCACCGGATACTCATTGATACCCTTGGCCAACACCAATCGCAGGTGCAGGCTGATGAGCGCAATCAAAAGTCCGGGAATGACAAAGACGTGCAAGGTGAAAAACCGCGAAAGCGTTTCGCCCGCGATGATCGGGCCGCCGAGCAGCAGATGCACGAGGTTGGGTCCAATGACCGGGACCCGGCCCATGATCGCCGCGCCGATACCCAGCCCCCAGTAGGCGTCCTGGTCGAAACGCATGATCTGTCCGGTGAAAGCCATGCCGAGTGTGAGCAGCAGCAGAATGCAGCCCGAGATCCAGGTCAACTCGCGCGGATATTTGAAAGCCCCGAACAGGAATACCTGTGTCATGTGGATGGCCATGATGCTGACCATGAAGTTGGAGCCCCAAAAATGCAGTGCGCGGAGATACCAGCCGAGGGCTGCTGATAATTCAGATACTCCAGAGTGGTGTAAGCCTCATTGGCGGAGGGCACGTACACAAAGGCCAGACAGATACCGGTCACGATCTGGAGCACGAAACAAAGTCAACGTGCCGCTACCGAAAACATAAAACCAGCTGCCCTGCGCTGGCGGGCACCGTGTGGCCTGCGGTCGATTCGAAGAGCTTGCTGACATGCAATCGGTCATCGATCCACAGGGCGATGTTTCTCAGCATGCGAGATTCCTTCTTTGGGACTTCAGGCATGCACATTTAGCCAAAACATCTACTCACCACGAAGATCACGAAGGCCACGAAGGGTTCGGATATTGTTGACTGGAAACTTGCGCTCTTCGTCCTTACGTGACGTGGATACTCCTTCACTAGAAACCACATGGAATGAGTTCAGCTCTATCTGTCTAGAGCGGCTCCGACAAAGTCGGCAGCTGCCCGCCGCGCACCCACAGTTGTCGCCTGCTCAATCTTGTACTCGTATTCGTAGAGCCCGCGCGGCGGCGGGCCGGAAGCGCGAGCACCATCGTCATAATACACGCCGCCGTGGCACGGACACATGAACAGGTGCGACTCTTCGAACCAGCGCACCGGACATCCGAGATGCGCGCAATTGATCGCGAAGACCTGAAACTTCTCCCCTGTGAGCCGCCGCACCCAGCACGGAATCTCTGCCGTCATGCCATCCCAGGGTCGGGTGTATGGATTGCGATAGGTCGCCAACCGGGTCTGATTTTCGGGAAAATTTTCCAGCGCACCGAGCGTGATCCACGACTGCGACGCTACATTGCGGCGAAAGCTGGAGAAGACATACCTGATCACGGGGATAGCCAGCAGGGTCGCGGCAACAACATTGAGTGCGCCGCCAACCAGGAAAAGGAACCTTCGACGGGACACGGCCGCGGCCGTCGTCCGAGTTGATCCGGGTTCATTCGTGGCCATAGGTCTTACCTCCTCTCCTTGCTCTGAGTCCGACGCCTTACATTTTGCGCTTCGCAAGTTTTCATCAGCGTTAGTTCATCATGGATGCAGCGCTTTATTTCCACCACGAAGCGAGCACGAAGGGTTCGGATATTATTTGATCTATACACTTCGTGCTCTTCGTGTCCTTCGTGGTTAAGTTTGCTTTTCCTTTTGTTGCGGCACCGCGCCACGTTAATTCGGGTCCATTCGCGGCCACAGAGTCAGTCACTTTCTCTCCTTGTTCGGCTTCCCTTGTGCGAGCAGACCTGTTCTGTCGGTGTGACGCGAGCCATGCCACCACATCGGAGATCTCTTGCGGACCTCATGGGTTGCCCAGAAATATTCGCGCTCCAGTTGGGCATGCCCAGATCTGACCGTCCAACGATAACCGCTGTGCGCAACGCTTGATCGCTCACCAGCGCCAGATAGGCCGGATTGATCACCGCTCCGCCTTTGGGACCTCCGCTGCCATCCTTAGCCGTGGCACTGGGCGCAATAGGTTTGGTAAACAACTGCGCCGCGCTGTGAGTCGCCAGGAGCCGAGCCTTTGGCGCTGGCATCCTGAAGACTGTATGGGGGAAAAGCTACGTTGTTGAAATTTTCTGCCTTGCCCCACCTCGATCTCATCCCCTCAACCAGTATGTCAATCTGTTTGTCGGTAAGCGGGCCTCCGACCTGTTGCGCTAGGGCCGGCGCTGCGGTGCCCGGCACTCCTCGCGCGATCATTGCGCGCAAAGTGGCGGCGCTAACCAGGGCCAGATAGAGAGGATCGTTCAACGGCCGCGCCGCTCCCAGGCGTCCATCGGCGCCGTGACAACCGGAGCAGTTCAGGGCGTAGAGTTGGGAAAAATCTGTGACTTCCGTCGCAGGCCTCCAGCGCTCTTCGGGCTTTGGCTTTCCAGGCAACTGGTCACAGGCCTGCCGCCAAGATAAGAATCACCAGGGCCACTAGCAAATGGAGTGTTGGAGTATTGGAGCATTGGAATGGTGGGTTTCAAATGCATCATTCCATTACTCCATCACTCCAGTATTCCAGTCTTTACATGTCGTCATCACCGCTTCTCTCCTCTTTCAGACATCACACCGGGAGCTTCAACGCCAGCCCTTGCGGCCAGTGGCCACGTCTGCATGGTCTCGACCATCTTTGAATGGTGGACCACGTAGCCGGTCGTCATTCCGAAAGCGATTTGTGAAGCGATGAACCAGATCCAATCAATCCGGGCATTGAGCGCCGGATTGATCAGTCTCAAAGTCGCCCAGATCAATGCCGACCACAAAAGCGGGGAGATGAAACTGCCCCAGAAAGCAGCGCGTCGCGATGGCAGCATCGGCAGCAACACGGCAAAGAGTAGACCGACGAGAATCGAGAACACTCCGTGGCTGATCAAAGCCGACGATAAAACCGGTACCGTTGAAAGCTGGTCAACTGCGCGAGGTCGGCTCGAGCCAGGGAGGGCACGGCGGCCGCGGCCAGCAGATTAATCGGATACCAGATGCTGCGGTGCGCAATGACACCATACACACAGGCAACAACCGCCATCGCAATCCCGCCAAGAATACCGCCCTTGATGCCCGACGAATAAGGATGAATCTCCGCGGGAATACGAACACGGTGGCCTGCGACCCCGGGTTGGAGGTGTTGCACTGCGCGCGGAGCGGGTGTGATTGGGCGGGCCCGTTGTTCCAGCGGGCGCACGCGCACCAACTCGTGCTGTTCCACCGGCAACACGTCGCGAAACCACCCCACCGCGCCACGCACGGCGAGAATCAGGCCGACCACACTCATCACGGCTTGTGTGACCAGCCCCGCCGCAAGCAGCGTCAAGCCAAAGGCGGTGACAAAAGGCCACGCGGTCGGGGCCGGCAAACGCGACGTTGCCTGGAACCTGCTCTTGTTTCTGCTCGGCTGCCATTCGTCTCCTCCGCTGTGCATCTTTCTCGTTACTGCAAACGAGCCAATACTATCTCACCACGAAGATCACGAAGGACGCGAAGGGCCCGATGTTTTGACCATAAACTTCGTGCTCTTCCTACTACTATCATTCAAAGTTTTCGTGGCTCGCGCAAATTTTCCCATGACTGTCCGGACAATCTCGCTCCAGAGAGAATTTACCGCGGAGACGCGGAGTACGCCGAGAAAAGAATTTATCAACGTAAAACTCTCAACTCTGCGACCTCTGTGCCTCTGCGGTGAATCCTGCTTTTCCTTTGTTGCGGCTCTGCCGCGCTGGTCCTTCGTGGTAAAATTCGCTTTTCCATTTCTTGTTGTGGCTAACGACCAATGACGTAAACCACGGTAAAAACGATGACCCATATGCCATCGACAAAATGCCAGTACCACGAGAGCATCTCGACGTGCTCGGCGTGCGCCCGCGTCACGTGTCTGCGCAAGCTCAAGACCAAGACCAACACGCAGCAGGATCAAACCGACGATCACGTGACTGGCATGCAAGCCGACCAGCGAGTAGAAGGTCGTCCCGAAAAGATTAGTGCTGATCGTGAGGTGATCTCTAAAGATCAACCTCCGCCATTCCAGAGCGGTGGAGCCCAAGAACGCCACCGCGAGGAGAATCGTGATCAACCACCAGAAGTCGGAACCCTCCATTATGTCCCCGTCGAAAGGCGTGCTCCGCCAGGACGACTGTCACGCTGCTGGATAGCAAACAGATTGTGGCGAGAATCGGCAGCTCGAGCACCTCCTTCGGATAAGGACCCGTGGCGCTTTTGCCGATATAAAATAGGTAGGCGACGACTAAAGATGGTAAACAGCGCGCTCTCGGTCAGGATAAGACCGATCACACCTACCTTGCGGCGCGACGGCAGTGACCACTCGCCGGATTCAGCGGACAGAGTCAAACTATTCGCATTCGCCACTAACGAGCCCTCCGTTCATACAGTGTTGATCCGTTGACAACACACTTACTAATCACGAAATACTGCACTCACCACGAAGTGCACGAAGGCCAGCGAAGGTTTCGAATGTTTGTGTTTTTGAACTTCGTGCTCTTCGTGTCCTTCGTGGTAAATTTGGTTTTCTTGTTGCGGCTTATCATTCGTATTTCCAGTCCGGATCTTCCGGATGCTTCAGATCCCACAGCGGGCGGGCGGCTGCGTACCTCCGGGCAAGCGTCTCGAAATTGTAATCCGGCGGCGGCGAGGTCGTGGACCACTCCAGTGTCCAGGCATCCCAGGGATCATCACCCGCAGGCGCGCCGCGGCGCACCGACCACAGCAGGTTGGCCACCAAGCAGAGCACACCTGCAACTTGAAAGATGACGCCGATCGAAGAGATCATATTGTAGATCTCCCAACCGCGACCCGGATCGTAGGTGTAAATGCGCCGCGGCATGCCGAGGATGCCGGCGATGTGTTGCGGCCCGAACGTCAGATTGAATCCAATGAGGAAAAGCCAGAAATGCCAGAGGCCCAGCTTCTTGTTAAGCATCCGGCCCATCGCTTTTGGATACCAGTAATAAATGGCGGCAAAGATGGTGAACGCAAGACCACCGATCAACACGTAGTGAAAGTGCGCCACCACGAAGTAAGAGTCGGTCAGTTGCCAGTTGAACGGCGCCACGGACAGCATAATGCCCGTCAGTCCAGCGATCAGGAACTGAAAGAGGAAGGCGATGCAGAAGAGCATGGGCAACTCAAAACGAATCTTACCGCCGTACATGGTGGCCAGCCAATTGAAGATCTTGATCCCGGTCGGTATCCCCACGAGCATCGTCGAAATAGCGAAGAAGCTGTTGGCCATTGGGCTCATACCCACCGCGAACATGTGGTGCGCCCACACACTCACGCTGATGAAACCGATCGTTACTGTCGCCGCGACCATAATGGGGTAACCGAAGATCGGTTTGCGCGAAAATACGGGGATGATCTCCGACGCGCAGGCCCAGCCCGGGATCATCAAGATGTACACTTCGGGATGACCGAAGATCCAGAAGAAATGCTGCCATAGAACGGCCGAGCCGCCAGCCTGGGTATCGAAAAAGCGTGAGCCGAGGAATCGATCGAGCAGCAGCATGATCTGTGCCGCCGACAACGGAGGCAGCGCCAGAATTATCATCGCTGACGCCACGAGCACTCAACCAAACAAACAGCGGCATGCGCATGAGGGTCATGCCTTTGCACCGCAAGCTGACGACGGTGGCGATGACGTTAACGGCCGAAACGATGCTGCCGACACTACTGACGAACAAGCCCAGAATCCAGTAGTCCGTGCTACTTCCGCGTGAGAAAGCGCGGCCTGTCAGAGGCGCATAGGCAAACCAGCCCACATCCGGAGCCGAACCGGCCCCTGCGAGGCCCGGCGCCGTCAGATAGCTGGAATAGAGCAACACCCCACCGAAGAAAAACATCCAGAAACCGAACGCGTTGAGCCGGGGAAAGCCATGTCGCGGGCGCCAATCATTAACGGCACCAGGTAATTCATCAACCCGGCGATCATCGGCATGCCGAACAGGAAGACCATCGACGTGCCGTGCATGGTGAAGAGACGGTTGAAGGTGCCCGGGCCAACCAGATTGTTATTCGGCAAAAGCCAACTGCATGCGGATAACCGAAGCCAGTGAACCGGCCACCGCGAAAAAGAACAATGCGGAACCGATGTACATCAAGCCGAGCTTCTTGTGGTCAACCGTGACAACTAATTCATGGAGTCGAGCGGTGAATGGAAGAGAAGTTTCCGCCGCAGGCGATAGCGCAATGTCTTGAGTGGCCATGCTCTCTCCCTCCCGGTCTACTTCAGGGCTCAACAGGTACGCGACGATTTGATTCAGTTCGTTGTCCGTCAACTGCATGTTGGGCATATTACAACCCTCTTTGATCGTTTGCGGGTCGCGCACCCAGGCCCGCAGTTTTTCGGCTGTATTGGGCACGGTGCCCGCGCCCAAGGTCTCACGACTCATGAGATGGCGTCAGGTCGGGGCCAAACGTGCCCCTCGCCTTCGTTTCCTCGATGGTGTGACAGTTGATACAGGCAGTGGCAAAGAAAACGTCGCGGCCGGCCCGCGCCTGCGGATCATCTGCCGGAGGTTGTTGCTGTGCCGCTACCCACTTTTCGAATTCCTCTGGCTGAGTGCACGATCACGCGGAGCATCATGTGTGCGTGCTGCATGCCGCAATACTCGGCGCAGTTACCAACATAGGTGCCCGGTTGCTGTGGGCTCGATCCACATCCGGTTCTCCCGATTGGGAATCACATCGGTTTTCCCGGCGAGTTGCGGCACCCAGAAACTGTGCACGACATCCGCCGACTCGAGCTTGAGGAAGGTCGGCCGTCGCTTGCTCGATCTCACTGACCGGCACGTGAAGCTCATTCGCAGTGACGATGCCGAGCTCAGGGTAGGCGAATTTCCCACCACCACTGGTGGCCGACCACCGTGACGTTGAGCGCGTCGGCGGGCGGGATAGCGCCCTGTACATCGTAAATCGTGCGCGCCGTGGCCAGAAAGAGCACAAAGACGGTCACAATCGGAATCACTGTCCAGGCGAATTCGAGCTGATTGCTGCCGTAGATTTGCGGCGGCTCATGCCCGTCATCCCCAGGCCGCTGGCGAAACCGCAACGACGGTGTAGGCAGCAGTCCGGCGACGACGCAGAAAAATTCCCGCGCAAATTGCCAGGACCAATAAGGAGACTTCATGAATCGCCTGCGCCGGCGTCGAGAGCGGCTTGAAGATATTGGTCACCCCGCCAGAGGTCGCGGCGAAGGTCAGGCCAACCGGAATGGTCGCGATGGTCGAAAGGAAGCCCGCACTCGCCAGTAGCCAAAGGAATCTTCTTCTAATGCGCCAGTGGAATTTCATGATACGTTCGATCACGGAACGTCGTTAGTAATGGCGAGCCGCCAGACGTTGTGGTCTGAAAATGCAAAGCGCCATTGCCGCCTTCTAACTAAAAGTTCCAAAAAGGTCTATTGGACCTTAGTCCAATATGAGGACGCCGTCCACGGTAGTGTTGGCTTCTGCTGAATTCCATGGAATTATCGTCGTGGCGTTGGATCCAGCGCGCTCGGCGGAAGCCGTGTTTGGCACAATGCCTTCCTGCATAGGTTCGGATATCGTGTTCATATCACTCATCGCTTTCCTTCCTACGCTTTTGTTTCGTAAATGGCAGGTTCTTCATGCGAACATTCGCATCTGTATTTGTGCTTTTCGATTTTTGCTTTGTTCGAATTGTCGCGAATTTCGAGCTTCGAGTTTCCAGTCTTGTCTATGCTTGTCCTTCATTGGCGCCCGCGAGGCAATCAATTCCTCCCTTAACATCCGACATCCGCATAGCGCAATCTAAATAAACCGAAAAACTTAAATCCGAATTATGAAATCCCGAAACCGTCTCAAATCTCATGTAATTACTCATACAACTTGGTGCTGGTGAACTTTTACTTCCAGTGGTTTATGAGGGCATCGGGGCCACCCCTGATTTTGCGCTTCCAAATCCCTTAGGGGTTTAAGGGGCGGGCTAAGTAACGCATCTGCGCGAGGAAAACCCGACAAGGGACTCAGAATTAACCTCGCTTGTGGATCACAGTTTGAAACGCCAGTGCGCGTCGAACGAAGCCAGTTGGAGGATCGCGAGTGCGGTTGACCGTTTTCAAAAGCAATGGTGGGATGATCCAGCAAGCGGTTGCCAAATGCTTTAGCGGTCAAAGAGCTTGATTCTTTCTTTCACTCAGTTTTGCGCCGTTCGTTATCCCCTGGGAGACACCCGGAGGAAAATACCCCGTACTTTTCGCCAGTAAATCCAAGAGCATCTGTTAGCAGCAAAAAGCACCAAGTGGGTAAAAACCGGCACAGTAAAAAACAATATTCTGGTGGGGTCGGCTAACAATCACGTCAATATGAAAATCTGATCAGAATCAAGGACACTCATGAAATCCAGCGCGTTGGATCGAATTACTGACAACTCGAATCGAATCAAGACCAGCTCGTTAGTTCGTTAGTGAAACAGTATCCCGGTGACAATAGCGCGAAGCGCGAACCCTGCTATTCGTGTCTCTCGCTGGACCACAACACGAACTTTCTGACCTGAAAGGTTAACTTACTCAACTTCGAAACTGATTGTCACTGAACTGTAGTAGACACCGTCTCTTCGCGGTGAGCTGTTACTGGAATTCGCTGTCAAAAGAAATCAGTTGCTGTACAGTGCTGTTGTAGAAGGGTAGTGGTCTCCGTACCACAGTGGACTGAGGTCCGGAATCATATTCTTTGTCGAGCCAGGATTGTAATATTTCGCTAATCGGGACTTGCAATCCCCGTGCCCTCGGACACCACGTTGAGGCCGGACTCCATTCAAACCCCAAAAATTCTAGAATCCAAATCTGCACCCAAGCTTGTTTGGGGCCTGTGTTTTTATTTTTGATCATTGGAATTGTTTCGATCCGCGGGGCCGTTTTTGGATTTCGCATTTCGTGCTTTCTTTGTGTTTTTCGTCAGCGAGAAAATACGTGCCTTCCAGGGAGGCTCATCGAGGTACAATCCGCGTGCTTGCAAATCGTCGCCCTGCCGATCGTACTTGGCTAGTCCGGATGCTCGTCGATCCACGGATGATCCGGGGCCATGTGGTTGGGGACCCTAGCGTTCGGACTTTGCTTCCGAGATCGTGAAGATCGAATGCAACAGCCCGATATGGGAGAACGCCTGGGGGAAGTTGCCCAGCAGGCGCCGGCCGCTGGGGTCGTATTCTTCGCTAAACAGCCCGACGTCATTTTGAAGCGCTCGTAGCTGCTCGAGATTGCGCTCAGCCTCCTCAACACGTCCCGCGAGCGCCAACGCGCTGACCAACCAGAACGAGCAGATGAGGAATGTCCCCTCACTCCCGGCTAACCCGTCTACACCCTCCTCGGTTGAGTAACGCCTGACGTACGGGCCGGAACAGATCTCCTCGCTGGATCGCATCGATCGTGCCCAACACCCGCGGATCCTGTGGGGGAGGAAGCCGAGGATAGGGATGAGCAGAAGGCTGGCATCCAACCCCTTGCCCCGTAGTACTGTACAAACGTGTTACGTTCTCTATCAAAGCCATGCATGCACACATCGGCGTGGATCTCACCGCGCACGCGGCGCCAACGCTCAAGCGGTCGCAGCGCGGGCCGGTGCCCTCTGCGAACTTGATCGCCCGGTCGAGGGCGGTCCAGGCGGAGACCTTGGAATAGGTGAAGTGCTGCGGCTTACCGCGAATTTCCCAGATCCCCTCATCCGGGTCGCGCCAGCGACGCTCCACGACCTCGATCACGGCTGAAAGGTCAATTCCCGGCGATCGAGTGGGATCGCGCTCCGGAAGACCGACTTGCAATGCTGCGTACAAGACGGCGAGGACTTCACCGAAGATATCGAGCTGGAACTGCTCGCTGGCGGCGTTTCCGATGCGGACCGGCCTGGAGTTCTCGTAGCCCGCGAGCCAGGGAAGCTCGAGCTCTGGTCAACCGGTGCTCGCCCCCAATGCCATACATGAGCTGTAACTGGCCAACATCGCCGGCTATGGCGCGCAAAACCCAGTCTCGCCAAGCTCGTGGCCTCGTCCAGGTAGCCTGTTCGGATAAAAAGGCACGAGCGAGAAGGCCCCGTCGCGCAGCCAGCAGTAGCGGTAGTCCCAGTTCCGTTCTCCGCCGATCTCTTCCGGCAGCGACGTGGTGAGCGCCGCGACGATCGCGCCCGTCGGCGAGTATGTCAGCGCCTTCAGAGTGATTAGCGAACGAAGCACGTCGTCGTGGTACGGGCCCCTCGCACTGGCAGTGCCCGGACCATTCCCGCCACCAGGCCTCTGTACGCGCCACCATCTCGAACGGATCGACCGGCTCCGGGCAGGGTAGGTGGAGGGATACCAGACAGAGTGAAACGGCACTCGTTCGCCGGCGGAGACAGTGAACGCTGCCGAGGGCGCTGCCCCCGTCTTCACGCAGGACCACGGGGTGCGCGCAGGCATACCGCGTCCGGACCTGCGACGGCAAACACACCTTGGTCGATCCGCCCAAGGGACGGGATAAGCTGGCCGTAATCAAACCGGGGCGCGAGGCGCATCTGCATCGGCGACACGCCCGCGTGCACGCCCTCGACTACTCGGACAAGATTGAGGTGTCCTTCGCGTTGCGGCATGCAATCCACCAGCCGCACCACACCGTCATCAGTCTCGAAGTCGGTCTCGAGGATGGCCGTGTCTCGCCGGTAACGACGTTCAACGCGGCGCACCTCACCGACCGGCGCGATTTGCCAGTGGCCGTTATCTTCCGTTCCGAGGAGCGCAGCGAAAACGCGGGCGAGTCAAATCGCGGGGCGCACAACCAGTCAATGGACCCGTTCTTGCCCACCAGCGCTGCCGACTCTGTGTCACCAATCATCGCATAATCTTCGATAAGTAGGGCCATTTGAAAACCTTCTACGGTACTGGTTTTAAGTCCTCCTGCTTGAGAGAAACTCGATCCTAAACCGAACTCGAGCTCACCTTTGGTATCAATTACAAAAGTAAAAGAGTGTCGAAGTGTTCAAAAGTAAAAGAGTCAAGTACAAGAGTAAAAGAGTGTCGAAGTACAAAAGTAAAAGAGCATAAGAGTAAAAGAAGGCTGAGCAGCAGGTGTCGGGAACACCGCGAGGTACAGCACCTGCCGGCGCTGCTCCGACGTCGGTGCCTCCGCATCGCCACGCCACTGCGACTCGCCGCTGACAGCGACATCGTCGCCGCGAAGGCCGGCGAGGTCCATCGTGCCGCCGACCCACGCGCCTGGCCCTGCGGTTGTCGCCCGAGTCGGGCGGGCTCACGCAGGCGAGCTCGGGATGGATCAGCGGGCAGTGTAGCACTCGTTGCCAGTTCTCGACCGCGCATCTTCCAGTTCGCCGCGAGACGTCATACTGATGCGCCGCCGCGGCGATCGACGAGGCGCGCTTCGCGCACTCCTGCAGCTCGCGACCTGCGCGGAGCAGAGACCCAGGACGCTCTGCGAGCGGGGACGCGCCGCCTGACACGTTCACGGACATGCCACCCGCCCCACACCTCGCGCCGCACCGCCAGCAGCGCGATCGGCCGACGGCTCGAAGTTCGTCGGCCTGTCGAAGCGTTGGGCGCGGTCGCAGCCGGCCGTCGAGCTCGTAGCTCCTACCGCGCGGATACGGGCACTGCACCACGCCTCTAAGCTGACTCGCACTTGTAGTTCGTCGCTTCCTCGCACGGCAGCAGCTCGTGCCCGCGGTGGCAGGCACGCGCTCGCGAACACATGCAGCGCCCGTCGCGATTGCGCGCGTGAGGAGGAGCAGCCGTCCGGCGTCATCGCCGATCGCGACCGCGCTCGCCGGTCGCCCGGCTCGCCGACGTCGGTGTTTCAGACCCTGCCCGCGCACACCCAGCCGCAGCGCTGGAAGAACGCCGTCCTGCTCCCAGGCGAGCACCGCCCTCATCGACGTACGCCTCACGCGGGAGCATGTGGTCTCGGGCCCGAACGGCGCGAGCAACTGCGCCGAGCGCGGGAAGGCGTCGATCGGAGCAGAGGACCGCGTCGGTCATCGCTTGATTCTCCACCGCGGCTCCTCTCGTCTCCAGCGCGACGAGGCTGATCGCACCGCCGACTGCTTCGGTCATCCGGCCGGAGGCTAGCCGATCTGGCCGCGAGTGCATTGCCGAGCGCGGCGCGCTCGTCCGTCGCCCTGGCAGCCGTAGCAGCGCGCCGTCATTAGCTGCTCGGGAGGCTGACCCGCGGCGTTCGAGTCGTACGTCATGGGCCTCGCACACCTGCCATCGACCGCCACCACCGCTGCCTGCGCGCTGTTCAACCGGGCGGAGGAGCCGCGGCCCGCCGTCCGAACCCGCCACTGTTCACGCGCCGCCGGGCTGCTCCGGTCTGGGCCGGCCGGGCGGACCCGGCGACGTCTGCCGTCGCTGCGGCCTCGCCGGGCTCGGTGCGTTCGGGCTGCCCTGCAGCGTTGCTCGGTGGATCGTCCCGAACCCGCCCGCCTTCACCGGTCCGCCGCACCGCGAGCGCGCCGAGCCGCGCCTCCCGTCAGGAAGAAGCGGACTCTGCCTGCTCCTCACCAGCTCCGCCACCGTTCGGCGACCGAGGTCGCAGTGGATCGCTGCCCAGGAACCCGCCCAGCGCCATCGACCGACAGATCGTCCTGCGCGATCAGTCCTGACGCCGTGAACGCGCTCGTCGTCGCGAGGTCCCACGTCTCGCCATTCGCCTCTGACCGCAGGAACGCCGGCGAGCGTCGCGCCGGGGATCGAATGCCGCCGACCCGAACGTTGTGCCTGAAACGCCGACGCGGGGCCCGGCCTGCGGCAGCGTGGCGTTGAGCACGGGCGATGTCGTTTCGCTCCAGGCCCACGCCGTCGGGGCGGATGAGAAACCCTCCGATCATCACGAGCAGCGACACGCCCGCCCACCGCCTCACCTTCGGGACGAATGCAGTCGACGAACAGCGACGCAGGCCGGCGGCGACGACGACTTCCATCGCCGGCTGTGCCCACGTGTGGAAGCTCAGGAGCGCGGTTCGTGATCAGACGTTGCACGGCGATCGTCACACCGACGATCGGCGGCGACGGCGAACGAGCGCGGTCGGATACCTCCGGATGGCGCGCACGCGTTGCGACGGTGCCTATGCCGACGAGCGCGCCCACTGCGGGAGCGAGCGCGACGTGTAGTACGAGTGGAAGATGCCCTTCGCCTCGCTGAACACGATCGCAGAGCCAGAACCAGGTGCTCCAGAGCACGACGGCGGCGAGACGATGGCGTCGCTTGCGGTAGGTCCAGACCGAGAGTGCGGTCGCACCGACCGCGACAGGCAGCAGCCATCCGATCTGTGATCCGACGGCGTCGCTGAGCAACCGCAGCTTGCCGGGCTGCCCGCCGAAGACGCCGCCGGCGCCGCCGATGCCCTCTCAGTCGACCGCCGCTCGCAGAGCTGACCGTCACCGTCGACCCGGCCGAGGCCGTTGTACCCGATGAGCAGGTTGAGCTCGGTGTTGTTCTTGCTTCCGCCGACGTATGGCCTCACGGTCGAGGGGATCGCATCCACCGCGAGCACCCACCACAACGACGCCGCCGCCGCGACGCCTGCGAGCACCGCAGGCGCAGGATCCGCGTGCGCCACGTCGGCGATCCGAACAGCACGGCCATCCCGAGCGTGGAAGCGCGATCGCAGGCCGCGAGCGTCTTGGTGTTGAACGCGAGACCCGCGAAGCCGCCGGCAACCGCGAGCCAGACGAGGGGCCGTGCTGCGTCGAGCGAGCGCAGCACGGCCCAGGCGGCAGCCGACGAGGAACAGGATCATGAACGGCTCGGGAGGTTGAGCCGATTCACTGACACGCTCACCGGGGTCACCGCGAGCACAGCGCGACGGCAATCGTTGCCGCGACCGCGCTGAAATGGCGCCGCACGATCGAGAAGAGGCAGCGCGACCGAGGCCGTTCCCGCAAGCGCGGACGGCAGCAGCAGCGACCACGCTCGAGCAGCCGAACATCCGGACGCTCATCGCCCCGAATCCACAGCGCGACCGGTGGCTTGTCGACGGTGATGAAGCCGCCGGGGTCGAACGACGCGAAGAAGAAGTTGCGCCGCGCTGACGACCATGCTGCGACGTCGCAGCTCGGTAGTAGGTGTTGCCGAGGCCCGTTGCGCGAGAGCGCCCAGCAGTTGAGGACGAAGGCGATGCTGACCACGCCGCCGAGCGCTAGCCGCACAGGAGTGGGGGTCCCGGGCCGGCGCTCGGCGGGCGTGGCCTCCTCGGTCGCCGGAGGGGCGGCGACCAAAGCCGCAGTGTCATGCCGCGTGCTCTGTCACACTGGTCATTCGTCGTTTCCGCGTATCAGGCGCCGATCTGCGCCCGACCGGAGCCGTCGGTGCAGGCGAGCGACGCCCTCGAGGTCGTGCCACACGGTGCGGGCGATGCGCACCCGGCTGTCGGCGTCCTCGACCCACTCAACCGGCACCTCGTGCAGCCGTGCAGTCCATGTGGCACGCGAGGAGCAGCGAGCTCGGTGTCGAAGAACCAGCCCGTCGTCTTCCACGAGGGAGGAGCGGAGCTCGCGGCATCGGCGCCAGCGCCTCAGCCGCACTGCGTCGCGGAAAGGGGGCGGAACGCCGCTCTGAGCACCGCCATGTAGCCGCGGCTGAGCACCTCGCGCCTGGGTGAGCGGCGGCACGAGCGACTCGGGTGAGAGGCGTGACCCGGATCGCGATGTCGGCGTCGTCCGACGTGAGCGGCGCGACGAGCCCTGGTCAGCGGCGAGGTCGGTCGAGAGGTCGACGTCCATGTAGGCCAGCACCTCCGACCGCTCTCCGACCAGACCCTGCGCAACGCCGCCGCCGCGACCGCGCCGGCTTCATCGAGACGAACTCGCACCTCGCGTAGCTCGCTCGCCAGCCGCTGGCCGATGAGGCGAGTGCCGTCGGTGCTTCCGTTCTCGGCGATCGTGATCTGCCACGAGTAGGGAAAGTGCTCGGTGAGGTGGTCGTAGGAGCGTTCGACGCCTGGCGGACGATGCAGGCGCTCCTCGTTGTGCACCGGGAGCGCGATGTCGACTGCGGGGATGGCGAGGCGACTGGTCCGGATCGGGTGATGGTGCGGACGGCCGTCTGCGGATGGAGTGTCTCGTGCAGCCATGGCCTGATCCTGCGCCGCTTCCCTCTGGGCCTCCTGTGACCGGGCTGGGAAGTCGCGTAAAGACCCGAGAGGCGCGTCGGCCGTCAGGCCGGTGCGGCACGGATCGAAGCCGTAAGGGCAGCTCGAGCCGGTTGCGTATCGCATCAGATCGGCGTCAGCGAGGATCTCGCGCGTCGCCCGTCGGCGACGATGCGACCCTCGTTCATCACGAGGGCCCGAGGGCACAGCTCGAGGCGTAGGGCAGGTCGTGGGTGACCATCAGCGTCGTGATGCCGAGAGCCTGCACGATGTCGGCGAACTCGCGGCGCGCATCGGATCGAGGTTCGACGACGGCTCGTCGAGCACCAGGATGTGCGGCCGCATCGCGAGCACGGTCGCGGCAGCGACTCGGCGGCGCTGGCCGAAGCTCAGGTGGTGGGGCGCCGGTCGGCGAAGGCCTCCATGCCCACCGGCGGCGAGCGCCTCGTGCACCCGGGCTTCGAGCTCGCCGCCCGGACCCCGAAGTTGGCCGGACCGAAGGCGACGTCGTCGTGCACGGTCGGCATGAACAGCTGGTCATCGGGATCCTGGAAGACGATGCCGACGCGCTGGCGGATCTCGCGCAGGTTCGGCTTCGTGACCGGCGAGCCCGCTCACCTGCACCTCGCCGGCCCCGCCGCCGAGGATGCCGTTGAGGTGGAGGACGAGCGTGCGTCTTGCCGGCGCCGTTCGGCCCGAGGAGCGCGACCCGCTCGCCCTCGTCGATGCGTGAGGTCGACGCCGAACGAGCGCCTGTGGCCGTCGGGGTAGGCGAAGGTGACGCCGCGACTCGAGCGTCGAGGAGCGCAGGCGTGCTCACGTCAGCACCCACGCGATCGATGGCGATGACGACGCCGACGGCGGGCAGCGCCAGCGCCGCCGTCCACTGGGCCGGGGCGCGAGTGGTCGTCGAGCATCGGCATCGACGCCGTCGTAGCCGCGCGACGCCATCGCCGAGGTAGACGCGCTCGCCGCGTTCGTAGGAGCGGATGAACAGCGCGCCGGCAGATGCCGCCGTGGCCTTCGCCTGCCAGAGCCAGCGGGGATCCGAGCCTCGACACGCCGGGCCACTCGCGCATGCGGTGCATCTGCCGCTGATCACGTCGGCGTACCGGATCATGAACGCGGCAGATGCCGACGAACACCTTCGGCAGTCGCAGGTGCTCGAGCCCGTGGAGCAGCGCCGGCACCGGCGTCGTCGCGCGCCATGATCGCCGTCGTCGCGACACCGAGCGTGCCCTTCACGAGGATGTTCCACATCGCCCCAGAGGCCCGGCGACGGACAGCGACACGCCGAGCACCTCGACCCGCTCGCCCTGCCCGACCACCGGCAGGAGCAGTGCGAACAGCGAGGAACGGGCACCTCGATCACCAGCCTGCGGAGGACGAAGGTGAGCGGGATGCTGCCCGAGCAGCATCAGCCCGACGAGGATCAGCGCGCACAGCCCGAACGCCCAGAACGCCTCACGGGGCGTCGCGTACGATCGCGAGGACGAAGAGCACCGTCGCAGCGAGCTTGCACTGCGGCGCGAGCCGGTGGAGCGGTGAGAGCGCCGGGAAGGTAGAGGTGGTGGTTGCCGCTCACGTCGCCGCGGCCGCCGCTGGCGAGAGATCCGCACCGAGCGTCAGCACGCCGTACCCGACGGCGAACGTCAGCGTGACGCCGATGATGCCCGGACAGGCCCTTGCTCGAGCGTTGTCGTCGTGCACGCCCTCGACGCCGTATCCGGCGAGGGGACTGCCGTCGAGTGCGTGGTCGTGACACCGGAGTCGAAGCCCGTGCTCGGCGGCGACCTTGTTCAGCCCGTCGGGCTCGGAGCTGCGCGCAGGGGCTCACGAAGAACGCCAGCCCGAACGCCACGACCAGTCCGGCAGCCGATGAAGACCCAGATCCGCCGGCTCACGCGACGACCGCCGCGGACGAGCGGTGCATCGGGCAGGTCCTCGCCCCCACACAGATCGGGTCGCGACCGCGAGCACCGAGCCAGACGGCCATCGCCGTGATGATCCCCTCACCGATGCCCGATGACGCACGTGTACGCCGAGCATCGCGCTGCGCGACCGTGCCGACCGACGCCGCGCCGTTCCCGCCGATCGCATATCGAGGGTGAACACGAGGGCCGCGAGCGGGGAGCGAGGCCGGCCGCAGCCGCCGCATGCGGCCGTGACGCTGCCCTTCGCAGGAGGAGCCTTCTTGATCGACGAGGAAGGCGGCGTACCCACCGAAGGCACCGACCATCGCCATGTTCGACGATGTTGAGGCCGAGCGCGCTCACGCCACCGTCGGCGAAGAGAAGGCACTGCACCGTGAGCGACGACCGACACGCACAGCGTGCCGACCCACGGGCCGACGAGCACCGCCGCCAGGACGCCTGCCGAGGCAGGTGGCCGCTCGTGCCGCCGGCGACCGGGAAGTTGAGCATCTGCACTGGAACACGAATGCGGCGGTCAGGCCGGCGAAGCGGGATCTGCTTGTCCTCCATCGTCTCGGAGGCCTTTCGAGGCAGACCCCGAGACCGGCGACCGCCACCGCGCCACCTGCCAAGCGATGTCGCGTCCGTCGATGAATCCATCGGGGATGTGCATCTGCCGACCGACCTTAAGGTTGTTGCAAGTCACCTGCAATAGGCGCAAACCGACCCTTCTCAAGACCCGCCGGCTGTTCGGCGCCCATAGGCTGGCTGGATGAGTACGGATCTCCTGGCAGGTGCAGCGCTCAGGGCCGACGCACTCGGCTGACGACGTGGCGGCGGTTCTCGCCGAGGACGGGGTGCGTGAGCGTCGCCGAGCTCGTCGTCGCCCGCAGGTCATGGACACATCCACGCCGAGATGGCGCCGTACATCGAGCGCGACGCCGATGGGCCCCGACGACTTCAGCGGTCACCGCACGCGCCGCACCGGCAGCATGCATCGCCCGTTCGCCGTCATTCCGTCCGCTCGCGATCCATCCGCTCGTCACGGGCACGCTCGACCAAGTGCCTCGGCGATCACGCCACGAGCTACCAGCTCGCACCTGACGCAGGTGATCGACATCGGCCCCGGCGAGCCGGGTCAGCTCGTCCACCGCGACCAGTGGGCGTTCTGACTTCTTCCCGTTTCCCGTCCGGCTACGAGGTCGAGTGCCACGTGATGTGGGCGATGACCGACTTCACCGAGCTGAACGGCGCGACCGCGTGATCCCCGGCAGCCACAAGTGGGAGGACAAGCTGCGTCCGCACTACGAGGAGACCGTGCCCGGCCGAGATGCCGAAGGGCTCGGTCTTCTTCTATGTCGGCTCCGTGTACCACGGCGGCGGCGCGAACCGCTCCGAGCGAGCGCACGGCTCGGCATCAACGTCGGCTACACGCTCTCGTGGCTGCGCCAGGAGGAGAACCAGTACCTCGCCTGCCCGCCCGAGCGTCGCCCGCACGATCGACGAGGACCTCGCGAAGCTCATCGGGTACCGGCGAGGCGTACGCGCCGGTACTTCGGTGACCTGCAAGATCCGATGGAGGCCGCACGGCCCAGCAATACGTAACTGAACGAAGCATATC
>ERZ1370068.10666-contig-9345_pt1 | contig 50750 bp, 82 predicted proteins | sample MGYA00561227_ERZ1370068 | MGnify/ENA primary metagenome ERZ1370068 (study PRJEB38410, sample SAMEA6850437) | metagenome | study: Metagenomic assessment of the ecological functions of the soil: analysis of the soil microbiota associated with the... | reverse complement strand
AAGTTACGTATTGCTAATCTAAGAAATAATTTAATCTCAAAACAAAATATTATGGCGAATAAATTTGATGCCGACGTAATAATTATTGGTGAGGAATGTCTGGCGCCATGGCTGCGTATAAACTGGCAAAACAAGGCGTGTCGGTTTTAATACTGAAGCAGGAGATAAAAAAGCAGATATAGATGACAAAACATTACGAAGCGTTTAGAAAATATGTGGAAACTTTTGCTAAACTAAGAGACAAATCACCGGTAGCTCCTTACAGTACCGGTGCTGATGATGCTAATAAATTTGCCCATAGTCCTGATGTGGCTGATTTTTCAAAATTTGATCCTCTTAAACCTGTTTATTATGAACAACCCGGTCCTGATTTATTTCAAAGCCAATATTTGCGGAATGGCGGGTGGAAGCACATGGGTTTGGAGAGTAATTGCCCCAGGTTTTTACCAAGTGGACGGGAATTAAAAACTTTATTTCAGTTAGATCAAAATTTACTGCTGTAGATGACTGGCCAATAACTTACGATGATATTGAACCATTTTATTGTGAAGCTGAACATGAAATGGGTGTTTCCGGAAATCATAAAGAATGGAATGGGTTAAACAAAGCGCATCGTAGTCAGGGATTTTCCAATGAAAATATTGCACAGGCCTATGGTGATCTGCAAATTAAAAGGCTGGAAGGTCGGGCAGGCTTGAGAATAGAACAATAAAAATAACCAGCACACCACAGGCAAGAAATTCAAAAGCGTATGACGGAAGAAAAGCCTGCGAAGGAAATCATAATTGTATTCCGGTTTGCCCTACCGGTGCAAAAATACGATGCAGGTGTTCATGTAAGAAAGGCGTCAAAGGCTGGTGCAAAAATGATTGATAAAGCCGTAGTAATAAGGCTATCTGTTGATGGCAGCACTACAAACCGGATAGATGGCGTGGTTTTTAAAGCAGTGGGGTAATAACATAGAAATTACAAAACGGGCAAAATTGTAGTACTTGCTGCAAACGCTATTGAAACACCCAAAATATTACCATGGCAAGGACAAATTCAAGCGACCAAGTAAGCGCAATTCTAATGGATCATTTAGGAGGTGAGGGTGCAGCCATTTTACCCTTTAAGGTATTTCCATTCAGAGGCCCACAATCCACTTCGGGTATTGAAGTTTTTAGAGATGGTGTTTTTTGCAGTGCAAAATGTGGGCTTCAGTTTTGCTGTAGGCAATGATGGTTGGGGTAGAACAATATCGTCAAAATTATTGGATAAAATATTTGACTGGAAGAAAAATTGTTTGGTTCGGAACTCAATAAAAAAATTGAAGATAATTCTTACAAGGCAATTTAGATTTAGTTATTCTACTGAGCAACTCCCAATAAAGACAACCGTGTTGAACTCAACATTAAGGATGGTTTTGATATACCAAAACCTAAAATCACCACCACTCTGGATGAGTATAGCATTAACGGAATAAAATATGCACAGGCTATTATCAAAGCTCTTTGTTAAATTAGGTGCCGCAGAAGAAACATGGGAGTTTTCAGATATTGACAAAAGAAAATATTCAGGCTCCGGACATATTAAGTGGGTACCTGCCGTATGGTGAAAAGCAAAATAATTCGGTAGTGGATAGTGAATGTAAATCTCATGATCATAAGAACTTGCTTTACGTTGATAGCAGTGTTTTTACAACTGGCGGTACTGCTAATCCAACTTTAACTACTGCAGCCATTTAAGAGCAACTGAATTTATTGCAAAACAACTTAAACAATTATAAATAACATTATCATGGGTACATTGCTAAATAAAAGGACAGATTGATTTAAGAAAATTCTGGCCAACTCTAAAATCGGATGCAGATACCACTAAGTTGATGTTGAAGGTAGATAAACATCCTTTAAATTTCAAAAGAAATCAGGTGCAGCTTTTTAAAATTATTCATGATTTTGAAGTGGTGCTTATTTGTCTAAAGGGACTAATAAAGATGGTACAGAAAAAAAACAAACCACAATTAATTTATTAAAAGATAGGAAAAACAAAGAAAATTAAAGGAAGTAATGTAACTATCGTGGCCATACAGGGCATCGATGCCCCTGAACTGCATTACAAAATTTATTTTAGTGATTATTTAGGCAACCTCCTAAAAACCCATCCTTTTTGTACAAGACAAAGTAATACCACCAGCGATTAAAAGGAATTAGATAAAAATAATAAGCCGGAGTACAGGCAATTGTTTGTGAAACTGCTACAGTTGAATTGGTAAAGCTTTGAACAACTCTCTTCGCCAGTGGCACATTGATAGATTGTACTGTGGAGTCTAAAGTCGACAGACCCCAAGATGTTGTTGATAAATATGGCAGAATTGTAGGCGATATTTTTGTAACTATAAATGGGAAAAAATTAATGTCAATCATTGGCTGTTGGAAAATGGCTGGGCTTTCCCTCGATTTATAATTCAATGACAGATGCTGAAATTACCCAGGTTCTAACTGCCGCAAAAAAAGGTATGGCATTAAAAACAGAATGATATTTACACTCAATTTAGCCCCTCAAAAAGTTGATAATTTCTCGACTTCACTTTGCAGTATCGCAACAAAGGGGTGCCTGTAAAGGAAAAGGGAAAAAGTAATTATTCCAAAATTATTCCGCAGACTATGTGTGTTTTCTATTTTTTAAAAGGAGCGGTATTGATTTAATTTCTTTAAAAATTATTTATTTCTAAAAGGCGGTTCAGAGTTTTATTTGCTGAAAGATTATAAGATTAAGGCGAACAGGTCAACCCAAACAAAACCCCTGTTGAACTTAATCCTCAACTTGTTCACCTCTTATTTAACCATATAACCAATAAAAATATTTTTAACCCGTACAGCTGAAGAAATGGTTTTGAGAGAAGACCCTGCAACCGTAGAAAAGGCCCGGAAAATAAAAAATTGAATTAATCTTTGACCGTTTAAGGGTTATCCATTTCTTCCCCATAAAATAATAGTTTACAAAGACCTCAGAAGAAGCATCGTAGCTCATCAGCTGATCTGGGCCAACTTTGATCTTTTGTGAATTTGTTTGAACAATAGATTGTCTAGTGGATTATACAGACCAATTTGTTATAGATTTATCCTACGAAAACCTGCGGCGTAATGATCGATATGAAAGCTTTTCAAACGATGGCTCTCTCTTTTCCGCATACGGAACAAGTCCCGCATTTTGAAAGAATTGGTTTTAAAGATTACTGGCAAGCGAATGTTTGCGACCTATCTTGAAAAGATAATACTGCAAATATTTTTTTAACGCCTGCTGAGCAAAAGCTCTTTTGTAAAATGGACAAGACCAATATTTACCCGGTTCCAAATAAATGGGGAGAAAAAGGGGCGACAACTTTTGAACTCAACGCTGTTGCAAGAGAAGTGGTGATGGAAGCCCTGCTTTCCGCATACAATGAAATTATCAAACCGAAGACGAAAAGGTAGGAAGTGAATTCGCTTTACCCGGGCTTATTCTCTGCAATAATGGCCAATCTAACCTGTTCGAATTATCGGGCACCTTTATTGTTGATCCGTCGATTTTTGTCACAATTTTTTTTGCTTTTTATCATTGGTAACCACCCTTCGATTGACTGCAATTTAGCATCATAAAAACGTAAAACTATGACACGCACAAAATGGTTTATCGATCCCACGCACAGCACGTTGGGTTTTAAGATCAAGCACCTGATGATTACTAACGTATCAGGTTCTTTCAAAACTTTAATGCAGAAGTAGAAACAAATGGAACTGACTTCAGCACTGCTGCAATTCAATTGAAGGCGGAAATCAGTTCAATCGATACAAATAACGCACAACGTGACGGACATCTCCGCACTTCTGATTTTTCGAAGCAGAAAAATATCCGGAAATGATCTTTGAATCTACAAAGGTTGAAAAGGTAGATGAAGAAAATTATCATGTGTTTGGAAATCTTACCATGAAAGGTGTTACAAAGCCTGTAAATTTAAATGTTGAATTTGGCGGTGTGACAAAAGATCCATGGGGCGGCGAAAGAGCTGGTTTTGTAATTACAGGTAAGATCAACCGGACGGATTGGGGCATCAACTTTAATGCGGTTCTGGAAACAGGTAATTTGATGCTGGCTGAAGAAGTAAAAATCAACAGCGAAATACAACTGGTTAAACAAGCTGCATTGGTCGCAGCATAACTCATTGCAAGAGGCATGAAAGAGAGCGAAAAATATTTAGTTGAATTTGCTGAAGAGAAAGTAGTAGAGATTGAGAAAACCAATCGATCCTTGATGCGAGTTTGTCGGCAGGTATTCCGCATTTCCATGCTTGTGGCGGTAATGCCAAATGTTCTACATGCAGAGTTTTGATCATCGAAGGAGATGATCGCTTAACACCACCCAGCCAAAAGAAAGTTTTTGAAGAATCAAATGCATTTTCCGCCGAACGTAAGATTAGCTTGTCAAACACAGTGTAACTGCGGGTCCTGTTAAGCTAAGGAGAATTATACAGGATGAAACAGATATCGGACTATATGTGGGAAGCGCCGCAGGTGATTCGACACAACAATTGGGTGAAGAAAAGGAGTTGGCGTTAATGTTTTTGGACATCAGAAACTTTACTGCATATCGTAGAGAATCATCCTGCATTTGATGTGATACATATCATTCGAAAACTTTTTTCTTCTTTTCAATCCAGGATTGAAAACAATAAAGGAAAAATAGTTGAAACGACCGGTGACGGCTTATATGCCGTTTTCGGTTATGAAACAAGAAAAGAGCAAAGTGCACAATTAGCCGTCGAGGCTGCTTACTCAATGTTAGAAGATTTAGAGACATTAAACGAAACGTATTTCATCCCTTATTTTGAAGAAAGGATAGAGGCTGGAATTGGCATTCATATAGGAAAAGTAGTAAGTGGTACGGTAAGAGTCGGAACAGAAGATCATTCTGTGTGTGATGGGTTTATGCGGTAAACATCGCATCAAGATTACAAACACGCGACAAAAGAATTGAATAATGATTTTATTGTGTCCTCCGAAATCTACAATTTATTGATTAATTCCTCTACTGCTCGAACCACAATCGATTGTTGTAAAAGGTATCTCAAGCCCTTTGGCAGTTTATCTGCATGGGCAAGCCATACAGGCAAACGAATAAATTACCCCAACTTGATAAGTATAAATGCAACCACCAGGACAAGTAGTTACATCACTATCTTCTTTCCGTTCATTTAGGCTCTGGCAACAAAAAAATCTATATTTGTTGAAGCCTTTTGAATGATGTACGAATCCCTGATTAAATATTTCAATAGTTATACGACCACAGCCCCTGACTGGTGAGCGAAATTGACTTAATCCAGAGTTTTTTACCCCAAAGAAATTCAGGAAAAGGCAATATTTTTGCAGGAAGGTGAAGTGTGCAAATACACGGCTTTCATCGTAAAAGGGGCCATGCGGCAGTATAGAGTGGATGACAAGGGTGAAGAACACATTATAAGGTTGTATATTGAAAACTGGTGGGCAACTGACCGTGAAAGCCTGATGAAACAGACTCCTTCGATTTATTTTATTGATGCGTGGGAAGACACTGAAGGTTTGCTTGTTACAAAAGCTGCCCTGACAGATTTAATAGATCGCATTCCAGCTCTATCGGAATGGATCAGGAACCTGGATGCCAACTTTGCCATAGCTTCTCAGCGAAGACTTAATGCTGCCATTAGTTTATCTGCCGAAGAACGTTATCATGACCTGGAAGAAACCTATCCCGAATTTTTACAGCGTTTTCCCCAGCATATCATCGCATCCTATCTCGGCATCAACAGAGAAACTCTTAGCCGTATTCGCGGCCGCGGCGTGAAAAAGTAAACCTCTCTTCAAAAAATTCTTCTCTGATCAGGTGTGATTTTTATCACAGTCTTTTTTGTCATTTGTCATCGTTTTTGGGCTCGTCTTGTCGCAACTTAGCATTGCCAAAAGCGTCATCCAGTTATGCTGTGAGAAAATGAAAAAGAAAGTTCGGTTTAGTATACAAAATCAATACACATGGGTTGATGAAATAAAAGTTCAACACGTGTTGCCCAACAAATTCGTTCAGGCGATTGGCCCGTTTGTTTTATTGGAACACATTCTTTCTTATAAACAATCTTCTAATGAATTGCATGAAGGCTGTCGGAAAATGTTCACACCCGTACAGGGGGATTGCTACCTTAACTCTACATTCTTAGTGGTGAAGTTGAACATTTAGATAGCATAGGAAATCATGTAAAACTGAGCTCAGGTAGTGTACATTGGATGAAGGCAGGTAAAGGAATTGTTCATGAGGAAGCCGTAAGCCCGGAAATGTCGAATCACCAACCCGAATGTATCAGTTGTTCGATTTTGGATCAATCTTCCCTTCAAAGATATAAATGCGAGGAGCCTGAATATTTTCTCTCTCCGGCAAATGATATTCCGAACCAAATATTGACCGATGACGCTGGATGGATTAAAATACTTTCAGGTGAATATGAAAACGCGATTGCCAAAGTCCCGTGTTATTCAAAGCAGTTTTTATATCACATTCATTTGGAAGCAGGAAAACAATTTTCAACTATAACCGACATCGCATTGGAGTGTGGCGCATTTCTTCTGACAAACAATGCTGTTATCAACGACATGGAATTTGAAGCTGGCGAATTCATCGTATTCAGCTCCGAGGGAGAATTAATTGAAATAAACAATAACGGTAAAACTGCGGTGGATATTATTTTATTTGGCGGGGAACCATACAATGAACCAATAGTAGCGGAAGGGACATTTGTGATGAACACTCCTCATGAAATCACACAAGCCTACAATGATTACTATGATGGAAAATACGGTGATATCTTATTCGATAAAGACAGATCATTGTGAATTGCGCTGATACGCCGCACCAGGCAAGTGGTTATTAAACCGGTTTTTAAAATAATAGCAGACAAATGAAAACTTCAATAAGATCGTTACGAAGGCCGGGTGGCGTTAGTAACTGGTGTCAGCGCAGGGTATCGGCCAGGCAATAGCAATCGCGTTGGCTGAGCGAGGCGCACGGGTGATTGCGACCGACCTCAACGCTCCCGCACGAGACCGTAAACAAGATTGGTCCCACGGCATACGCGTTTCAACTTGATGTGACGCAGGAAGAGGATTGGCGTTCGGTATTCATTAAAAGCCGGGATGTGGGTGAGGTGGATATCGTTGTGAATAACGCAGGTTATTTTCCAAATCGTTCTATCGACGAACTGGATCTGCCGACGTGGCGAAAGACAATGGCTACGAATTTAGACTCACACTTTTTGAGCGCGAAATATTTCTTGCCCACGATGAGAAAGAAAAAGTGGGGCCGCTTCGTTGGAATATCGTCAAACATGGTTGGCTTGGCAATACCCGGCATGAGCCACTATATCGCTTCAAAGATGGGAATTATTGGATTCATGAGAGGTTTGGCGAATGATGTTGCAAACGATGGTATTACCGCAAATGCGGTGTTACCCGGTCTGACGAATACACTGGCAACTCGCGCCTCAATCGGAAGAGCAAAAACGCGCCACCTGGGAACAGCAAGCCATCAAGCGGCTGGGAGAACCCGAGGATGTTACAGGTGCGATTCTATTTTTAACAAGCGATGATGCTGCATTTATCACTGGGCAGGCAATTGTCGTGGACGGCGGTCAGTATCGAATAGGATGACAGAAACAACCCAAAATTGTGTATAACAAAAAATAATACTTATGAACTTAGCAAATTTAAAAGAGTGAATGACACTCGAACAGCAGCCCAACTTTGTTTCGCAACAGTTTAGACAGGTTTCTTGCAAAAGATATGAAGGGTTGGACAGAATTATGTGATGAGAACGTAGTTGCCGAATTTCCTTTTGCTCCTGAGGGTTCACCAGCGAGGATAGAAGGTCGTGCCGCACTTTACGAATATTTGAAAAACTACCCTGGTTTCATTGATGTTCGTAAAATCCCAACAGTTGAAAATTTACCTGACCGATGACACAAATGTAGTCATCGCAGAATGGAGTGTGTCTGGCAGGGTCATTAGCAACGGAAATCCTTATGAAATGAGTTATGCAACTTTCGTAACATATCGTGATGGTCTTATTGTCAACTATCGCGAATATTGGAATCCAATGGCTTTCCTTGCAGCCATGGGTGGTACTCGGATTCGATGAGTGACGACTCTGCAAAGTAAAGGATACTCTCAGCCAGGTGAACCCAAAGACCTCACAGGAGCAATTCTACTTTTAACAAGCGATGATGCCGCATTTATCACTGGCCAGGCAATTGTCGTAGACGGCGAGTCAGTATAGAATCGGCTAAATAAATAAACCAAAAAAACAAATGACAATGAACATCGAACAAAAATTACAACAGTTGGAAGACCGGATCGCTATTCGTGAACTGATCGATCAGTATACTTATTGTGCCGATACCCGCGACGCACAGGGGCAAATGGCAATTTTTACTGAGGACACGAATTTCGAAGTGTATATGGATGAAAAATTGCCTGCGCCGACACAGGTAGTCACAGGCAGGAAAAACCTATTCCCTGTATTCGACGACCTGAACCACATACCTTTCAACGATGCATTTCAACGGTCAGAGTACTCATCAAGCTGGATGAGGATCGGGCAAGTGGTACTACCTACTGCCGGGCTTATCATCTGAAAGTTCAGAGACGGGGTGCAGAAGCTCATGATTGCCGGCATTCGTTACTACGACATCATGGTAAAACAGGACGGTAAGTGGCTGTTTGCCGAACGGAAATTGAAAGTGTGCTGGATTGAGAACAGATGATGACAGAATAATGGGCGAATGCGTTGATAATTTCCAGCCGGTCTTTAAATTGCCCCGGTAGTTAGACCAGCAAAATCTTTGAGATTTGCTCTAATGAGCCGGATTAAACAGCATTCAAAGGGAGAGGATAATTCCCTTTTTTGGCGACCTCGTAAGCTTTTATAAGCACGTGAACGCACGGTTGCCGTTACACAAGGATTTCGATATAAGAGAAATTGATCCCGAGGTATTAAAAGGATATGATTATGTTGCTAAACCATTCCGTCATTCTTTTTATTGTATTGCACTTTTCTTACAAGGGAGACATCACACTTAATACAGGTTTTTGGAAAACACGACTCAAGAAACCAGCTTTATATTTTAAGACGCCTTGCCAGGTAGTATCATGGACAAAGCCTGAACGCTGGTTAAAGGAATATTTTATCGTGTTTACGAAAATTTCATGCTCAACTACAAGGCACTTGCAGACATTATCTTTGAATTGCCTTTTCAAGCTTGAGAAGGCGATCCCATTTGAACTAGAGCCTGACGAAATTGAGTTGCTGAACAGATTTGTATACCCGGATATTAAAGGAATACAGTCTGATAACTCAGACAAATTCGAACTGATTGCTTCTTACACTCACACTCTGTTAATTCATATACGCAGAATGTATATCAAGTACGCAGAAATTGATACAGCACTTACTGCCCACATTCATCAGCACGATCATTCGCTGGTAGAAGAATTCCGTGTATTGATCAGAAAAATATTCTTTCAGGTAACGGGAAAGATCACAACCGCACCGTAAAGATATTTTGCGTCTCCAATTAGCAACCCATCCAAATCACCTGAATGCGGTCGTAAAGAAGCAAACAAATAAAACTGCTATCGCTTTTATTCATGAGCAATTGGTTCATGAAGCAAAATCCTTACTGAATCAAACAGGAGTTAAGCATTAAAGAAGTAGCATTCAGAGCTGGGCTTTTAATGAACCTTCGCACTTCAATCATTTTTCTTCAAAAAACAAATATATACAACACCCGATTTTGTACCGCAAAGAAAAACATCTTTCATTTTTCACACAACTCTCTTTGATTTTTACAATTTATCGTTGCAATTTGTTGAGAATTTTAATGAATAACACTCATTAGCAACACAACATTCATTGCAACAATTGTGGTAACGATACAACAAATAAAGCAAATCATTGAATATGATGAATGGATAAGCAGCGCTCTGACAATGCGTCCAGCGCGGTCAGAACAGCTACAGGTGATATCAAACCATTGTACTTGCTGCTCAAGGAGATTTATTTATCCCGGTATTGTGAAAGGTTCGAATTAACTTTTTATCAACTATGCCGATGCGTATGGCAGAATACCGTTAGTTAAAATGCTTATTAAAGGTCCTTATACATTTGGCAATCCCATCTCCATTGCGGAAGGTGCTTACGAACTGGATTGCACGTAGCAGATGAAGGCTTTGAAATTACATTGCTACATGAGAAAATTTTGCGAATGCATTGAACGCTGCCCCTTTATCGGATATGGCATTAGCAAATGGCCAGTGAATGTGCCGCAGGTTGTATTGAATAAAACAGTACCTGCATTTGGTTTGAAGGCGAATGAATATTTCATCGAATTCACGATCTCATTTATGTTTATAACGATTTTCTTTTCAACGGCAGCGCGCAACATTGATGGTCGTCCCTTACGATAAACCGGAAAACAGGCCAACGAATTTGCAAATACCCCATGTTAAGAAAGAAGTAGGTAAATATATAAATTCAACTTAAGAAAATTTTACGTTTACCCTGCTCTATAATTAATAGGAATTAACAAATAAAAAGAATCATGGACAGACAAATAATAAATGCTACCAATGTAGCAACACAGCAAATGAGACATTTTGACAACGGAATAACCTATGCTTATGCGTGCAGGAGATTTGGAAAAGTTTCCGAAGTCCCAATTGTTTTGGATTCAGCACCATTTTTGCCGGAACACTTGATAATTGGGACCCCTATAATTTTAAGCGGGCTAGCACAAGAACGTGAGGTCATCATCTTTGATAACACAGGAGTTGCAGAGCAGCAGTGGAACTATTCCCAGATCTGGACACGCAGAAATGACAAAAGATGCCGTAGCAAACTTATTGAGGCATTGGGTCTTAAAAATTGATGTCTACGGAGTTCTCACTGGGCGGTCTCATTGCTGCTCAAATCTTAGGTCAAAATTATCCAAACCTGGTAAGAAAAATAATTATCGTTGGAGCTGCTCCACAAGGTTGTCTGAAAGTGCTTGAAGGTTTGCAAACCTTATTGGAAAAGCAATGCAAAGAACCTGCCTGAGGAACTTGGTTCCTATACATTTCTTTACTGAAAGCAAGAGAGGGCAGACAAAAGGAGTGTTGGCAACTTGCCTTCAGCGGCTTATTCTCCGAGAGACTGTGGACAGAGATAGAGAAACAGCTCAACGAGGTTGTTATGTGCGCAGATAAAAGCAATTATGCGTTGGGGCAGTGACCCTGTTTCCATTGACTTAAAAAATATCAAGCATCCTGTATTAATCATGGGAAGCAATGACGAAAATGATGGGTTCAGATAATTCTTATCAGTTGTTTAAGTCATTACCAAATGCAGTCTTGACTTATTATCCCTGATTCAGCCCATGGTTCATTTTATCAGTATCCGGAGGTTATTTGTAGAGTCAGGCAAAGAATCAATTCTTGAATATGTTCCTAATTAAAACAAAACAAAAATGATGACAACTGAATTTACTAAGATAGATGGTTTGCCAAATTAGATTTGCAAGTTCATTGAAAGGTCACGAAGAGAACCTTTTTGTTCTTTGCATCCCATGCCCGAAAGCACTTGCCGCATTCAATCCTATGATGGAACGGTTTATCCAAACCAGTTTAATTTACTGGCTATTGACTTGCCGGGGTTTGCCGAGTCGAAGCCAGAAAGGATTTATTTGTCCGTCCAGAGCAATGGCAAAATTTCGTAGTGAAAATAATTGGCCATTTTAAATTTGAAAAAGAAACCACATATTGTTGAGTCCTGATTATTGGTTGCTCCCATTTCGCTTTTGTTGCCGCCCTTTATCCCACAAAAATTAAAAGTATAATTGATGGAGATGCCGCTTGTGTCCATCCTTTACAAGCTGAAGGTGATTTAAACACAGATTATTGAGAAGCCCGGATTTGGATGATACCCCAGAAAAATTCCGGTAACAAAGACATAATTTGGCGGCTCTCTGGTTAAAGCGAGACAGAAGAATTATTTAATTCCCGATGAAATAAGAGAAGACTACACATCATCCTCTGAAGGAGGAAGACTGTTTGAAAGCATGTGGAAATTTTTAAGAGCATGTAAAATAGATGTCCCCGAACTGGATAAACGTTTGGGCAAAATGAGTGTTTCCCGTTCTGATTATAATGTAAGGAGAAAAAGACCTATTGCTCCCCATAATTAATGGAGAGATTTTACACAAGCGGCTTGCCAAAGCAAGCTGATTATTTTCAAAGAACTTGGACAGCATTATATCTGGGAAGAAAGTTGGGGAACGTTATCAATCAGCCATCAGCAATTGGCTGAGCAACGAATACAAGAATTGTATGAAATAACACCACAAGGCTCTCGCTCAAAAAAGTAAAGTTTGCACCATTCGGCTTGTCAGGAAGGGACAAATTTTTAAAGAGTATGATTTAATTTATCTGAATAATGATAGTGATGTTTTGGGGAGCAAGAAATGTTGATGGAAGAGGGTTTGATAAGGACGAGAACAGACCTACCAATTTGCCAAAATACCACTTATACGAAAAGCAAACTAAACACAGTGATAAGAAGAGATTAAAGATATTTTGGATGAAAGTTGGTTTTTAAAAATCATTTTCTACATTGGCATTTATTAGTAATAAATCTAATGACTATTGAGAGATTTTCACGAACTTAAAAAACTGGTGTAATAATTGTGCCCCATTTACAGACAGATCATGAACAAACACAAATAGATTTCTAAACACTTTTTTCCCGGTATCAAAGAAAATCAAATAATACCGCGTACTTCACGGTATTTTTAAAACTATCAGGAAACCTTTTTCTTACTTAATTAAAACAACAACTATGTCAAACAAACCAAACATCGTGTTAGTACATGGCGCATGGGGTGATTCATCCCATTGGAAAGAAGTTATTCCATTGCTTACTGCAAAGGCTATACTGTAAGAGCAGTGGAACTCCCGCTATCATCATTAAAAGATGATGTGGCAAAAACAAAGAATCTTATTTCGAATATTGAAGGGCCAATACTGCTGGTAGGTCATTCCTATGGAGGTTATGTTATTGGAGAAGCGGGTAATGATGCAAGTAGCGGGCCTTGTTTATGTAGCCGCGCTGGGCTCCCGACGAAGGTGAAACATTGCGGGGGTTATTTACACAGGCGTGCTGCACCCTGCAGGGGCTGCAATTATTAAACCTGATGCGCAGGGTTATCTATGGCTTGAGTACGAAAAATATCATGATAACTTTTGCCAGGATGCTGTCCGATGAAAGATGCGCTTGTAATGGCTGTAGGGCAAAACCATTTGCAGGAAGCATATTTGGACTGCTGTTGCAGGAAAACCGGCCTGGAAAATAAAGCCCAAGCTGGTACCGGAGTTTCGACCAATGACAGGATGATACCACCTGAAACCGAGGAATTCTTTGCAAATAGAATGAATGCAAAAAAATCATTCGGTTGGAGACCGGTCACACTTCGATGGCAGCTCATGGAAAGGAAATTGCCGCGCTGATAATGGAAGCCGCTGAAGAAGTGGCTGAACGACAATGAGTAGTGCCGGCAAATATCAAACAGCCTGAGAATGATCTACAGAATACGCTCGGGAGTAATTGAGTATTGAGTGTTGAATACTGTGAATGTTTTTATTCGATGTTAAATATTCAACACTCAATTAAGCAAATGAGAACACTATTAAACCTCACGCGCCAGATTCGTTTGTTTGGTGTATAGTTTTAAATTATGAAAGACTCTTACTGCGGAGCACCAACAAATGCGTAATTCAAAATCATGAAAGCGGTTCCGGTTTTGGCGGACTTCCTGCCGGCTTTGATTTATCATCAGGCAGTGGAATAAATTCTTTATTGTCATTTGGAGGTAAATATGATCCTGCCTTGTTTCCAATCTTCTTTAGCTTGTTCAATACGTTCTTTGCGCGACGAAACAAAATTCCACCAGATGAAACGTTCCCCTAAAGGTTCACCTCCCAAAAGCATCAGCGTAGTGTTTTCTTTAGCGAGTATAAGAGGGTCTGCACCTGTGGTAAAAACAAGCATTTGCCCTGCATGATAAACATTGCCCGATACTTCAACACTTCCTTTTACAATATAGAAGCCGCGCTCTGAATGTTCTTTCGGAAGTCCGAATGTTGCATCTTGTTGTAATATCAACATGCAGGTAAAACAGCGGCGATCTTAGTTGTCACATTATTGCGCAGACCGTATGCATCGCCTGCGATCAATCGCATCCACACACCTTTATCTGTAAATACAGGAAGTTGTTCCGGTTTGTAATTATTAAATGATGGAGCTGCTTCTTCATCTTTTTCCGGAAGTGCTACCCAGGTTTGTATCATTTCAAGTCCGCCCGCCAAGGCTGACGGATCTTCAAATCTTTCAGAATGTGCAATACCGCTGCCTGCAGTCATCCAGTTTACTTCACCCGGACGAATAACCTGCTCCACACCCAAACTATCGCGGTGTGTTACCTGCCCGGCAAAAACATAACTGACGGTGGAAAGCCCGATATGAGGATGCGGTAATACATCGAGCGTGGAAGGATTCGACGGTATATCCGTAATAGGTCCTGCATGATCCATAAAAATAAAAGGACCCACCATTCTGCGCAGGCGAAACGGAAGAATGCGTTTCACTTTTACTGTTTCGCTGATGGCAGCATTGCGCGCTTCAATTACAATATCGAGCATACGGCTTCTTAATTTTTGTGAATAAATCTTTCAGCATTTGGCGCAACTATATCATTCCATTCTTTATGTCTCTTCAGGTAACTCTGCACAAAAGGGCAAATAGGAACTATCTTGTAGTTATTGTCTTTTGCGTACTGCAATGCCTTTGCACAATAGCACTGGCTGCACCTTTCCCTTTCAGTGCAGGCGGCACTTCCGTATGAATAAGAAAGAGCGTATCACCGGTGAGTTTGTATTCAATGAAAGCAATACTTCCCTCTATTTCTAATTCCAGGCGATGCAATGCATCATTCACCTTTAGCTTTTTGTTCATCGTAGTTCATTAATTTAAACGTTGTTATTTAAAGGTAAGCAAAATGTAAAGGTGCTATAACGCTATGTTGGCGCAGGGCGATCTTCAAAAGCAATATGATGAAAAGACACAGAAGGAATAAGTGTATGTAGTTTTTTGATACCAACTTCAGTTCCTTGTGGCATCTTCGTTGCGTCGCACTCATTACTGCAACTTTTCATGGCATCGCTTGTGGAGTCTATGCCGATGAGAAATTCATCTGTGTGCTTACGTGTGTCATGGGTGCACCATGGAGCCGAAGCCGAGGTCAAGGCGCAAGAGATTCCATGATCCAGTAGGTGGTGCTTTCGTAGTGTACACGTCAGCGGCGGCAAGCACGCCGGTGTACTTCTTGATGACCGGTGCTGCAGCGGCGTCGGTCACCTCGTCGAGATAGCCCTTCACTGCGGCCCAGGCATTCTCACCATACTTCTGGAAGTAAGGAGTAGGATCGACAGTGCTCATTCGTTCCGTTTTAATGCTGGCAATGATATCGGCTGCATGTTGCTGGTATATAGTGACGTCGTTGCGAGTGCCGAGTCTTCCCATGCGTGACCACCAATGAAGTGCTTCCAGTTATAGGACAGGGCTGATCTCAGGAGCTTTGATGGAGCCAGGGACGTCTTCGTTGAGGTTGAAGATGTCAAACGGGCGCCCAACCCGGGAGGACGAGGTCAACGAGCATGAGCGTGTCGTGATCAGGCAGGTGGATGTATATGTTGTCGGGCGAGTGATTGGTGCCGTGCCAGGCCAATTCGATGCGCTCGCCGCCAATGTTCAGCGTCCGCTTGTCCTGGAAAATCTCATCCGGGGCTGGTCTGGCGGCATCGTTGTCACGCAGCAGGAGATGCCGTGTCTCTTCGTGTCCGATGCGAGTTACATTTATTGTTGAACAGCGATGAGGCACCGACGTGGTCGGCGTGATGGTGTGAGTAAGATAAGATGCGTCACTCTTGTTGCTGACACCGTTATCTGAAGCGATCTTGTCCACGGCACGCTGACAGGTTGCGACCGATTGTTGGCGGGGCGTCGAGCAGCACGACGCCGTCCTTAGTTGTCAGGAACGCCGACTGGTAGACACCGTCAGTAACCCAATATAAGTTCTTCTCAACGCGTCCGACGTAGTAGCCTTGCTCATTCAGAGCCGGCCCGAGTGCTGTTTTAGGTATAGGTGCGTAATCCGGCAAGGATTTCACGATTTCTACTGCGTTGCTAATTTTTTCCATGATGCTTAAACTTATTTGTTGATTTATGATTGGAAAGCTACTGCAACGTGGAAAGCGAAAACAATGACAAACGCCACAAAAAATGAGTGACAAATATCACGCCGACCAATGCCGATGGGGTCGCTTGCTGGCTATCTAACGGAAGCCCTGCCTTCCGCATACAATGAAATTATCAAATCGAAGGGATAAACGGGAATGAAATTTCTCGTTCCTGCTCTACAACTCTCTTATTTGCCTTCTCTGTACTTTTACTGTGATGAATGTACACAAGGTTGTTTCATACCAGGCTGCCGACTTTATTGATATAAAAAATCTCAGGCAGGCGATCAATGGCAATCTGCTTTACAAAGACGCCAGTGAATTGTTTTATGAAATGAGTACCTGGCCAATATCTATATATATTCAGTATACGGCGTTATCAGTTTTTTCAATTATAAACCTGGATGAAATTTCATCTTTCTTTGGAGTTCTTCAACCGTATTGCAGAAATTTTTTCACTCCCGATTTTAATGATGAACTGGTTGTAGAAACAAACGCTACTGAAACATAAGATCAGCCACAATAAAATTGAGATCAAAAATGACAACCCGGAAGTGATACGCATGATCATGTTGAATGTATCGCAATCTGTAACGCTTGACTACTATTCTGACCAGACGGAAAAATTACTGGAAGAAACTAATTCTTATACACAATTACTTGCAAGAAGAGGACGACTCATTATATCCGCACGTAAGCTTAAAAATTTATCGGCAAGACTCTATTGCTGAAAAACCGGATCGCCGAAAATCTTTACATCTTTGACTCTCCACCCGAGACCTGGGAAAACGAACAACTGGATAAACTGCACAATGAATTAAAGAAAAGTTTTGATCTCCAGGACCGATCCCGGGATGTGTCTGAGGGACTTCAAATTGTAAAAGACAATCTTGAGCTTTTTAAAGATATTCTTCAATACCGCACAAGCTTATTGCTGGAATGGATCGTAATTATCCTGATTGCCGTTGAGGTGATCAATTTTTTCCTGGGAAAGATCTTTAAGTGAGCAGAGGCAGGAGTGTAGCTTTTTATTTATTGTTCCTGCATGGTATCATTCACCCACCTGACGGCATTTCTTTGCTTTAACTCGTCAGCCCACATTTCTATCGATTCCCAATAGTGTTCTTCCTCGTCCTCTATCATGACAGCCTGGTATTCATCGGCAATATCCATCAGCGAGTCAAAAATATTTTCAACATGATCTTTCCTGTTTTTCAATTCAGGAGTATTTATCTTGCTCATCAATTGTTGCAGTCGAAGGAGAAAATAGTTATCCAAAAACTCTTCCTTTTCGGATCTTTTGAAAGTATTTTGTTGCACAGGTGGTTGCTTTGGTTTATTCTACTCAGCACAAGATAATATTTCAATTCAGATTATAGAATCAATAATTTAATTTATAAGATCATTTCGTCAATTGTCGGGCGTTGAAGGGTGAGAGATAGGGTAGAATCGTAAGCCCGTGACCGTATAGTTGAAGCATACTTAACAATAGAATCAACAGGAAGCAATTGAAATAGATAACTTTGTGCGGAATAACTCAAGCAGTGAATCTTCAGCCATTTCTGGATTATATTAGTCAGCATATTGAAATAAGCGCTGAAGAGCAATCTGTTTTTTTATCAAAAGTCAAATTCAGGAAATACTTGAAAGGCCAGTTTGTGGTCCAGAATGGCGATATCTGCAGGCATGAGAACTTTGTTTTATCGGGGTGCCTGAAAACATTTTATATTGACAACGAAGGATATGAACATATTGTAATGTTTGCGATCGAGGATTGGTGGACATCCGACCTCGGTAGTTTTATTACCCAGACTCCTGCAGATCTGAATGTGCAATGCCTCGAAGATTCCGAATTGATCCAAATCAGTTATAACGACCTTCAACAACTTTATATTGAAATTCCAAAACTGGAGCGGTTTTTTCGCATCATTATCCAAAAGGCATTTGTTGCTGCGCAGAAACGGATAGTCAATAATTTAAGTCTGCCAGCAATGGAAAGATACCTCCAGTTTCGCGAACAGTATCCCTCAATCGAACAGCGCGTCCCTCAGTACATGGTTGCTTCCTACCTGGGCATCACGAAAGAGTTCCTCAGCAAGATCCGCACCCAGCTTGCCAATAATTAAACTAGTTCAATCTTATTTATTATACTGGTTCATTTTTTTCAGATCCGCTTCTCATGAGCTTTGTCACAAATAAAAGTTTATGAACACACTATTGAAAAAGATCAGTGATCTGAATGACCTGGTATTAAAGGGTAAGCGCCATGGAGGCTTTTGAAACTTATTATGATGACGACGTGATCATGCAGGAAAATGAAAATGCTCCGACAGTTGGGAAGGGAGGCCAACCGTAAACGGGAAAAGAATTTTATTCCTCTATCCTGGAATTTAGAAGCGCTAAACTTTTAAAATTAACAGTCGGAGAAAATATTACTATGACCCAATGGCATTACGACTATATTCATAAAGATTGGGGCACACGGAACTACATGCAGGTTTCTGTACAGGAATGGGAAAATGATAAGATCATCAGGGAACAGTTTTTTATGGAAGCTGATCCATCTCGAAAGCTTTAGTGGTTAACCTGATGTTTTTCAGCATCGAGAAATCATGATCAGAATAATTGTCCTCGGCTGATCAAGGTCATATTTTCCGGGCCGGGTCTTGCATCAGCTTTGCATATCTAAATCAATTGTATATGCAACAAACAATTTCTTCAGCGTCATTTGAAAATATACTGACATCTCCCGACTTATATTGAAAAAAACACCGAGGGTAAATGCCTTAAGGAGATTTGTTGACCGTGGTGCGATCAACAGGAAAAGAACCGGTTACTTTGGTTGGGAATAGCTAGTTATGGGGCTTATAGGAACGGTATTGCCTTTAACACTACTTTCAGTTCTGTTCCTGGCGGGCAATAATTTTACCTTATGGATAATTGTGTTATCCGCAAACACGCCCGTGCTTGCACTTAACCTCGCAGCTCAACCTCCAAAAGTTACTATCCCGGTAATGCTAGTCTCTTTGATTATTGACGTCGTTGTGATCGCCACTGAGCGGTGATCATGTTTTTGATATAGGTAGAATCAGCTGATGAATATCACAGTCTTCAGCTTATCCAGGTCATCTTCCGCGGAGAGTAGCACAATCCTATTTTTGAGTGCATTGTTTGAATCGTGATGCAAAGATTATGTTTAGTAAAAATTTTCTGATGAATTTGCGTATTGCTCCGAATCGTTTGATCAGTGACCTGCAAAAGGATTTTAATAATGCATTCCCATTTTTAAAGCTCGAATTCTTTCGGAACCGGAATCAGCAACTTCCTGCATTTACGTTTCAACAAATTCTTCCGCACAGCAATCGAATTGCCGAAGGGCAAACCGCCATTACGGACGGCGATATTGAAGTGAACCCGGACATGAAAGTGAAAGATCTTGAGAAAATTTTTAAAAGACCAGTTTTCGCTTGCAGTACAGGTTTTCCGGCGCTCCGGAAATCTCTGGCTTGAGACCACGATGACGGATGACTGGACTCTTCGACAGCAAAATGAACATGGCCGCGAGATTTCGACTGATAACAAAAGGATGATTCCGGAAAAGATGATTATGAACTTAGCCGGGATGCCGACCACTAGCGATGAGTTCGCCAACCGTGGTCAGTAAAGAAGGTTTTTAATTTGTCCGGGTTGGCCACAACTATTTTTCCATCTTTTATTTCAATTAACTTTTCGGATTTGAAATCACTAAGGGTTCTTATCAATGATTCGGTAGCAGTTCCAACATAGTGGGCAATATCTTCCCGTGATACTTCGATAGGCTTACTTTCACCTGGTTCGTTGTATTTTTCATTGATGTCGACCAATGCTTTTGCCACTCTTTTTCGTAAAGAACTATATGCCAGGTTAAGCAGGCGCTCTTCCTTAATTTTCACATTTTGAGTAATGATCCGGATGAATTTAGTGGCCACTGTAATATCGCCATAAATTAAGTTTTGAAAATCATCTCTTGGAATTTGAACGATCTCTGATTCTTCCAGCGCCACAGCGGTATCTTCATAATTGTTGATCCTCGATCAGGGCAGGGTAGCCAATAAAATCGCCGCCGATGTACAGATCTGTAATATATTCCTTACCATCTTCATTGCTTTTAAAAGCCTTTACCTTTCCCGATTTTACATAATAAAGATACCGGGGCCTTTTGCCTTCAGCATAAACAACCTGTTTTTTTGAATAAGTATCAGAAGAGTATTCATCCAGGTTGAGCGTGAAGCAAACCGGTAGTGCGAAGGTCGTTGGCAAGTTCACTTAACCCTTTGCCAGTTGGACTATATTTTTTATGAAGAACATCATACTTATGCAAACGTGATTCGATCGCATTCATCAACTCCAAGCTCTTCAAAGGGTTTGGTCACATAATCATCTGCGCCCATTTCCATTCCTTTTCGAAGATCACTTCGTTCCGCTTTTGCCGTTAAAAAGATCAACGGGATGTCTTCAGTCTGCTGGATTTTCCTGAGAAGGTGCAACACGCCGTAGCCATCCAGTTCGGGCATCATGATGTCACACACAATGAGATCAGGTTTTTCCTTCAGGGCGGTTTCAACTCCTTTTTTGCCATTCTCGGCCGTAAAGTTTTATAACCGCCAAGGGAAAGTATCTCGGCTATGTTTTCTCTTATATCGTTATGATCATCGATGATTAAAATGCTTCGTTGTGACATGTTACGAATATTGAGTGCCGCAAAGAATTACCGGTTAGAATTTATTCTCCATTAATTTTGGTAATGTAAAATCAACAATAGTCCCTTCTCCCAGTTTACTCCTTAACGAAACAGTTCCATTCAAAAGATCAACATATCGTTTTACAATAGGCAAGACCCAAACCGGTTCCTTCTATATTGGTTGCATTTTTCCTCTGAAAAATGTCGTGAATAAATGATGTTGATCTTCTTCCGGTATACCCAGGCCTTCATCTTTAATGACAACGTTGAGATGTCGGTTGACATTTTTAATATGTATCCAAACCGAGCTGTTCTCGGCTGAAAATTTAAATGCATTAGAAAAAGGTTGATCAAAATGTTTTTAAGCAACCTTTTATCGGTCGCGTAAAATTTTCTTCGCCTTCGTAACTGCAAATTATCTGCTGTCCTTTTTCTGAATCACCTTCATTTCCTCGATAATATCATCAATGAATTCTCTTACAGCAAACTGAAGAAATGCTGACTGACACCTTTCCTTCTTCCAGTTTTCCCAATGGAAAGAAATCTTCGAGCAAATTATTTTAAAATGACTTACTGAATCTTTGATCTTTTTCAGATGTCTTTCTCTCTTTGTCATTCTCTTCCGGACCAGGGTATTTCGAAACCTAGGGTGGCTGAAGATAAAAATGGTGCTAAGCGGCGTACGAAATTCATGTGAGGCCATCGAAACAAACCTGCTCTTGATCTCATTCAATTGTTTTTCTTTACTCAGCACTCTCAGCTCAATTCCTGCTGAGATTCTTCCAGTTTTTAATGCCTCTTTTAAAATGAGCGTTCTTTCTTCTACCTTTGGCTTCCAGTTGCGCATTTCAGTTTTCGCATATCGCCTGCCATCTGCTCCAATTCCTTTTGCTGCATCGTTATGTTGTTCTCTATCTTCTTCCTTTCGGTAATGTCAATGATAAATGCAATTACAAAAGTTCTTCGTCTTTTATAATGGCTGAGACTCACTTCAACCGGCATATCGAGCCGTCTTTTCTCTTGCCATACAGATCACGACCATGACCCATTTCTCCCGGTTTTGCGGATGTTGATAAAAGCCTCTCCGTAATTCCTGTGAGCGTGATTTGATATCGCGATGGAATTAAAACCTCAACCGGACTACCTACCGAGTTCCTCTGTTGAATACCCAAACATCGTTTGCGCAGCGGGATTTACCAATACAATCTTTCCCAGCCGGTCGGTGAGGACGATACCCTCTGTCGCATTTTCAAACAAAGAGGTGAGATGTGCAGGATCAGCTCATCATAAGCAATGTAAATATGATTAAATGTGAAAACCACTTAAGTAGAAAGTGGGTGATGGGACGTAAACAATCATTACGACATGCAGTTTAATCATTCGCTCAGTAATTCCTTTCCGATAGCTATAATAGAAATCAGGATAGATTAGTGATTTGTACATGCAATCATTTGTCTACGATTATTTCATGGTGTCAACTTTTTTTCTGCTGCGCAGCTGAAATCATTTTATAAAATCAGGCTTATCCTCTGTAATAAACTGCCTATATCTGTTTGGGAAAATAGTTTTTAATAATTCACCTCTGTATACCTGGATTCGATCATGCAGGGGACAGGGGTTTAGTACATTACATTTTTAATCGTAAAACGCATTCATTAAACTAGATCCAGGCCATCTGTTGATTCTAGTATGCTTAGGAGGAAGTTGATAAGCTGACGTCGTTTAATGCAAACCCGCCATTTGGTCCTTTTGGTAGAACTGAGAATGCCTTTTTGCCACTTTATTCATGATCTTTCCAGGAATGACGCGGTACCAACAAGCGATCGAGACATTTCATCGATGCGAATCTTTCTGTCCCTATCACTCATTATTGCCACGTAAGGGTTCCCGTAAAGCATACCCGAAAGATTTTGAAAAAAACATAAAGGAGTTATGTATCCGAAAGTAGCGGCCGTGAACATGTGTCTTGCTGATTCATGTCAGTAATGAAAGTGATTTTTATCATGATACGCTTTATGAGTAATATCAGCTTCGCCAATGACATTCTTCACATCACCTGGAAAATTGACAAAATACCTTTGGCTTCATCATTCAAAGACATCAATGTCCTTAATTCTTTAAAACTTCAATTTATGTACACAAAACTGCTATTTTCTTTTTTGATGGTATCGTTCATTGCCCTTCTTGCAATCTCCTGTGGTAGCGAAGGAGTTAAAAGGACGAGCCTTCGGTTGATGTAAATGAATTAACCAAAAATCAACCGGAAACACAGGGACCGGAGAAGTGAAAGAAGCCGATATAAAGATCACTTACCCACTAAATAAGGACTGGGTAGCCTCCGGGAAAAGTATTTATGAATTGAAATGCCAGCCATGCCATAAACTGAACGAGGAGAAACTGGTCGGCCCCGGTTGGAAGGATGTCACTAAGAGACGAGACTCCCTGTTTGGATCATGAATATGATCACAAACACAGAATATATGCTCGATAAGGATCCGGAAGCGCAAAAACTTTTGGAATTATGTATGGTACGGATGCCCAACCAAAACCTCTCGTTGGAGGACGCACGTCAGGTGCTGGAGTTTCAGCGCAGCAATGACGGGGAGAAATAAACTTGATGAAAAATTCTTAATTATAAAAAGAATTATATGAACACGTTTTCAAAATTAATTGCGATAACAACAGCGGCAGCGATTACCAGCCTGGTTGGCTGCAAACCGCGTGGTGCTCCAATCAGCCGTAAGTGGTGATGCTGCGCACAAAAAGCTTATGTGGCGCCCGGTAAATATGATGAGTTCTACGATTTTGTTTCCGGTGGCTTTAGCGGACAAATGAGCTGTGTATGGTTTGCCATCCGGTCGTTTGCTCCGCGTGATTCCTGTTTTCTCTGTTGATCCTGAAAAAGGTTATGGTTACAGCGAAGAAACAAAGCCAATGCTGAATACTTCCCATGGATTTGTTCCCTGGGATGATCTTCATCACATTGCGCTTGTCAGAAACAAACGGTATACAGGATGGTCGTTGGGTTTTTGCTAATGGCAACAATACGCCACGCATTGCCCGTGTCGATCTCAAAACTTTTCGCACTGCCGAGATCATTGAAATACCCAATAGTGCAGGTAATCACTCTTCTCCTTTTATTACTGAAAACTCAGAATATGTAGTAGCCGGCACTCGTTTCAGTATGCCGATGGATAATGTCAAACGGTGATGTACCTATTAATACCTACAAACAAAATTTCAAGGGTACAGTAAGTTTTATCCGTGTTGATACCTCAGGTCGAATGAGTATCGCATTTCAGATCTAAACGCCCGGGGTAAATTTTGACCTGGCAAGAGCTGGAAAAGCAAATCGCATGGATGGGTTTTCTTTAGTTGCTATAATTCTGAAAAAGCAAACACATTGCTTGAAGTAAATGCAAGCCAGAGAGACAAAGACTTTATTCATGTGCTGTAAACTGGAAGAAAGCTGAAGAATATGTAAAAGCAGGTAAAGGGCGAAAAAAGAACTGTTACATATGCTCATAATGTTTATAATGAGAATACTCATTCAGCCACTTCTGAAATTGAAAAGGAAGTGTTGATGCTTGATCCAAAAATTGCCTGACATGGTTTATTTCATGCCTTGTCCAAAATCTCCACATGGTTGTGATACCGATCCTTCCGGTGAATACATTGTAGGAAGCGGTAAAGCTGGCTGCTGTAATTCCCGTATTTCTCTTTCACAAAAATTCAAAAGGCAATTGCCGATAAAAATTATGATGGTTACATATGATGGTATTCCTGTTTTAAAATATGATGCTGTATTGCATGGTGAAGTACAAAAACCAGGTCTTGGTCCTTTGCATACAGAGTTTGATGCAGATGGAAATGCATACACTTCTTTCTTTGTATCATCTGAGATTAGTGAAATGGAGATATATCTGATCTGAAAGTTCTGGACAGGGTTCCTACTTATTATTCAATTGGGTCACTTAGTCTGTCCCTGGTGGACCTACAAGAAAACCATGGGGAAAATATGTTATCGCTTACAATAAGATCACAAAAGATCGTTATCTGCCTACAGGTCCTGAGATTGGCCCAGAGTGCACAGATTGTATGATATCAGTGGTGAAAAAATGAAACTGCTTCTTGATTTTCCAACTATCGGTGAACCACATTATGCAGAAGCTATTCCTGCCGAGCTCATCATGAAGAATTCTCAAAAGATATATAAGATAGAAGACAATCAAAATCCCTTTGCCGCCAAAGGTGATGCGAATGCAAGAGTTGAACGAAAGGGAAATGAAGTACACGCTTACATTACAGCTATCCGCTCACATTTTACTCCTGATAATATCGAAGGAGTAAAGTTGGGAGATGTTGTTTATTTCCATGTCACCAACCTTGAACAGGACTGGGATATTCCGCATGGCTTTGCTGTAAAAGGTGCAAACAATGCTGAATTACTTATCATGCCCGGTGAAACTCAAACGTTGGCGTGGAAACCTGATCGTGTTGGAGTATTTCCAATTTACTGCACTGATTTCTGTTCGGCATTGCACCAGGAAATGCAGGGATATGTTCGCGTCAGTGCACGCGGGCTCCAATGTAGCCCATTACATTTAGTACCGGGAAAATGAACCCGGCCCGATAGCTCAAAATAAATAATAACTGATCCCTTCATTGCCAATTGGTTCTTGCAGGTGGGTAATGAGAGGCATCAAACACAAACATATGAAAAAGACATTTCAAATACTAACAGCCCTTATGATGATCTTTTGATGTCATGCAGGAATAGCAACAGACAACAGCCAACCCTTCATCTACCGAAGCAAATAGCGATGCAGGCCAGGCGAATGTGAAAGATGACGCGTCGATGAAAGATATTGTGAAGGTAGCAGTAGGTTCTCCTGATCATACAACTTTAGTATCCGCATTAAAGCAGGCAGACCTGGTGGATGTGCTTGCTAATCCCGGCCCATTTACCGTGTTTGCTCCAACCAATGAAGCGTTTAACAAACTGCCTAACAAGGAACGCTTGATGATCTGATGAAACCCGAAAAGAAGAATTGATCTGCAAAACATCCTGCAATATCATGTTACCACATCTTCATTGAAAGCAGATTATTTTAAAGACGGGCAGACAATAGGAATGGTGAACGGCGATAATGTTACTGTGAGCGTTAAAGACGGGAAAATAGTACTAAATAATTCCGCCACCATTGTTGCTTCTGTGCAAGCCTCAAATGGCATGGTGCATATTATTGATGCGGTATTGTTGCCGCCGGCAAAAAATAATAATTTAATCCGACCTAAACTTTTAAGTATATGAAACTATCAAGACGACTATTAAGAATCCCCGCAAGCTTTACAGTGTTCCTGATCTTCTTTGGGATATCATTGCTCGAGGCATTTCGAACACGTACACTGGATAAATGTTGCTTTCTGGATAGGTATAGCCATTATGTTTTTGATTGCAGATGGTCTTTAAACCCGGGAAAAAGCAGTATCACCAAAAGGTCAATAGTTAAAAACTCAATTTGATCATGAGGAGCTAATCTCTAACTGTAGGATCAAGAATTTTGGTCGCATTTGCATCAGGTGCGTTGATCGCTGTTTTCTTCTTGCCGGTATGGCGGATCGATTTGTTCGCGCCACAATATCCCGAAGGATTAACGATGAATATCTGGATCAATAATATCACCGGCCAGGTCGACATTATCAATGGTCTAAATCACTATATCGGGATGAAGCATATCAATGTTGCAATGTTTCCTGAGTTCAAATTCCTTCCTTACGTGGTTGGATTTTTATGTTGCTGGGAATGATCGTTGCCATTACCGGCCAGCGAAAATTTTTATTTTATTACCTGGTGCTGACTGTCATCGGCGGCATTTTGGCAATGATCGACTTTTATAAATGGGGATACAATTATGGTCACGATCTTGATCCTACCGCTCCTATACAAGTGCCGGGTTTATCTTATCAACCTCCTTTATTCGGGCATAAACGATTGTTGAATTTCGATGCTTATTCATTTCCTGATGTTGGAGGATGGATCGTTATCGGGGCCGGGGCACTTGCGTTTACAGTATGGTTCGTTGAATGGTTATCATCAATATAAAGCAGTCAAAAAACTGAGATCGCTTCCCAAAATGGCCACGGTAGCGGCAGCTTACTGTTGTTCTTGCTTTCTTCGTGTTCAAACAAACCTCAACCGCTTTAACTACGGAAAAGATGTTTGTGATAATTGTAAGATGACTATTAGTCGACCCAAAATTTGGTGGAGAAATAATCACAAAAAAGGGAAAGGTGTACAGGTTTGATGATGCTGCCTGCATGATCCATTTTTTGAAATCCGGCGAGTGTCAAGGAAACTGAGATATCACAAAGGCTTCTCATCAACTTTCAAAAGCAAAATGATTTTGTCGATGTAAACAAAGCATCGTCTCATGGTGAGCCCGGAATTAAAAACACCAATGGGAGGCAATGCAGCTGCATTTGTTTCACAACAAGAAGCTGAAAAATGAAGAACACAACAGCCGGGGAAATTCTGAACTGGAATGACCTGTTCAACAAATCAGAGTAGCGAATGAAAACCCTGTTGACGATAATACACCATCTTTTTTTTCGTTTCAGCATCTTCAAAAAAAATTGTGGTTGGAAGTGGACAGTTAATTACGACTCTTAGAACTGCTGTATCAATAGCTAATGATAAAGACACTATTTTGTTGAATGCCGGCGTCTACAGGGAGGGTAACATTGCGATCACAAAGTCCATATCTATCATGGGAATTGGCAATCCTGTTCTGGATGGGGAAAATAAATATGAAATTTTAACTGTCAGCGGAAAAAATATTACCATCAGTGGAATCACATTTCGAAACTCCGGCTATTCTGCCTATGAATGACTATGCGTCTATCAAACTAATGGATGCATCAAATATCACGATTGAAAACAATACAATCCTCAACTGCATATTTCGCCATCCATGTTTCCAATACAGAGCTACGCGGTGATACGTCACAATAACATAATCGGGTACGCCAAGTCGGAACAATTAACAGGCAACGGGATTCATCTCTGAAATCAAACCACGCATTGATCGATGGCAATCATGTACAGGGTCAACGGGACGGGATCTATTTTGAATTTGTTTCTCTTTCGACCGTTCAAAATAATCTGAGTGAAAATAATATTCGCTACGGAATTCACTTTATGTTTTCCAATGATGATGTGTATTTCAACAATACGTTTAAAAAGAACGGTGCCGGTGTAGCGGTCATGTATTCGAAGAGGGTGAATATGGAATGGAATCATTTTGCAACAAAACTGGGGAGGATCGGCTTATGGCATTTTACTAAAAGATATTTCAGACAGTTATATCCAGCACAACACATTCTTTAAGAATACTATTGCGTCTTCACCTGGAAGGGACCAGCAGGATGGAGATCCGGCAAAACCTTTTTAAAGAGAATGGTTGGGCCATTAAGGTGCAGGCGAGTTGCGAGGAAAATAATTTTCATCAATAACAATTTTATTGGCAACAGTTTTGATGTAGGTACCAATGGCACCATGGTATTGAATACTATTTTCCAATAATTACTGGGATAAATATGAAGGATATGATATGAACAAGAGATGGAGTAGGGGATGTAGCTTATCACCCGGTGAGCATGTACTCAATGATCGTTGAGGAAAATCCTAACTCTTTGATATTGCTAAGAAGTTTTATGGTGAACCTTGTTGGACAAAACTGAGAGAGCCATATCCCTAGCCTCACACCTGAAACCTAGTTGACGACAAAGCCGATGATAAAACCGAAACAAGCTATGATCCGCATCGAAATATCAGGTAAGAGGTTTAAAAAGCTGCAAGGCCCTGATCGAGTTTCTGTGCTGCTTGACAGCGGAAAAGTTATCTCGCTGATCGGTCCGAATGGCTCCGGGAAAACCACTCTTATCAAATGCATTTTGGGCATGGTGAAACCAGCCAAAGGGAAAATTTATGTAAATGAAATGAAGATCAACGGTGATCCGTCTTATAGAAACAGATCGGTTATATGCCCCAGATCGGGCGTTATCCTGATAATATGAAGGTAGGCCAGCTTTTACGATGATGAAACATATTCGCAACGCTTCCGAAAATGAGTTGGATAACTGATCTGATAGTAAAATTTAATCTTGTTTCCATCTTTGATAAGCCCATGCGCACGCTCAGTGGTGGTACCCGCCAAAAGTAAGCGCCGCCCTTGCATTTTATTTTAACCTGATATTTTGATATTAGATGAACCTACCGCGGGTCTCGATCCTCTATCATCAGAAATTTTAAAAGAAAAATTATTGCTGAAGAAAAAGAAAACAAACTCATACTCATCACCTCTCATATTTTAAGCGACCTCGACGACCTGGCCACTGACATATATACCTGCAGGAAGGAAGGCTGCAATTCTTCAAAAACATCGAAACGTTGAGAAAAGAAACCGGCGAGCCAAAACTTGGAAGGGCAATTGCGAAGATCATGAAAAGTCAACTGCAGCGAAGTTCCTGGGTTGATGAAGTACTAAATATAAAACCGGAGACGACGATCAAAGAGTATAGTTATGATGAAATTATCTAAATATGTTTTTGTACGATATTTTAAGGAACAAGGTGATATTGGCGTATACCTTATTCCTTTTTATCGTGTCGATCAGTTTGTTCAGGATGGAAGAGAATAACGGCAAGGCGATGTTAAGCTATTGAACATCGTCCTTATCGTTGTGCCTTTGATAAGCATGATATTTTCCACAATCCACTATTATAATTCCTATGAATTTATCGAGCTGATGCTGGCCCAGCCAATGAGCCGTACAAGGATCTTATTGATTGGTGAATACAGTGGCGTGGCCCTGTCATTGGTAAGCGCGTTTTTCATTGGAGTCGGGTCCCCGTCCTTATTTTTTCAATGGACTCAACCAGGGCTAGCGCATGATATTTACAGGCTGCGCATTAACACTTGTATTCACATCAATTGCGTTCTGGGCCTCGGTAAAAGCAAGAGACAAGGCCCGGGGAATCGGTTTTGCTTTGTTGCTGTGGTTCTACTTTGCGCTCATTTATGATGGACTGATACTTTTGATACTCTTTACGTTCAGCGATTATCCCCTGGAAAAATTAACGCTGGTTCTTATCTGCCCTGAGCCCGGTTGACCTTGGTCGAATTTTCATTATGCTTAAAATGGATGTAAGTGCATTGATGGGCTATACCGGGGCCTTATACCAGGATTTCTTCGGAAGCCTTACGGGAATGTTGTTTACAACAGGGGTAATGTTTCTATGGGTTGTAATTCCCTCTGTATGGAGCTGCTCCAGAACATTCAAAAAGAAAGACCTGTGATTAAATAACTTAAAATAAACTACACTCATGAAAAATGAATTATCCTCTAAAACACTGGCCCAAATTGTTGATGAAAATCACAAGGCCGCTGCTATTTTCGAAAAATACGCTCTTGACTTTTGCTGCAAAGGAAAACGCTCATTGCAGGCGGCATGCGAAGAAAGGGGTCTGCCCGCTGAAACAATTGCAGAAGAACTGGGGCTTGCATTGAACAGTAATGGATCAGCGCCAGTCGATTTCAATAAACTTTCCCTGGGCACGCTAGCAGACTATATTGTTTCAGTTCATCACGATCACACAAGACAAGAACTGCCGCAAATTTTTTATTACCTGCAAAAGGTATCTTCCAAACATGGTGACCGGCATAATGAGCTATATAGGATCTTCGAAAATTCTCGGAGTTAAAGGATGAAAATGGAAATGCATATACAGAAAGGAAGAACGAGTCCTTTTCCCAAGAATAAAGGAACTGGAAAAAGCGATTGGGAATAATCAAAAGAGTACTCTCAGTCATACAAATACCTATTGCCGTAATGGAAGATGAGCATGAACATACCTGGCAATCTTCTGAAAGAAATCCGTAATCTCTCCAATAATTACAATCCTCACTCCTGATGTCCTGCACGACTTACCGGCTAAGCTTTGCAGCTTTGCAGGCGTTAGAAGAAGATCTGCATCAGCATGCTCACCTGGAAAATAATATTCTTTTTCCCAGGGCGATTAAACTTGTAGAGCCGGGACAAGATTGTCAATGTTGTGTGGTCAAATAACAAACGATTGCTGGTAGGGATTCTATATAATCTCAGACCTAGTTCGCTAACAAATCGTTTACTGAACAATATCAATGTTGTTCAATGGCAACATGATATTTTTTAGGGTACATGGATAAGCATGAAGCGATACGTAGTAAATTAATCCATACTGACCAGGATCATGCTCATCCATTGAGAAGCAAGCTTCAGCAGAAGCCTGGCAAAAATACATTTGCGTCTCGAATTCAGAATATTGCAATCATTAAATGAACTAGTATGAAAAAATTTTTGTCGGCTTTATTGCTGCTTTTGATAGTGGCTTATACGTACGAAAGCTTGTGATATCTGCGGATGTGGAGTTGGAAATTTCTAATCCCATACATGTTTCCTCATCTTGCTCAAAAATTCATCAGTGTTGGATATAATTATCGTTACTATCGATCCAATGCCCATGATGACCTCGGAAATGAGATGTTGAACAAGAGTACTACCAAAGCTTTTCAGTGGCCGGACAATTTACCATTGCACGGAGGATCGAGCTGATGGGGTATCTTCCTTTTCAGTCAAACATGCAGAAAGGACCTGAAGGAAATAAATCACTGAATAAATTGGGAGATGCATATTTTCCTTGCCAACTACAGGCTTGTTGATCATATCTCTTCTGGCAACAAACTCCGGCAAACTGTTGTTGCAGGCGGAGGTATTAAACTACCAACGGGCAGTTACCAATATGAAGAGGGCAGCGAAAAAGAGGGTTGACAATCCAAATTTCCAGGCTGGAACGGAAGCACAGACTTTTGCTGAACGGTTCGTATTCTCTTCAATACAAAAAAATTGCAGTGAGCACTGGCATAACCTATAAAATGAATACGTCGAATAAAGAAGACTATCGTTTTGGAAACCGATTATTAACCGTAGTGCAGTTCAAATATGTAAAGGATGTACGAGAACATTTCCGTAATTCCTAACATAGGTATGGTTATCGGAGAAGATGAATGAAGATAAGGAGAGCGGAACGTTGCCGTTGATCATACAGGCGGGCACAATGTCCAGGCGACTATTCGGTCTTTGACGTAAACAATAGAAAGATTGCTGCCGGTATATTTTATAACAAGCCAGTAGCAACAAGATCTTGCCATGGGTCACATACAGGCAATGCCCGGTATTAATGTTCATGTCAGTTTTATTTTATAATTACCTGATAAGAATCATGTTTCAGCCGTGTGAAAGATCATTGATAGAATCAAGAAATTGTCAGAAAATATCTTTAGCAACTATTATAGCAGTTCGACTTTTGAAATATCGTTGGTTTCGTTTCATACGTTACTACCCCTGACTTTTCAGGGGTAGCTTTATTTGTGGTTTATAAAAGCCGCAATGCAGGATTGTCGCAATGAAGATGGACCCCAAACCTTGATTATGATTGGCTGCAGTGTGCATGACGCGTGCAAACTGATAAAGAACAATGAAACGGCTGGATATTGCTCATTTGTATTCAGCTTTGACCCGGAGTATTCTTGCATGAAAAACAAGTATGAAAATCCTGATAGTCTATGGGACGACTGAAGGGCAGACACAGCAAGATATCCCACTTTATAGAAGCCATTTTGAAAGATGGCGGTCATGAAGTGACAGTTGCAGATGCATCAGAAGCGCCGCCTCCTCCTTCTTTGTATGATGCTGTGATCATTGGTGCTTCGATACATATACATAAGTATCAGTCTGCTGTGTTGCGTTATATTACCCATCATATTGAAGCCCTGAATAAAATACCAGGCGCATTTTTTCTGTATGCCTCGCCGTCGCATCTGACTATGGATGAAGAACATAAGGAGGCCGCGAAAATAACGAATGATTTTCTTGAACATATAGGTTGGAAGCCTCTTATGACTACTCAGATCGCAGGAGCACTCAAATACACACAATACGATTTCTTCACGCGGCTTGTGATGAAAAGGATCGTAAGAGGGAGGGTCGTACCACCGACACTTCTAAAGATCATGAATATACTAACTGGGATGCCGTAAGAGAATTTGCAGCAGAGTTTGCAGTTAAGATAAAAATTCATCCAGTAGTCGCCGGAGCTACAGAGCAGGTGAGGTACTAGCAATAAACGAAGACATTCTAAAATAGCATAATGAAACTAAATAACTAAACCTGCAACGGGATGAACATTGACCCAACCTTGTTAAGTAAATATAATATCCCCGTACCAAGATATACGAGTTACCCCACTGATACCCTTTTGGAAAGAAGGAATCGATACTGAGAGATGGAAGCAAATTTTTAGTGAAGAATTTTCGCCAAGAATAATCTTCAAACGGCACGAGTTTATATATTCATCTACCTTTTGCGAATCGCTTTGCACTTATTGCGGATGTAATAAGAAAATTACAACTAATCACAGTGTTGAAAAGGAATATATTGACGCGTTAACAGAAGAATGGAAATTATACAGACAATTAATGGGTGAGTCTCCCATTATTCGCGAAATTCATTTGGGCGGCGGCACACCAACTTTTTTTCTCCTTATAACCTGGAATTATTAATTGATTCAATAGTGAAGAGGGCAATTGTCCATCCTCATCGCGAATTCAGTATTGAAGGTCATCCTAACAACACAACTAAAAATCATCTTAAGACTTTGTATGACCTGGGATTTCGTCGGATCAGCTATGGCGTGCAGGATCATGACCCCGAAGTACAGCGGGCGATCAATCGCATCCAGCCATTGGAGAATGTAAGAAGAGCAACTGAAGAAGCGAGAGAGGTTGGATTTAAATCCGTGAACTTTGACCTGATCTATGGTTTGCCCAAACAGACTTTGCCAGGTATTGAAAAAACGATTGAACAAACGATCGAATTAAAACCCGACAGGATTGCTTTTTATAGCTATGCTCACGTTCCCTGGACCAGCCGTGGTCAGCGGTTATTTGATGAGCATGATCTTCCTTCTGCTCAGGAAAAACTACAACTTTATTTAAAGGGAAAGGAACTACTTACTACAGCCGGTTATGTCGATATTGGTATGGATCATTTTGCATTAGCCGGGAGATGATCTTTACGAAGCGTGGATAGATGGAACGTTGCATAGAAGCTTTATGGGCTATACAACTCAAAGGACTTCCTTTCTTCTGGGGCTTGGTGTTTCGAGCATAAGTGATGTTGGTGTTGCCTTCGCTCAAAATAGAAAATCGCTTCATGAATATTACGAAGCCATTGAAAAAATGAGCTTGCTGTCTTCAAAGGATATTTTTTAAATGACGAAGACATTTCCTTTAGAAAATATATTCTCAACATCATCTGCCAGGGGTTTACCAAAATAAACTCAACTGATCTGCCCGTTTTACGAGAATTATGTTTCCCGAGCTGGAAAAATTAAAAGCGGATGGATTGGTCGAGTGGAATGAAAAAGAGGTGATCGTAACTTCTTCAGGTCGTCATTTTCTCAGGAATATCAGCAGCGCCTTCGATCTTTACTTACAACGAAACAGGCAGGAGACAAAGCCGCTCGTTTAGTAAGGCGATCTAACCACGGGAAAATTTCTTCTAAAAGAAATGCATAATCTGATTTTTAATAAATCGTAACAGGCCCCAGCACGCCTACTGATTGCAAGAGCTGATTTGCCCTCCTTCATTTGTCCAAAACTGGGCGATCGGGTTGTCAGTCAAACTTTTTAAATAATTACCCATTGTGGTTGTTAATTGAACCTCAATGTTATTATTTCCATTCTTCAAAAATTTCCCGATGTGATATATTCTTTCACCATACCATTTAGTTCCTGCATTTTCACCGTTGATCAACAGTTCTGAAACACCAAACACTTTTCCCAGGTTTACCCACTCAATTTTATTTTTATCATTCAATTCAAAATTAGCCCGGTAAATGAGACTTCCGCAAAATTCACCCACTCAGGAATTTCCTTTAGATCTTTAAGAATGTTCATTTCTCTTTTTATTGTCCTGCCATCTATGTGATTGCCCGTCAGGGACCATGGATTTTTATTTCAATACGTTGCTCATTGCCCTTCTTTGTTGATTTATTCAAGAAACCGCTTTTTCTTTATCAAAAACTAACAACTTAAGATCAGCCGGACCCATATCCAGTTTGATTGAATTACCATTTGTAGTCTAGCATGTATCGTTCACCTGTCGCGGGATCCCATATCCACGCTTGTTTGCCCGAAACCATATCGGTGGATGGGACAATTGTGATCTCATAATTGTCATTTAGTACTCGAATTAATAAAAATAAGTATTTCCGTTTCTTTTGCCTGGTACCGCACTTGCGACAAAAATGGATTTGGTGAATCAATGTGTACATAGGGGTTGATCTTGTATTTTGCCTGGATGGCTTTGAACCATCCTGTAAAATTATTCTTTGGTTTTTTAGAAGGATAAAGCGATCGGGATAAGCCTTTGATTTATTTATCCAGTCCTGTAATTCTTTATCCCTTTGCTGATGATTATTCCATCCGCAAGATTTTTCCGGGTATGATTCAATGCAAAACTCGCCCACCTGTTGTCACAAAATCAAATAATTTTTCTGCGGTAGCCGGTTCCATTCTTTCTACCTGGGTAAGAAAAATGGTGTGATATTTTCGGGGACCATAATAGAGAAAGCCATTTTCCATTTTTGCGTCCTGTATGATCTGTTCAGATATATAATCACAACCGTTTCCATTTTTGTGAATCGACTCCCATATCAATGTTTGCCAGGCAGGGTTCATCACCAGTGGGAAAGGGATCGTTTTGAGCACCATAAATGCTCCACAGATCTGCAGTAGCCGTCAGCACCGCAATGTCAGCAAACATGGTTGCTTGCTGCAACAGGGCAGAGAGCCTGGATTTATATTCAGTGAAATAGTGAAAATATTTCCACCACGGGTTTTTTTCATTAATAAATGATCCATAGATCACCCAACCGGGAAACAAAGCCGCAGGTGGTGAATAATTAAATCCATGGAGAATTGAGTGTGTAACGCCTGAGATAATGCTTTGATCGCTTGCGATCTTCATTATCTCAAGTGATTCATTAAATACCATATGAATATTGGTCAACTCTTCGCAACTGATATGCTGTTTGCCCTTTAAATGGGCAGCTGAAGAAACATATTTGTTAACCACAGTGTAAGCTCTTCCGATCCTATAATCCTGCTCGTTCATTTCATCCCCGAGACCGGGCCTGATCCAGGTTTCACATTCAGGAATGTCAACATCAAAGCTGCCTTCTAACGGAAAATGCCCTCTTCCATAAGCCTGCGCACGGGATTGCACATTATTTTCTTTGCACCAGTTAATAAAAGAATTGAAAAATCTTTCCCTAAGCAATTCGGCTTTGACCAACTCAAAATCGTAGCGTACGCGTTGTATCGTCTCGTTAAAGTCTTCGTCATATACTAACTCCATAGTCAAATACAAATGTGTTGCCCATTGATGTTACCTTGTATAAAAGAAAAGGCAGCCATGGTACCAGGTCATATCCCCTTCGTTTTTGAAATTCAGCAGGCATGTCTTCACACCAGTTTGCTCCCTCCAGTTCAAGGCTGTCGCAAAAAGGGCACGTATATGTTGTGAAAGTGATCCCAGTTTTTCCGTTATCGTCAGCGACATGTGGGAAAGATATTTTTCACAGCCTCTTCATTATAATGATTGAGTACGGGCCCACCCGCTCCGGGAGCCCCCTGGATAACCTGCATGAAACCTTTTATCTTGACAAGGGCATATAAAACATATTTCCCTTCAGGGATTTGGCATTTAATAGATTCACCGCGTGATCTTATCGGAAATATCTTTCACATCTTCGGCGCGATTGACAATTGATGGAAGCAATTTAACCGAAAGCATTTCCATTTTTTCTCTTTGAATGGAGAAGAAATTGTTGGATCGGCCACTTTGAATAATTCAGACAATGAAGTTTCGTACTCCATTGGACCTTCTAACATTTTTGTTGCTATCACTACTATTTGGGAACGCTCTTCCTCTGCCAACCATTCTCCACCAAATGGCCAGCCCGACCCCACTATTAGATCACACGTCATACCGAGAGACTTTGCTTCTTCGAGAGCGAATTGCAGCAGGTTGATCCATTCATCACTTAACCATGGAACTGATCGTTTGCCAAGGTCATCGGTTTTGGCAGGAAATTTTATGGGGTTGATCTCCACGCCGCCTATACCTGCGTCTTTCAGCAATCTAAGTTCACGTGTTATTTCATCTTTTTCGATCTTGTCGCCGTTCCACCACCAACGAACAAAGGGACGATAGATATTTTCCGGGTCTTTGAAAGCTGAATAGAGCGAGTTGACCGGAGATACCTTATTGCTATTGGATGAGAATAGTTTTCTGAAATGAAGGCCCGCTGTTATTATAGTTCCTTGTACTATAAATGTTCTTCGCCTCAAAACTTTTTGTTTGGTTGAAATTAGTCAAGCCCTGGTTTTAAAAGCAATAGAGAAATAAGATCAGTGATTCACTTTTATGCGTGCATGGTAAATGAGTGGATTTTGTTCATCGTTATTCAATGGGTCTCCGATCTTTAATTTTTCTAAATATGCATCTGGTAAAATATTTGGCTCTCCATTGAACACATTGCCATCCGGCATATAAGCACAGGTCATGGCCCGGCGAAATCCGCTGGTCATATTCTCGCATTTGCGCCGTGGACAGTGAGGCCATTATGAAAAGAACAACTCCCTGCCTTCATTGGTGCAGCGACAGGCATCGTATTTTTCAATTGAGGGTAGACATCAAAAATACCGTCCATATTTCTGCCGATAGTTATTTTGTCAAAATTTGTTTGTTTGTGTGAACCGGGAATAAAAAGAGACATCCATTTTCCAATGTTGCATTATCCAGCGCTACCCATATCGAGATCGCATTGCGATCGGAAAACGACCAGAATGGAGTATCCAGGTGCCAGGAAGTTAGGTTTGCCCAGGGGCGTTTGATCAAAGCCTGGTCGTGCCAGATCCTGATGCCATCAACACCGGCCAACTGTGCTGCCATGTTGCCCGGAGTCGCTCATCCAACATAAGTTTTTTTACACCTTCATCTGTCTGCCAGAGATTGAGTAGCTGGTCAAATACTTTCCCAAAATAATCGGCATCCTCATTGATGCCATCGGCCTCGCCAATTCTTATTTTCTTTACCCGGTATTTTTATCCCCGCTCTTTCCTTCACGGCCATTGTAACTGTCTTACGCCAGTGCTCAAGTTCCTCTTCTGACAAAAAGTTTTCAATAACAATAAAACCGGAAGATCGGTAGGATTCGATCTGTTCCTTTGTTAACTGGTGTTTCATAAGTGAACCAGTTTATTTATAAAACAATTTTGGGATTCGCTATCGCAATTTACTAATCTCCACCGTCCAGTCATTTCCGCTGTAAATGTGATATACCGCCGAAAAATTTCCCATGTTCAGGTGCAAAGGAAACCTGCATCAAACTATTTAAATAAAGCAATGGTTTGTTTTTTGCCACACTGCCAAATGTTTCAGCATAGGGCATCTTGCCCTCGTATTTTTTATGTTGTTGTGATAGATCGATACTTTGACAGCTGTCGCCGGTTTTCACATTGAGCTGCTTAAAAACATCATCGGGAATGTTTGTCCATATATTACCATACTGTATATCCAGGATAGCAATAGTTCCCCTGATCTTTCCGTTTTCGAATTTTGCTTTCTGAAAAGGAATATTCACCACTTCATTTGGTAAGACAGGTCCCACTTGTTCAAAACTAATAACACCTGCTGCTAATCTTGCAGCCGTATAAGCATATACATCCCTGCCGTGAAATGTATAAGATCTTTCAGATCCTTGCCTGCGATTTATCTTTTCATCAATTTCTCTCAATTCTGCAATACCTAATGATTGGGCAACTAATGTCAGCGTGCCATTATCCGGAGTTACAATGAAATGCCCTGAATTTGTTTTTAAGACAACTGACTTTCTGTTTGTTCCTACGCCCGGATCCACTACGGAAACAAAGACCGTTCCTGCAGGCCAGTATTCAACTGTTTGTTCTAAACGATAAGCTGCTTCCCATATGTTGTATGCAGGGATCTCATGTGTCAGGTCAAATAGTTTCAGATCAGGTGAAACTCCCATAGCCACTCCTTTCATCGCCGATACAGCTCCATCTTTCAATCCAAAGTCTGATTGAAATACGACTATCTTATTCTGCGCGAAAGAAAATATTGTTATTACGATGAATAAGAATGCACAACATGCAAACTGAAAATATTTTTTCATGCCATGAGAATTAGCTATCACCGCGAATTGGGATCATTGAATTTTACCACGGAGACATAGAGGCACTAAGTGACACAGAGTAACTCTGTGTTCTCTTGTGCTCTCCATGCCTCTCGTGGTTAACCGTTTCCGGTAACAAGAACTTTATTTGCCAATATTAAAAGACAGTTTTACAAATAAACGCATCCCATTAAAACCCATTTGAACAGAATCCCATGGCCCACCGGATTCGTTATCGCCGGCCCAACCTTTTGCCAATGGGTTTACACCGATATCGGGATGAACATTAAACAAATTGTCAACCCCCGCATATAGTGTTATTTGCTTAGAAAACTTATATAAGCCAAACAGGTCTGTCACAACTTTACTATTGTAATTAAACTGCTCGAGGTACATAAACATTCGGATCTGCATCGGTTGGAACCATTGGATTGATACCGGTTTGATTTGGATTATCGGCAGTAGCATCGCCAAAACCTAACAGAACTATTTTTCCGTAATAAGTAATATGTGTTCCTATCCCAAAATTGTTCACGTCATATTGAAGGCTTAATGCGAATTTTTGTTTCGGTGCTGACGCTACCAGGAATGCTTCTTCTCTGTCACTAAAGAAGGTCTTTCGAATTGAGTTTGGTACCACTCAACGCAGGCGGAACATGAATGGCATCAACGGTCATGCTTTGTATATTGCCGGCAAGCAAAGCCTTAAAACTACTTTTCCCCAGCTTTTAGAATAATCTGCAATAATATCCAATCCATAGTTTGTAGTGTTGACAGCATTCGCGAAAAACTGCACAGTAGTAACATCGGGAGGTATTTGGGAAGTGAAGGAGGGTGGTAAGGTGGGATCATCCCTGCTAAACAGGCCAGATAGTACGATCCTGTTTTCAACTTTCACCATGTAGCCATCCAGAGTTATTGTCAAACCTGTGACTGGTTTCCAACTAAAGCCCAAACTGGTATTAACTGATGTTTCCTCCTTGAGCTCTGGAATACCCGCAGCTCTCGTAATTGGGTCTTTATTGCTTGCGATACGCGATTGCACCAACTGGCCCCCGCTGAATGAAGTAAGCGTATTGCTGAAGTTTATTTGTTGCAGCGATGGTGCGCGATAACCAGTACTTACAGATCCCCTGATATTAAAATTAGAGGCTAATTTATAACGAGTGGCCAATTTAAAAGTGGCAACAGAACCAAAGTCAGAATAATTTTCAAAGCGAATGGCGCCATCGAGCAACCATTCCTTTGTTGCATTTAATTCCGCATCAGCGTATAAACCAAAGTTTGACCTGTTTGCATCAACAACATCGGAAGGGCTAAATCCGGGAAACCCTTGTGAACCTGAAGCAGGCGCCGCGGAATTCTCGCAATGTTTGGATAATACAGACTACCGGGATGATAATTTGTATATGAGCCCTCTTCTCCTTTGTAAATTTCATATCTCTCATACCTGTACTCTGCACCGAGTCCAAGATTAAGGCCCTGTGCTACCGATTTAAAAGATTTACTTACATCGAGGTTCAACGTATTCTGTAGAAAATTAAAGCCACCATCATCATAGTGATTAGGCGTAGATTGACCTATCCTGAAGCGTTAAAGGTTTTGTCACCAAAAAATTGAAAATCATTTCTTCCGATCGTATTGCTCAGATCCCAATTCCATGCTGAACGTGTAGTCTTTCTTATGCCCAGCGCAAGGGAGGCATCCCGGATATGTGTTTGAATATGCGGATTGTAATAAGTTTCGCCGTCATTGGAAGTGCGAAAGATGTCCGGAACGTTGATGAGAGTACCATCCGCATTTGCAGGAAAGCGCTCGGGTCTTGCGCTATAATTGCGGGTATAAGCGAACGCATCGGAACTTTTATAATTATAGCCACCAAAAGAGTAGAAAGTTATTCCTCCATTTACAGCCGAAGGTATTTCCATATTATACATGATACCGCCAGTAGTGAGAGACGCATCTCCAAAAGCCCTCCGTGATCCATTGATATAGGGCAATGCATTTTTATCTGTTTGCCAGTTTGTCGTATCTGCCTGGCGGTAAGTTTTCGCCTGGGTCAAAACGATCCGCCGATATATTGACAAACCCTCCATTTTTTCCAATCTTAAATCCATTATTAACAGATAATGTAAAGGTTCCGCCATCGATCGCGTCGCCCGAATAATATTGATTACTCTGCGTTGAAATCCCGGCTGTTGAACTTATGATCATAATATCCACTCCATCCTGTATTAATTGTCCAGTGGTTCACATCCTTTTTAAGGATCACATTGATCACGCCCGCTAAAGCATCGGAGCCATATTGCGCACTTGCGCCATCACGCAGAATTTCTGACACGGTCAACCGCCGCTTCCGGAAAAAGAATTCAGATCTACACCTGAATTGCCTCTCCCTCTTGTGCCGAACAATGCGACAAATGCAGTTTGGTGACGCCTCTTTCCATTGATCAGTACAAGTGTCTGGTCAGGCCCAAGGCCACGCAATGTGCCGAGATCAATATGGTCTGCTCCATCAGCGCCGGTTTGTTTATTGTAGTTAAACGATGGAGCCGTTATATTCAAAACAGAAGCAAAGCTCCATCTTTGCCGTGGTCAGACCAACCTGTGTTGTTCTAATAACGTCGACGGGAACGGGCGTTTCAAGTTTTGCTCTCGGCGCGCCACGGGTTCCGGTAACGACTATATCACTAAGGTCCACAGTCACTGCCTGCAGTTGCACTGTTATTTCTGATTGATCATGTAGAGTAACGTGTGTCAGTAGAATATCCAATGCTGCTTAGTTCAATCACAGAATTGGCAGGGGCCTGTACGACACAAACCCCGGCTGAATTTGTGATGGCCCCTTTTCCGGTGCCTTTTATTTTAATACTTACATGAGGAACAGGCTCGCCAGTTTTTGCATCGACTACTTTAATAGTTACACCGGTTTGTGCAAAAACCATGAAGGAAAATAAATTACCAAGCAGTGCGAAGATTAATCTTTTCATCATAAGCAGTTTTGGTCAGAATAATTTGTTGTAAGTTAAATAAGACGCATGAAAAATAATGATTATTGTGGAAATATACTACTACAAATCGTAAGTTTCTGTGGAATAGTTAAACTTGTACTTGATAAGATCGTCTCAATTTAATTTGTACTCTCCAAATTCAACACTTCGACGACGCGGTCATAATATATCTTTAGCTCGCTCGTGAGTGCTGCCGATACACACGACTCCCACTTTTCCAAATTCGGACAAAGCGCCCACCAAATGGAACATTACTCCTTCCTGCGTTGCACCGTCAAACATAAGTGAATGAAACATCGCGATATCTATCAGGTCAACAGGTGTGAGCCCCTTGTATTGATCGCTGATCACATTGTCGGAGGCAAAATAACAACGCTTATTACCACTTGCAGTGATGAATTCACCCGTCTCTTCATGATATTTTCCATCAGTTAAAAATTGTAACATCAGAAAGGGATGTGTCGTGCCGCCTTTTCGCAAATTGATCTCGATGGCATAATGCTTCCACGAGCCATCGCTTCATCCTTTACGGAAATAAAATCCACAGCAAACCTGCCCAGTGCTCCTTTTTCTGCAAGTGTTTGTGCGATCTTTCTCGCCTCCGCAGCCAGGGAAATATTATAAGCTTTATCTGCGGGGAAAATGGCACCCATAAAGATCTGCCCATCGTCACCTCCAAGCAATTGGTCGTGCGTGCTTACAATGTCAATGCGTTTATCGGGATTGATAACACACTGCGCAGACGGCGACATTTTTATATCGCCTTCGATAAATACTTCTGCAATGCCACCCATCAGTGCAAACTTTTCGAAGAATAAAGTTTCGCTTACGATCTTTCGCAACAGTTTTAAAATTTTTCGGTAGAGTTGCAGCAATGGCTTGTTCAAGCTTATCATCAACCGGTATATCAAGATAATAATAAATAGCATTCCCATCACCGCTAAACCCCTCATTCATTTTCACAACAGCTTTCCGCAATGCAGGATTATTTCTTTTTAATGTAGCAAGAGCCGTCACAACATCATGCTTCGTACGCAAATCCTCGTATCCATCGGGAAGGTTTACACCGCTTTCGCGAAACGTTTTTCGTCCACCTGATTTAGAGCCTTCATAAAATTTATCCGGATCAGTACCAAACAATGGAATTCCAAGTTGTACAGCCAGTGTTTTTTCAAGAGGCGTGATATTAAAACATGTCAGGTGCGCCGTTTCAAGGTTGGTGATATTTTGCCTGATACCTTCCACCAGTCTTGGCCTCTCCAATATTTTTTGTGTCAATGGCTTCACTGAAGAATCAAAACAACTGATCAGGGTTAGTCGCTTCCTTGCATGATGGCCGGTGATACCTGGCAGCAGGTTTAAATAGTAATCAACGATCACTTCCGGTACGGGAACACTGGTAACATAGATCAATTTGGTCATCGGCATGCGCAACAGCATCAGCATGCATAGCAGTCGCTCTTCATAATGCACAGCCCCTTGTACTTTAGAGAGGATCTCAGCGTCCAGTGCTCAGGGAAGGAACTATCACCACAGTGCGTTCGGCGAGCTTATCAGGAAATATTTGCTCATACTGTTTCTTCATGCCTTCCTGGATTTTATTGAACATAGCTCTTTCATCCGCAGAACCCGGCTCCGGAAAATGATTGCCGCGGGTGAAAGTTTTGCGACTAATGGATGGTATGTTCATCTGTAGGATTTTTGAAAAGTTAGTACAATGCTGTGAAAGACAAATCGCGCCGTTAAAAATTTTTTAAAAGGAATGAACTCAGCGAATTTATTTCAGTTAAGATGACGCGACGTTAGCGGGATATTCTTCGGTAGAAACATAAGCAGGTATTCTTTCAGGAAGTTTGTTTTCGACAAAATACATATCTATTTCGCCTATATTCTTAGCATAAATTTTACCCCTGTAAGTACATTGATATTGATCTTTGATATGGTTAAAAACCGACGCAGAGACATTAACGTTTCCAACTTCTCCATTACTCTCCATTCTGCTTGCAATGTTCACCGTGCTTCCCCATATATCGTAGGCATATTTTTTACGGCCTACTACTCCTGCTACGATAGGCCCAACATGAATACCGATCCTTAATTCCCATGGCGGCAACCCTACTGATATGCGCACGTCATTTCTTTTCCGGATGTATTCTCTGATCTCGAGGCTTGCCTGTACCATCTTAACAGGATGCTCATCGTTAGGCGTTGGAATGCCGCCGGCACACATATAGGAATCTCCTATGGTCTTGATCTTTTCAAGGCCATATTTATCGATGATCTCATCAAAAGCAATGAAACACTCATTGAGTTCTGTTACTACTTCGTGTGGTGAAAGTTCGTCGGCTATTTTCGTGAAACCTTTAAAGTCGGTGAACAATACTGAAACCAGGTCAAAATATTTTGGTTTGGCATATCCATGTAGCTTTTAATTCTTGTGCAACTTCGGAAGGAAGAATATTTAAAACAAGGTTTTCAATTTGTTCTTTTTGTTGATCAAGAATCTTATTCGTTTTCACCTTATTCCGATATCCCTGTAAAAGTAATGAAGAGCGATGATGAATGCGAGAAAAGTCCGCCGGTGACTGCGTTTCTGGCAATCTTTTGTCGACGCAGTTCAGAGTCTTCTAAGCAACTTGTCTTTTGTCAGCAAGTTTATTTGTGATTGTTTCTTTCCGATTTGAAAACTAAAATCAAGACGAGCCAATTTTTGATCAGATTCCTTATTATAAATTGAATCCTTAATGTCAAGAAGACGCGCCTGATATTCAAAGGCATGATTGTAGTCGTTGAGTGATGCATAACACGCGGCAAGGCCCTGGTATGATTCCTTCAATTGAAATTTTGAGTCCAGGATTTTGCAATATTTCTTCTGCTTTTTGATATGCATGACCAAGGCGGCTGTTATTTTTCCCTGCCGGTAGTTGATCTGCGCAATGCCCAACAGTGATCCTGTAATATCTTCCTTCGCGCCCAAGTTAGTTGCGATAGCTTCAAAGCGCGGTTGATGATACGCCAGGGCCGAATCATAATTTTGTTGCTTTTCATATAGCTTGCCTATATCATTAAGTGTGTAACAAACGTCGTCCTGTAATTTCAAAAGCAGCTAATGATTGATTGAAATAAAAAGAGCGCAGAATCATATTTGTTTTGATTCATGTATACTTCTCCAATGTTGACTGTAACAGCGCCAATGATATCATAATCCTTTATTCTATTGCTAAGTGGCAATGCACGTAAAAAGTACTCTAACGCCTTGTCGTACGTGTATTGGGTTTGTTGGCATAAGATATTCCGATATTACCCAACGTGGTAACAATCCGTGTCGTATCATTTGCCTGCTCACCTAGTTTCAATGCCTGGAAATAATATCTCAAGAGCCTTTTGTCTCCTGTCCCTGGTCGCCATACAAGCTTCCAAAATTGTTAAGAACTGATCGATTGACCCTGACCAAGGTCTTTCATTTTCCTATAGATTTCAAGGCTCGCATGTATATGCATCCAGTGATTCAGCGATATTTACCCCATTTTTGTAATAATACTGACCAAGGAACCGATAGTGACATTGGCCAACCCCTCGTCATATTCTAGTTTTATATGAGAGATCCTTAGCAGCAGTCGGCATAGGCAACAGCATCCTCAAGCGAAGTATTTAAGTAAGTTCTGACCTATCTGCAGTAGCAGCTGTACTTTTTCGGTGGAGTCCTGGAGTCTGGACAAAACATCTCTTGAGACTATCAACTGCTTGGATCCTGGCCTGAAGGCCAACATGCTTATGAAAAAAAGATAAGAAAGGAAAGGTTGTTTTGGCAGGTCCGATTTCAAACTCATGCGTTAAGTTAGAACTTTTTTCGCATTCATTGAATCAGTAACTGTTGGATTTCAAAGCTAAAAGAGGGAATGTAACATTCCCTCTTTTATATGCTGATAGCTGTCAATGGTGTTAGAATTTCTCAATTTTGAAAAGTTTAGCTCTGGCCCTTGATCATCGACTTTGACGAAATAAATACCACTGCTGTAGTGATGCGAGATCGAGTTCCACTGTTTGCGTCGATGAATTCTTCGAAACTGATCGGGAAAACTCTTCCGGCAACATCGATGTATACTGAATATCCTTCAATGAAACATCGGCCGTTCCTATGAAGAGTGTCGCCTTGTTCCGTGCCGGATTCGGATAGACTCCCGATCTTATCTTGAAATTCGTTCCCTGATTCTTGTACATCTGACGCTCTCCTGGGTGGTTGAGCGCAGGACATTTTCCTGGAAGTCGAGAGCTGGCATCACTGCGTTGAGGACGTTGCACGGCCCTGGCTTCCATTAAAGGTGGTTAGGGTCCACGTATGCTTTATCCCGTTAAATCTCATATCCCAAATGTACCAGTGCCCGGAGGGAAAACGGTAGGAGGCTGAGGTAGCAAACGCCAGTAAGCTGGGAGTAATCTTATTGCTGTGCGCCCAATGGCGACGATAACTGGTTGTAGCGTTTGGATTGTCAGCATGAATAGTGCGCCACGAAAGTATAACCATCCGGGTCATTGACCAACGGAGCCACACAATCCAGTGAGGGTATCACATTTTTGGTACTGTTGTCCTTTGAATCTACGATATAAAGTTCCTGGTTTGATAATTTATGTTATAATTAGGCGGCGTCTGCTTTTGCACAACACCGGAAGGAGTTATAGTGTACGTGCCCGCCTTGCCCTTTGTAGCGTCGGTGAAACCGAATAGGAAGTGGCCAGAATTGTATGAACCGTTGTTTTGTCGTCCAGGTACTTTGAAACTAGTAAATGCTAGAAGTGAAGCGCTGGCAGAGGATCACCTGCGAAAATCATTTTGTTATCGGCGATAACTGTTCAACGTCGCAGGATTGACTAGTTAACTTACCTGTTGCATAATGAATATCAAAATTGCGGGAGAAGAAATCAGCCGTAAAGAATGCACCCGGAATGATATCTGATTGCCCACCACCTAGACCGGTGATAAGATTTATCGGGCGTGAAGTGCGTTGACCTGGCCTGCATCTACATCGCTCAGCGTCGAGGATCACAATCGTGTTATCGGTTGAGCCGCAGAATCGTCCTACGGAAGTGGCTGGAAAATCGTACTGCTGCTACTGGAAATACGTCTTGCCATTGATCGACGGTTTCGAACCGCTGCTAAGTCGCTGCTTGCCGCTCGAAATTGCAGAGCTTGCCGCTTATGAGGAAGCCGCCGCCCGTGTGCTCGTATATAGGCTACAAAGAGAGTCAGCGCTCAGATCAATGACACCGAGTTGCTCGGAAATTGGATTTGCGCTGCTGATCAGAATTCCCGCTCGCGATAAATCCAGCGGTCTGAGAACGAAAAGCCACTGGATATTCGATTTACTGTCCGACGAGAGCAACCGAGTAGGCTGATCACCTGATGACTGATGTTCCAATACCAGGTTGCTTTTGACAAAGTGGTTGGTATCGCCTCCCGCCGATATGTTAGACGAAACCAACGATTAAAGGTGGAATGTTGGGTGCGACATTGATACTGCGCATCACGCGTAGGTGATCGTTCGATCATTTTGGGAGCGGTCAGGTCGGCGAGCTGGCTTGACGGTCAGGGCTCCAGCCGTAACGGAAAGTGTATTCGTACAATTCATTCAATGGATCTGAGGCTGGCCAGCGGTGGGATTCAGCTGACGTGTGTAATGGTTGTGAGTTGTCGTCGCGTCGCTCAGCCGTCGTTGCAGGCGTCGTAATATCTGCAACCCGCCGTTAGTCCAACCCGAGATCATGCGCAGTGTAAGTCCGGAATTGGCTGTTAGCCAACAGCACGCTGTCCACCAGTGATCAGAAGCTTGTGAAGTGCAGGCAGAGCGCTCACCGATGACAACTCTCTCGATTTATTATCTCGCGGTGGACAGCTCAACCTTCTTTTTGGAATATTTAATAAATTAATGGCATCTGCGAAGCAATCCCCGTCAGTACCAAGGCATTGAGAAAGGTGGCGCGTAAAACTACTTTCGCAGGTGGATCGCCAGTAAAACCATTAAACCGTTGCAGTTGCGGTGGTGGAGTTTACGATAGTGGTTGTAAGCGCGCCTGACCTCTTGAATAAACGACCGAGGAGGGGCTGGTGCGTAAAATTCGCCCCTGCAAGGTTACAGTAAATGCGGTTTGGTGGTGACGGCCCTGTAATGCGCTGAAGGCACCGTAATCGCCAGCGATTAAGATCGGAGTGCGGGCAGCAAAGGTATCCATTGGCCACATCCGCCTCGGATCAGTCCCGCACCTGAGATGATCATCAAGACCGGGAGTGGCCATATCGATGGCAGCTCGATTGACGCATGGATTTTGTCAATTTCATCGGAAGCCATTCCTGTGCCTCTGAACTTCAGGCTGACATTCCCGATATAGAGCAATGCCGCCACCTCCGGCATGCGCGGCAGCGGCAGCAGAAGTACCAAAGCAGTTCGAAGAATGGGAGACTCGAGATGGAACACCATGTGCTCCATCTTCAAGATTTAGGGAATGCGAACCCAGGTCTGACGGTCGTGTTTCCGTCCGTCAGGAGCACCGGCACAATCAGGCTTCAGTGTCATATCAACCCACCACGCCATTGACCGGGCAGGGCGTTCCACCAAACAGCAGGCAAAATTATTCAATGAGCGGCGGCGTAACTTTGTACGCTGGTGTTTGTGTATATGAACGGCCCCACCGCAAGCGCTCTGGCAGCAGACGCTCGTCTACAATTGTTGAACTACCCGGGTGCATTCCCAAAGTTATCGTTGCTCCACCGCGCATACATTTCATTGTTAATGTCTTCATTTTTTGCTAATACAAATTTGAGCAGGTAGATCCATTCGCATAGACTGATCACCATCAGATTAGCGGTAGTGTTGACAAAGCGCTCAAATTAGAGACCCTATTGGTCTCTATGGGAAATTATTCATATTCATCCCTAAATTGATATCCCACCATTATTATTATCCACGATACTGTCAAGGTCATTAGGCAGATTAGCCTGTCCTAAAGAATAAAAAATCGTTGTCCCATTGCAGTATGATGGTGAGTAATCCTGCAGTTAGACAACGTTGATAACGCTTAATCTGGTAATGATGGGCAACCAAACATACATTGTTTGGTGCAGCCAAACGGATTAGCCGGGCGGAATACATTCGTCCGCCAAAATTACCGGGCTGAAATATAAATTTTATGGCGGACAGCGGCAGCATAATTTGCAGACATCAGTTACAATCCGTCCCCTGAAGAACGGTTCAGCATGTGTGGTCGTCATCAACGAGATCAAGATCGGCAATTATTAGGAGCATCTGGCAAGCTGTCTACACCCTCGCGCAAAATCGCCCTCACTAATAAATCCCAGCGTTCGAAAGCAAGTTTACTTTTCGCGCCACATCGTGCAATGAGTTTGCAACACGTCGACCTCACTGACGCTGGCAGGTTGAAGACGTGTGAAGCGCAAGGATAACCGTGAACGGTATAACATCGATTAATTTTGGGATTACCCGGAAGATCATCGTTTCAAACGCCAGCAGGCGCTAATCCCGCAAGGCAGTTATAACCATCTACAAACACTCCATATGTTGCACCAGAGTATTCTCACCCATATCTTGACATCCTGGTTCCTACAGCATCAGATTTTAGCAAAAAATAGAATAACACCGTCGCCTGGTTCTCCACCCCACACCGCTTCTTCTGCCCTTTCTTCTCTCTTCTTCTTCTTCTTCTTCGGCGGAGATGGTGCAAACGATAGTCTCACTGCAACTAATGTAAGCGGTCAGCGCATAAGGCGCATTCAGGTTAGTGAATGATAAAAACCCGTGATAATATCCTACTTTCGCCATTATTTGGTATGAAAACCGGCTGCGCCATATGGTGAATTCTGGGCAAAATACTTCGAGAAGATAGTTACATCGGCCCTTTACAACAATAATATCGGAATCAGGACCTTGCTATTAATAACGCGCGGAAGACACTGTCTTCAAAAAAAATATGGTTCCATCCTAGTTCTTCTCTGTAATAAGAGAGAGTTTGGGGCATCAATGATAGAAGAAACCACTTACACCCAATGAAGTGCAAAGATGAAACGATATCCGATTACACTCAAATTCTTCACATAGTCAGACAAAGGCATAGTCGATTGCAGTGTCACTGAAATACTTGTTGTGTTGTTGGCAAGAAGTGCCTTGTTACAACTAGACAACTTGTTCCTTGCTGTTCCACAAAATTCTAGATATTTCCATTAGGGCGCCCAAACAGTTCTAATCACTGGGGAAGAGGCAACATGGCAACGAATTCCATAA
>ERZ1370068.9148-contig-7947_pt1 | contig 50760 bp, 86 predicted proteins | sample MGYA00561227_ERZ1370068 | MGnify/ENA primary metagenome ERZ1370068 (study PRJEB38410, sample SAMEA6850437) | metagenome | study: Metagenomic assessment of the ecological functions of the soil: analysis of the soil microbiota associated with the... | reverse complement strand
TTGTGCCGTTCAGTTACGTATTGCTCACAGGGGCTGCTCGGCCCTGTTTGCGAACTCCATTTGGCGGAGAATATTGGATTGAAAAACCTTTGCAATGCGCGCCCCTATGGGATTATACAATCACGCAAGCTCATTCCATAAGCTTTCTCGGGGTAAGTGATCAAAATGACGAGCAAGATTCGGATCAAACTTAGCACCACAGAGTGAGTTCGAAGGGTCACGAGATACATGCGGCGGGACCACCACCTGCTCTGATAGAGCGTCTCTGAGATGCAACCCGTAGTTGAAACGGAGGAGGAGCCAGCCAGTATTACCTCCATCAGAAGACCCAGACAAGAGCAGAAACTGGAGCTGACGACCAACACAATCGCCACTAAATTAGGTGCTAAGACGGGGAACGACTTGGCTCGCAGCGTATTGCCCACCTTTGTCTCGTGAAGGCAAAATTCGTTCGAACGCAAACATGTTCTCGGCGAGATGAAGCTGGCTGAAACTTCTATAAGAAATCATCATGCACATAATCTAGTAGTTATTTTCAAGAGCCTTGTAAGCGCCTCAAAATCTTAGAACCGCGGAGGACACGTATGCATTGCAGGCGGCGGAAAAAGTAGATCTTGAAAAGAACTTAGCTGCATAATCCAGAAACAATCAAGTCCTTGCAATAATACGAACCACTGCCTGACTAAATGGACGTTCTCAGCATTTTGGCGCAGCGCTATAGAGCGAACTCGCCGACGCGCTGCTTCAAGCATCTAAGGAAATCGACGAATTATGTTCACCGTAATGAAATTGGAAAGCTAGCGAACTCGATGCCGGTCACCTCGTGGAAGGGTGCGCGACGGATCATCAGTACCGTCTTTACGACCCATACTCCTCTGGATAAGCAACTTTCACCGTTCACAGACAAAGTTCTGCAACAATACGAACAAGCTTTTTGGCAACGAGTCCTGCCGCATTCTGATCCCTAGAGTCTTACGCGCGATTTATGGGTGAGAAACAAGCGTGGAGTTGGACATCTTGGCGCTATCTCGCCTAACGAAATGGACGCCACGTTAATTCTCTGATACCGAAGTGGGTGCTTGCGGAGATAGTTCGTATCGAGTCGAATGTCTTTCGCCGGCGGAGACGCAAAGTGGAAATCGATCGCATTATCGAACGGCAAACGACACTGATATGGAAACGACGATATCGTCGCGTGCTCGATAAGACGCTTCCGGCTCTCGGCAGCAGGTTCTGCTCCTGCTCTACGATACGAGCCCGCAGACGGAAGAAGAACTTCGAGCGTTGCAGTATAAAAGCAACGAACTTTAAGAAGGTCTTAAAAATCTCCACAGCGACAAGCTAATTTTTCGGGGATTAGATTCAAGGAAATGTCTCATCCTACCAGCGGGCGTCAAAACATGAGAGAAGTTGATACGTTCAGTGAATAGACAAGTCGAGCCGCTACCGTACGACTGGAGGGAGGACACTAGGGTCGAACATACAATCACTACAATCTGTTATCATTTAGTTCTTTCCTTCTGTGACACTTGAGATTCTCGGCATGGGCATTCGCCCACCCGGAATCCAATGCGGCGAAGCGGACCGGCGCCGACGAAGCTGCTTCGAACAGCTCGATCACTTCCGAGGCTCGCGGGGAATTTCTCTGATCGCTCTTTCGTGATCTTCGGCGGCGAAGTTCCCTGGCTGACCTGCGCTATCGACCCTTCAATATCTCCGCTGCGCGCGCTAGCGCGCTGAGTTTGGCCTCAGCGAGACGGGAGGAGCAAACCGGATTGTCCGCAAAGGTTGCAAAGCCGCAGTCGGGATTGAGGAAAATACGATCGGCGCCGAAAAGGTTCGCGGCCCTTTTTGCCTTGGCGACGATTTCTTCCGTAGACTCGACAGTGTCGGTTTTGGGATTGACGACTCCGACGCCGATGCGCCGATCCGCGGGAAGCTCTTTCAGCGCCTCGATCTCGCCGGCGCGCGGCGTGCAAAGCTCCAATAAATAATTTCCCACATTGAGGGCCTTGAGGATGGGCATAAGCGGGCGGTAGTCGCCGCTCAGGGCGGCGCTTTCGTCTCGCGTCCAGTTGCCTCGGCATATGTGAATGGCCGTGCGCTCCAAGGGCGCGCCATCGACCACTTGATTGATAAGCTCCCGTGCGAAGGCAAGCTCGTGTTCCGCGCTGCCTTTCTCGCTGAGCGCGCCGCACATGAAGCTGCGGCTGTTTTTGGCTCCGGTAAAGACAACTTCGGTCAACACCGGCTCATCAAACTGAACCAAGGCCGCGCCGCCCGACAGAAGATCGTGCAGCTCTTCGCGCAAGATCCGCACGATATCCGCGGCCAACTCCTCGCGACTGGCGTAGGCTTTGTCGCTGATGCATTCCATCCACATGATCCGTGTGAGGAGGTAAGGTCCCGGCAGAGCGATTTTTACCGGCCTGTCGGTCAGGGTCCGGACAAACTCGAGCTCATGCGCGGCGATGGGCCTTCCCCTTCTCAGCTTGCCGAAAACCGCGGGATGACGGACTTCGCTTGCCGGCACATCCAGCGACAGCAATTCTTTCTCGAACTTCTCCGGATCATCGACTAGCGGCAGAAAGATCCGTCAGCGGAATAAGCTGGCAATTTTCCAGCAGCCCGCCGACAAAACTCGCATAGTTGTCGCGCCGCTGCTCTCCGTCGGTGACAACATCCACGTGCGAGCGCAGCTGCGCCTCGACGGCAAGCCGCACGGCGTCATCGGCGGTGGCCTGGAACTCGTCCTCGCCTAGTCGCCCTTCGACATGCTCGTGCATGGCCTGGAGCATCCAGCGCGGTCGCGGCCAGCTGCCGATGCCCATGACAGATAGCGGCGCTATGTCAGGAATCGACAGCCGGCTTCGACGGCCGCGCGGAAATCCCTCGTCGCTTCCACCTGCTCGTCCGGCGCCGAACCTGAGGCTGGGCAGGCGCCGGAGATTCACTTCTGTTCGGCGAGCGATCCCTTGCAGATCAAAAAGCTCCACGTGCCTGCGTCTGCGGTTCGATGAAATCAGCTCGTTTCCGGTCAACCGGCACCAGGATGGCAGATCCTGCTCGACCGACGGCTTCGGTTGAGCGGACCTCGAGGATCTGTCCTCGAGCGAGAGGGATCGATGTGTCTCCGTATCAGCAGCAACAGGCCGCTGCCGCAGTCGAGATCGCCCCCGTCGAAGCTTGCGTCGGGCGGATAGCGGGGTCGGGCAGTCTCATCCATCTTAGAACTTCCCATCAGTACGTGATGCAGGGAGAGCCATCGCTTAGAAATTCCACGAGCTTCGCGCCGCCGACGATCGTGGCTCCGGCGATAAGTTTTCCCTCGTCGAGTTTGCGACGCTTAAAACAGGGCGAGCAGACGTAGATCACGCCGCCCGCCTTGACGAAATTCTCCATCAGCTCCTTCAGCGGCGCAAAGCCCTCCTCCCGGATGTCGTCCGCATACCCCTGCTGGGAAAGCCGCACCCCTTCCGTGCTCAAAAAACCAACGTCTGCTTATCCGACGCCACCGCCGCATTGGCGACGACAAAGGCAACCGTAGCCTTGTCCGGATCGTTTTTCGCGGACGTAAGACTGACACCAAAATTTACCGGCCATAATTTCAATCCTCCTTTCGTTCAATCCAATATTGAGGGTGTTCCGCGCCCGAGCAGCGCGTGTCCGGTCAGGCGACACCACGCCGGGATATCTTCCCGCGCGCCGGGATCGGTCGCCGTGATCCGCAATATCTGCCGAGGCTTCATCCGGCGCAAGCGCAAGCGGAGCTCCAGGACAAGATCCCCGCAGCGCCATATCGCCTGCGTCCCAGGTTTCGCTTTCGCATGACTCGGCCGCTTTTTCGGCTGTCTCGGCTTCGTGAGGCCGCTCGCTCGCCTTGCGCGGGTGAGGCCAAAGGCATCCGGGAAGGTCGGCAGGGTCGTAACCTTCCTCGCGATTGGCCCATGCCCACCCGGCGCGGTGACAGGGCCGGTGCACAGACGAAGGACCATAGCTCGTCGCGCATCTGCACGGGCTCCCGCTCAAGCTCAGCCGCAAGGCAAGTGCAGCACAGAGGCGCATTCTTGAAGCCCATGCTGAGACTGAACAGCGTTTCGTGATTGCACAGCTCGGATTCGCAGCGTTTACAGAGGCGCCCGCGCAGTCCCTGGAGGTCGGCAAGCAGCTTGAGCGTCCGCTCCATTTCATCGGAGAGCGCTTTTTGCTCCACGGCGGTGTTCCTCGCTAATCGACCTGGCGAAATGTGAGCTTTCTCACCCACCCCTTCGTTTCCGGATGTTCTTTGCCGTCGATCTCCACGTACGCTTTGGGCAAAGCATTGACCGGCTCACCATCCTGCCGCGGATTGAAGATCAGGTCTCGATTGCGCGACCAGACAACGCGGCGTTCGTCGAGATTGCCGAAAATAATAGTTGACCTTTTCTGGGTTGGGACCATAGGTCCCATCGGCAGTGGTGAGACGAACCAGTTTCTCGTTGTCGTTGTTGACCGGGAATTCTCCGGCGTAGAGATCAGCCACGGCCACGTCATGGGGTATCCAGCCCAAGCCGGGCGCGTAGAACTCCGCCCAGCAGTGGTAGCTTTGATCCTGGTCTTGCCCCATCAAGTCCGGTTTGAGAAAGGAACCGTAAACAATCTGCGTCGGGATTCCGATGCTGCGCGCAAACGACGTCCAGAGTGATTCGAAATCGGTGCAGTTCCCCGTGCGAAACGTCAAACAGTAAGTCGTGCTGCCGACCGGCGATGCCTTCTTGTTCTTTGGATCTTTCACCCAGTACTCCACGTTTTCCAGGAGCCAGTCGTAGAGCTTGCGCGCCGCCAGGACGGGATTCTGTTCATTCCCGACGATCTGCAGCGCCAGCTTCGCGGATGTCTCCGTCGATGATCACATGCTTGTTGGGTTGCAGGTAGTGCGCCAATCGCACCCGGTCCGCTTCGGAAATCGGCTTGGCTTTTTGGCGTCCACGCCGCTACGCACTTCCGAGCGCGTAAGCACAAAGCTTGTGACGATTTTTAACTCTTTTTCCTTCGGAGCATCGCCCTCGAGAAACAACACCTTGCTGCCTTCTGAATCAAGCTCCGACCCGGTAAGGATACGGCGCCTCGATCTTGAGGTTCTTGATTTCCTGCGCCGGATCGTCCTGCGGAAGCGCCGTCCAAACCCGCACTCGTTTGGCTCCGTCGGGAACTTGGACGGTAATCTCATTCTTTAATTCGAAGGTCGCTTTGCGGAGCGATTGGGCCTTAAGGCTTTGCGTGAACGACCAGCAGACTGACGATCTGAATCGCAAGCATGGGAAAGCGAAACCAATTTTTCATGGCGTTTCTCCTTATGTGACGCTTGACGGACAACCGAGCAGATCTTTATATAGGTCATCTTCTACTATAGATTCTAATGATGTATCAAATGAGATAATCTCAAAAGCTATTGATCGTCACCCAAGCTGGAGCCAGTACCCAACAAGGGATTTCGGTCGGCGCCTTATCAATCGATGGTCACAGATCCAGGGTTAGGCTTTCTACTCTAGACAGTCTTTCTTCCCCACGAGCTAATCGAAATAGGGGCATATTGGGGTAGCATCGAAGCATAGATGTGGTTTCACTGGCCCCCTTTGTCGCTGATTCTGCTACCCCTCTAAGCAGTCGCTACGCCGCCGATTGGCGTGAGCAATGCGACCCGCCGGACCCTCAGTGCGGCGGGACGGACTGGCGCCGCCGAGCTCTTGAACCGCGCGATCACCTCGCAGGCTCGCGGGAGAATTTCCTCCGGAGGATCGCCCTTTAACATGACTCACCGGGCATGAGCGGCGTGGGCTCCTCGCGGTGAGTTTCGAAATAGCGACGGGTTCTCCCGCTAACCCTTCGGCACGAGGGATCGGCTTGAGCTTTTCTTTGAGGGCTGCAACGGGTATGTGGGCAGGCCGTCGACGATTATTTTCTGCAACGTGGTCCCGGGGATCGGGTTTAAGGTCATTCGCGTTTTCTCGGCTTCTGGCGACGAACCCGGTCCTTCAGCGTTGTCAGAAAGCCGCTGCCACGGCGCGCACGCGATCGCGCGGCACGCCGGCGCGGCATGGCGTAGGGACGCGCGTAACTATTCGGCTTGACCAGGCCGAGCTTCAACATCTCGCGCTCTTCGTTATTGCGCGTGAACTGATAGACGGACGGCACGAAAGTTTCTCCTATGTCTGACTTGTTTAACTCCGGTATGCCTGAAAGCACGCTGAAGCTGCACGAGCTTGCGCTTTCACACAGGGCTGGACATATTCTCTGCCCCGGAGTATGGAGGAGCTAAATTCATTGAAAATAAGGCGGGTCAAGAGGATCGCGGCGATCAAGTTAAGGAGGTAACGTGCAAAAGTTCAGCGAGCTAATGCGGGGAACGAACTGATCGTCGCCCCGGTGGCGCTCAATCCGATCATGGCGCGGCTCGCCGAGGAGGCCGGGTTCAAGGCGGTTTATCTGAGCGGCGGATCGCTCGGTTGGCTGAAATGCGTCACCGAGGCCAATCTGACGCTCCCGGAGCTCGCCGCGGTGGCGCTCGACATGCGCGCCGTGTGTCAATTACCGATTGTCCTGGATGCTGGCGGCGGCTGGGGCGATCCTGTGCACGTGCACCGCACGATCGCCCTCGCCGAAGCGGCGGGTTTCGCCGCGATCGAGATCGAGGACCAGCTGCTGCCTCGCCGTGTCGAGCACCACGCCGGCGTCGATCATCTGATTCCCACCGAGCTGATGCTGAAGAAAATCGCCGAGGCGATCGCGGCCCGCACCGACCCCGATTTGGTGATCATTGCCCGGACAAACGCACGGCGGGTCTACGACCTCGACGAGGCCTCGCGCCGTGCGGAAGCCTTTCACAGAACGGGCGCCGACATTGCTGTTCGTCCACACGCGGAATGCCGAGGAGATGCGCATCGTCGGCGAGCGCCTGCCACCGCCGCTCATGACCTTCGCGCCGCCGGATGGGTTTTCCGGATTCCTCTACTCACCGCGTGATCTGGCCGGTCTTGGTTACCGCCTTGCCGCCTCCTCCGGCACGGCTTTCGCGGCCATGGTCAAAGCCGTGCGCCAGTCCTATGAGTGTTTAGCGCAGGGAAAAATGGATCCCTTTCCTGGGTCCGGGCGGCGCCGACAAAGGAGATGAAAGCCGCGCCAGACGACCAGCGGAGCTGGAGCGTCTTCTACAAATCGAACGGCGGACCATGAAGGATCATTGAGGTAGAGGAGTATTCACCACGGAGACGCAGTGCGGCTACGCCGCAACCGAAACTCGGATTATCTCCCGCAAAGACGCAAAGGCCGCAAAGGTCGGAAAATAACGGTGAAAAATCTTCTCCAAAATAATTCATCTCTTCCCTCCGAACTTGGCGTGCTTTGCGTCTTGGCGGGAGTCAATTCCCTGTGTTCGAATATTCCAGATATCGAAAAGTTTGCGCCAGCCGCGCAAACTTTCGAGTATAGTAATGCGGAGTTCGCAGAGATCGGAGTGTTTGTGATCAAGAACTCTTTGCTCTGTGCCCTCGGCGCCTCCGCGGTGAAGTTTTCTTTTGACCGGTATACGCTAAGTGTGGCTACCGCACTATGAAGGATAATTGAGCAAGGTAAGGATGGGTACGCAGTGAAGCAGGGCTTTAAGGTCATGGACAGTGACATTCATGTGCAGGAGCCGCATGATCTGTGGGCCAGGTATATCGAGCCACAGTTCAAAGAGCGCGCCCCGCAGTTTACCAATATCCCGGATGGCTCGAGCCCGGGCGTGTGGCGTTTTGAGGGCAAGGTGTTCCCTGCTTACATTGATCGCCCGGAGCGGCAGCGCCTGGCCAAAGTGCGACGGCAGAAGGCACACGACCGCCACGAGGGAGCTTGGACGCGAGGTTGGCCCTGAAGAAGAGCGCCGCGGCGAAGAGCCGGAGGCGATGCTGCACGCCATGGACGTGGAAGGTATCGACGTCTCGATCGTGTTTCGCACACGCGCCGCCCATGTAGTTGCCGTGGATGGCTTGGACGCAGAACTTACCGCCGCGAGTCTGCCGTGCCTTTAACAACTGGCTCGCCGACTTCTGCAACACCAACCGCGCGCGCCTGAAACCCGCCGCTCTCTTACCGGTGCATGACGTAAAGCTCGCGGAGGCAGAGGCGCGGCGTAGCGTCAAGGAATTAGGAGCTGTGGCTCTGGTATTGCCCAACCAGCAGGTCAATGGGCGGCCGTGGTACGATCGCTATTACGATCCCCTCTGGGCCGAAGCGGAAAGGCTGCACGTACCCGTTGCCTTTCATGGCATCAGATGGCCTACCAGGAGCATTTGGGACGGCGTTATCTCGATAACTTCGCTATGGCGCACGCCGTGGGCCATCCAGTGGAGATGATGCTGGCATTGGGGAGTATGTTGACGGGCGGAGTTTTCGAACGTTTTCCGGGATTGACTGCCGCCTTTCTGGAGGGAGCTGTAGCTGGGTGCCGTGGTGGCTATGGTGTTTAGACGAGCGCGTCGAAAAGTTCGGCGACGACGAACGATTCCCGTTAAAGATGCCTCCCAGCGAATATTTTCGACGTCACTGCTATGTCTCGGTTGATCCGGATGAGGCGGTCGTGCGGTACACCATCGAGGCCATGGGTGATGAGAACATCGTCATTTCCACCGATTGGCCGCACGACGACTCCGCCTATCCGCGCGCCATCGAGACATTTTTGCAACTTGACGGTGTTAGCGAGGCGAGCAAGCGTAAGATTCTGTGGGACAACTGTGCTCGCCTCTATAGCATCCAATAAACTCCTAGCCAAACATATTTGAATCATTCCTCAGCTGGCTCGTAGATCGATCGGTTAGACTGCGCAAGAGATCACTGCATGACTGCTAGCGAAATCCAGACAAACTCGGACTGAACACACGAAACAAATTCAACATTCCAGACGTGAAACGTTCGGAATCAGCGTTCATTCAGGTCTGTCTATGGCGGCGACTTGCGAATTTACTACCGGGTTTCATGCTGCTGTCGAGGTGCTTTGGAATTAAGATATTGATCTCGAGTCTCTGCTCGGCATTGAAGTAACAGGTCTTTTCAAAGCGACCGTGAGCGCGTGACTACGGAGTGTTCGGAGGACTGACATGCGCTACACCCGAATCTCTGCCGACTGTCACATCGATCTCTGCTGGCTGCCGCCCGATCTCTTCACGTCGAGCGCCTCGGCGGCGATGAAGGATCGCATGCCCTACGTCACCGACGGCCCCAAGGGGCCGGTGTGGGTGACAAAGAAAGGCGCGAACCTCGGGCTCGTAAATGGCATGGGGTCGGCCGGACGCGAATACGTCCCCGGCAAAATCCATCGCTCCGACCGCATGGCCGCCACCGGCCTCTACGAGGACGGCAAGCGTGGCATCCGCAGGCTCACCGACCCCGAGCTGCGCTTGAAGGACCAGGAACGCGACGGCGTGCAGGCCGAGGTGCTCTACGGAATCCTCGGCGCCACCCGGCGACTGAATGATCCTGAGGCCGCCGTCGAACTGGTGCGGATTTACAACGAGTGGCTCGCCGACTTCTGCGACGAGCACCCCGACCGCTATGCCGGCCTTGCCTGCATTCCTAACTTCCCCGTTGAGGCCGCCGTGGAAGAGATGAGGCGCGTGATCAAGCGTGGCGGCGTGCGCGGTCTCGAGATCGCCCACTCGTACGACATCGCGCCGCTCTGGGATCCCCAGTGGAATCCGGTCTGGGAGGTCGCCAACGAGGTCGCCTTGCCGGTACATTTCCACACCGCAGGGGAGCGACGGCCAGACCTCGCAAAGCTGCCGCCCCAACTCGCGCGAGTAGAGCACGCAGTCCACATCTCCGGCTTCCAGCTATACATGGCCACAACCTTGATATCAGTGATCTTCGCCGGCGTGCTCGAGCGTTGCCGCAACGTCAAGATCGTCATCGGCGAGAGCGGGATCGGCTGGATCCCCTACGTGCTGGACCGCATGGACGCGGAGTGGGAGGATCAGTTCAAGGATCTCAGCCTCACTATGCGGCCGAGCGAGTACTGGCGTCGACAGTGCCGGGCGACCTACCAGAGCGATCGCATCGGCATCAAGCTGCTCGACGATCTGGGGCACGATACCATCATGTGGGGCTCGGACTTTCCCCACCCGGACGGGTGTCTGGCCCGACTCGAGCGAGTTCATCGAGCGCGAGCTGGGCCACCTACCCGCGGAGGTGCGCCACAAAGCTCGTCTGTGAGAACGCCGGCAGACTGTACGGCTTCATCCCCTGACCCAACAGTGTCCAATCGAGAGATCCGCAAGAGAACTGCTGTGAAGCAAATCGTCACTGTTAGTTAGCATCCCCGGGATTTACGCCGACACATCCGCCAGAGTGAGACTCGCCATGAGCGGCTTCAGGGTCGGTAGTTCTTCCATGTGCGCGATATGCTGCGTGGCTTCCTCTGATCTGCAGCGTCTGGCAACACCATCGCAGCGCAGTCCTGGAACTTGGCCACGAGTTCGGCCCATGTCAGCGGGAGATCTGGATCGCCTTTCGGAACTTCGATGCGCTGGTGCCGCCGCACGCCACTGTGCAACACGACCTCCACGACATCTGGACCAGGCGTATCCCAGTTGATTTTGTCCTGATCTGGATGTGTCAGGCGTACACGCTGCATCAACGCCTGGGCGCGAGGATCTTGCACGGCGGCATCCGAGAACTGCGCCAGGCCGAGCTTGCCGTGCAGAAGCGCCCCGGCCAGGCAGTATTCCATGCTAAACTTCCCCGCCAAACCCGTTTGCGGCTGGTGATGGACGAGAAAATCGCGCATGCGCGCACTGATGTGGCAGATGATTTCACTGACGTCGTCGGGCTGCAGGTGATACATATGCACCAGGTGGAGCATAGCATCAATGGCGCGGTGTGCCTGGCGGCAGGCAGGGAGTACGGTTTCACACCGATTCCCGGTGTGATGATCTCATACGGCGCACCAAAATCCTGTACAACGGTCTCGGGGACGAACTCCCCTTCACCCACGAAGACGTTGAAGAAGCTAAAACGGCCGTCGAGGATATGCGGATCGGCAGTGAATCCCCGCTGCGCTAGTTGCGCTGCTTCCACTCCATTGCGCGCTGCCTCCCCAGCGTGGAGTGGCTTCGTCATGGTGCCGAAGTTCTGCCGTAACCCGCCGGCTTTCGAGGCCGCGATACCAAGCGCCATCTGGACCTGTGGACCGGTCAACCCTAGGATGCTCGCCGCCGCTGCCACTGCGCCGAGGGTGCCAATCGCGGCCGTGGGATGCCAGCCGCGGCGCAGAGTGCGCGGAGGTCATAGCCTTGCCGATTTTCGCTTCAACTTCCACCCCGATCACAAACGCCGTGATAACGTCCTTGCCACTCGCACCCAAGGCCTGCCCGAGCGCCAGCACTGCTGGGACCACGAGGCACGCTGGGATGTCCTCGCAGATGAAAGGTCACGTCGTCAAAGTCCAAGGCATGCCCGAGCGTGCCATTCGCCAGGGCCTGCAAGAGCGGGCGATGTGTAAAGAGATGTGCCCAGGATGGCGGCCTCCGGATGACCACCGGCGTCTTTGACAAATGCGGTAATGATCTGGCCCGCGGCCTCTCCATATCCGGCCAGCGTGACGCCGATGGTGTCGAGAAGCGCCCGCTTTGCCTGGGTCACCGCACTGGCGGGCAGTTGCTCATACGTGGTCTCCGCAATCAGGCGCGCAAGCTGTTCAGTGATTGCCATCGGGCGTTCCTCCCAAGAATACGCTGCGTTCGGTGTGGATCTGTGATGTCTTCCTGGACTTGCATTAGTGGGTCTTGGAGAGAGTCCTTCTGTTCAAGTCGCTCCTTCAGGTGGGTCAACTGTCTTGGCTGGAGGAGGTCGAGGAGTTCCTTGTGGTGGGTGCTGCTGCCGGGCCACTGCTCGGAGAGCCAAGCGGGCAGCGGCTCTCCGACGCCGCTGACGGCCAGCTCGCAGTTCTGGTCGCCCCGACCTTCGGGGAAGCGCACGAGCGCGCCCGGCATCTCGTAGTAGATCTCCAGGCGGTTGCCGTCGGGATCGACGAAGTAGATGCTGCGCTGGTTCACGTGGTCCATCGCGCGCTCGATGCGCACGCCGTGCTGGAGCAGCGTGCGGTAGGCCTCCCCAGCGCCTCGTAGCTTGCCGCTTGGAAGGCGATGTGGGCAACGCCGAGCGGCCGGGCGGGTCCCCTGGCGGTCTCCGGGCTTTCGTGTTGCGCCATGTCCAGCGTGTGGAAGTCCTCCCCCAGCGTCATGAACAGGTCGCCGTGCTTGGCATCCTGCTCGGCGACGCGGAAGCCGAGGACGTCACGGTAGAAGGTCTTGGACCGCTCGAGGTCCGCCACCCGGAGCTGGATATGTCCGAGCTTCTTGAGCCTGATCATCGGGGCCTCCGTGTGAGAAAGGATAAAGGCGAAAGGATGAAAGATGAAGTAAAGACCAAATTGTTTTCAGACTTATCCTTTATCCCTTATCCTTCAGCCTTTGTTACTCCCCTAAGAGTTTTTTGAGCCGTTGGACAACTTCAGGCGGCTGCGCGATCACCTCTTTGGCCAGCGACTCAAGCTCCTCGCCAGCTCACAGGTTCGACAGGCCATCCCTCTCTTTTTGCCTCTGCCAAAAGCTCTGGATCTTTGACTGTTCTATTCCACGCCTCACGCAAGATTTTTACTCGCTCGGCTGGGACTCCAGGAGGAGTTAGTATGGGACGACCAAAAACATTCGCTGCCAGGATGACCGTAGCCAGGCGCCGCCCAGTCTCGGGTGTCTTATATTGGTCCATTAGCTCATAGATCGTGGGGACATCCGTCAATGAAGGTTCTCGTTTTCTCCCGTCTGAGCGAGGGGACGAACAAATCCATTTTTTCCCCAGGTAATGTAAGGCTCGCGGCCGAAATAGGCTGTAGTCGGAAACTGCGCGACAGTGCACCTCGCCCCTCTCGATGGCAAGGTCAACATCCGGCCCGCCCTGATAGCCAGTGATCATAGTAAGTTTCGTTCCCAGGGTCTCTTCCATAAGCTTAGGCACTAGGTATAAAAACGAGCCCGTCCCCGTGGAGCCGCATTTGGGCGGCTCTGTGGCTGCGCGTATATCTTCGATGCTTTTGTAAGGGCTATCCCGGCGCGTAATAAACACCCATTCGGTTTGCTCCGGTGTGCCGATCCAACTGAAATTTGGCCCAGTCGAACTGCACTTCCTTTCGCCCGATAAGCTGGTCCATATAGATTCCCGGAAGTGAGAGCGCCGATGGTGAGCCCATCCGGTTTGGCAACGTTGTAAATTTGATTCGCCGCAATCACCGAGCCGGCGCCTGGCATGTTTTGCCCGACGATCGCCGGGGTTGCCGGCGATGTGCTTTCCCATGTGGTTGGCGATCAGACGCGCCCAAAGATCATAAAGAGATCCGGCCTGACTGCCAATAATAAGCCTTATGCTCTTTCCCTGATAGAAAGGCGCCTGTGCATGAAGTGTGGAGCTAAAGACCAAATTCGCTGCAAGGAAGAAGAATAAGAATAATGGAATAATGGCCACGCCTGTCCCAGATTTCCTCATAGTAACCTCCTGCTTCAGTTCGGAGAGGAGAACTAAGTGATAGGAATTTGCTTTTGGGGAGTAGCCGTCGAGATATCACAAACCGCCTCCGTGACCGCACGCTAGAGCCGGTTCAAGAATCCCGATGCAGTGCCAAAGATGAAGGACTAGTGTGGCGGAGCCTATCTGATAAGGTGGCGCTATGTCAACTTCAGGCTGGGTTTCACGCCGGGCTGGAAATTTTCTCCGTCCCGAGGTATGGAGGAGCTAAATTATGTGGAATGCGAGCCTCAAGGGCGAGAGTGTGTAAAGAACCAGAGACTGAAAGGAGGATGCTCCCATGAAGGTAGTTAAACCCGACGCGATCCCTGCGGAACCAGCGAATAGTCCCTTGTTCACGGGCGGTCCCGTGACGCGACAAACACTGCTGACGCCTGAGATGAGCAACAACTTCAATCTTGCCGTCGTCAATTTCAGCGCCGGTGCGCGGAACAAAATGCACATCCATAGCAGCGATCAAGTGCTGTTTGTCACTGTCGGCAAAGGGTATCATCGCCACGGAAGCGCAGCAGGAGGTCATCAGCGTAGGAGATGTCGTGCACATTCCGGCGGGAGGAGAAAACATTGGCATGGCGCCTGCGCCCGATTCCTCATTCTCCCACATTGCTTTAACAGCGAAAGGGAGCACGACCACGCAGGTGGAAAAGTAAGTCACGCGCAAGCGCGGGGTGACGGTTTCTAACAAACTCTCACCCCCGGCTCGCACTCTCTCTTCCTCAAAAACCTACCCTTGTTCTGGGAAAGACAAGAGACTGAATTCTTCGCCTTGCAATAAGAGCGATGTTCAGTTGACCTGGGAGTTTACTCAGTTTAATTTAACTGGTTATGAAACAGACAGTTCGCGTTACGTTAACGGGCGCCTGTACGAGGAAGACGTCGAGCCCCGTTTGCTGTTGTCCGCATTTCCTCCGCGAGAATATCGGTCTCACCGGCACTCACGTCGGCTGCGTCGTCGGCGAGTGCGGCGCCTGCTCCGTGCTGCTCGACGGTAAAGTCGTTAAATCCTGTCTCCATTTCGCGGTGCAAGCGGATGGCCGCGAAGTAACGACTGTCGAGGGTCTGGCAAAGGACGGTGAGCTGAGCCCGATACAGGAAGCCTTCGTCTAAAATTACGCTTTTCAGATGCGGCTACTGCACACCGGGAATGGTTATGGCCAGCCATGCCTCCTGGCGGCGCAATCCCAATCCATCTGAAGAAGAGATTCGCAAAGCATTGGCCGGCAATCTTTGTATGTGCACGGGCTACGTGCAGATTGTCGACGCGGTCAAGAGACGCCGCTAAAGCGAATCCAGAATGGCTAAGTTCGATCAGGCCGCCGCAGCCGCAGCAAGAAGGTCCGCGGCACGTCACCGGGAGAGGTGCTCTTCACGGATGACTTCAATTGCCAGGTATGCTCCAGGCGATGATTTTGCGCAGTCCCCATGCGCACGCCAAGATCAATGCCGTCGATCCCTCGGAAGCGCTCAAGAACCCCAATGTGATGGCCGTGATCACGCCTGAGGACGTGAAGCGGTTGACGAAACCGTTCAAACCTGGGCGTTATGCCGCGGGATTGAAACGGCCCATCGACGAATACGCCGGCGCCGTCGAAAAAGTACGCTACGTCGGCGAACCGCTCGGCGCCGTGGCGGCGCGGGATCGCGGCAGTGCCGAAGACGCTCTCGAATTGATTCAAGTCGATTACGAACCGCTGCGCGCCGTCGTCGACGTGCGCGAGGCGATCAAGCCTTCCTCGGCAACGTTATTCGACGAGCTCGGCACCAACCTAGCCTGGCAAGGCTCGCTTCAATACGGCGACATCGACGCTGCGTTCAAATCCGCCGACCGCGTCGTCAAGGAAAATCTCAAGATCCACCGCTACAGCTCCACGCCGCTCGAACCCTTTGTCGTGATCGCATCCTATGACGCGGCGAGCAAGCGCTTGACGGTGTGGGTGACTGCGCAAGTTCCGGAAGTGATCTACGACGGCGTGCGCGAAGCGCTCGGCTTGCAGGACGTTCCGCGTCATCATTCCCGACGTGGGCGGCGGCTTCGGTCAGAAGATTCATCTGATCCGCAAGCTACGTTGTCTTAGTGTCGTTGCTGGCGATGAAAACGGGCACGCCCGGTCAAATGGATCGAAGACCGCAGCGAGCATATGATGGCCGGCGGCCATGCCTGCGCCCAAGAGTTCGGAGGCCGAGGCCGCGGTCAAAAACGACGGCACCGTGCTCGGGCTTGCGCTTCAATGAATACGACGATGTCGGCGGCTCGATCAGCACGTTGACGATCCACTTCACCAACAAGCTCAACAACCTTTCCAACACTCTACTCGGACCCCTGCCATTCATATGATCGGCAATGCGGTGGTGACGAATAAATGCCCGGTCATTCCCAACCGCGGTATCGGCAAGCCCGGCATGTGCTCATCTGGGAGCGCATGATGGATCGAGGTCGCTCAAGCGCTGGAGCTGAGCCCCATCGACGTGCGCCGTAAGAATTTGATCCAGCCCAGCGAAATGCCCTACCGCACGATCAGCGGTAACGTTTACGACAGCGGTGATTATCCGGATTGCTATCTACCCTTCTGGAAAAAATTGACTACGAAAGCTGCGCGACGAGCAAAAGAAGTCGCGCGAACAGGAAGCTCATGGGCATCGGAATCGTCATCGGCGTCGAGCCCGGCGGACGCAATGCCGCCCGCGACATGGCGATCTTCCCGGAGATGAAAGAGCCGCCCGGTTCCGGGCGGCATCAACGGCGCCACCATCAAACTGGAAAAGAACGGCACGCTAACTTTGCACTTGGGCTCGCCCAATTGCGGTCAAGCCCATGAAACCACCACCGCACAAGTCGCCGCCGAGATTCTCGGCACGAGTCCCGACCAGATCAGCACGAGTATTCCTTTCGACAGCGATCTGTCACCCTGGGGCGTCGCCGCGGCGAACAGCGGCAATAATTTTCATCTCTACGATATCGGCGCCATCCACGGCGCCGCCACCAGCTGCGGGAAAGGTTCTGCAAGCTCTCGGCGTTCAGATCTCAAGGTGGACCCGTCCGAGTTAACTATCGAAGACAGTGTCGTTGAAGGTGCCCGGCGCGTCGCGCGAAACAGGTCACTTTCGCCGAGCTTGGCCGCCGCATCGCCTACAACAACCAGCATCTGATTCCGACGGCATGGAAGCGGGCTTGCAGGCCACGTTCTATTACACGTTTCCCCACGCCAAGCCAAATATCATTCCCGACGCCGATCGCCTGGTGCGGGCGCAATTTACATTCTCGGCCGGCGCCCACGCCGCCGTCGTCGAAGTCGACAAAGCCACGGGCAAAGTCGAAGTGCTGCGCTATCTCATCGTCGGCGACAACGGCACCGTGATCAATCCGGACGTCGTCAACGGGCAAGTCTATGGCTCCGCCGCCCATGGTATCGCCGTCGCTCTCGGCGAAGGCTTTATATACAGCGCCGAGGGACAGCCGCTTGACCATAACCTATCTCGATTACGGCAAGTGCTCGACGGCGGAAACCCCGCGGGTGGAAGTCATTCACCGTCCCTCTGCCCTCGCCATTCACACTCTCTGGGGCAAAAGCTGCCGGCGAAGGCGCCGCGATCCTCACCCGCGGCCATCGCCAGCGCGGTGGAAGATGCGCTCAAACCGTTCGGTGTAAAGGTCTGCGACCTTCCCTTGACTCCGGAGTTGGTGTGGCGCCTGGCGAATCAGAATCCCGAAAAAGAGCGGAGGTCTTTCTAGCCATGATCCCTGGTTCCTTTGAGTACTACGCTCCTCGGTTCGCTCAGCGACGCGGTGAAATATCTGACCGCGCACAAAGACGACGTAAAAATTCTGTCCGGCGGCCAGAGCTTGCTACCGCTGATGAAGATGCGGTTATCGAAACCGGGATACATCCTCGACATCGGCCGCATTCCTGGTCTCGAGTTCGATTACCGAAGAAGGCAATAACCTGATCATCGGCGCCCTCGTCACCCCATACTCAGATCGAAGATTCCGAGCTGCTGAAAAAGATATGTCCGCTGCTGCCACAAACGGCAACCACGATCGCCGACGTGCAGGTGCGAAACCGCGGCACCATCGGCGGTAGTATCGCTCACGCCGACCCAGCCGGAGATTGGCCCCTGCCGTTATGGCGCTGGATGCGGAGATTAAAGTTGTCGGTCCCAGCGGCGAGCGCTGGGTCAAGTGCGACGATTTTTTCTCTGGACTGCTGATGAGCGTTCTGGAACCCGACGAAGTCGTAACGGCGCTTAAAGTGCCCGCTCACCGGCAATGACAAAACTGCCTATTTAAAAGCCGCGCCGAGATCATCGGGCTTTGCTGTGGTTGGCGTCGCCTGTGCGAATGGCGCTGGACGCATCGGGCGTTTGCAATCGAATCGCCCTGGGAATCACGGGCGTGACGGATAAGGCTTACCGAGCGGATCGCGTCGAGCAAATGCTCACCGGAAGAAGCTTGATTCAAAACTGATCGCGGATGCCGCCGCAGAATCGACGCGCAACGTGGATGTCATCGAGGACATCAACGGTTCCAGCGAATATCGCGCTCATCTGACGCATGTCTATGTGGCGCGGGCCATCCAGGCAGCGATGCAGAGCTGATCGCTCGCAATCAACTACCACTTCCGACCTAAGATAGTATTCGGCTCGACGAAAATCGAAGACGAGCTTCAGCATTATCGTTCGCGCAGGGACGGGGCTCTCTGCACCTCGAGTTGTGTGGATGATCAAGGCCGTCCTTGGTGTGACAGCGCTCCCCGCTCTGGCGCTGCCTTCTGCTGCGAGTCACAGTTCTCGATAGTCCTTGATCGCTACACTCGGGCCTTCTTGAATTTGATTGTCATCCACGGTAGTGCATTGCGCCAGGGCGAAGGCAGCATGGACAAATGAATCGGATCATCGTCAAGCTTTCGTCATATTCTTTCCCTAAATCGCAGCAAGGCCCCCAACGAAGTGGAGGCCTTGCGCTCGATGTTGCTAATCTTTTCCGCTTTCAGATCTAGACTTCCTTAGATTTTATCGTGTAACTGAAATTTTTCGGATCGAGACTGTCCTTTCCGCCCGTTGGCCGTCTCCGTCTGGGGATACATAAGAAACGCGATCTCCGGCCCATTCGACTGAGGCAACTTGACGTCGTGAGAGTAGTTGTAGGGTAGCCAATTCATTTCCCAAGCGCCGAACAGCTTAGCTCGTGCTTTTTTCACCTTGGGGTCGTCTAGTGGCAGCAACTCGGGTTGATTCTCCTCTAACACAACTTTTCTTACGTCCGCCGGATCGACGGGCACCCAACCATAGCCAGTAAGATAAACATCGGCGCGGCAATGCTGCGCACCGGTGATATCGTCGGCTCTGCCGAGACTCTTGAACTCGCTCGAGTTCGCCACCGCGAATACCATAAACGTCACGGGCAGGAAGTCCCGCTGCGCGAGCCAATCCGACGTAGAGTGCATTCAAGTCAGCGCACTTGCCGCCGAGATAACCGGTTTCGAGCATCGTGGAAATATCACCGATGCCACATCCTTTAACTTTGGGATCGCGGAAGGTATTGTCTACGATCCACTCGTAAATCGCTCGGGCCTTGTCCACATCGGTCTTGTACCCCGTGGTAATTTGGCGGGACGTCTCCGCTACGATGCCATCGGTCCGTATGAGTTTGGACGGCTTGCGGAAATAATCCAGCACCGCCTTATCTTCCCGAGTCGACGCGTCCGCTTTCTTGCCCAGGTCCACTTGCCGATCACGGGTCACGAAACGGCTCGTCACCTCCAGAACCGGAGCCTTCTCTCCTGCTGACCACTCAGCGAAAACGAGCCCGGTACCGTACTTATCGTATTGAACCGAACGGACCGCTTTGTAGTTTCCAGTCCAGGTATCGCCTTGGCGCTTGAAATAGTCGGTGCTGTTCAAAAGCGGCACCGGGACCCAGGCCCGCACAGCGCCCACTGGGTCGTTAACTTCGATCCTGGTGATGACCTCCGTAGGCACGCCACTTTGGGGCTTCTTGAGCGCCTGCAACACGGGCCAGCTTCGGAATTCCGGCAAGAGCAAGTCCCGCCGACACCGTCATACCCTGCTTTAAGAAATCTCTGCGTTTCATAGACACCTCCGTCTTTAATCAATTGGGAGTTTGTCAACGACGCTTATAACAACTCACGGTGCGAGTCAATTTCACTGTCCATAACAGAGTCAGCAGCAACCGGCCACTCCCGCTCTCGGGCGTTGGACGTGAAATCGCTAATTCTGCTTCGGTCTTTAGGAAGCTCACAGACTTCTTCCGGATGGGCTTCGGCTTTCTTCACCGTCGGCCAGTGCTTGATCACTTCGCCCTTCGGGCCGATGACCACGGTGGAACGTATGGTACCTTCCACTGTCTTGCCGTACATCAACTTCTTTCCAAACGCCCCATACTTCTTCATCACTTCCGTCTTCGGATCGGACAGGAGGGTGAACGGCAGCTTGTATTTAGCGGCAAACTTATTGTGCGACTCGATGCCGTCTTTACTAACGCCTAATACAACCGCATTCGCTTTTCTTTAACGAAGCCGCCCTGAGGTCGCGAAAGCCGCAGGCTTCCTTCGTACAGCCCGGCGTATCGTCCTTCGGATAAAAATATAGCACCACCGGTCTTTCCTTGGTAGTCCTCAAGCGAATGCTTCTTGCCGTCGTTGCCTTCGAGGTTAAATGCTGGGTGCCTTCTTGACCTTCGAGATTCTGTCATCGACCTGATTCCTCCTTTCAGAAATTTAGCGGCAGTGTCCTGCCACACGAGAGAGCGATTAATCAAGTCACAAAGCCTCAAGCGTAACCTGCTCCGCTGTTCCGCGCCATGATGCGAATCGGATCGTAATCGGTCCCGCGCTTGCGCGACAAACCGGCCGAGTTCGCCCGCGCTCAACATATGCCTGACCGCATCGGGTCCTTCATCCATCTGAGAGCAGCAATTTGCGAGCCGCTCACGCGTCAAGCCTAGCCGAGCACTCGCTCTGAGATATCACCCACGGAGGAATCGGACTCGGGCCGAACGTCGCGACTGACCCGAATCTGCTTCACTGACCTCGTGATGCTCGGCCCAATGGCCCACTCCAAGACCGTGCTGTCGATGGCAGCGCCATCGACATGAGCACTCCATGAATCATCTGTCAAAGACGTCGCATGCGCACCCGACTCAACGACCTTGCCAAAAAAGCCGCTCGCGTTTCACCCAGTCTTGATAGATAGGCTCGAACGACGTTGTAGCCGGAGTGCGACCGGGGTTCGTTGTAAGCCCACACCGCTCCACGCAGTTCCGTCAAAACTTCGAAAGGGACTCTTTCTCTTACGATGACGTCGGAAAAGTATACCGGCTGCCCGCAATACCGAGAGCCCGCCGGAACCGGAACGGCGAGCAGCTCCATGTCGTTCTCTTGCAGATCGGCTTTGTGAACGTAAGGCAGCCCGCAGAGCCAAAGGATTTGAATCTTGCCTTCGTCGAAAAGCCGTTCGCGCTCTCTGCCAAGGAATATCGTTTACGTAGGCGGTTTCGATTCCCAGCCGGGTGTGAATGTAAGCGGCGACGTTTTGGCAAAAAGGCTCGCCGTTTTCCGCCATACAGGAGGCGAGCTTCAACGCCGGCATATTGAATTTTCAGTGAGTTATTGCGAGACTTTCACGCCGCGCCAGAAGGCGACATGATCTTTGATCGATTTCGCCGCTTCTTTCGGCTCGGGGTAATACCAAGCCGCATCCTGATTGGATCTATCACCGACCCGAACATGGTAGTAGCTTGCGATGCCCTTCCAAGGACATGTGCTGTGAGTGTCGCTTGGAGACAAATATTCCCGCTTGATCGAATCCGGCGGAAAATAGTGATTGTCCTCCACGACAACGGTCTTGTCGGATTCGGCAATGATCGTATCTTCCCAAGTCGCTTTCATGAGCTTCTCTCCTTAATTGCGAACGTCAACCGGACACGCAGCGAAACTTCGCGAACACATAAGAATAATGAACCTGATACCAATTGCGAAAGCTCGGACGAATCAATTCCGAAGCCGTCGCCCACGAGGCTCCTTTGACGACAAAATGTTTGCCGTCGAAAAATCTTTGGAGTAATCCGGATAGCTGGCGATATAAGGCTCGAAACCCGGGAACGGCGCAAAGGCCGTATCCGTCAGCTCCCAACCGTTACCGACAAGCTCCGCTACTCCCCACCGGCTGGCTCCTGCCGGATGCGATCCCACCGGTGCCGGAGACCAGGAGGCGAAATCGAAATTGCCGTGCCGCAAAGTCGGCGCGGCTTCGCCCCAGGGATAGGAGCTCTCCCTTCCATCAGGGCCGTAGAAAGCAGCACGATGAAATCTCTGCCTCCGACGGTAATCTTTGCCCCCGCCACCGCGCAAATGCCCGAGCTTCGGCGAGGCTAACGGATACCGGCCAACTCAGCCACTTTCGACAGCGGCAAATGATCGAACATCGCCCGATAAAGCCACTCGTCATCTTGCTTCACCCAACAATTCGGATGTCGCTTGTTTTCAAGTTGCTTCCACTTCCAGTCATCGGGCAGCCAGAAGCGCTCTTCATCGTAACTGCCAGACTCGACGAACTCTAAGAATTCGCCGTTTGTCACCGGCAATGAATCGATATTAAAGGCCGGCACGTCAACGGTGATTGCGGAGAATTCGTTGTCCCATCCGAAATCAAGCTCGTTGAATCGCGCGCCCAAGGACGCTTTCCCGCCGGAATATGAATAGAACGTGAAATCGGCCCGCCATGAAACGCATAACGCGGCGCCCGGGAGGGGCGATTTTTCTTCTCTATGGGCAACTCCTGCATCATGTACAGCAGGCGTCTCCTGGTGCATATACTCGTGCTCCAGCACCATGTCGAACACCCTTCCGCCCTGCGCCATAACATCGTCGGAGAATCCGCGCGGCACCACGTCAAGGGATTCCAAAATCGCGCCGCGTACTCGGTCGCGATACTCCTCCGTTTGCTTCAAGGTCGGCCACTCGTCGGGAACATCCGGGTGCCAATGACACTCACCGGTATCAACGTCCGGATCGATGCCCCGGCAAAAGAGCTCATCGAAGTGTGGATTAAGCGACTGCCATTTGAGGATGGCGCCGCAAATCTGATTCCAAGAAAACGCTGGCAGGTGACCCACGTAGAAAAGAAACGGATGCCGCCAAACAATCGGCTTGGCCAGCAGCCGGTCATCTCGAATCAGACCGAACAACTCATCGCTCCTGGCCCAAGCCGACAGGAAACGTGCTTCGTATTGCGCCCTGATTTCGTTGACTTCTCGTGATGCCGCGCTCTTCATAATGGGCGCACTCCGCGATTACTTTTTCAAGAACTCCAAAACCTCTGCCGGATGAGCTTCGGCATTAGTCACCGGAATCCAGTGTTTTTGACCGTCCCGTCAGGGTCCAATCAACGCTGTAGAGCGAATCGGACCTTCGACGGTTTCGCCCTGAGCATTTTGCCGCGGTCCCCAAGCGCCGTAGACCTTCATGACCTCTACTTGCGGGTCAGACAGCAGGGCAAAGGGTAAGTTGAATTTGGCGATGAATTGATTGTGCGAATCGAGGCTGTCTCGGCTGACCCCTAAAACCACGGTATTCGCCTTGCGTTACTTGTTTCAATAGCGTCGCGGAACCCGCACGCTTCTTTGGTTCAGCCGGGCGTGTCGTCTTTGGGATAAAACCAGAGTACAACATTTTTGCCGGCATAATCGGCCAGCGAATGTTTCTTGCCGTCGCTTCCCTGCAAACTAAAAGCTGGAGCTTTTTGACCTTCTAGACTCATCATACACCTCCTCGAGTTTTGATTAAGCTTATCTATTTTGTCTATCACATCTTCGAGATCAATCAACCAAGTTTTACAATTTTAACAAGCGCGGAGCCACAGCGCCTCCGATCTAAACGACTCTGAGGAGTCAAACAATCGAGTTAATTGCCAAATATCGCATTGTCAATCTTTGCTGTTAACGCTATATTTCTATGGCGATGTCCAAACAATTGCCTTTGGCGGAATTCCACAGATCCAATGGGGCTCAGTTCGTAGAGCGAGACGGCTGGCTTCTGCCCGCGCACTTTGGCAACGCCGCTGCGGAGTATGCAGCGGTTCGCTCGGCCGCCGGCTTGATGGACCTTTCGTACCGCGGCTTGCTGCAGCTCACCGGTCCTGACCGCCTGTCGTTTCTCCAGGGCATGCTGTCTAACGACCTTCGGGCTCTAAAACCATTCGCCGGGCAGTATGCGACGCTTTTGACCCAGCAAGGTAAAGTGATAGCCGACGTTCGCGTTCTCTGCGCGCTGAACTCGTTTTACCTGGATTTTTGGAAAATCTTAAGGAAAAATTCTCGCCCATCTCAATCGTTATCTGGTCGCGGACGAAGTCGAAATCGCCGATCGCTCCACTGAATATGCCACGCTTTCCGTCCAGGGTCCCCAATCGGAAGCTCTGCTTCGCAAACTTGTCGGACAAGCTGAATTACCCGCGCATTCTTTGCACCACGCCATGGTCAGCATTGATGCGACGGCTATTTGTGCTGTTTACGCAAGCCACACAGGTGAGACGGGCTTTGATCTGATCGCACCGATAGCGAACTTGTCGAACATCGCTCAGCGGCTCACCGAGACCGGCAAACAGTTTTCCGCAGCGTGGGTCGGGGAGGAAGCACAAAATATCCTCCGCATCGAAGCCGGCATTCCTCGGTATGGCGCCGATTTTACGGAGGATAACTTACTCTTAGAGGTGGGACTCGATGACGCCGTGAGTTTTTCGAAAGGCTGTTATCTGGGTCAAGAGGTCGTCGAGCGGATACGCTCGCGGGGACACGTCAATAAGAAGCTAGCGGGCTTAACCCTCGAAGGTCAGGAATCGGCGAGTCCGAGAGACGTGATCGTATTTGCCGACAAACCGGTTGGGAACGATCACCAGTTCCGTCCATTTCCCAGCTCTGGGCAAACCCATCGCACTCGGTTATGTGAACAAAGACTGCTGGAACCCGGATACGAGGCTCACTGTCAAACACAACGGAATCTTGGTCGACGCAAGCGTCACTGCTCTGCCGTTTGTGCGTCGCCCAAAGGAGACGGGTTCTTCCTCTTGAATCCCAACCTCAACTACGTATATTAAACGGAAATTTGTCACGGTTAAGAAAGGAACCCTGAGAATGGCTAACTTCATCAAAGTTTGTAAGACCAGCGACGTGAGGGCGGGCTGCGGCAGGAGCATCGATATTAACGGCAAACTCGTTGCCGTCTTCAACCTCGATGGCAGTTTCTATGCGATCAACGATACCTGCGGCCATCGGGGCGGGCCTTTGGGTGAAGGCGAGCTAGACGGCAAGACCGTAGTCTGCCCCTGGCATGGGTGGCGTTATGACGTGACCACCGGCGCCAACGAACTTGTTCCTGACTACCCGACACAGAAGTATGAGGTAAAAGTGGGAAGAAGACGATATACTGGTCGACATTTAAAAACACGCCTATTCAAAAATACAAAAATAGCCCGCCATCTCACACCAGATGGCGGGCCTTTTTATCCTCTTTGAACAGCACTTTATTATGCAATTTTGTGTTTCATGTAAAGACTAATGTAGTCCTTCAAGGCATTCTTTGTGCTGTCGAATGCGAGATCGTCCCAGGGAATTTCCGTCGGTGCAAAGGCCTTCGCCTCGACGGATTCATCGCCAGCTGCCAGCTCTCCGCCCACCGCTTGCGCGGCGTAGACGACGATTACGTTGGGAGAGTGCGGGTACGAATAGACGTTCAGGAGTGAGCCTAGCTTTACATCCATTTGGGACTCTTCCCGCGTCTCTCGAATCGCGGCTTCCTGAACGCTTTCGCCACGGTCTACATACCCGCCCGGAAAGACCCATTTTCCCATTGCCGGCTCAACGCCTCGCTTCAACAGGACTACTCCTCCATCTAAAGTGAATATCGTCCCGGCAACCACCTTCGGATCCTGATAGAAAATGAACGAACAATTCAAGCATACAAGCCGTTTGTGGCTCCGTCGCTTTTGACAACGCGCTTTTCCAGATCGCCGCCGCAGCGCGGACAAAAACGATATTCGATGTGGCCGTGAGCGTGGTCATGGTGTTCTGATGTCATAGTTTCTCTTCTTATCGCATATTCAGTTGAAATAGAAGAATTTTTCTGCGATCGTGCAACATGCTTCGAGCGCTTATCTTTGACTTTAACGGTATTATCGTCGACGACGAGCCCATTCACTTTCAACTATTTAAGCGAGTCCTCGCGGAAGAAGGCATCGAATTGACTGAGGAAGACTACTATGCCCGCTACCTCGGTTTTGACGACCGGGGGCTTTCTCCGGCTGCCTACCGACAACACGGACAATCCCTCGATGAAAAACTGCTGGCTCGGCTGATTGATCGTAAATCTGTTTATTATCAGCACGAAATTCGCAACAAAGTGAGAATCTTCCCCGGCGTCGAAAAATTGGTCGCAGCCCTTGCGCCAACGTTCCCTCTGGCGGTCGCCTCCGGTGCCTTAAGACATGAGATTGAGACGATTCTCTCCACCGCCGGTCTACCGAAGCGTTTCGCAGTTATCATAAGCGCCGAAGACGTAAATCAAGGGAAACCTGAACCGGAGATATTTCTCAAAGCGCTCGCGCGTCTGAATGCTCAGGTTGATAATGACGATCCCATCGATGCCGCTGATTGTTTCGGTAATAGAAGACTCCAAGGAGGGAATCCGCGGTGCCCGCCGGGCGGGAATGAAATGCTTGGCGGTAACCAATTCCCACCCCACAGAGTTATTGCAGGAGGCTAACGCGGTTGTGAGCAGTCTGGAGGAAGTCGATCTGTCTTTCCTTGAAGAAATATGCGCTTGATTTCACCTTTTGCCCACAGTTATCGATACGGAGTCCTTTGCGGCCGCACCGTAATTTTCCACCGGGCAACAAGTTGCCGGAGAGGTCAAGACAAAAAGAACAGTTTGGGCGATATCGTCTGCTTGAATCATTTTGCTTCGATCCACTTGCCGATTCGGCGGAATGAGCGGTGTATCGACGAACCCCGGCAGGATCACAGCCACCCTGATGCTGTGCTCCCTAACTTCTTCGTAAAGCGACTGCGTGAACCCGATGAGACCGAACTTCGAGGCTGAATAAGCGGCGCCATTCGCCTCGCCGGTCTTGCCTGAAACCGACCCGATATTGATGACTGCACCTTCACGCTTGGCGATCATATTCGGCAGCAGAGCTTTCGCTAGAACCATGGGCGCTCGCAGATTCAGTCGGAATGTTTGATCCCAGTCTGACAAGAGCGCGCCTACAACAGGCGCCTCTTCCCCCAACCCGCATTATTGATCAGGATATCCACCGCTCCCCATTTTGCTTGGCTTTCCTCGACAAGCCGCTGGATATCTTCATCCATCGTTAAATCCGTTGGTATCGCCAGCGCATCGCCTCCTTGAGAGAGAATTTCTTTCTGAACGGCCTCGACCTGATCGCGTGTGCGAGCTGCGAGAACGACTCGGCACCCGGCCTTAGCAAGCGAAACAGAAATGGCCTTACCAACTCCGCGCCCCGCGCCCGTCACCAGGGCTATCCTTCTGTGGAGATTATTCACACGGATCACCTAACTCCTTGCGTTCTATCTTCACCCCTCGCCTAACGGGTTAGGGGTCAAAGATTAGAAGTGCGCTGAAAATTCTGTTCACCAGGCTGGTCAAAAAGAGCTCAGAGGCCAGGCGCACTCGTTCGCAAGATCGAGAATTGAGAATGGAGGATCGAGAGTCGCCTTCGTTCTATTCTCTAGTCTGTCGATCCTCAAACATTACGCTGAGATCTTTTTCAGCAGCCTGTTAGTGAACCGTAGGAGCTTTATCCTGCGGCGCGGGTTGCGCCACGGAAGAGCCGTGGTGGTGGATGATGCGCCACCCTTCGTCGTATTTTTGGAAGATGTTTGTCGTCAAGATGGTCGCTGAAACGTCCTGGCCTTCAAGCTTGCTGTTTGCCTCCTCGTACAAGGTCACCCACGCCAGAGTCCCGTGAATTTGAATCGATACGTCGGTTAACATGGAATTGAATGGCCGGCGTGTTTTCAAAGATTTGTTTCCAGCTTTCCATGACCGCGTCCCAGCCTCTCAGGACGCGCCAGCCCGGAGTGGCCGCATTCGACATGCACGGCTTTGGCCCAGACTTTTTCCATGTTTTTAATATCTAAGCTTTCGAAGGCACGGTAAAATGCTTCGTTGGCTTTCGTGACAAGCTCTTCTTCGCTGGTCATAAACTCAATCCCTGCGAGGTTGCTGAAAACTCTCTGGCAGGCTGCTCAAAAAGATCTCTCCAGTTGGCTTATGGCGTACGGCTGATAGCGTATGGTTCGTATGCTCTAACTATATGCCATAAGCTATCAGCCATATGCGAAGTATGCACGGCTAGTGTGACGGCTTGAGGTGCCATGTAGACTAAAACTACGAGCCGTTCTGGCTCCATTGTTGACGACCCCGTGCTTTTTTCCTGATTCAGCAATGACGATCTCTCTCCTTCACCGAGCTGTTTTTCTTCACCGCCCACCTGAAACGAAGCCTTTCCCCTTGACAACGTAGTAGACCTTGTCCGAGCCCTCGTGCGTGTGAGCCGGTTGCGTTTGGCCGGGCTCGAAGCTTAATAAAGATCGCAAAAAATCTTTCCGTTTCGAAAATTCCATTCTTTTTCATTTTCTCTGCCGAGAATTGCATGGCATCAGAAATCTTTTAAAGCTCTCCATGTTTTTCTCCATGATTCAGGAATTGAACTCGCTTCGGGGATAGTAACACACGGTCCACGACATGCAAAACCTGACCGAATCTGCTATCCCATCATCCATGGTTTCAGTCCTGATTCGCTATCATGAGATCGCGCTCAAAAAGGGCAACCGTCCGTATTTCACCGAGCTGTTGAAAAGAAACTTGCTTACTGCGGTCAAAGATCTCGGCGTAAAAGAGATACGAAGCCTACCGGCGCGGCTTCTCTTGACGTTTAAGGAACGACTATCGATCAACCAACCGTCGTTGGCCGGATCAGGTCGGTTTTTGGCGTGGCCAATTTTTCGCTGGTGGAAAGAACCCCCGGGACTTAGCTGTTATTCAGTCTCGAATTCTTGAATCTCTTCCTGGCAAGTCATTTTCATCCTTTCGGATTGAAACCCAGCGCGGCGACAAAAGCTTTCCACTGACATCTCCCTGAAATCAATCGCCAACTCGGAGCGCCGGTGAAAGAAAGATCCGGAGCTCGCGTGGATCTTTCCAATCCTGAACTGACCGTTACCGTAGAAATTCTGTCGCGGGATGCATTCTTCGGCTTTGATAGAATTCAGGGTGCCGGCGGTCTCCCGGTGGGAGCCAGCGGCAGAGTCGTGTCTCTCATCTCCGGCGGCATCGATTCACCCGTCGCGGCCTATCGCATGATGCAGAGGGGTTGCCGCTTGATCTTCGTCCACTTTCACAGTGTTCCCTATCTGGATAAAACCTCCCAGGAGAAAGTACGCACGCTTGTTTCCGCTCTTACACGTCACCAATATCTTTCCCGGCTTTTCCTGGTGCCCTTTGGAGAAATTCAGCGTCAGATCGTAACCGCTGTAGCTAGACCGCTCCGGGTAGTCCTGTATCGGCGAATGATGCTCCGGATTGCTGAGGCCCTTGCACACCAGACGAAAGCCAAGGCGCTGGTCACCGGCGAAAGCCTCGCTCAAGTCGCATCCCAAACTTTGGACAACATGGCCGTGATTCAGCAGGCGGCAACCTTGCCGATCTTACGACCTCTTGTCGGCATGGATAAACAGGAGATTATCGACCAGGCTCGCCGCATTGGCACATTCGATATTTCGTCGATTCCGGATCAGGACTGTTGCCAGCTCTTTGTGCCCAAACACCCGGCCACCAAGGCAAGACTCGGAGAAGTCGAGGCGGCAGAATCAAGAATCGACGTTCGGGAGTTAATACGCGCTGGAATCGAAAACGCGACCGATGAAAATTCAACTTTCCGAACGGAGACCGCTCTGAACAGTCCTACTAGACGTAATGCTGGATTCGTTGCAGGCTCGCTGGGAAAGAACAGCTCTTCCACGTTGGGCTTTTTCTTGATCATTCCCTGCTCAAATTCGTAGCGAATCACCGCTTCCAGAGTCTTGCGATTGTCTTCCAGGTTGTACGGCCAGGGATCGGCGCCGAAAATCTCCTTCTGCTCGCGAATGAGATCCTGAACCCAAACCAGGGCGAAACTGCGCGGGTCGCTATTGCGCGCGTAAGCAAGTCTCTTTCGCCCGCTGGAACGCCTGAACCAAGACTGATCGCCACCCATGGATGTTGCTCCAGGATGGGATTTTTGATCGACCACGGTGTGCATGATCGGAAAAAAACCGCCGTTTTTGTAGTATTCGATCTCGGCGCTCTTGGGTTCAGGGAAAAGCAGGGCCACTCTAGGATCCGCATTGCGGATAGACGGCAGTGTTTCCGGATAAAGCGCCGCTTCGAGTTCGCCGTCCAACAACATCTGGTCGACATTTTTGCCGTGCGGCACACGGTTCACGCTTCATCCAATCCGGCAGGCTCGAACGGGATATCCTTCTTCTTCTTGGCACCACCATTCGATGGTTTTCAGATCGACGCCGTAATGGTCTTGCAAGATGCCGCGCATCCACAGTCCGGCCGAGTTTTGCAAAGTGTCCAGCGCCACTCGCTTGCCGTTGAGATCGGACGGCTTTTCGATGCCGCAACCGGTTCTCTTTGACCATGTATTGAGTGACGAAACCGTGCGGTGCGGGAAAACCGGAATCGCGTTATAATTGCAGCCCTTGTCGCGCGACACCAGAGTAACCTACCAGCGACAGCTCGCAGACGTCGAACTCTTCGTGGCGCAGCATCCTGCCATGCCGTTCCGGCGAAGGCATGGTCAAAACGTTCAGCTCAATGCCTTGCAGGCTGAATTTCACCGTTGATCAATGGCCGCAAGAAATCGTAATCGCCGCAGGCAAGCGTCAATCTCAGTTTCGACATTCGCACTCCTTCAAAGGCTGTTCAAAGTTCAAGGTTCAATGTCCAAGGTTTCAATTTCGGGCATTTATTGTTCTTTGACATGTTGTCGATACTCTTCTGGTGTGTCGATATCGATGGTATACGCCTTCGTCCTCGGTATCGATCTCCAATGTCTCATCGCGATGGGCATGCACGACTGTCTTGGCGCCTTGATCGAGCGGCGCCGCCAGCAACTCGGCGAAGAGCGCGCTGGAGAAAATTACCGGATGACCGCGCCGCCCTTGATGGCGCGGCACCACAATCAGTTTCTTCGTCTCATGAAACCGGTCGATCATCAGGTTTACCAAATCCGGGTTGATATAGGGGTGATCCACCAGATGAACCAAGATGCCATCTACACTTGCGCTATCTTTGCTGGATTGAATACTGTTGATCGCGGCCACCAACGACGATAGCTGTCCCTGCTTGTAATTCGGATTGACTACCATCGTAACCGGCAGGTCTCCGATCTGCCGCCGCATTTCATCGGCGTCGTGTCCTAGAACAGCGATGATCTCAGCAACGCGGGTCGACTTCAACGCGGTTACAATTTTCTCGATAAACCGCACTCCGTCAACGGGCAGCAGCGCCTTGGGCCGACCCATGCGGCTGGACTCACCGGCGGATAGGACAACGGCGACGATCATGATGATGTAGACTGAGTACTGGAGTGGTGGAGTAATGGAGTGCTGCGTTAATACCCAATGCTCCAATACTCCAACACTCCATCTTCCGGCCCATTCCGTCTATTTATAGACTTTGTCGATAAAGCCGCTTTTTTCCAGTTCCCTGACGATGCTATCGTCAACAATATCTTCCACTCGCAGGGTCGCGCCGGGCTTGCGCGCCAGCGCCTCCTTAATCTGGACCTCAGTCCCTTCCCGCGTCACCAATGGAACACGGTCGTGCAGCTTTACGTTGGCGATGTAGGAGTCCTCCAGGTACTGCGGATTGCTCTGGCGCGTGTACTTGGCGATAAATTTTTTCGTTTCTTCTTTGCGCGTTTTGAGAAAATGCGTCGCCTCGATCAAGGCCATCGTCAACCTGCGCATCGTGTCGCGCTTCGCTGCCAAAAAGCTCTTCGTCGTGGTCGAACAAATGTAAGGAAAATCGAAACGCTTCTGAAAATCGGCGGTGCTGATCATGATGCGGTGCGGCATGCCCTTGGCCAGGTGAATCGTTCCCGGCGGCGATGGGAATCCGACAATCCTTCCGGTTCGAAACGCCGCCGCTCGCTCCGTGGGGCCGCCCACCTGAATTATCGGCACATCCCTTACCGGCTCCAAACCCAGTCCTTTGATCAGCACCCGCGCCGCGACATCCGAGGAGCTTCCCACGCGGCTGATGCCGACGCTTTTGCCTCTTAAGTCTTCCGCCGATTTAACCGACTCCTGAACGATCAATTCGTACGGCAACGTATTGATGTAGCACGCCGTCATCACCAGACTGGCGCCTCCCACAGCAGCACTCGCCACCGCGCCCCCGGAAACGTTCGCTATTTGAACATCGCCCGAGACCACGGTGGAGACGCTCATGGTCGAGCTTTGGATGAAGATGAGTTCGGCGTCCAAGCCGTACTTCCGGTACAACCCTGCATCCAACGCCGTGAACCACACGGTATTGAAGCGTCGGCTGAGCTATAGGCAATCTTGATTCGCTCTTGCGCAACAGGAATGGGGGGCTGAGTCCAAAACCAGCTGCATAAAAAAACCAGCGTTGTCGTGACCGTTAACTTTCCTGTCATCATCGAGGCCTCCGCGATTGCAATGACCAAGCGCTTCTGCTCAGTGCGTTCTCGAGGAACGATTAAACTCTATCGGAACAAATGAATCAACAGAGCGAAATGAAGGGATCGCAACTAATCTTAGCGTTAAGCGGATACGGGAGAGATTTGCGCCTCGTTGCGCTCTTGCCGCGAGGCGTTTACTGGCTATCGTCCCATCGGGCGCTAGGCCTCGGCCGGCAAGGCCATGCATTCGCCCGCCGGCAACTCCACCCAGACCGGATCGCCACGGCGCACCTGGAGCGTATAGTGTTGGTGCGTTTGCATCACGTTCTTGCCGATTTCCAACGTGCAGTCCAGATATTCACCCAGAAACATAGCCGCGCCGACCTTACCTTCAAGAATGTTTTCGGTGTGCGCTGGCCTTTTCTGGTGTAGGACAACGCTTTCGGGGCGCACGACTACGACGACATTGGCTCCCTGGCCTAATCCAGCGAGCAATCCGCAAGAAATTTCCCCGCGTCGGTGCGGACCGTACCTGTTCCATCGGCTTCGGTCTTGACTCACCTGGCCGTTTAATTGGTTGGTTGAACCGATAAAATTCGCGACAAATTTGCTCTTCGGCTGCAAGTAAATGTCCCGTGGCCCGCCTTCTTGAACGATGACGCCGGAGCTCATGACGGCAATGACGTTGGACATCGACAATGCTTCAATCTGATCGTGGGTGACGTACAAAGTCGTGATGCGCAGACGCCGCTGCAATTCGCGCAGCTCCACGCGCATGCGCTCGCGCAGCTTGGCGTCGAGATTGCTCAACGGCTCGTCCAGCAAGAGGACCTTGGGCTCGCGCACTAGTGCCCGTGCCAAGGCGAGCCGCTGTTGCTGTCCGCCCGAAAGCTGGGTAGCCATGCGCTCCTCATAGCCGTCCAACTCCGACTTGTCCCAGAGCGCTGCTGACCTTCTTCCGAATATCATCACTGCTGAATCGTTGCTTGCCGACCCTAAGGGGAAACGCGACGTTTTCGAACACCGTGAGATGGGGCCAGATCGCGTAGCTCTGAAAAACCATGCCAATGGGCCGCCGATAAGCCGGCGCGAATGTGCCCTCCGACGCGGAGTAGACCTTGACGCCGGCGACGATGATTTCGCCTTCGTCGGCTTTTTCAAGGCCGGCGATGCATCGCAACGTGGTGGTTTTGCCGCAACCTGAAGGTCCCAGCAGGCGTATAAAAGCGGCCTTCCTCGACAGTAAAGGAAACTTGATTGACCGCTTTCACCCCAGCGTTGCTGCCGTCGGCGAAAATCTTGACGAGTGCCTTAACTTCGATCATGTCTTTTTCTGTTGTTCAACCCGTTCAACCGCCCCGCTCTGTTCAACCGCTGCGCTCCGTTCAAGCCCCCACCTCTTTCCTCCCCGCGACGCGGGGGAGGATGAAGGAGGGTTGAAACGGTTTGAACTGCTTGAACTGTTTGAACAGGTCGAGAACATTTTCCTAGGTCTGAATACCTACCCTGCCGGAAACTTTATAGAAGATTCCAACAATCGTCAGCAAGCGTAAGAATCATGAGAATGCCGATGGCCGCGACAATGGTGACCTGTCCTTGCTCAAACATCGTGAAGAGCAGGATTGAAAGCACTCTACTTTCACCGGTCGCAAGCAAGACGGAGGTCGAAAACTCTCGGAAAGACACAATACAGATATAAATCCATCCCGCCACGATCCCCGGCCGTAACAGCGGCAAGGTCACCCGCCTGAAGGTCTCCCACCACGAAGCCCCGGAAGCGGCCGCGGCTTCTTCGAGTTCGCTATGAATCTGTAAGATTGAACCCGATGCGGAACGCATTCCATAGGGTATGAAGCGCGTGACATACGCGATCAGGAGAACCCAGATGGTGCCATAAATCGGAATCGGGAACGCCACGTAAAGCAGAATCAAGGCCATTCCCATGACGATGCCGGGAATCGTAATGGGCACGAACGCAAGAAAATCAAGCAACCACGCACCGGGAAGACGGCTCCGATACACAATCCATGCGATGAGTGAAGTGAGCAGCATCGCCACGCTGGCCGTCAAGAGCGCCAGGATAATGCTATTTTTCATGGCATCCCAAAACGGGCGGAAGGTATTGAGGTACCTGTAGTTGTCCAAGCTGAGCTTTTGAAAAGCATCCCAGCTCGGCGCCGCAAAGAACGGTAAAAATGACGCCCACAGTAATACCAGGAAAGGCAACAGGACAACAAAAACGAAATAGACCATGAGGAATGACAATCCGATCCATCGCCACGGACCCAGATCGAACTGTCTCGGCCGAAAAGCCTTTCCGGTGACCGTCTGAAACTTTTTGCTCTCGCGAGTTGAGCGCGTATAGAGCCACACACCGACTGCACTGAGCAACAATAAGCCGACGGCCAACGCCCCCGCGGCCATAATCAGGCGGATATTCGTTAAAGGCAAGAAAAATTTCGCTGGTGTAAACGTAGATACGTGCAGGAATGCCGATCAACGCCGGCGTCTCGAAGGACTCCAGTGTCCGAACAAACAAAATGAGCAGCACCGAGCCTGCCGTTGGCATCAACAAGCGGAGCGTTACGCGTTTGAAGGTTTGCCAGGTGTTGGCACCCGACATCATCGCCGATTCCTCTAAAGATGGATCCATGGACTTGAAGGCCGCCGTCATCATGAGAAACGCTAGCGGCACTGACCCACGGAATGAACCCAGATCATTCCCGGCAGTGAAAAGACATTGAACGGCGCGGCGTCCAAACCGAAGAGACTTTTTAACCAAACGTTGAGGTAACCGAACTTCGGGCTCAAGAGAAAAATCCATGCGATGGACTCCAACACGCCGGGCAGAATCAAGGGTACTATGGCGATAGGGACAAAGATTCCACGCAAAGGCGTGTTGGTGCGCTCAGTCAACCAGGCAAGGATCGTTCCCAGCAAAAAGCTGAGGACAGCAGAGCCGCTGGCAAATATCAACGAGTTTTTAAACGTCGAATAGGTGTACTCACTGGCATAAGCCTTCTGATAGTTTTGCAAGGTGAAAACAAATTCTCTCGGGGCCACCTCCATCTCGAAGCTGCCTTTGAGAAGCATGAACAAGGGCAACACCGCGAGGTAAATCAGCACGCCAGCGCCAACGAGTGGCACCAGCAACGCCGGGTCGCGAAGCTGGGGCATCGCGGTCTTAACACTCCGGGGTAGAGCGATCGTGCTCATAGTTCACTCCAGCGGCTGGCGAGACCGAGGCACCTAAGCCGGAAGATTTTTCCAGATCTTGTCATCCTTTGAAAAATCTCCCAGATCGGATGCTGTAATGAAATAAACTTCTTAAACAAACCTCCGTCAAACAGAGTTTAAATCAAACAGGTGACGCAAAGTAATATCAAAACCGTTCACTGTCAATCCGGAGACTTTCCCAGATTACCTGAGCTTGAAGATCTCCTTCCATACCTTTTCGTAGCGGCGCCATTCCTTGATTTCATCTGTGCCGATCGGATAGATCACGGCGGGGCGAATTTTTTCCACCGGTTCTACTTTCGGATGCGGCGGCAACCGGCCTCCTGCTGCATAAGCCTTCTGCCCTTCTTCACTGGCGGACCAGCGGTAAAACAGCTGTGCCGCGTTAGGATGGGGTGCGTCCTTTGCCAACGCATTCGCGGTGATCGTGCCGATGCCTTCGGTGAGCATGTATCCGAGCGGGGCGCCCTTTTTGATTCGCAATGGATAATGGTGCGCATAACAGGTTACGCAGGCGGCCGCTTGGCCGGCGACGAGGAATTCAGCGAGCTCGGAATGGCCCTTGTGGAATTCGATATTGTTGGCCGCCAGCTTGCGGATGAAGTCAAAGGCTTTTTCGTCGTTCTTGAACTTGTAGCGGGCCAGGCCGATCAACAATTCGACATCCCGACCCTCGGCGATCAATTTCCCCTTCCACTTGGGATCGGCGAAATCATCGAACTGCTTGGGCTCGTCCTCTTTCTTCACCAAGTTCGTATTCCACGAAGCGGTAATGATCACCATGTCCGCGGCCAACCAGTTCGCTCCCTTTAAATTGGCCGGATAAGCCGCGGCTTCCGGCGGGAGCCAGTCAACCACCAGCTTCTGGTCGATCACCTGCAGGACGTTTTCGAGAGCTAACTGAAACACATCGGACAAGACCCGCCCGCCGCGCGCCTCCGCGATCGCTCTCGCGGCCAGTTTGTCCGCTGTGGCGTCGACGTGATTGACTTTGAGGCCGGGAAACGTTTCTCGAACACCGGCAGTATTCTCTCCGCGTTGATTTGCGCCAGAGTGCCGTAGAAATTAACCGTCCCACCCTCTTTCAGCGCCGCCTTGTGAAGTTCATCCCAGGTCTGAGCGCTCGCCGTCGAGAACGCCGCAAGAAGCAAATAGCCCAAGGCGAAACTCACTATCGTCGAAAAACCCCTGTTGTGCATCTCCAACATAATTCCTCCTGTGATTTTAGAAACGTCCTGTTACCCACTGCTGCATTGGTTCATTTATCTGAGCTTGAATACTTCCTTCCAGATCTTTTCATACTTGGTATATTGCTTCAGATCCTCCACCCCGACCGCGTAAATCACTTTCGGGCGAATCGGCTCAGTGGGTTCCACTTTCGGGTGCGCCGGGGTCCGACCTCCCTTCGCGTAGACAGCTTGCCCTTCTTCCGACGCCGCCCAACGGGTAAAAAGCCAGGCCGTGTTCGGATGCGGCGCATTTTTCAGGACAGCTACCGCAATGATTCCGGCAGCGCCTTCAGAGAGCATGTAGTCTACGGGGCCCCCTTTTTCTTGCGTGCCGGGTAATGATGCGAATAGCAAGTGAAACACGCCGCGGCCTGGCCGGCCACCAACAACTCGGCGAGCTGTGAATGTCCCTTTGTGGAATTCAACGTTATTGGCCGCAATCCTGGCGAGAACAGCCCGGGCTTTCTCCAGACTGTTATGTTTGTGGAGTTAGGCCGATAAGAACTTCATAATCCCTCGGTTCTGCAATCAGTCGCCCTTTCCAGCGCGGTTCGCCGAAATCGTCCAAAAATTTCGGCGCCTCCTCTTTTTAACCTTTTCCGTATTCCAGGCGCCGACGAAGAAGATGAGGTTGTTGGCAACCCAATAAGGACCTCTTAAATTAGCCGGATACTGCGCGGCTTCCGGTGGAGCTTTCTCCAAAATCAGTCCCTGCTCGTGAATCTTATTGATATCTTCCAGGCCGAATTCAACCACGTCCGCGATGGTCCTGCCCCCGCGGGCTTCCGTAATTGCCCGTGCCGCGAGCTTATCGGAAGTGGCATCGACATGATTGATCTTAATGCCCGGGAACCGCTTCTCGAACAGCGGATAGATTATTTCCGCATTAATCTGCGCCAGTGAGCAGTAGCAGTTGAGAACCCCTCTTCCTTCAGCGCTTTCTTGTGAAGACTTCATCGGTCGTTTCAGTCTGCGCTGCCGCAACCACCGGCAGCATCAAACCGAGGAAGGCAGCCAAAAAGCCGAGTCTGTTAGATCGGACCATTGTAGTGTCTCCTCCTTAATTTTTTTGTGACTTGGCTAAACTACTTTTTCCCGCCCTTGAGCGCACTCTGCAACTTTCCTCTTAATTCCGGGCTCATGCCCAAAAACTCGACAACCAGTTTGTGAATGTCCTCGCCGAATATCGGATCGACCTCCAGCTTGCCTTTTTCAGCGTCAGCCAACAGTTCCTTGTCGACAAACACTTTCGCAAAGGCATTCTCCAATGCCGCCGCCCGGTCCGCGGGCGCACCTGGGGGCAGAACATATACTTTCCCGAAATCATTTGGCGTGCTCGTGCCATATTTAAGCAAGAGATTCTGTTCGGTGGTTTTAGCGATCATCGGAATGGTGGGAACATTGGGAACAATCAAGTCCTTGATCGGTTTTTCTGACAATTGCGCCAATAGAAGCCACTCGCCGTTCTTGATCTTGTCGAAGGAGGTGATTTTCAACGAAGTCCAAGAGTTAAAAACCCTTCGACTTCCCCACTCTCGATGGCCATGCGTACGTCCGCCGTCCCTTTATAACCCAACACGAGCTTGATATTGGCCCCAAGAATATCCGCGCCAGCACCGGCGCATGTTCGACTGAGGAGCCGGCAATGCCGCCGAACGACTACCTGTTTCGCCTTTGGTCCGATCAGTTCTTCGAATTTTGCGACACCGGGTTTCCGCGTAACAACCATCACGTAAGACTCGCTCACCGGCACCGCCAGGTAGCGGAACTTGGCCAGATCGAACTGCACTGCCGGATTGGCAAAAAGCTGTTCCAAATGATCGGGCCCGAAATGTTGCCGATCACCGTCCCATCTTTCGGCGCGTGCGTTGAACGTGTGATTCGCGGCGATAATGCTGCCGGCGCCCGCCATGTTGTCTACAATGACGGCGGGATTGCCGGGAATATATTTGGATAGGTGCCGAGCTATCGAGCCTCGAATACTGATCGTAGCCTCCGCCAGCCGAAAAGCCGACGACGATACGGATCGTCTTGCCGCGGTAGAAGTCAGCCACCGCCTTTTCATCGAATCCGGGCTTTGCCGGCGCAGCCGCCTGGACGGTAAAACCGGGCGCCGAATACTCAAGTAAAACTGTCATCATCAGTAAAACCAACGTCTGCTTTAGTCGCATTCCTTCCTCCTAGGCGACTCCTAGTCGCCCAATTTTAAACGGGTCTACCTTGCCGCTAAGATCCACCTATTTAGACGTGAAGATATGCTTTAACTTCAGCCGTAGTTAACTGAAATATGATTATAGGTTTTCCAGCCTCTTAAGGGTCGCCGCGTAGTCAGCGACGGCCTTGTCGATGGTGTAGTCGGGCTCATATCCTAGTTGCTCTTTCGAACGAGAGAAGTCACTGGCGAGCCTGGATTCTGGATAAGGCATTGGATTATCTCGCTTCACGAGTTCGATTCGAGATCCCGGAAAATGCTTTTGATCGCGGCCAGGATCTCTTCGCCACCCACAAGCTGCCCGTTTCCGATGTGGAAGAGTTGATCTTTGAACTTGTCCTTCAAAACCGCCAAAACCGTCCCTTTGGCGGCGTCTTTCCCGTAGAGCACTTCGGTGGGCCCATAGGGCCAGTCAATCTTTGCTGCTTCACCTTTCACCGCGGCTCGAATCATCTCTTGAATAGCTATTTCCCGCGTTGCCTTGAGAGCCGTCGGCGATGGCCCGTAGAGCCCGCCCACATAACGTAGGCAAACAAACTCGAACCCGTAGCGTTTGGCATAGGCTCGGCCCATGAATTCGCAGCTCGCTTTGGTGGCCGCGTAAACGGAGGGCGGATTCATTGGGATGCTCTCGTCGATCTGCTTGAGCCCCTCGCCGATCGAACCGAGATAAACCGTGCCGGAGCTGGGGAAGATCACCCGCGACGCTTTTCCAGCCGAGCCGCCTCAAAAACATTCACCGTGCCCATGAAATTGAGGCGAACGCCGCTGTAGGGGCGGCGTTGAACCTCCTCACCCAAAAACGCCGCCAGGTGAATGATGCGATCACAGTCATTATCCCGAATGGCCGAAATTAGCGCCGGAAGATCCAACATATCTCCACGAATCATCGTCACTTTATTGGGATCCACACCCACGGCGTTAAGGAGGCGCTCGTTGAGCGCCACATCGAAGATAACCGGACGCTCGCCACGATCCAGTAACATCCCGGTCGCATAGGCACCCACCAAACCCGTGCCGCCCGTTATTAAGATCCCTTCTTCGCCATCCGAGTTCTCCTCCCGCGCTTTCGCTATAGCAAATTAATCCGGCGAGTCAATCTCATAAGTCCCGTGGTGTTGCAAGTATATGGGTCTTTCTGGCTTGCCTGTGAAGCAGGACTCGGAGATTACCACCGCTGAGACGCGGAGTAAAGAGTTCTTGATTAAAAAGTCTCCGATCTCTACGAACTCGGTGCTTCTGTGGTGACATACTTCTTCACAGAAAACCTGGAACAACCGGTCTATAAGGGAACTTACCTTGACCTGCTCGGAGCCAAAATGATAGCTTTGCTCGCGCCAAAGGAGGACGTCACCGTGATAAAAAGACTATCGATCATCATGCTTGTTTTGGCGATATCTCTGAGCCTCGGCAGCCGGGTTTTCGCTCAAGAGAGACTCCGGCTGGCGTGGGCGGGTTTTAGCCCAACCAACAGTCCAATCTGGGTCATTGAGGACAGAAAGCTTCTCCAGAAAATGGGCGTGCAACCGGAAATCATCGCCATCAGCGCCAGCCCCACAGTGCTTCAGGCCCTCCTCGCAAATGAAATCGAAGCGGCCAGCATTTCGGTGACAACACTTACGAGCTCTCGTCTGGCCGGCGCCGACACGGTGATGATCGTGGGCATCGTTCCCACGTTTGTCGATCATATCGCATCGTTGTCGAGCATTACTGCGGTGGAGCAACTCAAAGGTAAAACGGCAGGCGTCAATCGCTTGGGAAGTACTTCGGATCTCGGCCTCCGGCTGGCGCTCAGGAAATTGGGCATTGAACCGGACAAGGACGTGAAGATCATTCCCACAGGCGGCACTGCAGAACGTTTTGCGGCGCTGTCAAAAGGTATCACTCAGTTCACGATTATTCCGGAACCGTTCTTGACCCAGGCTGAGAAACTTGGATTTCGCAATCTCTATAATATCAGCGATCTCAAGATTCCCTTTTGGTGGAATGGCATTCTCTCACGGGAGGGCATCGTCAAAGCAAAGCGGCCCCTTTTGCTGAAACTCGCTCGCGCCATGGTCGAGGCTATACATATCATCAAAACCGACAAGGAATATGCCAAATCTCTCTTTAAAAGAACTTGGGCGTTGCCGATCCGGAAGGACTAGAGAGGGCATACAAAGACTATTCGAGCGTCTTTCCGGAGGTGCCTTACCCAACTCCGGATGGCGTAAAGACCATGCTCGACGATCTGGCGCGCACAAATCCAAAAGCAGCAGCTGCGGACCCCAAGACATTCGTTGATCCGAGCTTGATCAAAGAGCTGGACTCCTCCGGCTTCATCAAGCAGCTGTACCGCAAATAAAACTCGAGGATGGAGGATCGAAGATGGAGGATACGATCTAATCGGCGATAACTAAACAGCTTTCGCTGATTTGTGATCGTTTACGCGCTGGCTCTGCGAGCAGGCATAGAACAGATTTTTGTACTGCTCCAGAATCCTTTCCGAAGGAAGAACATTGGTTTCGCTAACCGACCAGATACGTCGCTCTTCACGTGCGGTTAATGCTATGATTGCAGAAGCCTCGGGCACGGCGTAGATATCCTGCGGCGTTCATCAACAAAATTGACGAGGCCATGGATGAAGCGATGGAACACGCAAGCATGGTTCGACCACGCAGTGGACAGTGACTACGTTGGACGGGAACCAGCATCGCTCGCTTGGATGAGCTGTGGCAAAAGGTCGGTGCAATGCTCAATCGCATGATCCAACGTGCAGATGATTTTTGCAGATCAGCTGGTGGCTAATTGGCAGTTCTTCTTGCCATCCTCGATCTTCGATCCTCATCCTCAATCTGATCTTCCATTCTCCATCCTCGATCCTCGATCTCTATCCTCCATCCTACCGATCCTCCATCCTCAATCTTCGCTTGGAATCTCGGCCACTGGATAATGGAAACGAAAGCGCCATATGCTAGCAAATTTGACATGGCTAGGAGAGATCGACTTATGGCAGACACAGAACATCCAAGATTGCGGCAAGGGACTCGGCCGTCTGCAAGGAAGAGTAGCCATTGTAACCGGGGCGAACAGCGGCATCGGCCGAGCCACCGCGCGCCTCTTTGCGCGCGAGAGGAGCGAAAGTGGTTTGCTGCGATATTCAGGAGACCATCGAGCCGCGGATCGACAAACTAATCGAGCAGGATGGCGGGCAAGCGGTCTTTGCCAAGATCGACGTGACGAAGCAGGAAGATTGCGACCGCATGGTCGTTACCGCTTTGGAGAAGTTCGGCGGCGTGGACATCCTTTACAACAATGCCGGTGCCGGGATCCGGAAGAAACTTCACGAGCACACGGATGAGGAGTGGAACTTCGTGCTCAACGTTAATTTGAACGCAATGTTTCGCGGCGCCCGCGCGGTGTTACCGCATTTCATCAAGAAAGGCAGCGGTAACATCGTCACCACCGCCTCGACCTTCGGGCTCTTGGCTTCGGCTGAATATCCCGGCTACTGCGCCACCAAAGGCCGCCATCGTCAATCTGACCCGCGAGATGGCGCTCGACTACGGCCAATACGGCATACGGGTGAACTGCGTCTGTCCCGGCGCCATTGAGACACCGCGCTTCCGCGGATTTCCCCCGCGCCGGACCATCGATGAAAACACGACCGAAGAACAGCGCGCCAGGATGGCGAGCAGCAACAAAGCATTGCTGCGCATGGGCGCCCCGGAGGAAATCGCCTATGGTGTTTTATTTCTAGTTTCCGATGAAGCTTCTTTCGTCACCGGCCACGCCCTCGTCATCGACGGCGGCCAGGTCTTAGACGCGTGAGCTGAAGCATGACCGGCGTGGGATGTTCTGCTCACGATGAATCTTTAGATTCGAGTGGGACTCCGAAGAGCAAGGTCCAACCTTTCCAGGCACGGCGTGTCGTTTGAAGAAGCGCTCACGGTCTTCGCGAATCCCATGGCACGGATCTTTGATGATGAGGATCACTCGATTGAAGAACAAAGGAGATCATAATCGGACACGGCCAGAGCGTTTCTGGTCGTAGCTTTACCGCAAGGCGAGTCAGTTAGATCTTTAGTTGCACGAAAGGCAACAAAGGCAGAGCGAAGGGACTATGAAGAAAACGTCAGGTCGTAGAAGACCAATGAGAGAAGAGATGCGACGGGAGTATCGCTTCGACTATCGAAAGTCGCGCCCTAACCGCTTTGCCCCGCTTATGAAGGGAAGGACGGTTGCGGTCGTGCTGGATCCAGATATCGCTGCTGTATTCCAATCCTCCGAATCCGTTAATTCGTTGCTACGGTCAGTAATAACCGCACTTCCGAAACACGCTAAAGCTCAGTTGAAGTTAGGCTAATTTCCCACTTGGGGACGACGCCGGAATCGCCGCCGTACGCGTGCTAGGGACGCGGCGTTCACATCGGTTCGCGAACTTTCTCGGTCTGATTGACAAGGCGCTCGTGAGTGCCCTAGTATCCCATTGCGTTAAAATCCCTGCCTCATAGCAACTTAGCTCGCTCATCCGGACGGACGGGGTTAAGGTGCAAACACATCGGCGCTTTCCTTAGAGCCTGGTCAACGTAAGCAGACTACCGAGCGGGGCTTTTGAAAGCCGTTTAGGGGAGCCATGAAGAAAAAGATTTTCGTCTCTCTCCTAGCTACATTGATGCTGAGTTCGGTCTATCTCTGCGCGTGCCCAGCAGTCTGCGAAAGTTCCGCGGATCGGATTTCTAACGAGCGGGAGCGCCGCCGGGATCCTGCTATTGAAGCGTTCCGTCAGGGTTTGCGGGAGTTGGGCTACGTTGAGGGAAAAATGTCCTGGTCGATTACAGGTATGCTGAAGGGGGACCTCAGCCACTGTCGGAGTTGGCTGAAGAACTAGTTCGTCTGAAGGTTGGACGTCATCGTAACCACATGCAACCGAGTCATCCCTGCGTGCCCAACGAGCAACCAAGACCATCCCCATAGTCATGGGCGGCGGCGGCGATCCTGTGGCTGCAGGGCTGGTTGCCAGCCTGGCCCGGCCCGGTGGAAACATCACGGGAGTAACCACCATTTCCGTGGATTTAAGCTGGAAACGGTTGGAACTTCCTCAGGGAGGTCACTCCGAAGACTCTCCCCGTCGCTGTCCTTTGGATTCCGACAAATGAGAGGAAACAAGCTACAAATGAAAGAGACCGAGGCCGCGGCGCACTCGTTGGGGCTTCACCTTCAACCGGCGGGGGTGGAAGGACCCAACGATTTCGAGAGCGCCTTCTCGGCGATAAACCGAGCGGGAGTGCCAGCTCTCTCATAGTACTGAATCTCCTATGTTCGCCAGCCACCGAGCCCGGATCGCGGACCTTGCGACAAAGAGCCGGCTGCCGGCGATTGTATGCAACTAGTGGTTATGCTGGACGCAGGTGGTCTCATGTCCCATGGGCCGAGCGTTAGCGACCTATACCGGCGCGTTGCTTCTTACGTGGATAGAATTCTTAAAAGGCGCCAAGCCCGCCGACCTTCCCGTGGAAACGCCGACAAAATTCGAGCTCGTGATCAACCTCAAGACCGCCAAGCAAATCGGTTTAACAATCCCGGAGTCTGTGCTGTATCGGGTGGATAGGGTGATCAAGTGAGCCGATTTTAGATTTGGGATTTTCGATTTTGGATTGCCGACCTCAAATCAGGTGGGGACCATGAGAAAAGATTCTCGTCGCTCTCCTAGCCAATTTTGATTCTAAATTTCGTTTGTCTCGTGGCCGCCCAGCAGCCAACGAAAGTCCCGCGGATAGGATATGTGTCCGGATTTGGCGATCCCAACAATCCTGGGCCTCAGGTCGAGGGCATTCCGGCAAGGGCTGCGAGATCTCGGTTATATTGAGGGGAAAAACATCCTGGTTGAGTATCGCTACATTGAGGGAAAGCGGGACCGTATCCCAGGCCTCGTGGCCGAACTCGTGCAACTCAAGGTCGATGTCCTTGTCAGCGGCACTTTGCCAGCGATCCGCGCAGCCAAGCAGGCGACCAAGACGATTCCCATTGTCATGGTGACTACTATGGATCCGGTCGCGACTGGGCTAGTCGATAGCTTGGCGCGCCCGGGCGGAAATATCACGGGGCTCACCAGACTCACCCGAGACTTAAGCGGAAAACGGCTGGAATTGCTCAAGGAGGTGGTTCCGGGGATATCGCGCGTCGGAGTCCTTTGGGATGCGGAAGCGGCGCATCGGATCGGCTATTGGTTTTAAAGAGTATGAGGCTGCAGCGCGCGCATTAAAGATAGAGTTTCAATCTCTAGAGGTACGAGGTCCGAACCCTGATTTGGAGGGCGCATTTCAAGCTGCGGCGAAGGGCGCGGCGAACGCGCTCATCACGGTTAGGACTGCCGTGCTCAATCGTTACCCAAAGCGGATTGCGGACCTTGCCATAAAGAACCGACTGCCTTCAATGCGCGAGGGAAGTGAGTACGTAGAGGCCGGTGGCCTCATGTCCTATGCATCCGATGATCCTGCGAAGTTTCAGGCGCGCTGCCTACTTACGTGGACAGAATCCTGAAAGGAGCCAAGCCCGCCGATCTGCCCGTCGAGCAGCCGACGAAGTTCGAGCTGGTGATCAATCTCAAGACCGCCAAGCAGATCGGTCTTGACAATTCCGCAGTCTGTGCTGTATCGGGCGGATAGGGTGATCAAGTGAATTTTGATACCTCAAAATTCCGTCTCCATCGCAGGATTGGAGTGAGGGAAAATCCTTGAGTAAAAAACCGTTCACTTGGTTACTGGCTAGTATCCTTCTGGCAACTGTTTCTCTTGTCGAGGCGCAGCAACGGGGAAAAGTCCCGCGGATAGGTTTTTAGCTGCTCCCGCTCCTTCCTTTTTCTCGACCCGGATGAATGCATTCCGGGAAGGTCTTTACGATCTCGGCCACGTTGAAGGAAAAACATTGCTATTGAGTACCGGTATGCAGGGGAAGCTCGATCGACTCCCTGCCCTGGCTGCCGAGCTTAGTCCGCCTAAAGTTGACGTCATCGTTACCTCCTCTGCGCCCGGTGCCTTGGCTGCCAAGAATGTAACCGGCACGGTCCCCACAGTCTTTGTGACAGCCGGTGATCCTGTTGGAATGGGGCTTGTTACCAGCCTGGCGCGACCGGGCGGGAACATCACTGGGGCTAACCACCCACGCACCGGAATTGAGTGGGAAACGGCTGGAACTACTTAGGAGGTACTCCCCAGGATTACTCGGGTGGCCGTCCTGTGGAATCCGTTCAATCCAGGCTTTTCTGAAATGTTAAAGAGATGCAAGCAGCATCACAGGCTCATGCATTACAGCTTCAATCCCTGGAGGTGCAGAGCCTAGAGGATTTCGAAGGCGCATTTGAATCCTTAACCCGGGGGACTCCCACGCTATTATCGTGGTGTCAGACCCGCTTTTGAATACTCACCACAGATTGATCTTGGACCTCGCAGGAAAACACCGGCTGCCAGCGATGTACGGGGGCCTGAGGTCGTGGATGCTGGTGGCTTGATGTCTTATGCTCCCAGCTTCACCAACCAGTACCGTCGTCGCCGCTACTTACGTGGACAAGATCCTCAAGGGTACGAAGCCGGCTGACCTGCCCGTGGAGCGGCCGATGAAGTTCGAGCTGGTGATCAATCTGAAGACCGCCAAGCAAATCGGCCTAACAATTCCGGAGTCTGTTTTGTATCGGGTGGATAGAGTGATTAAGTGAACCGATTTTGAGATTTGCGATTTTCGATTTTGGATTACGTGAGAGCAGAAGATCACGAGAGGAACCATGAAGAAAAAGATTCTTGCTTCTCTCTAGGTACATTGATGCTGAGTTCGATCTATCTCCTGCCGCGTGCGCAACAGCCGAAGAAAGTCCCACGGATAGGACTTTCTTTTTGGTGCTTCTGCTTCGAGTAATCGCGGACCGGACCGAGGCATTCCGGCAAGGGCTGCGAGATCTCGGCTACATTGAGGGGAAAAACATCCTGATTGAGTATCGCTACGCTGAGCGGAAGCTGGACCGGATCCCAAGCCTTGTGGCCGAACTCGTGCAACTCAAGGTCGATGTCCTTGTCGCTCCAATTTCAAGCAGCGAATCCGTCGCAGCCAAGCAAGCGACCAAGACGATCCCCATTGTCATGGTGACTAGCACAGGATCCAGTCGCGACTGGGATAGTCGATAGCTTGGCGCGCCCGGGTGGAAATATCACGGGACTCACCAGACTCACCCGAGAGTTAAGCGGAAAACGGCTGGAATTGCTTAAGGAGGCGGTTCCGGGGATATCGCGCGTTGGAGTCCTCTGGAATGCGGACAGTGTCAGTGGCGACTGTTGGTTTTAAAGAGTACGAGGCTGCGGCGCGCGCTTTGAAGATACAGCTTCAATCGCTGGAGGTACGAGGTCCGAACCCGGACTTGGAGGGCGCATTTCAAGCTGCGTGCCAAGGGGCGCGCAAGCGCGCTCATCACGATTAGGAATCCCATGCTCTATCAGATTACCCAAAGCAGATTGCGGACCTTGCCATAAAGAACCGACTGCCCTCAATGCACGAGGGAAGTGACTTCGTAGAAGCCGGCGGCCTCATGTCCTATGCAGCCGACGATCCTGAAAATCTTCGCCGCGCAGCCGTGTACGTCGATAAAATTCTGAAAGGCGCCAAGCCTGCCGACCTTCCCGTGGAACACGCCGACAAAGTTCGAGCTGGTGATCAATCTCAAGACCGCGAAGCAAATCGGCCTAACAATCCCGGACTCTGTGCTGTATCGGGCGGACAAGGTGATCAAGTGAATTTTGGATTTTCGATTTTGAATTGCCGACCTTAGATCAGGTAGCGAGCATGAAAAAAAGATTCTCGTCTCTCTCCTCGCTGATTTTGATTCTCGATTTCTGTTTATTCCGTGGCGCGAGCAGCCGACGAAAGTCGCTCGCGATAGGTTTCTTATTGCGCTCCCTCAGCTCTCTTGGCCGGGCGCCGGAGGCATTCCAGCAGGGTCTGCGCGAACTTGGTTACGTGGAGGGGAAAAACATTGTCATTGAGTGGCGATCATGCGGAGGGACAATTCGATCGCCTCCCCGCGCTCGCGGCCGAGCTAGTGCATCTCAAGGTGGAGGTCATCGTCACAACTGGTTCCGAAGCAACCCGCCGCCAAGGAAGCAACGGTTACGATTCCCATTGTGATGGCGCAGGATACCGATCCTGTTGGAAACGGGTTCGTCGCCAGCCTTGCGCGGCCGGGCGGGAACATTACTGGATTGGCAACCCTTGCCCCGGAGCTAAGCGGAAAACAGTTGGAGCTTCTGAAGGAGACGGTTCCTGCTTTCCGGTGGCCTGTCTTTGACTTCTCGACCTTCGAGCAACGGACGACAAACTTAAAAGAGACGGAACTCGCCGCGGCGAGCATTCGGGATTGCAGCTTCACATGCCTAGACGTGCGAGGCCCCAGGATATTGAGACTGCATTCCGAGCCGCCAGTAGTACGGGGCGAGCCGATGCAGTCCTCACGCATAGCCAGACGACCATCCTCGTATTCTCGGCGCGAAACAGATTACGTGGACCTCGCGGCAAAGAGCCGGCTCCCAGCGATACTCCCCTGCGCCAGAGTGGCGGCAAAGGCCGGGATTCTTATGACCTTACGGCGCGAGCTTCGCCGATCCGCAGCCGGCGCGCCGCCACCTGGCGTGGACAGAGATCCTCAAAGGCGCCAAGCCCGCCCCATCTCCCGCCGTGCGGGTACCAGCCGACGAAGTTCGAGCTGGTGATCAATCTCGCAGACCGCCGAGCAGATCGGCTTAAACAATCCCCGGGGCCATAGCCGCTGTATCAGAAGCGGATAGGGCGATCCAGTGAATTTTGGATTTTCGATTTTTGGATTGTCGATTGCGCGAGCAGAAGATCGCGAGGGGAACCATGAAGGAAAAGATTTTCCTGTCTCTCCTAGCTACATTGTTGCTGGGTTCGGTGTATCCCGGCGTTTGCGCAGCGGCAGAAGAAGCGCTTACCGCATGGGTTATCTATCGTCGACCGACCCGGCTGCTGGATACCCCGCCCGCGCCGAGGCACTTTCTGACGACAGGGGCTGTGCGCGAACCTCCTGCAGCACGTCGAGGGCCAGAACATCGCCATTGAGTACCGTTGGCGCTGAGTGGAGTGGCTGGAAGGCCGGTTTCCGAACCGCTGCGGCCGAGCTGCTGCAGCTCCGGGTAGACGCGTCGTCGTTGTGCCGCTGGCACGCCTAGCCAGTTCGCCAAGCATGCCAGGCCACTGCAAAACAATCCCCATCGTGATGACATATGTTACCGACCCAGTAGGAACCAGGAAGCGGTCGCCAGCCTTGCGCGACCCTGGCGGGAACGTCACGGGGATTTGTCCACCTCTTCCAAGATTTGGTGGAAAACAGCTGGAACTACTCAAGGAAGCGTTCCCTGGCATCCGCGTGGTGGCGAAGTCCTCCGGGATCCAGCTTAACGCTCTCCTAACGCGGCCCCTGTGGCTGGGAGAGCTGAAGGTCGCAGCGGCGCATTGCGGATCACGCTTCAACCCCGAGAAAGCTCTACGATCCTGATGACGTTCGGGCCTGCGTTTGCAGCTATTGGGCAGGAAGGACGGTGCCAGCGCCCTCGTCGTGCTACCGAACGCCCCTCGTCAGTACTTACAGAGCACGGATCGCGAACTTGCCGCCAAGCAGCCGGTTGCCGGCGATGTATCCACACAGCGGTTTCGAGCGATGGCGAAGCCATGTCTTATGGGCCAAACCCTCTTGATCTCTGGGTCGCGGCGCGCGGCCCGTCTATGTGGATAAGATCCTCAAAGGCGCCCCGACCTTGCCGAGTTGCCAATCGAGCAACCAAAGAAACTCGAGTTTATCATCAATCTGAAAACCGCCAAGCAGATGGGATTAATAATCCCGGGGTCTGCGCTGTATCGAGGCTGATGAGGAGATCGAAACGAACCTTGGCCTCTAGACATCCCTTTTTTACGAGAAACTCTATTATCTCCGACCTCAAAAACCGCCATTTTTTTCCTCCTACTGCGTCGTCCTGAATCATACCATTTCCGGACAAGCTTGTAAGATCGTTCGCTGGTGGAGTTTTAGGAAGTTTGAAACCTGCCCTACGGTTAGGATCTCGTCGTCCTCTATCCTATGCTCGTCGGCCATATCGCGGGTGTTAGAATCGTCGCCGGACTCCCTACGCCGTCGTGCCCGAACTGGCAACATCTCGATTCGTCCACGGGCAACAAAATCTTAAACCTCGCTTCATTGTTAGCGGTCAGAAATATTCGGACGCAACAGGAGTACCGAGGTGATTTGCTTTTACGCACGAGAAATTGGGAAAAAGTGAGACAGTTCTGGAAAAGCTTGCCGATCCGCGACCTGCCTCTGGCGGCAATCATGACCAGATCGATATCTCCCTACCGAGCGTATATTGCTTTACGACCTTCCTCAGCGGGCCTGCGTAAATGTCTAAAGCCACCATCACGTCTCTCTCGCGCAACGGCTCCAAGGCAAGAAAAGTGTTTTTGGCCACCAGTTTTTGCTCTTTGATCACGGACGTCATTGACTTGCTTTGCAACCAATCAAGACCCTCAACGGAATAATGAATGAGCAAAGTGACCTACAACCGGGCCGGGCGATTTGTTCGAGGTAAGGAACGACATCCTCGATTCTGTCATCTCTCCTCAGTGGAACCAGAATTTGCCCAGTCACTTTCCTTGTTCTGTTAGGCCGGCCTCGCAGACACTGGTCGCCTTGCTCTCAATCGATAGCAATACGTAACTGAACGAAGTACTGAT
>ERZ1370068.5578-contig-4599_pt1 | contig 50761 bp, 57 predicted proteins | sample MGYA00561227_ERZ1370068 | MGnify/ENA primary metagenome ERZ1370068 (study PRJEB38410, sample SAMEA6850437) | metagenome | study: Metagenomic assessment of the ecological functions of the soil: analysis of the soil microbiota associated with the... | reverse complement strand
CACGCTTATGAAATCGTGTTTAACAAAATTGCTTGGGTGAAAATCTTAGCGTGGAATGCAATATCAGCTTAGAGAAATCAAAATGGTCAGATCAGGAGAGTGAACCCGGGCGAATCATGTGGGCAGTCCACGAAAAACGCTGATCGCGCCGTGCGAGCTCCGCGAGCGGCCGACCTCCGCCGGCGCCCGTCGTGCGGTCGTCCTCCCCGGATGCCGGCCCCGCTGCTCGTTCCGCTGGGCATGGGGGCGGCCGCCCCGGCTGCGGGGAACGCCGCCCGCCAGTAGCGCGGGCAATAGTAAGCGCCTTCCGCAGGCCCTTCCAGGAAGGGGACCAGCATCGCCGGCGGGCCTGGCAACCACCGTGCAGCCGTCAGGCCTCCTTCTAACACCGCGTATTCCATCATCGCCAGCCCCTGCGGAGTTGAACGTGCGAAAAGTGGGCCATCTCAACCCGGGGGCCACGCCCTGGGCCTGCGCCGGTTCGGAAGCGGTGTGGCTCCGCCATCCAGTTATGGATCACGGCCGCTGTCCTCCGTATCGTGCGCGCAGCGCCACGCGATGCAGCAGGAGATCCGTCCGCCGCCGGGCGCCCCGTGGCATCATCGCCGGCGCATCCTCGCGGCGACTCTTGCGCGCGTCGCAGCCCGGAGGCACAGCCGCTGAAGGTTTTCGCTCGATGTTGCCGCCACCTTGTCGCGCCGGCAGGATGTGGTCGAGGTGGTCGGCTGGCTCCGGCCGTCCGCTCCGCATCGGCGGCAGTAGTGCTCCTCGCGGAACACCTCGCTTGCGCATGGCCTGGTGGACAGCGTCGTAGCCCCGCGTTGCCTGGAGTGCGCGGGCCACCCCAGCGGCGCGGCGGTGCTCCGGGGCAGCGACCCCCTGGCCACAAGGTTGAGCAGCCGGAGCCGCGCACAGGCGGAACGACGGAACTCATGGCCGCGCGCGCTCCGCTGCGACCGCGAAGGTGCGGCGGCCCATACCCCAGGGGGACCAAAATAGCTCAGAGCTGCGCGCGTTACCCCGGTTGAGCGTCGCGCAGGATTTACCGCGACGGCAGGGACTGACTACTACCGCAGCACCGCAGCACCCCCGTAGGGGTGTGGTAAGCTGCGGTACCGCAGCGGTGCGGTTTGCGGTAGTTGCGGCGGCAGAGCCCCGTAGCTCTTTAAACATCGGGACTTCAGCTACCGCAGCTGTAGGACCGTTGCGGTAGTTGTGGCGGTGCGGTAGTTCCCGGCCTCCACGGTGATCAATCCGGCCTTGCGGGCGGCGGCCACGAGGCCCTGCGCGGCCCGCTCTTTCACCTCGAGGTTCGTCCCGACGGCGCCCAGCAGCGCCGTAGCGGAGGGGCAGCTTGGCCGCGATGGCCGCCACCTGGAGCAGCTTCTCGGTGGGCCTGAGGGCTCGAGCCAGAGCGCGCTCAGTCCGACAGGAGCATGGCGCTCGAGCTCGGCGCCGTGGCGGAGCTCGAAGGTCAAGCGGAAGAGGCCGTCGCTGGTCTGCGTCCAGGATCAGGAACCGAGTCGGCGGCGGCGAAGAGCGCGGGTCAGAGCCGCGTAGCCGGAAGCCGCCGGCGCGCGGAGTCATCAGTCGAGGGCTTGGCGGTGTGGTGGACGAGCTGATGCGACGCCATGCTCTCTGAATCAACTCTGTCAAGGCTCGAGACCAGGCGGGACATTTCCTTCGTGGAGTTCTCCTCGCCGCTGTAGAAGCGCGCCAGCCGGATCGATCTGCAGCAGTCGGGCTTGAGCGTCTCGATCAGGGTGCGCGACGCGCCGGAGGTCGCCCCGCCGATCCAGCCGCAGGTCGCGCGATGCGTGACGAAGTGAATCTGGCCGGCGGCACCGCGGGGGCGGCCGTCTGCATGATCTGCGCCCGCGTGCTGGAGTTCGCGCTCCGCAATCTCGGCCTGAGCACCAAGGTGACGCCGCGGGTCGTCGAGAACCCTAGCCACGGCGTCGCGCCGGCCCGCGGGCGAGCGCCTGCTGCATCGCGAGCAGGACTTGCCGCGCTTTGGCGGACCGCCCAGCACGCCGAGACCTTCCCGCGGCAATGATGCCGCCGCCAATGATGCCCGCCGTCCCCGTGTACGTCTTAGCCAGGAGCGCGTGAAACTCCACGGGGCGCACCGTGCCGAGCGGTGCCCGGGGTTGCTGGGCGAGATTGGCGCCGCGGCCGGCGGCGATATACGTGGTCCGCGCCCACCGTGCTCGCGCTCATCGCGGCAGCTTCGCTCGGGGAGCAGGACGGCCCGAGGCCGCGCCCCCGGCGGGCGGCCAGCCCTCGCCGAAGCGTTCCACTGCTCGGCGCAGTTCGCATTGGTCTGGGAGTCGCCGTCCGGCACCACTTCAACCACGCGGTCCACGAGCTGGATGTGATCGAAGTCCGCAGCGCGGCGGCTCACCCTTCCGATGCCAGCCCTCCGACGCCGCAGAAGCCGATGGCGGGCAGGCCGAGCTGCGCGACGGCGAGGGGCCTTTTTCTCGCCCCTCGACCGCCCACACTGGGCGCATCGCCCTCGAGCACGGCCCGCAGCGTGGCGGGCGGGAAGTAGAGCCGCGGGGTGCCGCCCTCGGCTGGAGATACTTGACCTGTGGCCCTCGCGATCCGTGAGCGTGGGGTAGATCTTGAGCGCACAAGGTCCGCGGAACCCGCCGAGCGGGGACCGGAACGGAAAAGAGGAGCGCCGAGCGATGCCGGCCAGGTCGAAGCCGACGCAGCCGGCCGATCATATCGGGCGGGACGCTGCGAAGCAGGGCGGAGCGGATAGTGTCATCAGTCAAGCCCGACCGCGCAAGGTCCGCTCCGGTGTTCTGGCGCGAGGGCTCCGTCGAAGACGCGCGAGAGCAGGAGTCGCGGTGCGGATTCATCGCTTGTCCACCTCGTGGAAGCGCCGCCCCGTCTTCTGCTGCCACAGTGTCAGGTCGTACCCGATCCGCACCTGAAGATCGGCCGCACAACCGAGATGAAGAAAAGTTGGCCGGTGGCACCCACCCACGTCCAGGCGGGATCTCGGGCGATCCGGTGCTCACAGCGGAAACACGGATGCCCGACCGCGGTCGGCATCACCCCGCCCTGTTCGGGCAGCCAGAAGTCGGGACCGGTGGAGGCTCAACGACTGAGCCACGCGAGCGCAGCCGCTTCCGCATCGAGAGCCTCCCTGCTCACGCGAGCGGAGCCACTCGGAGCAGCTCGCGCCTTTGGGGAAGCGCACGGTGCCGCCGATGCTTGACCATCGGCATGCTCGGGTCGCGCTTCGCCCAGGCCGACACACCGCGGACTTCTTCACCTTGAGTAGCGCGCCCACGTTCTGCCGCGGTCCAGTACTCCAGCTCGAGATGGAGCTCTGCTCGGAGGAGGGGCGGACACGCTATCTTCGCCGCGGCGGGCGTGGTGGCCGCTGCGGTCGCACGGCGATCGAGCGCTTCGGGCGAACGCGCCGGGCGACGTCCTCGGTCAACGGTACAGTGTCGTGGAGCACCTGGCCGAGTCGGCCTCGATGCGTCTCGGCGTCAGCGGCGAGCTGATAGAGCGGAATCGGAACCGGCTGCTCGGCGATGCGGATTCAGGAGTCTCGCGCGAGTTCGGTCGTGTGGTTCTCCGCGCCGGGTGGGTTGAGCGCGGTTCATCGCAAGACGAAAATCCACAACGGGCGGGGCAGGTAAAATCTGAGGACGAAACTAGGTCAGGAGTATCTACTACGATTCTTCTCGAGATAGTCCTTCTTTCACGTCCAGCACGATGCTGAGAGCACTCTCAAGGTCCAGGCGCGAGGCCATCCGTGCTGCCAGATCCGCCACCCACCTTGACTTCCGGTTCTTGGATGCGTATGCCCCGGCGAAGCTAACCGTCTCGGGGCTCGCTGGCCAGCGCGGTACGCCCTTTGCGCCCGCTCGGCCACTGTGCAAAATTCTTGATAGAGTCGCTCGACGCCACCGAGCGGAAACGCTTCCGGGGCTTGCCTTTCGGCCGGGGCGGGAGAGAGGCGGCTCCTGGGCCGAGAAGCGCAACGAGCTCCCGAGCGCCACCATCAGCTTGATGAAGCCCAGCGCCTCCTTCCCGCGTCTGGAACAGTGCGACCGCACGGGTCATATCAGAGTCGTGGGGAACCGGCCAGTCCGCAGAGTTGTCCGCCATCAGGAGCCGGCGCCAGGCCAGCACGAGGTACGGGGTGGCCAGCGTCGTGGCCTGCGGGAAATTTGGTCGCGACATCATCATCGGAGGACATGCTGCGCGGACGTGGAGGTAGAGTCGGCCGGGGTGCCCCACGATCATCCCGACCGCTCGTAGGAAGTCCCCAATGGTGGGCCGGATCATGACTGCGGAACATCGCGCGCCAGCGCCACGTCCCCGGAGGGGGCGAGGTCTTTGGCTGCGATTCCAGTTGGCGGCGAGCTGGCTGGGCATCAGGCGTGGCGATCGTTTCGCGCGGGGCGGCCTCGGCGGGGCCGGGCTTGCTGCCGGGGTGGATGCGGCCGTCACCTCGAGGAACGGCTCGATGTATCCTTCCAGCCCCTTTTAGACGCTCCCTCGAGGAGCATCCTCGTCTGCAGGCTCGATCTCGCTGGTGCCTGTCGTCATGCCGCCGCCCTCCGCGCGGCGCCCAGCTTGACTCGCCGGAGCCACGCCCGGAGGACTTCCCGCATGAGTTCAACGGCCTCGGGTGGCTCATCGGTATCTTTGGGAGCGCGGACTTGTGCTTCCGGTGGCGCATGACAGTCGCTGTTCGGTGAACCTGCCGAGCTGAAGGCCTTCGGTACCCACTGGGCGCGATGGATTTCACCCACCGTCGCCCTCGACGATCTCGAACGCCCTGTACAGCTCATCCCACGAATCATGGCCGCGGAAGGCGCAGGGCCTCGAGAACCCGCGGGTCCTCTCCATGGCGGAAGCCCACCCGGGCCAAAGAATCTCGGGGTCTAGGCGGGTCACAAATCTGATCGCGAGACCAGCAGCAACTTCGCGCCAGGCCAGCTCCACTCGCGAGCTAGGCATCATCCGTTACCGTGATGGAGTTCCCGGACGTGTAAGCGTCGTCGGCCCCCACATATCAGCGCACGCTGGTCATCCCCCGTAATCGCGTCCAGTAGGTCCTGGGCTCGCCGTTTGGCGTCTCGAACCTCTTGAATCCTCGGAACCACCGATCCGATCGGAGAGGCTGCACGGCCTCCGTCCTCCACGACCTCCATCCTTCGGTACGGCCCGCAGATAGTTGGGCACGGCGAGATCCTTCAGGAACGCTCGATCAGGCATTCCGGCGCCCTCGAGCAACCATCACTCCCACCTGATCACTTCGCTCTCTCCCACTCAGGCGCCGGCGCTTCGAGCCTGGCGCGCGGTTCGTTGTGCCGTTTCGCGTTCCATCATGGCGCGCGTCATCGGCAGCAGAGATCACCGCGCCGCTCATAAATTGTTGTGACGGCGGCGAGCGGTAAAGGGCGCGTAGCGTGAAACGCTTTTCTGGCGGGCGCGTGACTTCCGCGAGATGTGCTGTGATGCGCGATCGCGAACACGAGTACGCGCGCGCGTGGCAGCGGCCATGGCGAGAAACTCCGTTGCTCTGTATCCAACTCGAGCTACGCGGGCGTGCAATCCGTCGACGCGCCACGACGCGGACCAAGTCCAGCAACCCGCCCGCGAGCGTGCCTGCTCACGGCGCCTTCCACGTATTGGCCCTCGCGGCGTCGGGCAAAGTAGAGAAAGGGTCAGCTTGCCGCCGGCGGCGCCGAGGAGTATGCGCGTCTCTGCCCGCGCGGTCGCGCACGATCAGCTTCGGGCGCGCCGTCGCGATACAGACCGTGAGCTCTGGCCGCGGTGGCGCCGGCGGGCCTCCCGAGGAAGATTGCTGGCGGTGCCGTCGGGCAGACGCGCCGGAGCGCCGGCCTGGTGCGCACCGGCCGGCTGCAGAGGATGGAGCCTGGCGGTGCTGTCCGAGGTGACGCCGAGCGAGCCGCGTAGATGGCCCCGCTCCGATCGCGCAGGTTGAAGCGCTCCGGCGTCGATCGCCTTCGCGGCCCTCGGGGACGATGGGCGCCTGACCGAGGAGGCCTGCGCCCCCGAGCAGGAGAAGGCCGAGGGCCACCCCTGCGTGGCGGCGCAGCGCTGGTTGTCCCGTTCCAGCTGCTCGACCCGCTGGGTGAGCGCCTCCATCGTGGGCCCGGATATGGCCACCTCCCGCCCTTCAGCTCGGGGAATCTTCACCGTGCACCAGCGACCAGCCGAGCTGGCGGAGCTGTTTTTCCACATCCGGTCGCTTGCGGCGCTTCGCCTCCCGCCGCTCCACGGCGATGGCGGACTACACGGTGGCGGCGACGCGGCTTCCGGCGCCGGTCCGTGATGAGCTCGACGTTCTCTTGAGCCTTGAGCGATCTCCCGCTCCAGGTGCTGGCATACACGCGCAGGCTGGTCCGCCGCGACGAATGAAGAGCACGCGGCGGCGCGGATCCGCCCTTCTTGACGATGGGGCAGTCCCCGACCGGCGCGCGCTTCGACGGCGTCGGCGACGGCTTCTCGGTGGTGGCGGCGGTGGCAGCTCTCTTCTTGACCATGGGCTCCTCTCAGAGAAGGTCCGACGGATCGACGCCACGCGCGGCGAGTAGCGCGCCAGGCGTTTGAGCGCGGCCGCCTCGATCTGGCGCACGCGCTCGCGTCACCCCATCTGCTTACCGATGGCTTCCAGGTTTGCGGCGTCACCCCGCCGAGCCCGAGCGCTGTGGTGATGACCCGGCGCTCCTGGTCGCGGCAGGTCCGCGAGGCAGGCCGGCCGGCCGGTGCGCGCGCAGGGCGGTCGTGAGTCCGCCCACGGGCTGCTCCCCGGGATCGCGGATGACGTCCTGCAGGCTCCCGTGCTGTCGCGCGCCCGCGGGGGCATCGCAGGGACAGGGTCCGCTGCTGGCGCAGGTACTGCGAGATCCTCGATCTGCTCGGGCGCCTCGCCGAGCCGCGCCGCGACCTCCGCTGCGGTGGGCCCGCGGCCCAGCTCCTGCGCTGAGCCCGGTGCGCGCCTTCACGTACTGCGAGAGCCAGCAGCTCCACGTGCACCGGGCAGCCGCACGATGCGCGCCTGGCTTGGCGAGCGCACCGCGTGATGGCCTGCCGTGATCCACCAGGTGGCGTAGGTCGAGGAAGCGCGTGCCGCGCTCTGGGATCGAACTTGCGCACCGCGCTGAGCAGGCTCGACGTTGCCCTCCTCGATCAGGTCGCAGCGAGCGAGAGCCCACGGTGCACGATAGCGTCGGGCGAGGCTGATGACGAGGCGCAGGTTGGCCTCGACGAGCTGGCGCCCGGCGTCGGCGTCGCCCGCGCGGACCTTTCGGCGAGGGCTTGCTCGCCCGCGGCATCGAGGAGCTTGATGCGCCGGATCTCGTCCAGGTACATGCCGAGAATGGCGCGGCGCGCTTCTCCGCCGCTCGCGGCGGCCTCGTGGCCCTTCGGTGAGCGTGTATCGGCGCTGACGGCGAGGCAGGTCCCGAGGGACCCTCCACAGTCCCGAGCCCCTCGTCCGGCCTCCTCGGCCTCACTCGTCTTCATCGTCCTCTTCCATCGGTTCCGGACATCGCCGTCGGCGCGCCATGGCCGCTGCGCCGCGGCAGGAGAAAGAGCGCGTCGTAGACCATGCCGTCATGGCGGATCCTCGGTGGGAGGTGATGCGCGGTGGCCCGACCGCTCCGGCCGACCGAGGCGGATCACGGTGCCCGCCCCGATGGCGTCGCCGACATTGACCAGAGTTCCAGAAGGTTGTGCGCGTAAGTGGTCGCGAAAATGCGCTCGAATGCTCGAGCATTACCACCGCCACGACCGTAGGCCCGCGCCCACCTCGCTGAAGAACGTTACCGGTGCCCGGCGCGGCCGCATGGGACCGGCGTCCCGGCTCCGCCGCGCGATAGCCGATCCCCGCGTGCCAGCCGCCGGCAAAGCCGCTGGCCCACGCTCTGACAACCAACGGGCCGCGCACCGACCGGCCAGTAATGAAGCGCGACGGCGCTCCCGGCCGAGCTCGGGGACGTCGAGAAACATAGCGCGTGGGCACGCGGCGCGGACCCACCAGGGCCACCACGGAGCCGTCGGCTCGGGCACCGCCCGCCGCCTGGCAGGCTGCACCGTCGCGCCGCCCGGTCGCAGCCGGGCACCGGTCAGCCGCTGGCCGACGCGCAGCGCCTCGGGCCGCGCGAGGTGATTGGCGCCGATGATGCGCTGGCGCGGCACGCGGTAGCGCGACCGGCAGATGCGGCTCTACCGACTCACCGTGGTTGCGCACCACGTGTGCACGCAGCGCTCGCCGCTCGGTGCTCGGCCGGCGGAAGCGCTGTGCGCGGCGCGCGTGCGTCTTGGACCTTGGCGCCCGTGCTGCCTCCGGCGGCTTCGACTCGCGCGGTCCGCGCCAGCGGCGGCTCTCGCCGGCGGCACGAGGACCAGGCCCGGCACGAGGAGGCCCACGCCGATCGCCCGCCGGGCCCGCCGGCGCCCGAGGCGCTCGCGGGACTCGAACTCCCGCCAGCGGATCCCGAACGAGCGGAACCGCCCGGTCGACGGCCGCCACGTCACCGCCACCGTTCTCGACGCGCGACAGCGGCGGGCCCTTCTCGAGGTCGCGCGGCCAGCTCCTCGATGTGGCCCCGCGCTACCCTCGACGCGCACCCGCACGCGCCCGTCCTTGAGGTTCATGACGAAGCCGGCCAGGCCCGAGCTGGCTCGCCTTGCGCTCGACGAAGTTGCGGTAGCCGACGCCCTGCACGAGGCCCTCGACGAAGATTTCGGCCGCGGTGCGGGGCCGATGCTCATCGCGCGGTCAATCGAATGCTGGCAATGGGGGCATGCTGGCAATGGGCATGCCAGCGGCGAGGACGTGCCGCGCGCAGACCCGGGAGGTCTCGTGAGCGGGAGAAATGGTCGGGGCGACTGGATTTGAACCAGCGACCTCCTGCTCCCGAAGCAGGCGCGCTACCAAGCTGCGCTACGCCCCGTCCTCGCGATGGCATCCGACGGCTCGACGTCGCATCATCATCCCTGCCACGCGTATTTCCCGATGAGCTTGCACGAACACGCATCCCGAGTCCTCGGTGACGCGCATCTCGCCGCTCGCGCCTTCTCGATCGAGTGCAACCGCTGGGTAGTCCGGCTCGCCGACCGGCATCACCATCCGCCCGCCCTCGGCGAGCTGCTCGAACAGCGGCGGCGGCACCGCGGGCCGCCTGCCGCCACCAGGATCCGGTCGAACGGCGCCTCGTCCGGCCAGCCGAAGCGTCCCGTTCGCCGTGCGCACCCACACGTTCGAGTATCCGAGCATCTTCGAGCGTCTGCGCGCGCCCGCGCCGCGCCAGCTTCGGCAGGCGCTCGACCGTGCACACCCGCGCGCGCAGCTCGCCGAGCACCGGCCGCCTGATAGCCGCAGCCGGTGCCGACCTCCAGCACCTTCTCGCGCGCCGGCCAGCCGCAGCAGCTCCGTCATCGCGCCGACGATGAACGGCTGCGAGATCGTCTGCCCGTCGCCGATGGGCAGCGGGTGGTCGCCGTAGGCCCGATCGCTGCAGCGCCTCGTCCACGAAGCGGTGCCGCGGCACCCGCCGCATCGCCGCCAGCACCCGCGCGTCCGTCACGCCGCGCGCCGGCCACTCTCGTCGACCATCCGGTCACGCTCGCGGCCGACGCGCGCGAGCGGCCGGCACCGCTGGCGCGACTGATCACCGGCTCCGCTTCCAGGAACTGCGCGTTGAGACTCGCCTCCCAGCTCGCTCATCGCGCGCAAGCGCGCCGTGATGCGTGAGGTCCAGATGCAGCGGCGTCACCGACGCCCACCCTGCATGCACCGCCGCGATGTCCGATGCGCTCGTCCTCCGCCCACACCGGCGGGCCCGCGCCGATCCAGTAGTACGGCCGCCCGCGCGGGATCCACCTCTCGCGGATCGCCTTCTCGCTGTACACGCGATGCCCGAGGCGCGTCATCCGGATGCCCTGCGGCTCGCGCTCGGCGGCACGTTCACGTTGAGCAGCGTCTGCGCCGGCAGGCCCTCGACCAGGAGCCGCGCGGCCACCGCCCGCGCCACCTCGTCCCGCCGCCTCGAAGCCCACGCCCGAATCGGGATCCGACCTGCGACACCGCCATGGACGCGCACTCCGAGGAGCGTGCCCTCCATCGCCGCCGACACCGTCCCCGAATACGTCACGTCGTCGCCCAGGTTCGCGCCGTGGTTGATGCCCGAGACGCACCAGCACCGGCGTTTCCGGCAAGAGCCCGAGCACGCCCAGGTTCACGCAATCCGACGGCGTGCCGTTCACCGCGAAGCGCCGCTCACCGAGCGTCTCCACGCGCAGCGGCCGGTGCAGGGTGAGCGCGTGCCCCACCGCGCTCTGCTCGCGGTCGGGCGCGATGACGTACACCTCGCCGAGCGGCTCCAGCGCGGCCGCCAGCGCGGCGAGCCCCGGCGCGTGCACCCCGTCGTCGTTGGTGACGAGGATCACGCCTGCCATCGCGGCCCGCTCAAACACAAAAGGGCAGATCCGAGAATCTGCCCTGGGTTCCGCATGAAAATGGTCGGGGCGACTGGATTTGAACCAGCGACCCCTTGACCCCCAGTCAAGTGCGCTACCGGGCTGCGCCACGCCCCGACCCACGCTGCATTGTACGGATTGGCGACGGAAAACTCAAGGCGGGCGCTCACTTTCGCGCGGGGCTCGAGGCGATCGCGGAGCGCGCGGAGTCGCTCCCGAGTTCTCCGGAGGGTCTCCTCCATGGTCATGCCCTTGAGGCCGAGGTCCATCTGGTGCGGTGCCGCGCGCCTCGGCGAGGAGCCGCTTCCGGGCGCCCTCCAGGGTGAGGCGCTCGGTCGTAGAGCAGGTACTTGATGCCGGAGCACGAGCTCGAGGTCCGGCTTGCGGTACAGCCGCTGCCCCGCGGGGTTCTTCTTCGGCCGCAGGAGCTTGAACTCCGACTCCCAGTACCGGAGCACGTAGGCCGGAACCTCCGTGATCGACTCCACCTCGCCAATCCGGTAGTACAGCTTGTCTGGGATCGTCTGGGTCACGCGTCCCCGAGAGGCTAGTGGTTGAGCCGCAGCTTGAGCCCCTTGCTCGGCTTGAACGTGAGCACCTTTGCGCGCGGTGATCTCGATGCTGTCGCCCGTCTGCGGGTTGCGCCCGCGACGGGACGCCTTCCGGCGGATCCGGAAGTGCCCGAACCCGACGATCTTGACGTCCTCGCCCTGCTCGAAGCAGTTGAAGATGATGTCGAACAGCGTCTCGACCACGGACGCCGACTGCCGCTTGGACAGCCCGTGCGCCGCCACCGCGTTGATCAGGTCGTTCTTGGTCAGCGCCGTCACCTCCCTCGACCGTCACCGATTCGGTCAGCCATTGCACGTAGGCGGGCGCTCCCGCGTCCACCGGCAGCGCCAGCACCTCGGGCACCGTGTAGGAGTGCAGCTCGTGCACCCGCCGCTCGAGCGACGGATACCGCGCGCCGTCGGTCTTGATCACGAGCAGGCACTCCGCCGCCTCCTCGCGCCGGCCTTCCCAGCGATAGATCGACGTGACGCCCGGAGGCACGTTCACGCAGGCGGCGAGGCGCTCGTCCACCAGCGCGCGGCCCAGCGCGAGCGCGTCTTCCCGGGAGGGGCCGTCACGAGCACGATGTGCGGGCCCGTCACTTCGCCGCGCCCTGGGTGATGAACCCGCTGATGCCCTTGGCGGCGAGCTGCTTCGCCGGCCTGCGCCTCGGCGGGACGTGGCGTAGTCGCCCACGCGGACCAGGTGGATGGTGGTCCCGCCGCCGGCAGACGCGGAGACCGCGCGGCGGATGCGCACGTCCAGGCCCTCCGACTCGAGCCGCCGCGACAGGGTCACCGCGTCCTTGAGGTCCAGGGCCGGCCGCACCACCACGCCGCCCGTCACCGCCTGCGCGGTGCCGCTCCCCTCAATGCCGCTGTCACCGCCTCCGCGCTCGAGCCGGTCACGAACACCTCGTGCCGGCTCATCGCCGGCGAGGCGCCGCCACGCGCTGACCTGGGCCACCTGCACCGAGAACCGGTCGGCGCGGAGGTCTTGGGCGAGCCGTTCGGCATTGCCCGCGTTCTCGAAGAGCCCGACCTGCACCCAGTAGCCGCCGCTGCCGTTCAGGGATTTGGCGGGCGCGGCCGGCGCGGTGGCCGCCGCCCGCGCGGTCACCGGCGGCGCCTTTGCCGAGCGGCGTCGACGCGGGCTTGTCTTTCGCGTCGGGCCCGGCAGCGGCCTTCGCCGCGGGCATTTCCTTCGCCGCGGGGAGCTCCTTCCGCGGCGGGAACGTCCTTGGCGGCGCTCGCGTCCTTCGCGGCCGGCGGCTCTTTCGCGGCCGGCGCCGGCGCCGTGGCGCTGGCGGGCACTGGCGCTGCCGGTGACGGAGCTGCCGGGGCGGGCGCGGTCTCGACTGGCGGGAGTGGCGTGGGCGCGGGGCGCGAGACCGGAGTCCCCGTCATCGCCGGTCGCTCGGGGGCTCCGGCCTCGAACCATTGCAGGAGGTATGGAACCGCGATCACGATGACGACCGCGAGCGCGCCGAGCACGAGTAGCGCGCGCAGCCAGCCCGCGGCCAGGAGACTCCGCGCCCTCGACCGAGGCTCCCCGTCTTCCGCGAGATAGTCGTCCTGATCGGGGGTCATGGCACCAGCATCCTTAGCGAGAATTTGTCAACGGCTGCGCCATCTTAGCATAGCGAGTTTTCCCGCCAAGCGATTAAACGGCTGCCGGAGCCGGCCCCGTTCAGCGTCGGCTGCCCCCCAGGGAGCGCCGGGGCCCGGGCTTGGCGCCGCTCTTCCGCTCTTCCGGAACAGCAGCCGGATGGGCGAGCCCGAGAAGGGATGAACGTGCCGCAGGGAATTGATGAGGTAGCGCTCGTATGAAAAGTGGATCTGGTCGGGGAGGTTCACGCGCAGCGCGAAGGTGGGCGGCGAGACCGCCACCTGCAGCGCGCCCTGGATGCGCAGCGGCATCGCCGTGCGCGGAGGCGGGCCGCCGCTCGAGGCGCTCCGCGGAAGAGCGTGAGCAGATCGCCGGGAGCGACGCGGCGCTGGGCTTCCGCGGCCACGCGCTTCACCGTGTCGAAGAGCTCGGGCAGTCCGGCGGAGCGCAGCGCGGAGATGAAGCAGATGGGCGCGTAGTCGAGGAAGGGCAGCCGGTCCTGGATCTGGCCGGTCACGTCGCCGCGGCTCACCATGCCCGGCGGCACCAGGTCCCACTTGTTCACCGCGATCACCAGCGCGCGGCCGGCGTCGTGCGCGTAGCCTGCGATATGCGCGTCCTGCGCGGTGACGCCTTCCGACGCGTCGAGCACGAGCACCGCCACCTGACAGCGCTCCAGGCTCTTGAGCGCCATCACCACGGAGAGCTTCTCGAGGGCCTCCGATACCTTGCCCTTGCGGCGGATGCCGGCGGTGTCGATGAGGACATAGGGATGGCCGCGGAAGGTCAGCGGCGTGTCCACGCTGTCGCGCGTGGTGCCGGGGGCGGAGTGGACGAGCACGCGGGGCTGCCCGAGCACCGCGTTGACGAGGGACGACTTGCCGACATTGGGCCGTCCCACGATGGCCACGCGCACGCCGTCGATGCCGGGTTCCGCCACCGGCTCCGGCGCCGCGTCCCGGACCGCCTCGAGCATCTCGGCCACGCCGCGCCCATGCTCGGCCGATACCGGCATCACCGTCTTGAATCCCAGCCGATAGACGTCGCCCAGCACCGCCTCCTGAGCGGCACCGTCCACCTTGTTGGCGGCCACCACCACCGGGCGTCCGCTCCGGCGCAGGATGCCCGCGATCTCGGTGTCCACCGGCGTGAGCCCCTCGCGACCGTCCACCGTGAAGACGATGAGATCGGCCTCGTCGATGGCGTGCATGATCTGATCCCGCATGGCGGACATGAGATCGTCCGTCGTCCGGGGCTCGAAGCCGCCCGTGTCCACCACGGTGGCCTGCCAGCGCTCGAAGGTGACGGTGCCGTAGAGCCGATCGCGGGTCACGCCGGGGACATCGCGAACGAGGGACTGGCGGCGGCCCACCAGGCGATTGAAGAGGGTGGACTTGCCCACATTGGGGCGGCCCACGATCGCGATGACGGGGCGGATCACGCCGGTGGGCCGCCGAGCGAGGCCCGCGAGCAGGGCGCGTGCAGTGGGCTCCACGGGCGTGACCGGCACTCCCAGCGCGCCGGCAAGGTCGGCCGGGGTCAGGTCGTCGAGGAAGACGCCCGCACCGTCGCGCAGCGCCACCGCGGGCACCAGTACTTCCGCGCCGAGCGCCGTGCCGGCGAGCGCGCGCTGGATGTCCGCGCCGGTGAGGAGACCCGCCACGCCGATGCTGCCCCCGAACCACTGGTTGGCGACCGCGACCACCTGGGCACGCAACCCTTCCACCTCGAGGCTCTCGACCAGTCGCCGCAGGCGCGGGGCGTACAGCTCGCCCGTGACCACGGTGACCGCCCGGGGCTGCTTCCAGGCGGCCGGGCGCGCGGCGGCGCGCGCGGGCCCAGCCGTCCTCGAAGCGGCGCACCAGCCCGATCCCGTCCTCCGCCACCGGGAAGCCCTCGTACACGGCGCTGGACGGCAGCGGGAGGCCTGCCTGGAGATAGAGCTCGTCCCCGCCCCAGACGAAGCGGCTGCCGAGCCGCGCCCGCAGCTCGGCTTGCCAGCGGGCGAGCGTGCGCACGAGGTCGCGGGCCTCGTCCGCGGAGAGGGTGCGGAGGCGCGGGAGGCGCTCGCGATGCGCGGTGAGGCCCACCGGCACCACCGCCGTCGTCGCGACCGCCGGGTGGAGCGCGGCGAGCTCGCGGATGGACCGCTCGAGCTGGGGGCCGTCGTTCCAGCCCGGGCAGAGCACGATCTGGGCGTGCATGCGGATCCCCGCGCGCCAGCCGCGCCATGAGCGGCATGAGGTCGCGCTTCACGCGCGGCTCGCCCAGCAGCCGGTGGCGGAGCTCGGGATCGGTGGCGTGTACCGAGATGTAGAGCGGCGATAGCCGCTGGGCCTCGATCCGGGTCAGCGCCGCCTCGTCGAGATCGGTGAGGGTGATGTAGTTGCCGTGGAGGAAGGACAGGCGGAAGTCGTCGTCCTTGACGTAGAGACTCTTGCGCATCCCTCGCGGGAGCTGGTGGATGAAGCAGAACACGCACTTGTTGGCGCAGGTGGAGATCTCCCCGGCGTCGGACCGAGGAGCTCGAGTCCGAGGTCGGGTCCCCGCCGCACGAGGGTGAGGCCCCGGGTCTCGCCCTCCCGCTCCACCGCGCAGGACAGGCGCGCGTCGCCGGCGTTGAAGTGGAAGTCGATGACGTCGCGCACGCGCTCGCCGTTGATCGCGGTGATGCGATCGCCTGGGCGCAGGCCCGCGCGCCCGGCGGCGCCGTCCCGCGCCACCGCGCCCACCACCACGCCGTCCTCGTCCCCACCCGCCGCGGCGCCATGTCAGCTCCGGCCGGCCACGCTGGCGGGCGGGTTGAGCTGCTTGAGCCCCTGCACGATGTACTGGAGCCCGGAGACGACGGTGAACGCCGCCGCGAGCCACGCGAAGATCCGGGGAATCAGCGGCCCGGTCATGAAATAGAAGAAGAGCATGGCCGATACCACGGTGCCCATCTGGAGCACGGTGGACATCTTGCCGATCCAGGTGGGCGCCGGGTGCACGGTGCCGCCCGCCACGTGGATGACCAGCACGCCCACCGACAGGATGAGGTCGCGGCTCACCACCACCGCGGTGATCCAGAACGGGACGACCTTGAGGTAGGTGAGGGTGACGAAGGCGGACGTCAGGAGCAGCTTGTCGGCCACGGGATCGAGGAAGGCGCCCAGGCGCGACTGGCTGCCGCGGCTCCGCGCGATGTATCCGTCGAGCAGGTCGGTGAAGCTCGCCAGGCAGAACACCACGAACGCCTCCCCGACCCGGCGGTACACGAGCAGGGTGACGAAGACAGGGATCAGGAGGATCCGCAGCGTGGTGAGCCAGTTGGCTGAGTCCCATGGGTCGGGGGCGGCTCAGGCCTCGAGCCGGTAGGGCGCGAGCTGGGTGGCGAGGCGCCGGGGCACCTCGACCTCGACGCGGATGCCCTCGGGCAGATCCGCGCGCTCGATGACCCGCCCGCGGTCGTAGCAGAGGGCGAGCGCGGGCCCTCGCGGTACGGGATCAGGAGGCGCATCCGCTCGACGCGCGGGCGGAAGGTCTGCTCGATGCGCTCGAGCAGGGCGTCCATCCCTGCCCGGTGCGCGCGGAGACGGCCACCCCGTTGAAGCGCGCCACGAGATGGCCCAGGGCGGCGTCCGCCTCCAGGCGGTCCACCTTGTTCAGCGCCACGATGCTGGGCCGCGCGGCCAGGCCGAGCTCGTCGAGCAGGCTTTCCACCGCCGCCATCTGCTCGTCCACGTTCGGATGGCTCGCGTCGACCACGTGGACGAGGAGGTCCGCCTCCGCCAGCTCTTCCAGCGTGGCCTTGAACGCGGCCACCAGCTGATGCGGCAGCTTGCGGATGAAGCCCACGGTGTCGGTGAGGATGAAGGGCGCGTGGCTGGGGCCGGAGACCAGCCGCGCCGCCGGATCGAGGGTGACGAAGAGCTGGTCCGCGGCCACGCGGGCCGCGCCGGTGAGCTGGTTCAGCAAGGTGGTCTTCCCCGCATTGGTGTAGCCCACCAGCGCGACCACCGGATAGCCGGTGGCCGAGCGCCGGTCGCGCACGAGACGGCGGTGCACCCGCACGCGCTTGAGCTCCTCGCGGATCTTCTCGATGCGGTGACGGATCATCCGGCGGTCGGACTCGAGCTGGGTCTCGCCCGGTCCCCGTGTCCCGATGCCGCCGCCCAGACGCTCGAGATGCTTCCACTGGCGCACCAGGCGCGGCAGCAGATAGGAGAGCTGGGCCAGCTCCACCTGGAGCTTGCCCTCCATGGTGCGCGCCCGCTGGGCGAAGATGTCGAGGATGAGCGCGGTGCGGTCGATGACCTTGAGCCCGAGCGTCCCGCCGAGGTTCCGCTCCTGGATGGGGAGAGCGCGTCGTCGGAGATCATGAGGTTGGCGCCCTGCTGCTTCGACCAGTCGCGCAGCTCCTCGACCTTGCCTTTGCCGAAATAGAGCGCGGGCGTGGGCGCGCGCCGGTCCTGCGTCATGCGCCCCACCACCTCGGCCCCGGCGGACTCCGCGAGCCGGCCCAGCTCGTCCAGGGACTCGTCCACCTCGAAGCGCAGCTGCTTGGGCAACCGCAGCGCGGCCAGCACCGCCTTCTCCCGCGTGCTCACTCCGTCACTCCCTCCTCTCGGGCCAGGATCTCCACGGCGCGCGCGGCGCCGTCGAGCCCCCCACTGCGTCGAGGTCCAGCCAGCGCACTCGGGATCGCGCGCGAACCAGGTCATCTGGCGCTTGGCGTAGCGGGTGGTGTCCCGGATCATCAGCCGAGTCGCCTCGGCCTCCGTCATGCGCGCCTCGGAGAACCGCGCAGAACTGCCGGTAGCCAATGCCCCCATGGCGGGGAGCGCTTCATCATACCCTGCTTCGAGGAGTCCCTGCACCTCGCTCATCATCCCACGGGCCACCATGGCGCGCACCCGATCCGCGATGCGCCGGCCCAGCGCCTCGCGCGACTGTCGGAGCCCCACCATGCAGCAGTCGAAATGGGGGCACCGTCGTGCTCCATTCGGCGCGCACGGGCCCCGGGCCGCCCAGGGTGAGGACCTCCAGCGCCCGCACGAGCCGGACCCGATCTCGAGGGTGCAGGCGCGCCGCCGCCGCCGGGTCCCGCTCGGCCAGGCGCCGATGGAGCGCCTCGGATCCCTGGGCGGTGGCGAGCGCTTCGAGCTCGCCCCGGAGCGCGCGGATCCGCGGGCGGCGCCGGATGCAGGCCCTTGAGAAGCGCGCGGACGTAGAGGCCGGTACCGCCCACCACCGCCGGCAGCCGCCCGCGCGCCCGGATGCCGGCGATGGCCGCGAGCGCGTCCCGGCGAAAGCGCGCCGCGTGATAGCGCTCCGGCGGATCCACGACGTCGATCAGGTGGTGGGGCAGCGCCGCGCGCTCGCCCGGGCTGGGCTTGCCGGTGCCGATGTCCATGCCGCGATAGACCTGGCGGGAGTCGGCGTTCACCACCTCCAGGCGCAGGCGGGCGGCCAGGCGCACCGCCACGTCGGTCTTGCCCACCGCGGTGGGGCCGACCGAGACGAGGAGTGGAGGATGATCGCGGGTCTGCATCACCAGGTGCGTCGGAGCTCTTTGCGGATTTCGCGCAGGGACAGACGCGAGACGATGGGGCGCCCGTGGGGACAGAAATAGGGCGTGCGGGTGACGGCGAGATCGCTGAGAAGCCGGCGCATCTCCTCGCGCTCGAGCGGCGCCGGCGCCTTGATGGCGGCTCGGCAGGCGATGAAGGCCAGGGCGCGGTCGAGCTGCGGCGCCGCGCCCTCCTGGCCGGGGCCGGCCAGCTCCTCGAGCATGCGCGTGATGAGCCGCCGGGGCTCCCGCCGGGCGAGGAGCGCGGGCACCGCGCGGACGAGGCAGGTGCCGCCGCTCCAGCCCTCCAGCGCGAAGCCCAGCCGCTCGAGCGTGGGCGCCCATTCCGTGAGCAGCGCCCGCTGGCCGGGCGGCAGCTCGAGCGTCTCCGGGAAGAGCAGATCTTGCGAGGCGAGCGGCGCCGCCGCCAGATCCGTCTCCAGCCGCTCGAACAGCACCCGCTCGTGGGCCACGTGCTGGTCCACGAAGAACACTTCCTCGTCGGTGGCCGCCACGACGAACGTGTCCTGGAGCTGGCCTACCACGGTGCCGAAGAGCTCGCGGCCGAAGGGCGCGGCCGCCTCGTGAAAGAGTCCGGGCTGTCTCGCGCTGTCCTCGCCGGACTCGCCGACGCCCGTGACGGTGGCGCTCCCCGTCACGAAGGCGGCAGTGGGATCGGCGGTCCCGACCGGGCCGACGCCGCCCTGGCGCTGCACGACGTCGGCGGCGCGCAGCGCGGTCTGGGCCGCGAGGTGCAGCGCCTCCTGGATCCGCCGGGGCGAGCGGAATCGCACCCAGGCCTTGGCGGGGTGAACATTGACATCCAGCTCCTGCGGCGGCAGGTCGATCCAGATGACGGACACGGGATGCTGGTCGCGGGCGAGCAGCGGCCGATAGGCGTCGAGGAGGGTCTGAGTGAGCAGGGTGTCGCGCACGGGCCGGCCGTTGACCACCCAGGTCATCTCCTCGCGGCTGGCGCGCGCGGCCTGCGGCGGCGCGATGAGCCCCACCAGGGCGAGGCCGTCGGATGCCTGGCGGAGCTCGAGCATCTTGCCCGCGAGCTCCCAGCCGTAGATGGCGCCCACGCGGTCGCGCAGGCTCTTGGCTCGGGGCGCGGTGAGGGCGGGGCGCCCGTCGTGCGTCACCGCCAGGTGCAGCTCGGGATGGGCGAGCGCGATGCCCTGGAGCAGGCGCAGCGCCAGCGCCAGCTCGGTGCGCGCGGCCTTGAGGAACTTGAGCCGCGCGGGCGTGTTGAAGAAGAGGTCGCCCACCTCCACGGTGGTGCCGGCGGGCGCCGCGACGATCAGCGGCGCCTCCGCCGTCCCGCCCTCGCCGCGCAGCAGGCGCCCTCGGGGCGCCCCGGGCGCGGGACAGGAGCGAGAAGCGGCTCACCGCGCAGATCGCGGGCAAGGCCTCGCCCCGGAATCCGAGGGTCTGGATGGCGTCGAGGTCCGCGTCGGTCGCGATCTTGGAGGTGGCGTGCCGCGTGAGCGCCCAGCCGAGCTCCTCCGCGGTCATGCCCGACGCCGTCGTCGCGCACGCGGACGAGCTGGCGGCCGGCATCGCGGAGATCCACCGTGATCTGGGTGGCCTCCGCATCCAGCGCGTTCTCCACCAGCTCCTTCACCACGGACGCCGGGCGCTCCACCACCTCGCCGGCGGCGATCTTGTTCACGAGGTGCTCGGGGAGCAGCTTGATCCGGCTCACGCCGGGCGCTCCCGGATCAAGCGCTGCCACTCCGCCAGGAGATTGAGCGCCGCCAGCGGGGTCAACGTCCCGATGTCGAGCGCGGCCAGATCCTTGAGGATGGGGTCGCCCCCGGCGGGAAGAGACCGAGCTGGACCGGTTCGAGTCCGAGCGCGGCGGACGAAGGCGGCGTGCCGGCTGCGGTCAGCGCCGCCCGCTCGGTCTCCAGCTCGCCGAGAATGGCCTTGGCGCGGGCCACCACCGCCGCGGGCAACCCCGCCAGCCGCGCCACCTGGATCCCGTAGGAGCGGTCGGTGCCGCCGGGCCGCACCGTGTGGAGGAAGATGATCTCGTCGTTCCATTCCCGGACCGCCACGTGAAAGTTCCGGACCCGCGGCAGCCGATCGCGCCAGGGCGGTGAGCTCGTGATAGTGAGTGGCGAAGAGCACCTTCGGACCGTGGGCACCCTCGTGCAGCGCCTCCGTCACCGCCCAGGCGATGGCCAGCCCGTCCAGCGTGGAAGTCCCGCGCCCGACCTCGTCGAGGAGGACCAGGCTGCGCGCGGTGGCATTGTGGAGGATGCTCGCGGTCTCGACCATCTCCACGAGAAAGGTGCTCTGGCCCCGGGTCACGATTGTCCTGGGCCCCCACCCGCGTGAGAATGCGGTCCACCAGGCCGATGCGCGCGGAGGCGGCGGGGACGAAGCTCCCCATCTGGGCCAGGATGACCAGGAGCGCGGTCTGGCGCATGAACACGCTCTTCCCGCTCATGTTCGGCCCGGTGAGGATGACGATCTGGGTCGCGTCGGGATCGAGCCGCACGTCATTCGGCGTGAAGGCGCGCGCCCCCGCCGCCTCGATGACGGGATGGCGGCCCGCGGCGATCTCGAGCACGCGGCTCTCGTCGACCACCGGGCGCACCCAGCCGCGCAGATGCGCGACCTCGCCGAGGGCGGCGAGGGCGTCGAGCGCCGCCACCGCGCGCGCGCTGCGCAGGAGCGCCTCCGCCTGGGCGGCCACGCGCGCCCGGATCTCGACGAAGAGCTCGAACTCGAGCGCCGCCATGCGCTCCTCCGCGCCCAGGGCGCGGCTCTCGTATTCCTTGAGCTCGGTGGTCACGTAGCGCTCCGCGCCCACCAGGGTTTGCCGCCGCACGTAGTCGGCGGGAATCTTGGCCGCGTGCGGGTTGCTCACCTCGATGGAGTAGCCGAACACCCGGTTGAAGCGCACGCGCAGCGAGGGGATGCCGGTGCGCGCGCGCTCGCGGCCCTCCAGCGACGCGATCCACGCCTTCGCGTCCCGGGCGGCGCGGCGCAGCTCGGCCAGCTCCGCGCTCCAGGCTTCCCGGATGAGCCCGCCCTCTCTGAGCTCGCGCGGCGGCTCGTCCTCCAGCGCCTCCTCGAGGAGGCGCGCCAAGTCCGGCAGCGCCGATAGCTCCGCCGCGAGGTCGACGCAGAGCGGGGCGGCCAGCGGAGCCAGCGCCTCGCGCAGCGGAGGAAGCGCCCGGAGGGACGCGCGCAGCCCAACGAGGTCGCGGGCGTGGGCGACTCCCAGCGCCGCGCGCCCGGCGAGGCGCTCGAGGTCGCCGATGCCGTCGAGAGCGCGCGCGCAGGGCGGCGCGCACCTCGCGGCGTCGCGACGAGCGCGCCCACCGCCTCCTGGCGGCGCGCGATCGCGGCCGCGTCGCGCAGGGGCCGCAGGAGCCACTGGCGCAGGGCGCGCGCGCCCATGGGCGTGCGGGTCTCGTCGAGGAGTCCGATGAGGGAGCCCTGCGCCGTGCGCTCCTGGGCGGTCTCGAAGAGCTCCAGCGTGGTCACCGCGGTCTGGTCAGGCCCAGCGCGTCGCCCGCGTTGAAGCGGAGAAGACGCGTGAGATGGCCGAGCGCGGTCGCCCTGAGTTTCACGAAGATACGCCAGCGCCGCGCCCGCGGCCTGGAGCCCGGCCCCCAGGCCGCCCACCCCGAAGCCCTCCGAGGCTCTCGTCGCTGAAGTGGGCGCGCAGCCCGCTCCCGTGCCGGCTCTCGCCGGAACCAGTCGGGATCGCCGAGGGTGAGCGGGACTCCGCGCGCGGCGAGAATGCGGCGCAGCGTCTCGTCCCCTTGCCGCTGACGAGGATCTCCGCGGGCCGGCGCAGGAGCGCGGCCTCGAGGAGCGCGGCCCCGGCCCCCGCCTCCTCCCCGGCCCAGAACTCCCCGGTGGACACCTCCGCGAGGGCGACGCCGAGCGCGCCACCACCGCGCCCGCCCTCTCGATGAACGGCGAGGAGATAGCTGCTGGCGGCGCCGTCGAGCATCTGCGTGTCGGTGAGCGTGCCCGGCGTGATGACGCGCACTACCTCGCGCCGCACGAGCTTCTTGCCGCGGGCGGGCGGCTCCATCTGCTCGCACACCGCCACCTTCTGGCCGAGCCGGATCAGCCGGGCGATATAGGTGTCGGCGGCGTGATGCGGGATGCCGGCCATGGGGGTGGCCTGCCGCGCGGTGAGCGTGATCTGCAGGAGGCGCGACCCCAGCTGGGCATCCTCGGCGAACATCTCGTAGAAGTCGCCCAGCCGGAACAGCAGGAGATAGTCCGGGTAGCGGCGCTTCAGCTCCCGGTACTGCTGCATCATGGGCGTGAGCTCGGTGCTGCGAGCGTCCGTCACGCGCGGAGGAGGGCCGTCAGGCGGTCGTAGGTGGTCTCGAGGGTCTCGGGCAGGACCTTGGTGTCGGCGACCACGGGCATGAAGTTCGTGTCGCCGTTCCAGCGCGGGACCACGTGGGTGTGGAGATGACCGATCACGCCCGCTCCCGCGACCCGACCCTGGTTGATTCCGATATTGAAGCCGTCCGGCTGGTAGCCGGCGCCGAGCGCGCGGAGGCTGGCCTGGACGAGTGACATGGTCTCGGTCAGCTCGTCCGGGGTGGCGTCCTCCACCCGACCCACGTGCCGCACGGGCATGGCCATGAGATGGCCGGTCGCGTAGGGGAACGCGTTGAGGATGAGGAACGGCGCGCTGACCGCGCCGGAGAATCAAAGCCCGCCGATCGTCACCGGCGGAGAGAGCGGAGCAGAAGACAGCATGCGGGCGTCGGGCGCCCCGGCGGAAGTCACGTAACTCATCCGCCATGGTGCCCACAGACGATCCACTCGGCAGGGCTAGGTGTTGACGAGCTCGCGGAGCCGCTTGCCGACCTTGAAGAAGGGCACGCGCTTCTCGGGCACGCTCACCGCGTCTCCGGTCTTTGGATTGCGTCCCTTGCGCGAGTTCCGATGCCGGATCCTGAAGCTGCCGAACCCCCGCAACTCCACCTTGTCTCCCTTGGCGAGAGCATCGGTGATGTTGTCGAAGACGGTATTGACGATGGTCTCCGTCTCCTTCCTTGGTGAGGCTCGACACCCTCGAGACTTCGTCGATCAGATCCGCTTTTGTCATGAACCTGACTCCCCCCGTCCCGGCGCCGTCTGACCAGCCCGACCGGAACGACGATCAGGATGGCTAGGTTTCTGGCGTCACGCTAGCATGCTGGTCGAAAGATTGTCAAGAAGGTTGAGGGTTAGGGTCACTCCCTCCCGGCGCCCCCGGACTAGTACATCAGGTAGAGCGGAGTCCGGAGGGTGGGCAGGGACGGCAGGAGCCCCGCGGGAGCGCCCAGACCGAGCTCGCCGCGCAGGAGCTCCGAGATCGAGAACCGCCGCCGCGGGAAGATCAGCTTGGGCTGCCCGGGAATGCCAGCGAGCTTGGCGGCGGCCTCCACCGCCTCCTCGAAGCCGCCCAGCTCGTCCACCATCTTGAGCGCATGCGCCTGCTGGCCCGAGTAGATGCGCGCCGTCAGCGAAGGCGCGCACGCGTGCCTCGTCGAGCCCGCGGCCCTCGGCCACCGCGGCCACGAACTGCCCGTAGACGTCGTCGAGCAAGCGCCTGCAGGATGCGACCGCTCCTCGGGCGTCATGGCGCGCGAGAAGTTGCCCACGTCCTTGTAGGCGCCCGCCTTGATCACCACGTACGTCGACGCCCACCTTCTTGAGCAGGCCCTCGACATTGGCCATCTGCATGATCACGCCGATGGACCCGGTCAGGGTGCCGGGATTGGCGAAGATCCGGTCGGCGGACGGTCCCGATATAGTACTCGCCCGAGGCCGCCACCGCGCCGAAGGAGGCGACCACCGGCTTGCCCGCCTTCCGCACCCGCTGGATGCCGCCCACGACCTCCTGGGTGGGCGCCACCACCCCGCCCGGGCTATTGACCCGAACCACCACCGCCTTCACCGCAGCGTTTCTCGGCATGCTCGCGCAGCTCGCGCACGGCCTGGTCGCCGTCGAGGATGATGCCCTCGATTTCCACCACCGCGATCCGCGCGCCCGCCCGGCAGCCGATCCCGTCCTCGAGCACCGCCAGGAGAACCCAGACGGTGACGAGGAAGAGCCACCGAGAAGGCCCGCGGCCAGGCCGAGACCCAGCAGCGACGCTGCGCGCGCGCGATGCCACCCGCCGGCTCTACTCCTCGTCGTCGAAATCGTCGTCCTGCGCGCCGCTTCCGTCCCTTGGCGCCCCGGCCGCGCGCCGCCATCCGCTCTGCGCCGGCTCCTCCAGCATCACCGCCGCCGCGCAGCTCCTTGAGCTGACAGCCCGATGCGCCGCTCGTTGGGATCGCACGCGGATCACCAGCAGGCGTGAGCTCGTCGCCCACGTTGACCAGGTCGGCCGGCGTGGCGATGGGACGGTTCGACATCTGCGAGATGTGGAGCAGCCCGTCCACGCCGGGCTCGAGCTCGACGAAGGCGCCGAAGTCGGTGAGGCGCACCACCTTGCCGGTGACGCGCGAGCCCATCGGATAGCGCTGGGCGACCGACTCCCACGGGTCGGGCTGGATCTGCTTGAGCCCCAGCGAGATCCGCTTGTTGTCGCGGTCCACGTTGAGGATCTGGGTCTCGACCGGCTGGCCCTTCTTGAGCAGCTCCGACGGGTGCCCGATGTTGCGGGTCCACGACATGTCCGAGATGTGGAGCAGGCCGTCCACGCCGGGCTCCAGCTCGACGAAGGCGCCGAAGTCGGTGAGGTTGCGCACCTTGCCCTGCACGCGCATCGCCCGGCTTGTAGCGCTCCGTCGATGGTCGCCCACGGATCGGCCTCGACCTGCTTCATGCCGAGCGAGATCCGCTTGGCGGCCTTGTTCACGTCGAGCACCATGCACGTCGACCATGTCGCCCACGTTGACGAGCTTCGAGGGATGCCGCACCCGCCGCGTCCACGACATCTCGGACACGTGCGACGAGCCCCTCGACGCCGGGCTCGAGCTCGACGAAGGCGCCGTAGTTGGTGAGGCTCACCACCCGCCCCTGCGCGCTTGCGCGCCCGACCGGGTAGCGCTCGTCCACGATGCGCCCAGGGGTCCGAGGACTTCTGCTTGTAGCCGAGCGAGACGCGGCCGGTCTCCCGGTCGAAGTGCAGCACCACGACCTCGACCTGGTCGCCGACCTGGAAGATCTCCGACGGATGCCCGATGCGGCCCCAGGACATGTCGGTGACGTGCAGCAGGCCCGTCGATGCCGCCGAGGTCGATGAAGGCGCCGTAGTCGGTGATGTTCTTCACCGTGCCCGGTGAGGACCATGCCCTCGCGCGAGCACGGAGAGCGTGTGCTTCTTCTTCTCCTCGCGCTCCTCCTCGAGCACCGCGCGCCGCGAGAGCACCACGTTGCCGCGCCGGCGGTTGAGCTTGATGACCTTGGCGCGGATGGTCTGGCCCATCATGCGAGCCGAGGTTCTTGACCGGCCGCAGGTCGACCTGGGAGCCGGGCAGGAAGGCCCGCACCCCGACGTCCACCGCGAGGCCGCCCTTGACCACCTCGACCACGCGTGCCCTCCACCGGGCGTGCCCGCTGTCGTAGGCCTTGGAGATCGGCGTCCCAGACCTTGATCTTGTCGGCCTTGTCCTTGAGAGGACGATGAGGCCTTCGCGAGTCCTCCTTCGCCTCGAGGTAGACCTCGATCTCGTCGCCCACCTTGGGAGCTGCCCGCGTGGCGGAACTCCTCGATGGGGATGGTCCCCTCGCTCTTGTAGCCGATGTCCGACGAGCACCTCGCCGGTCGCGGACCTCGACCACGCGGCCGCGGACCACCTCGCCTTCCTCGATGTCGCCCACGCTCCGCTGAACCAGTCACTCCATGCGTCTCCTCGGGGGCGACTCGTCCTCCTGCTGCCTGCGCCCGCGAAGCCCTTCGCCTGCCGGTTCGTCCGTCGTCCATAAGTGCGTACTCGCCTCCTTTATCCGTCTCTATATATCGACCGTGCTTCCTGACGTCCGGCTGTCCAGCCGTCTCGCTCAGCTGCGGCCTCGCGCCTCGAGCTGCGCGATGGCTCGCATCATCTCGCTCCGCCGCCGCGCGGTACGTCTCCTTCCGCCCGGCGCCGCTCCCGGCCTTGAAGCGACAGCGGCGCGCCCGAAGCGTGACGCGCACCTTGCCCGGCCGCGGCAGCGCGGCGCCGCGCGGGCATGGCCGCGGCCGCTGCCGGTGACGTACACGGGCACCACCGGCGCCCCGCTCAGCACCGCGAGCATCCCCACGCCGGGCTTGGCCTCGCGCAGGACGCCCTCGGCGCCCCGCGTGCCCTCGGGAAACACCAGCAGCGCGCGGCCCTCCTCGAGCGCCAGCAGCGGCGTCCTCGAGCGCGCGCGGCGTCCGCGCCCTCCCGGCGCACCGGCCGCGCGTTGAGCGGCCGGATGAGACGCCCGAGAGAGCGGGATGTCGGAACAGCTCGGCCTTGGCGAGGAAGCAGATCGGCTGCCGCGCGTGACCCGCCGATCAGCGGCGGATCGAGCACGCTGACGTGGTTCGACACCATGAGCAGCGGCCCCTGCCGAGGCATCCGCTCCGCGCCTCGCGCCTCCAGCCGCCACATGATCAGCGTGATCACCCCCACGATCGGCTTCAGGATCTCGTACAGCACCGGGCCCGCTCCACCGCCTCGAGCAGCCGCTCGACCACCGCGTCTCCGTCGAGGCCCGTCGGTGTCCACCACGACCGCGTCCGCCGGCGCGGCCAGCGGCGCGAGCGCCCGCCCCATGTCCTGGCGGTCGCGCCGCGCCATCTCCTCCTGCACGGTCTCGAGTCGGCCGGGCAGCGCCGCGCGCCGCCAGCTCGCTCGCCGGCGACGGCGCGCGCGGCGCCCAGGTCCGCGTCCAGGTAGAACTTCACCTCGGCGTCCGGGCACACCACGCTGCCGGTGTCACGCGCCCTCGAGCACCACCCCGCCCGCCGCCGGCCAGCGTCCCGCTGCAGCGGGCGTGAGCTTGCTCGCGCACCGGGCGCAGCATGGTCGAGCCGCGAGGTCAGCTCGGCCGATCGCGGGCGTGCGGATCTCGCCTGTCACGTCCCGGCCGTTCGACGCAGCACGCGCGTCGTCGTCGATCAGATCGACCGTCGTGCGGGCCAGCAGCGCGCGCAGGCCGGTGCCGTCCTCGGCGGCAACGCCCGCCCGCTGCAACGCCCACGCCAGCGCGCGGTACATCGCGCCGGTGTCGAGCAGGCTGATAGCCCAGCCGCGCGGGCGAGCTCGCGCGCCGCGGTGGATTTGCCCGCTCCCGCCGGGCCGTCGATGGTGATCACGGGCTCGCGCCGGCCTCCGCGCACTCATGCATTCGACTCGTGCCGCCTGGGTGCCCGCCAGATCGTTCACCGCGTTGAGGAATCCAGGGAAGGAGGTGGCGATGCACTCCGTATCCTCCACCACCGTCTCCCGTCCGCAAGCAGGCCCGCCACCACCAGGGCCATCGCCATCCGGTGATCGCCGCCGCTCTGGCACCAGCCGCGCCCGCGGAGCCGCGCGCCGCCTTCAGGTCGGCAGGCCGTCCGGCCGCTCGGTGACGCGCGCGCCCAGGCGGCCCAGCTCGGTGGCGATGGCGCGGATGCGGTCCGACTCCTTCACGCGGAGCTCGGCGGCGTCGCGTGATCTCGGTGGGCCCCTCCGCGAGGCACGCACGCCGCCACTGCGAGGATGGGCACCTCGTCGATGAGGCGCGGGACGAGCGCGCGCCGCCGATCTCGCGCGCCCGCAGGGCCCCGCCGCGCACCACCAGATCGGCGGCAGGGCTCGGCGGCGGCGTGGCTGTCGGTCACGGACTGGATGGACGCGCCCATGGCGCGGAGTACCTCGAGCACTCCGGTGCGCGTGGGATTGGTGCCCACCTGGGTCACCGTGACCTCGGCGTCAGGCGCGACCGCCGCCGCCACCAGGAAGAACGCGGCGGAGGAGATGTCGCCCGGCACCGCGCACGGGCTGGCCCGCCAGCGGGGCGCCGGGCGTCAGGGTGATCCCTGCGCGGCCGACAGTCAGTCGCGCGCCCGAATCCGCCCAGCATCCGCTCGGTATGGTCGCGCGACGGCGTGGGCTCGCGTACCGTCACCGGCCCGTCCCGCCCAGAGCCCGGCCAGGAGCAGCGCGGTCTCTGACCTGGGCCGAGGACCACCGGCGAGGCGTAGGTGAGCGCCTGGAGCGGCCGCGCGCCGCCGCACCGCCAGCGGCAGCCGGCTGCCCTCGCGCCGGCCCACCACGGTGGCGCCCATGCGACGGAGCGGCTCGGCCACGCGCTCCATGGGCCGGCTCCGCAGGAATCGTCGCCGGTGAGCACGGTCCAGAAGGGCTGGCCCGCCAGCACGCCCACGAGCAGGCGTGCGCCGGTGCCGGAGTTGCCGCAGTCGATCACGTTGTCCGGCTCGGTGAGCCGATCGAGCCCGGCCCCGTCCACCAGGTAATGCGCCGGGCCCCTTCCGCGTCACCTCGGCGCCGAGCGCGCGCACCGCCTGGAGCGTGGCCAGGCAGTCCTCGCCCTCGAGGAAGCCGGTGATCTCGGTGCGGCCGCTCGCGAGCGCCCCAGCAGCGCGGCGCGGTGGGAGATGGACTTGTCCCCCGGCACCGCCACCCGCGCCCGCCAGCCGGCGCGCCGGCCGCACCCGGATCCTCATCCCAGGGACTCCCGGGCCTGCTTGATCCGCGCGAGCTCCACCTCCACCGCGGCGGCGTCGCCGGCGGCGAGCACGCCCTCGAGGTGGTCCAGCGACTTGCGGAAGGCGGCCACCGCCTCGGCGAGCGCCGCGCGATTGTCCTGGAAGATCTCGCGCCAGATCTCCGGGGCTGGAGGCCGCGATGCGGGTGGTGTCGCGAAAGCCCGCGCGCGGCCACGTCGAGGAAGGCGGGATCCATGCGGAGCACCGCGTCCACCAGGCGTCGGCCACCAGATGCGGAAGATGGCTCACCGCCGCCACCGCACGATCATGTGTGGTGGGGTCGAGCATGCGCGTGACGCGTCCGCCCAGCGCTTCCTAGCGCCACGCACGCTCGCCACCGCGTGGGCGGTGCGTGCGCCGTGGGCGTGAGGATGATCGGTCGCCCCCTCGAAAGAGGTCAGCGCGCGCCTCCGCGAAGCCCGCGCGCTCGGAGCCCGCCATGCGGATGGCCGCCCACGAAGTGCCAGCGGCCGGCCGGCGGCGAGTCTCTCCGCGGCCTCCACGATGCGCCCCCGGTGCTCCCGCACATCGGTGACGAGCGCGCGCGCGGCAGCGCCGCCATACCCGCGAGCTGGCGCCTCGAGCGTGGCGACGGGGGTGGCGAGAAGGCAGAAACCGCCTCCGCGGCGCCCGCGGCAGATCGGTGGTGGCGCGATCCACCACGCCGCGCGGAAGCGCCGGCTCGAGGTCGATGCGCGCCGGCCGCACCGCCACGATCTCCCGCGCGAGCCGCTCGCGCGCGCGCGGCCCGCGCCACCGAGCTGCCGAGGAGACCGAGACCGACGACGGCGAGCCGGGGATCACGCGCGCTTGGCCTCCTGCAGCACCTTGCTGAAGCGGCCTTCATCAGGCGCCGGTTCTCCTCGGAGTGCCGATGGTCACGCGGAGCGTGCTCTCCATCCCGAAGGAGACATGGGGCGGACGATGACGCCCTCGCGGAGGAGCCGCCGATAGACGTCCAGCGCGCTCCGGCCCACGTCGACCAGGATGAAGTTGGCGCGCGAGGGGCGAAACTGCAGCCCCAGCGACGTGAACTCGTCGGAGAGGAACGCGCGACCGGCCTCGATCATGCGACGGCACTCGACGATGTGGGCGTCGTCCTCGAGCGCGGCGAGGGCGGCGACCTGGGCCAGCGAGTTGCACGTTGAAGGGGGCCGCGGATGCGGTTGAGCAGCGAGATGCAGTCGGGATCGCGCGACCGCGTAGCCCACGCGCAGGCCGGCCAGGCTGGCCGCCTTGGAAGAAGGTGCGCAGGACCACCGACCTTGCGCCCGTCCCGCAAATAGGCGAGCGAGTCGGGGAAATCCGGCCCCTGCGCGAACTCGATAGTACGCCTCGTCGAACACCACGATGGCGCGGTCGGGGACCGCGCGCCATGAAGTCCTCCACCTCGGCGGCGGTCACGATGGTGGCGGTGGGATTGTTCGGGTTGGCGATGAAGACCATCTTGGTCGTGGGCGTGATGGCGCGCGCCATCGCCTCGAGGTCCAGCCGGTGGTCCTTGAGCGTCACCACCACCTGGATGCCGCCCACCGCCTGCACGATCATGGGGTAGACGACGAAGGAGGGATGGGGGATCACCGCCTCGTCGCCGCGGGCGCATGAAGGCCCGCGCGAGCAGCTCGATCAGCTCGTTGGAGCCGCTGCCGAGGACGATGTGATCGGCGGAGACCCTGTGGCGACGGGCCAGTGCCTGGCGGCAGGTAGTAGCCGCTGCCGTCCGGATAGCGATTGAGCTGGTGCAGCGCGTCGGCCACCGCCCGCTGCACGCTTCCGGACGGCGGCAACGGGTTCTCGTTGGACGCGAGCTTGATCGCGTCGTGGATGCCCAGCTCGCGCTCGAGCTCCTCGATGGGCTTGCCCGGCTCGTAGGGCGCGATCCCGAGGATGTGCTGGTTGGCGAGAGATTCCCAGGGCACGCGACATGCGGAGCTCCTTAGGCCGCCGGGTACGATCCGAGGATCCTGAGGAACTGGCAGCGCTCGCCGCACTGTCGGCCAGCGCCTGTCCACGGCCTCGGTGTCGCGATGGCCCCTCGAAATCGACGAAGTTGACGTATTCCCAGGGGCGGCGCTTGGTCGGCCGCGACTCGATCTTGGTCAGGTTGAGCCCGCGTCGGCCAGAACGGCTGGAGGATGCTGAAGAGCACGCCGGGCTCGTTCTTCATGGCAAAGAGAATGGAGGTCTTGTCGCGCCCGGTGACCGGCATCGGCCGGCGGCCCAGCACGAGGAAGCGCGTCGAGTTGAAGGGATTGTCCTCGATGCGGCGGCGCAGGGCGGGCACCGTAGAGCCGGCCCGCCATCTCGGAGGCGATGGCGGCCACGGTGGGATCGTCCTGGCGCGCTCCGCGGCGGCCGCGGTGGACGAGGTCTCCTCGGTGGCCACGTCGGGCAGGTTCGCGGCCAGCCACTGCCGGCACTGGGCCAGCCCTGCGGTGAGAGACGACCTGCTTGATCTCGCCGAGCTCGCCGCCCGCGACAGGAGGTGATGCGCGATCTCCAGCGTCATCTCGCCGGTGATGAGCGGCGTCGGAGTCGACGAGGCGGTCCAGGGTGACGTTGACCGCGCCCTCGGTGGAGTTCTCCACCGGCACCACGCCGTATTCGCGCGCGGCTCGCGCTCGACCTCGTCGAAGACTTCCGCGATGGTGCGCATGCGGCCGGAAGTCCGCCGAGGAGCCGAAGCGCTGCGCGCGCCGCCTGGTGGGTATAGGTGGCGGGCGGACCGCAGGATAGACCACCGGCAGGGGGTTCTCGAGCGCGAGCGAGGCCGAGAGGATCTCCCGCCAGATCGCGCGGACGCGTCGGCGGGCGAGCGGACCGCGATTCAGCGTGACGAGGCGATCGAGGACCTGGGCCTCGCGCTCCGGGACGAAGTAGGGAAGATCCTGCTGCCTCTTGAGCTCGCCGATGTGGAGGGCGGCGTCTGCGCGCTGGTTGAGGAGGTCGAGGATCTCGTGCGTCGAGGTTGTTGATCCTGGAACGCCAATCGTCCAGGTTCATAGAGGCTCCTGAAGCCGATCTATCTATTGAGCCTTCGCAGTATAGGCGAAGGGTCCTCCCGCGCAAGCGATTGAGCGCGGCCAGCTCGTCGTCGGTCAGCGGCACGGCTGGCCCCCGTCGGCGGAGGTCGCCCAGCCGGAGCGGGCCGAACTGCACGCGGATGAGGCGCGCGCACGCGGATGCTCCGAGCGCCTGGCGTAGCGCCGGACCTCGCGCTTGCGCCCCTCCGGCGAAGGTGCAGGCGCATCCAGCGTGGTGGTTCCGTCCGCGCGCAGCACGCGCGCGTCGCCTGGGCACGGCGGGCCGTCGTCGAGCTACCGCGCCGCGGCGCCAGCGCGCGAGATCGGCCTGCGTCACCCGCCCTCGCACCTGCGCCTCGTAGACCCGCGGGATCTCGTAGCGCGGATGCAGCAGACAGTTGGTGAGCGGCCCGTCATCGGTGAGGAGCAGGAGCCCCTCGGTGTCGGCGGTCCAGCCGGCCCACGGGAAAGATCCGCGCGCGCCCGGGGAAGGAGGTCGAGCACCACCGCGCCGGCCCGCGCGGATCGGCGCGGGTCGTCACGTAGCCGCGCGGCTTGTGCAGGAGCAGGTAGGTGAGCGCCTCCGCCGGCGTCAGGCGCCGGCCGTCCACCGCGATGCACGTCGCGCTCGGGATCGGCCTGCGCGCCCGGCTCGCGGCGCGACCGTCGCCGTTGACGGTGACGCGCCCTCCGCGAGGACGGTCTCAGCCCCGCGACGCGAGCTCAGCCCCGCCTGGGCCAGGATCTTGCTGAGTCGGATCGGCGGCACCGGCCAGCATCCTTGGCGAGCTCGCCTGCCCGGGAGATTCGGGGGCGGGCGTCTCGGGCAGCGAGCAGCTCGCCGTCGGGCTTGCGGAAGGTCGGCGAGGTCGCGCAGCCCGAAGGCGACCAGGAACTCGCGCGGTGGTCTCGTAGAGGAAGGGTCGCCCCGGCGAGTCCTTGCGGCCGGCGATGCGGACGAGCCGGCGCTCGAGGCAGATTGTCGAGCACCGCATCCGAGTTCACGCCGCGCACCGCGTCCACCTCCGGCCGCGACACCGGCTGGCGGTACGCGATGATGGCGAGCGTCTCCAGCGAGGGGCGCGAGAGCCGCTGGCGCGTGCGCGCGCGCGCGCAGCTTGACCAGCCAGGGCGCCACCTCCGGCCGCGTCACCATGCGGAAGCCGCCGCCCACCTCGACGACCTGGAGCGCGCGGCCCTCGTCGCTCGCAGCGCGCTGGTGCAGGCGATCTCGACCAGCGTCGCGGGCCGCGCCGCGCCGACGGCAGCTCCGAGCACCTCGCGGATGCGTGGCGGTCTCCACCGGCGCGTCGGAGGCGAAGAGCAGGGCCTCGACGATGTCGATGGGCTCGGTCATGCGGGCTCTCCCTCCGGCCTTGCGCACCGGGTCATCAGGCTCGCCGGCGGCCACGCCGACCGGGATCATCGCTGCCGCGCTCGATGACGATGTCGCCGAACAGCTCGGCCTGTCGCGCGCGGGCCTGGCCGAGCCGCACCAGCTCCAGGACGCGAGCAGGCGTCACCACCCACTCGGCGCCGGACGCGCTCGCGGCCCGCCACCGACGAGAAGAGCAGCGACCACGTCGAGCGCAGGAGCGACGATGATCTCACCCATGCGCTCGAGCACCGAGATGGGGTTGGGCTCCGACCTCGCGGGGCCGCTCGCGCTTCTGCTCCTCGATGCAGCCGGTTGATCGCGCGGGTGAGCAGGTGCACCGGAGAGATCCTCGAGCGGGATGTCCTCCGGCGGCGGCAGCTCGCGCGGTGGTGCGCCCGAAGAGGAGCGCCTGCTCGGCCTCGCGCCCGGCGAGCCAGGCTCCCAGCGCCTTGACGCGCGCGTACTCGGCCAGCCGCTCGGCCAGCTCCTGGCGCAGCAGCTCCCCCTCGGGATCCATCTCGTCCTCGCCCGGCTCGCCGGTGGGCGGGAGCAGGAGCTTGGACTTGAGGTAGATGAGGGTCGCGGCCAGCACCATGAAGGATCCGGCGGTCTCCAGATCCTGGAACTGGATGGACTCGAGGTGCGCGAGGTACTGGTCGGTGACGGCGCGGATGGGCAGCCGGGCCAGGTCCACCTCGCTGGTCCGGCAGAGGTGGAGCAGGAGATCCAGCGGACCCTCGAAGGACTCGACGCGGACGGTGAGCCCGGGCGCGGCGATCTCCGTCATGGCTCCAGCCTGATCGCGTCCCGCACCTCGTCCATGGTCTGCCGCGCGATCGCCTGGGCGCGCCGCGAGCCCTCGTGCAGGATCTCGACGCATCTCGCTTCGGCCGCTCCGCCCAGCGCCTGGCGCCGCTCGCGGATGGCCGCCAGCGGGGGCAGCATGTGCTCGAGCAGGACCGCCTTGCAGTCGAGGCAGCCGATGCCCGGCGGTGCGGCAGCCTCGCGCGCACGCTCTCGCGTCGGCCCTTCGGGCGTGAAGATGCGGTGGAGGTCGAAGACCGGGCAGATCTCGGGGTTGCCGGGATCGGTACGCCGCTTGCGCGCGGGATCGGTGACCATCGGGCTTGATCTTCGCGCGTGATCTCCTCCGGAGGTGTCGCGACAGGTAGATCGCGTTGCCGTAGGACTTGGACATCTTCCGCCCGTCCGTGCCCGGCACCTTGGGAATCTGGGTGAGCAGGGCCTGGGGCTCGGGGAACACCGGCTTCCACGTGTTGTTGAAGCGCCGCGCGACTTCCCGGGTCAGCTCGATGTGGGGCACCTGATCGACCCCCACCGGCACCCAGTGCGCCTTGTACATGAGGATGTCCGCCGACTGCAGCAGCGGATAGCCGAGGAGCCCGTAGGAGGGCGCGGCGATACCGAGCTGCTCCACCATCTCCTTGTAGGTCGGCACCCGCTCGAGCCAGCCCACCGGCACCACCATGGAGAACAGGAGGTGGAGCTCGGCGTGCTCGGGCACGCAGCGACTGGATGAACAGCGTGGACCGCTCGGGATCGAGCCCGGCGCCCAGCCAGTCCGCCATCATCTCGATGGTGCTGCGCGGGCCTCCGCGCTGTGCTCGGCGTCGGTGGTGAGCACGTGCCAGTTGGCCACGAAGTAGAAGCACTCGTACTCGTCCTGCAGGCGCACCCAGTTCTCCAGCGCGCCGAGATAGTTGCCGAGGTGGAGCTTCCCGGTGGGGCGCATCCCGGACAGGACCCGCTGCCTGCTCGCTGCCATGCCGCTCCTCAGTGGGCGTTGTCCCGCGGAGGAGGCGGGCCTCCCAGGCCTTGGCCATCCGCAGGAAGACGTAGTCGGCGTACAGGACGGCCAGCACGAACCCGCGCCAGCCGTCGAGGAAGCCCCGGCGGATAATGTACATCGAGAGGAACCGCCCCAGCGGCCTGAAGATCAGATCGGCGAGGCCGACGCGCGTTCCCCGCTCCAGCCACGCCCCCGCGGCGAGGGTGGAGTAGCGGTTCGAGCGCTGGACGAAGTCCTCCAGGCCCCGGTAGGAGTGGTGGAGCAGCGGCTCGCCAGCGTTCCCACCCGCCCCTCCACGCGCGACCGACTCGTGAACGACGATCGGCCACGAAGCGGCCGGCGCGCCGGCGGAAGAGCCGGAGCTGATAGTCGGGGTAGAGGCCGCCGTGTCGGACCCAGGCGCCCCAGAACAGTGTTGCGCCGCGGGATCGAGTAGCCGTCGGCTCCGGCGCGCCCGCGGCGTCGGCGGCGAGGATACGCGCGATGCGCTCGCGCAGCTCCGGGAGGTGACCCGCTCGTCGGCATCGAGCGAGAGCACCCAGTCGCCGGTGGCCTGCTCCAGCGCGAAGTTCTTCTGGGCCGCGAAGCCCGGCCAGGGGCGTACCGAGACGCTGGTCGGTGAACTCGCGGGCCAGCGCCACCGTCTTGTCGGTGGACTCTCCGTCCACCACGATGATCTCGTCGGCCCAGGCCACGCTCTCCAGACAGGCGCGCAGGCGCTCCTCCTCGTTCCACGCCACGATGGTGACGCTCAGTCGGGTCACCGCGCGCCGCCTTCCTCGAGGAGCGCCACCGCCGCGGCGACGACGCCGTCCGGCGCGAGGCCCGTCCATGGTCCCGTCGGCGCTCTGCAGCGCGCGGCATCGCGGACCGTACGGTCCGTTGCGCCGCCCGCTGGTCGGGCCGAAGAGCCCCAGCGCGCAGGCGTGCCGAGCGCAGCGGCGAGATGCAGGGGCCCGTGTCTCCCGAGACCATCAGCTGCGCGCGTCGGAGCAGGGCGGTCAGCTCGTCGAGATCGGTGGGCGGCGCCAGCAGCGGGCGCGCGGCCGCGCGGCCCGGTCCGCGCATGCCGAGCGCGATCTCACGCGCCAGATGTGATTCCGCCGGCCCCCAGAGCAGGAGCACGCGCGCGCTGCTCTCCGCGCCGAGCCGCTCGCCCACCGCGGCGTAGCGCGCGGGCGCCCACTGCTTTCGGGGCTGCCCCGCGCCGGGATTGAGCGCCACCAGCCGGTCGCCCGGCTTCCAGCCCGCCTCGACCAGGAATTCGTCCATGCGGCGCTGGGCCTCGGGACGCGGCGGAATCAGGAACTCGGGGGCGCCGCCGGGATGCCGAGGGCGCCCAGCAGGGCGAGGTTCTGCTCGACCACGTGGGCGGCGGCGGGCGGCGGCATCACGTGCCGGTTGGTGAACAGCGCGCTCACCCGCTCCTTGCACCGCGCGGCGCCGAAGCCGACGCGGACGAGGCGCGCCGGTGAGGCGGGTGATGATGCCGCTCTTGAGGAGGCCCTGGGCGTCCACCGCCACGTCGAAGCGGCGGGCGCGGAGCCGCCCGCGCAGCTCGCGCAGGTCGGCCCAGAGGCTCCGCGCCTCCCGCCCCAGCCGGCCCCGCCAGCCTCGCGTGTCCACGGCGATGACATGGTCGAGGTCGGGATGCTCGCGGAGCACGGCCGCCTCGCGCGCCTCCACCAGCCAGCTGAGCTCGGCGTGGGGATAGGCGCGCCGCAGCGCGCGCGCCACCGGCAGGGCGTGGATCACGTCGCCCAGCGCGGACAGCTTGACGAGCGACCTTCACCGGCCGGCCCCGAAGCGCTCCACGATGGCCCGGATCAAGTCGTGAGTCGAGTGATCCTTGGGATCACCTGCGATGGCGACCCGTCCCCCGCCGCGAGCACCGCCGCGCGCTCGGGGACGGTGGCCTCGGTATAGTCCGTACCCTTGGCCTGGACGTCGGGTCGCAGCACGCCGACGAGCCGGTCGACGGTGTCGTCCTCGAACACGACCACCGCATCCACGGGCCGCAGCGCGCCGACGAGCTCCGCGCGCTCCGCCGCGCTCATGATGGAGCCGGCCCTGCCCCTTGAGCCGCCGCACGGAGGCGTCGGAGTTCACCGCCACCACGAGGGCGTCGCCGAGCGCTCGGGCCGCCCCAGGTAGCGGACGTGGCCCACGTGCAGGAGATCGAAGCCCCGTTGGCGAGGACTATCCGCCGGCCCTGTTGCCGCTGGGCGTCGGCCCAGCGCGCGGCCGCCTCAATCCCGAGGACGGGGGCCATCGGACCCGGGCTCGGTGGCGAGCGCCTGGGCGAAGTCCGCCGGCGTCACCGCGGCGGTGCCCCGCTTCATGACCACCAGGCCCCCCGCCACATTGGCCAGCCAGGCGGCCTGCGCCGGCGTCGCGCCGGCAGCGAGCGCGGTGGTGAACGCGCTGATCACGGTATCCCCCGCCCCGGTGACATCGGCGATCTGATCGCTGCCGAAGATGGGCACGAAGGTCACCGGCCCGTCGCGTTCGAAGAGCGCCATGCCGCGGCTGCCGCGCGTGACGAGGAGCAAGCGGGCTTCGAGCCGCTCCAGCACCTGGCGGCCTGCCTTCTCGATGGCCCGCTCGTCGCCGAGCTCGGCCCCGGTGAGAGCCTCCACCTCCGGCTCATTGGGCGTGGCCGCGGTGGCGCCGCGGAAGCGGAGGAGATCGTACCGGCTGTCCACCGACACCGGGGCGCCGCGCGGGCGCGCCAGCTCGCGCACCACATCGAGACGCGCGGGGACAGCACGCCGTAGCCGTAGTCGGACAGCACGAAGCCGTCGGCCTCCCGCGCCAGCCCGGCCAGTCGTTCGAGCAAGCGCTCCTCCACGTCGGGGCTGAGGCTGGGCTCAGGCTCGCGGTCGAAGCCGCACGACCTGCTGGCGCGTGGACTCGTAGCCGCCGGCCATGATGCGCGTCTTGACCGGCGTGCGCCGGCCCGCCGCTCGCACCAGCCCCTCGGTGGAGATGCCGGCGCGGTCGAAGAGCGCCCCCAGCTCGGCGCCGGCGGCGTCGTCGCCCACCACGCCGACGGGAACCGCATGGGCTCCCAGCGCGCGCACGTTGTGGGCGGCATTGGCGCCACCGCCCGGCCGGACCTCGCGCTCCGTGAAGCGCAGGATGAGGACGGGCGCCTCGCGCGAGATGCGCGCGGGCTTGCCGTAGAGGTATTCATCGGCGATGAGGTCACCCACGATGACGATGCGCCGGCCCCGCAGCCGGGCCACCAGATCAGGATCGTGCGCGACGGGAACATCACGCGCGCGGGCGCGCCAGCGCCCAGTCGACCGCGTCGAGGAGATCCTCGGCGACGTGATCGGGCTTGGTCGTCCACTGCGCCCGTTGATGCTCCCACTCGCCGCGTCCGTACCCGGTGAGAACCAGCACGCCGGCCGCGCCCACCGACTGGCCCACCGCGACGTCGGAGATCTTGTCGCCCACCATGATCGAGCCCGCGAGGTCGAGGCGGAGATCGTGCGCGGCGCGCCGGAGAGGCCGGGACGCGGCTTGCGGCAGTCACAATTCATGCGATAGGGCTCCGCGCCCTCGTCCGGGTGATGGGTGCACACGTAGAGCCCGTCCAGCCTCGCGCCGCCGACGGCGAGCTGACGGACCAGCTCGGCATTGACCGCGTGGAGGACGGATTCCGTGAAGTAGCCGCGGGCGATGCCCGCCTGGTTGGTGACCATGACGGCCGGCACGCCCGCCGCGTTCAGCCGGCGGACGGCGTCCGCGGCGCGAGGCAAGAGCCGGAGGCGGCTGACGTGATTGACATACCCCACCTCCTCGGTGAGGCAGCCGTCACGGTCGATGAAGACGGCGGCGCGGTGGTCCAGCATCGAGGGGAAGTGTAATGCGGCCCCGCCGAAAGTTCAATGAAAGGCGGGGTTTCGGCGATAGAGAGCCTCGAAGCGCTCGGCCTGGGCGGCATATGGATAGGGCTCCGCCGAAGCGCCGGGCCTGGGTGGCCAAGGATCCGGCGTCGGCCGAGCGCAGCCGCTCCAGACCCTCGGCGATGCGGGGGCCGCTCACCTCCTCGGCCACCCAGCCGTTGACGCCGTTCCGGATGAGGCTCGGCGCCGCCCGCGTGCACGCATCTCGACAGCACGGGGACACCCGATGCGAGGGCCTCGAGGTGGCACATTGCGCGCGAACGGCTCGTAGCGCGCCGGAAGCGCGACGGGGTCAGCGGCGGCGCGTAGAGCCGGTCGACATCGGGCCGTGGTGCGGTCCAGACCACGCGGTCGCCGAGTCCGAGCCTCGCCGCCTGGGTCACGTAGGGCGCGCGGTTTCCCCGGCCGGCCACGATCAGACGGGCGTGCCGGTCGCCGATGGAGCCGAGCGCTTCCACGAGCGGGCCCAGGCCCTTGCGCTCGAAGCCCGAGCCCACGAAGAGCACGCGCAATCGGCCGCGTCCACCCCGAGCTCGGCGCGAATCGCGGCCCGATGGCGCGTCCGGTTGTCCGGGGTGAAGCGATCCAGATCCAGCACCGTTGTAGATGAGGGTCACGCGCTCGGGCGGCGTGCCGTACAGCCGCTCGATCTCGGTTTTGCCGCCGGCGGAAATGGCTACGATGCCATTCACTGCTCTAAGCTGAAAGATACGCCTTTCTAGATAGATGAGAAGCTTATGGTAAGAACTCAGTCCATGGGATCGGCCCATGGCCTCCAGAGTAGCTCCGGTGCGTTCCCTCCCCGGCTCGATAGAGATCCGCGGCGAACGTGCGCTCGTGGGCCTGCACGACCTCGTACCCGTGCCCGCGCGTGGCCATGCGAGCGGCGAGGCCGAAGGAGAGCACCCGCGCGATGCGCGGGCCGCGGAGCACGGGCAGCGGGCGCACGTGACGCCGGGAACGGGGCGCTGCGCGCGCGTGGTCAGAAGGTCCACCTCGTGATCGCGCCGTACGAGCTCGCGTACCAGCCCCGCGGTGGCGGTCTCGACGCCCCCGTGAAAGACGAACGGCCGGCAGATGAGCGCGAGCTTCACCGGTGGGCCAGGCGATCGACCAGCCGCGTCACCAGCGGGAAGAGGTCGCGTCGGGCGGCGGTGAAGCTCGTACCGCTCGACACAGCAGGTCCGCGCGCGGAAGCCGAAGCCCTGGGCCTCCAGGGGATCGTCGAGGAGCCGTTCGATGGCGGCCCGGAGCATGGCGGATCGCCGGGCCGGAACCACCAGCCCACAGCCTTCGAGGATTTCCGGGATCATGGACACGCGCGTGGCCACGATGGGTCGGCCCAGCGCCATGGCGTCGAATAGCTTGGCGGGTACCCACGCGTATCGGGGCCGTCGCGCTGCGGGATGGCCACGACGTCGGCCGCCTCGAGGAAGCGCGGCACCTCCGCGAAGGGGACGGGCCGGCACCAGAGCGTAGGCCGGGCAGGCAGGCGCGCAGACGCCGCCCGGTGGCACTCGGGATCGGTCCCGACCAGCGCCAGGGCGACGTCGCAGTCGCTGCAGCCCGCGATCGCCGCGACCAGGTCATCCACCCCCTTGTGTGCTCGCGCGCGGTGCCGAGGAACATGACGATCCGCTCGTCGGAGAGGCCGAGCTGCTCCGGACCTCGCCGGGGTCGGTCATCGCCCGGCCGCCAGGCATCGGTGTCGCCGCACGTGCGGGATGAGGACGCCCCCGAAGCGCGCTGGAGAAACCGTGAGGCCACGGTGACGCCGTCCGGCACGCACCGCGGCGCTCCATGAGCCAGGTCCAGGGCAGTCCTCTGGATTGCTCGAGGTTCAGCGCCGCGGCCGAGCGTGCCCCAGGCGCCGCCCGGAGGAAGAAGCCGACTTCCCAGTCGTCGATGTCGAGCAGCAGCGGGCGTTTCCCGATGAGGCGCTTGAGATGGCCGATGCCCGCCGAACCCAGCCTCGGCTTGGAGGCGTACAGGAGATCCCCGTCGGCGGCGCGAAGCAAGGCGGGCACGGCTCCCGCAAAGCGCGGAGCCGGCCACCACGAGAACTCCCGACGTAGCGCACGCCGTCCGGCGGCCACCGGCGGCCACACGTCCGGGCCATGGCGCGGGCCGACGACCTCGACCTCCCGCGATGGGCGCCAGCAGCTGCGCGAGGAGATGCGCCCGCCCCGCCGCATTGTCCGAGAGGTCGAAGCAGAGAATGGAGATCTTCATGTCCCGCGCGCTCTATCTTGCGCGGTTCGGCCGGGCGGAAGCCAGCATCGTGTAACGAGCGGCCAGCATCTCGCGCGAGCCGCGCGCCGGACAGCGCGATGCTCGACCAGCGCGCGGGCCGTCGCCGCCAGCCGCGCACGGAGCGCCCTGCGGTCACCGAGGAGCCGGCCGATGGCCTCGGCCAGCGGCCCTGGCTCGCCCGCGGGGACCAGCAGGGCGTTCTCCCATCGGCGAGCACCTTCGGTCACCACGCCGACGCGGCTCGCGACGACCGCGCGGCCCGCGGCGAGATACTCGAAGAGCACGCGCGACATTCCGTCCGACTCGAGCGGCACGTAGAGCCCACGTCGAAGGCGGCACGACGGCGTTCACGGGATCCGGTCTCCTCCTTCCAAGATGCTCACGCGCTCGGCGAGGCCCGCGCGCGCCTGCGCGGCGCGAATGGCGAGATCGAGCGCGCCGCGCCCGACCAGCGCCATGTGGAAGGCCCGATTTGCGCGCGCGAGTCGCTCCATCGCCTCCAGCGCGATGAGCTGGCCCTTCATGATCCGGAAGCCGCCCACGCAGCCCGATCAGCGGCCGTCGTCGACGCAGGCCGATGGCGCGGCGAAAGCGCGCTCCGCGGCGCGGCCCGGGCGAAACGCCTCCGCGTCGACGCCGCCCGGGAGCGCGATCACCCGCTCGGGCGGGGCCAGCTCGGCGGCCAGGTACTGCCGCCGGATCGCCTCGGTCACCGTGACGGACGAGGCCCGTGGCCTTCCGGTACAGCCATCGGTTCAGCGCGTGGGCCCGCACGCGCTGCACGATGTGACGGGTGCGCACGAGGGGCCGCGGTGTCTTCGACGAGGCGATTGGCGACGGCGGCCAGCCAGTGCTCCTTGCCCCGGTGCGCGTGCACCACGTCGATCTCGGGCAGCCATTCCCTCAGTCGCTTGACGTCGGCGGCGTCCGATGCGGGCTTCAGGCCCCGTCGAAGCTTCAGCGTCTCGATGCGCCGGGCCCCCGCCGCGCGCGCCTTCTCGATCACGCGTGTCCTCGGTGCCGCGGCGGCAGGCGAGGATGACGTCGATGACCGGCGCGCTCCAGCTCCACGCTCAGGCGAGCCGCCCAGTAGGCATCCGAGGACCATCCCCGGCACGACATGAGGTGAAGAATCCTCCACGAGGGCGCGGCTCCGACGCGCGAGGATCTCGAGATAGATAGCTTCGACCTCTTCGGCGTGGTGCTCCGGGCTGAAGGTCTCGACCGCGCGGTGGCGCCCGGCCTCGCCCATGCGCCGCGCCCGCTCCGGATCGCCGGCCAGCGTCGCCAGCGCGGCTTCCACCGATTCCGGGTCGCTCGTCGTCCACCAGCAGACCGGTGACCCGTGTTCCACCGCCTCCGGCAATGCACCGATCCGGCGAGCCACCACCGGGCGCCCGGCGGCCATGGCCTCCAGCGCCGCCCGGCACGATTCGTCGGACCCTGCGCCCATGAGGACGAACGTATCGAGCGCCTGGAGCACGGCGGGGAGGTCCGCGTCCCGGTAGCCGGTGAAGAGGATTTCCCGCTCGAGCTTCAGGCTCGCGCACCAGCGCCTCGAGGCGCGGCCGCGCCTCCCCTTGCCGACGAGGAGGAGTCGCGCGCGCGATAGCGCGCGCGGCAGCCGGCGGAAGCCGCGAATGCAGCAGCTCGTGGCCGCGATTGTGGGCGAGCCGGAGCCACGGTGCCGATGACTGGGCCCGCCGCGCCGTCGCCGTCCAGCCCGAGCTCGTCGCGGACCTGGCCGGATCGGCAGGCCTCGATGAAGCGGCCGAGATCCACGACGACCCGCCGACGCGGAAGATGCGACCGGGATCGATGCCGGCGGTCCGGCACCGATCCTCGATCTGCTCGGCTCACCGGGAGCAACGGCATCGGTGCGCCGGTAGAGGCGCGCCGGAAGCGCCAGCGCGCTTCACCGCGCGCTGATTGTGAAAGGTGCGCGCGAGAGCCGCGCCCCGCCGCGGCAGAGGCGCCCAGCCAGTGATCGTGCGAGTGGTGGGTGTGGATCACGTCCACCGCGTCGTCTCGCACGAGGGCCGAAGCCGGGTCAGGTCGCTGACCCCAGGCCCACGGCGGCGTCTTCACGTCGAGCGACATCCCCGCCACCGGCTCGATACCGGCCTCACGCGCCTTGGCCTCGAAGCGGTCGCCGCGCACCAGGAGCCAGCTGGACATGATGGCCACGGGCCTCCAGCCCCGCGGCGACCAGCCGGATCACCGGGTCTCGCGCTCCCGGTCCACCAGCGATTGGCGACGAGGTGGAGCACGCGGAGGCGCCGGCGCGCCGGCTCCGCCACTCAGCGGCCCGCGCGCCGAGCAGCTCCGTCGTAGAGCGCGAGCAGCTCGGCCGATCGGTAGCCGTGTGCGAAGCGCTCCTCCGCAGCGCTTGCGCGCCGCGCGGGCACGCGCCGCGGCGGCGGCGGGATCCGACAGCGTCGTCTCGATCGCCGCCGCGAGGCGCAGCGGCGGATCCTGGGCGGCACGAGGAGCCCGGTGAGCCCGTCCTCCACCACCCTCGGGGATGCCGCCGATCCGGCTCGCCACCAGGCACGCCGGTCGCGGCGGCACTGGAGCAGCGACTGGGGGACGCCCTCGGTGCGCGTGGAGGCCTGTACGAAGCAATCCATGGCCGCGAGCAGCGCGGGGCACGTCGGTTCGAAAGCCCGTGAAGATCACCGCTCCGCCCAGACCGCGCGCTCGCGCGCGAGGCCCTCCGCCCACTCGCGCCGGCCGCCGTCGCCCCCACGAGGGCAGGCGCGGCGTCGCGGCCGCCGCGCGTGCACGCGCGCGAAGGCGTCGAGAGATGGTCGTGCCCCTTGGAGCCGCGGAACATGGCGATCGAGCCCAGCGACGGGGCCGGGCGCAGCGCCGCCAGCCGCGAGGCCGAGGAACGGAGCGCCGCTCCTCGCCCCCGTTCCCGGCCGCGAAGTCGTCGAGGTTGACGCCGGCGGGTATCGCTACCACCCGCTCGGGTCGGACGCCGGCGGCGATCACGAGCTGGCGGATGGCCTCCCCGCTCGTGATCACGGAGTCGGCGAGACCACTGGTACACCGGATTGAGACCGCAGCGGATGGGAATCGACACGTGCCGCGTCCCGGAGCACGGGCCGGCGGCGGTGAGCCGGGCCGCCATGCCCCCACCCAGCCGTCGATGGAGCTATGCGTGTGCACGACCGTCGACCTGTTCTCGGCGGATGAGCCGGACGGGGAGCCAGGAGCGCCCGGGCATCCCAGGCCCCGCGCATCCTGAGCGCCGTCACCGGGAGCCCCAGCGCTTCGGGCGCGCGGCGAAGCATGCCGCGCCGTCCGGCTGGGCCGCGACTGAGCACGCGCCAGCCTCGCTCGGCTATCCACCCGGCTTCGGTCAGCGTCCGGATCTCCTGCCCCCAGGCCGGGAGAGGACTCGGTATGCAGGACCGTCCTCACGCCACGGCGTCCCCGCACCCTGGCCGCGACGACCTCCGCGGCGATCGCGCGCATGCAAGGGATGCTCGATGGGACACTCGGTGGCAGCAGGGCGCGCAGGGCGCCCTGGCGCCACCCACGTGCGCGCGGGAGGAACGGGGCGCGCTGAGGCGCGGATCGGTGGGGGCCGAACAAGGTGACGGTGGCAATGCCCAGCGCCGCCGCCCAGGTGGGCGACACCGGTGTCGGCGCTCACCAGGCAATGGAGCCGGGTCAGGAGATGCGGCAACAGCGCCGGGCGGTCACGGCCCACCAGGGACGCGGGCGCGCGGCCCGGTGAGCCGGAGGACGGCATCGGCGACGGAGACGTCCGCGGGACCGCCGAGCAGCACCGGGATGAGCCCCTCTGAGGAGAAGCTCCGCCAGCTCTGCCCAGCCCGTGATCGCCCAGCGCTTCGCCGCGCCCTGCGGCGGCGCCGAGGTGGAAGCCCGACGCGCGGGGTCTCTCCGGGATCCGGCGCCGTCGAGCAGCGCCGCCGCCTCGGTCTCGAGCGCGGGCTCGCGGGGGTGTGCAGCCGCGGGTTCCACCGCCGCCGTGGGCATGCCGAGCGCTTCCCACCAGCAGCCGGTACTCGTCGACCTGATGACGGCGCGGCTCGGCCGCAGCGGGACCCGGTCCGTGAGCAGCACGCCGCGCGCGTCGGTGTCGAGCGCCCACGCGCCGCCGCGCACGCCAGCGGCGCGCCGCCCGGGCGGCCTCGAAGGAGTTCGGCAGGATGAGGGCGGGTCCGGCCTCGCGCCGGCCAGCGCTCGGGCGAAAGCGACTCCTCGTCCGCCGCCATCCGGATAGTTCAGAGTGCGTCCGCCACGCCCTGGCCCCGGCGCACCGACGCCCAGCGGCCCACCACGGTGATGGTGGCGTCCGGCGCGGGCGGCACGCAGGCTCGGCCAGGGCCGGCTGCGCCATCACGGTGTCTCCGCAGCCAGTTGGGGGCCTCACGACGAAGGCGGGCGCCACGCCCGCCTTCATTTCTGGGGCGACGCCGCGGCGCGCGCCGGCGCCGCGACCTGGCGGGAGCGCGTTCACCCACGCGCGCGGCCTGACCGGTGGTGAGCACCATGCGCACCGAGAGAATCCAGAGCGGCAGCGTAAGGCGGCAGCGCGAAGTCGCGCAGGCGCATCGCGTCCTTCTCGGTAGTGATGAGGCCCTCGGCGCCTGCCAGCGCCGCCCGCCGCGCCAGCTCCGCGAGGTCGCCCTCGGAGTACCAGTGATGACGTCGCCGATGAACTCCTCGACGAAGCCCGCCAGCGGGATACCCAGCCCCTGCAGCGTGTCTCCATGAAGGAGCGCGGCGCGGCGAGTCCGCCGAAGGCGAGGAATCGCCGCCGCGCTAGCCTCCGCGAGCGGCAGGCGCGCCCCGTCGCCTCGCCCGGCGCGCCTCGACCGGCTCGTAGCGGGCGGTCGCGACAGGCGCGGGCGAGTCGTGTAATCGCAGCGTGCGCGTGACCGCCTCCACCTCCTCGTCCCCGCGCGCGGATTGGTGACGATCACCGCGGGGCCCCGGCAAGCGCTGACAGGGGCTCGCGCAGGCGACCGCTCGGAAAGAGGCCGCCATTGCCCCACGGAGAGCGGGCGCTCACCACCAGGATCTCGAGGGTCTTGGCGACGGTACGGTTCTGATAGGCGTCATCGAGCACGATGACGACGCGCCGAGGGTTTCCATCCGTGTGGCGCCCGGCATCGAAGACGATTCTCGCCGACCACGACGGGGATGCCGGGCATCCGCTCGGCCAGGAGCAGGGCTCGTCACCCGCGCCGCGCGCGCCCAACCGCACGCTCTGGCGGTCGGCCACCACATGCACGCCCCGGGTCGGGCGTCCGTAGCCGCGACTCACCACCGCGGGAGCGGGCGCCGAGCGCGACCAGCGGGTGAGCGCGGCCAGCTCGGACGAGTGGTGTCTTGCCACTGCCGCCCACGGTCAGGTTGCCGAGCGAGACCACCGGACAGGGCAGGCGCCGCGTGGAGAGCAGGTGCCGGTCATGAGAGAAGCCGCGGACCAGCAGGGCCGCCCGATAGCCGACCGACAGAGCGCGGAGCCCGGCGGCCAGGGATGCGATGGGTTCCTTCCTCCCATGCGCCCCGGAGCCAGCTTCCCCGGGGTCCCGGCACAAGCGCACCACGGATTCGCTGCTCGCGCGCCTGCTCCCCGTCTTGCCTCGCCCCCCGTCTCACCGCTCACGATCTCACCGCTTGCCATGTCGCTCGCCGATCTCTCCCACGGCCAGGTATCGCTCGACCAGCTCCATGGTCGCCCGCACCCCGCCCTGCCGCCTGATCACCGCCTGGTAGCCCGCCTCGCCGCCCATGGCCCGCGCGACGTCGGGCTTCTCCAGCAGCGCGTAGCTCGGTCTCGAGCCCCGCTGCGTCCGGCCACCCGCCGCGCCGCCCCCCGCCCCCAGCAAGAGCTCCGCGCTGTCGCGGAAGTTGCTCGTATGGGGGCCGAAGAGCCTCGGCTTCGACCGCAGCGGGGCTCGAGCATATAGCATGCCCCCCCGTGGGCGCCAGGCTGCCACCCACGAAGACCACCCCGCCAGCCGGTAGAGACGGGCCAGCCTCGCCCACGGAGTCGAGGATGATGACGGGCTGCGGTTCGCGCGGTGGGAAGCTCGGCTCCGGCGTACCGCGGGGAGGCCCCGGTCGGCGAGGAGGTGCCCACCTGGCACCCGCTCGGGGTGACGCGGGGCCAGCACCAGCACGAGGTCGGGGTGGTCCTTCCGGAGGCGACCGAAGGCCCGGCCACGATCTCCTCCTCCCCGCGATGGGTGCTCCCGCCACCATACCCGCTCGCCGGGAGCGAGGCGCAACAGCCCCACGACTCGCGATTGCCCACGCTTTCCGGCTCGGCGTCCGTCTTGAGGCTGCCCGTCACCACCACGCGCCGGGCGAAGCGCCGAGCGCGATGATCGGCGCGCGTCCTCCTGCGACTGCATGCCGAAGACGGTGACCGACGCCAGCATGCGGCGGGTGAGGAAGGACACCCAGCGGTACCGACGGAACGATCCGGTCCGAGATGCGCCCGTTGGCGTCATGCTCGGAATGCCGCGGCCGCCAGGGCGCCCAGGAAGTTTGGCCAGAGCTCGGTCTCCATGCCGACGAAGTAAGCGGGGCTTGATGGCGCTGATCGCGCGCTGCACCGGCCCCGGCAGGTCGAGCGGGAAGTAGCGGTGGGTGGCCACGGGTGAGAGCCGGTCCACCACGATGCGCGCTCCGGTCGGCGTCACTGTGGGTCAGCACGACCGCGGTCCGGGCCAGCGCGCCGGCGGAGCGCTTCGACCACAGGGGATCGGCGGTGATCGCCTCGCCCACCGAGTACCGCAGTGGACCCAGCACCGGGGCTCGGGCGGCAGGCCAGCGTCGATATACCCCAGACGCTGGCGGAGCGATGAGCGATGCCCGCGCCGCACGGAGCCGCTTGAGCACGGCGAAGGGCGCGTAGACCATGAGGGCCAAGACCAGCGCCAGGGCAGAGCGCGCGCATCAGTGCGGCGGCCTCCGCGTCGGCGCGCCCGCTCACTGCGCAAAGTGGAGGGAAGCCTCCACCGCCTTGCGGGCCGCCTCGCGCGCGTCGCGTGATCGGCGTCACGCGCCACCGCGATGGGCTCGGCGAAGCGCATCACGCAAAGCGGGCGAAGGGGCGCGGGATGCGGAAGCCGTCCCAGGAGCGCAGGCGCCACTCGGCGAGAGGCGCCCAGCGCCGCCCGGCATCGGATCGCCGCGCCGCTCACCGCGGCCAGCGCAGACTTCACGCCTGGCTTCACGATCTCTCACGGGGGCCGCGCGCGGGCCATCGGGCACCACCATCACGCTCACGCTCGCCGGCCAGCGGGAGGCGCGCGAGGGCCCGGAGGCCTCAGCGCCTCCCCGGGCTCGAAGATCCGCGCAGAACCACCTCGGAGGCTCCATGCGTGAGTACAGCGGTATTAGGCCACCAGCGCCGCCGTCCCGCGACCGGCTCGTGAGCACGCGCAGCCGGCGTCCCCGATAGGAGGTAGGGCAGCAGCAGCACGCGCGAGTGCCAGGTGGCGAAGACGAATCGGAATGCCCAGCCTCGCCGCGCGACGCGCCGCCTTCCTCCTCCGCGAGGCGGATCGCGCACGTGCCCGCAAGGAGGCGGAAGAGGGCGGCGGAGCCTGCGAGCGTAGCCCGAGCACGGAGCCGGCGCCGGGCGGCTCCGGTCACGCCGCGCGTGCCGAGGCGAGCAACCGCTCCCGCGCAGCGCGCCGTCCCACTTCCCGGCTCGCCGAGCCGGCTGCGCAGACTCGGCGAAGGCGGCTCGCGCTGGGCAGGCCGCGGCGAGCCCGGCTGGCTCGGCAGCTTATTACGTCGCGGGCCTCGTCACTCAACCGCGTGCCGGCAGACTTCGCCCTGCAGGAGTTCCGGGACCACATCGCGGCCGGCTACGATATTGGGCAGGCTGATCCTGGGGGATGCGGGACGAGGAGGCGCGAGATCGCCAGCTGGTGAAGCGAGACACGCGATAGCACACCACCGTGGGTGTGTCCAGTGAGCGCAGCTTCGAGGGTGGCCGCGCCCGAGGTGATGAGGATGCGTTCGGCGGCGGCCATGAGCTCGTAAGTGCGGTGCTCGAGGATCCGACCGGCGGGCTACCCGTGGCTCGCTCCGCGGTCGCCAGCAGTGGGCCTCCAGCCCACCCGTCGATCTCACCGATGGGGCCAGCCCCAGCGCGAAGCGCGGGGTCGGCTGCAGCGCGGGCTCGCCGGGCGCGACGAGGTGGCGGGCGGCGTCCAGCAATCGCCGGCGAGAGGCGCGAGATCTCCTCGCGCCGGCTGCCGGGGAAGAGGCCCACCACGGACAGGTCGGGCTCGATGCCGCCCCAGGCGCCCGCGCGCGGATCGAGGCCCGGCGGGAGCGCACGTCGCGGAGGGGGATGCCCCACGAACTCCACGGGCACACCGGCCGCCTCGTAAATCGCCAGTCCCGCAGGGAAACACCGCCAGGACGCGGTCTCGCCAGCCGGGCGATGACCCGCACCCGGCCCCGTCGCCAGCCCATACCTGGGGAGGGATGAAGAGGACCACGGGCACACCCGCCCGGCGGGCCTGGCGAGCCAGGCGCATGTTGAACTCCGGGAAGTCGATGACCACGAGCACGCGGGGTCGGTCCTCGCCGGAGCCGATGGACGAGCGCACGATACGCTCGGTAGAGCGCGGGGGCGCGCGCCCACTGCCTGCTGCTGCCTATCACCGCATGGGCGGTGGGTCGGCCACCATTCCATGCCGGCCGCCGCCATGCGGGCCCCGCCCATTCCGATCAGGCGCAGCGCGGGCTCCAGGTCGCGAAGCGCGGCAGAGCAGTGCTCCCGTGCAGATCGCCGAGGCTTCCCGCCGAGAGCATGATGGTCCCCGCGGCGCCCCGGCTCATTCCGCGGCCTCGAGCGTCACCACCGCGATGCCGGTGCCTCCGCTGGCGCGCAGAACGCCTCGCCGTCCACGAGGAGCGTCCGGCCCCGCGCCACCGCCAGCGCCGTGGCGCCGCCCTCAGCCATGGCGTCGAGTGTGGCGAGCCCCACCGCGGGTACGTCAGCCGGAAGTCATGATCGTCGGCCACGGCCTTGATCACCACCGCGCCCGGGCCCGATAAACGGACGCCTCTCCGTATGGTCTTCGTCGGTGCCCTCGGCCGCCTCCACCGCCACGGTGACCCCGCGCGCCCGAACCACGGTCTGGCCGATGCCGCGATTGGCCAGCCCCGTGCCAGCCGCCAGCCCGCGCGGATCTCCTCTCCCTCCGGCGCGGTAGAGCGCGCGACGTCGGCTGCTCCACCTCGAGCAGCCAGGGTCCGAGGAAGCGTCGCTGGATCGAGGACCTCGACCCCATGGGCGTTCAGCGGCCCACGGCCGTGCAGGCTGAGCGCATCGTCGGCGAGGCCTTCCCGGTCGAGCCGCTGCCCCGCGGCATCACCGCTGCTGGCGGCGGAGAACATGCGCGTGCTTCCAGAACTTGCCCACGAAGGCGACCGCGGTGACGCGCTCGGATGCCAGCGTGGTGAGCACAGCAATACGTAACTGAACGAAGTACAC
>ERZ1370068.4307-contig-3386_pt1 | contig 50768 bp, 69 predicted proteins | sample MGYA00561227_ERZ1370068 | MGnify/ENA primary metagenome ERZ1370068 (study PRJEB38410, sample SAMEA6850437) | metagenome | study: Metagenomic assessment of the ecological functions of the soil: analysis of the soil microbiota associated with the... | reverse complement strand
AAGTTACGTATTGCTAACCGTTGAGTTGAGTCCGCATGCTCGATCCACAGCTTTAGCGCGCGTCGTGGAAGCGTCCTGGATGCTTCGGGATGCAGGTAGATCGCATCCTCAATACGAAGATAGCGAACGAGTGGATGGCTTCTTCCGCCCGCCTGCCGCCGATCCGAACGCGCGCGCCGATCCAATCGCAACAGCCGAGCCGCGTGATTAGCCAGAATCTTGATCGCCGGAACGCTGATCCAGCCGGAAACCGGTGCGGTGGACACCTTCCACGTTTCCACGCGACACCCGTTTGCGCGCCATGGGGCGCGATCCGTCCGCGGGCAGCGGCTAAGTAGCCGGGGCCTTCATTTGCGTGCCTTGTTGGGCCGAATTTACGACTCGTTCGATATCCGCATCCGTCGGACGAGACGAGCGGCTCTCGAATTTCGGCCGCGGCCGTGGCCAACAGACTGCTCCACGCGTAGAGCGTGCGTGCGGGGATCACGGCGGTCACGCCGGCCTGGACCGGTTGCCGGTTCTGGCGCATCGATCCGGTCTCGAACTTGTCGACGTCGAGATACACGCGCCGGCCAGCTCGAACCACGGCCGCTGCGGACGCGAGGCCGTTAGATTGCGCGTTGAAAATGAACCAGCGGATTTGCCCTTCGGTGAAAGGGCTTCTCCGCCGCGAAGTTGGTACCGTTTTGAGGTTGCGATGCATCGTCCGATCCTCGCGCTTGTTGCGGCCGCTGATTGGCACGCGCTGACGAGGATGCACCCGCAGAGGCAAAGCTACCTAGGACAGGAAATCAGGCGCTTTTTGCTGTCGCCATAGTTTTTCAAGGCGGCGCGACCGGCATCGGTTCGCGCCGCCGCCGCATGGCTGCGGAGAAGATCTGGTCGACGACCCGGGGTTGTGGCGGCGCAGGGTTGGCGGAGTGCCGTCGCCCTCGATGTGAGAGATCGCTGCCATGTGGCGCTCGAATCGCCGAGTGCATGCCTCTATTGCGTTCGTGGATCATCTGCTTCGGTGGCGGCTTCGATTTCGTCGAGGTAAGCGGCCCGGATCGCATCCGGTTTGCCCATACGGAAGGTGACTGAGCGCGCGCAATAAGCGCCTTGCGTTCGTCTTCCGGATCCCGCTTCGATGACTGGGGTAGGGGCCCATCACGAATTCGGATAGAGCAGCGGTACCGCGATCGCGCGAGCCCCGTCATCGGTTAGGAGCTGGTGATCCTGGTTGCCGACAGGCAGGCGATGCCAATGCAGCGCCCAGATCATTGCCTCGATCTGTTCTGCTTTCGGTATTGGCGGCGCGTACTTCTTCGACGGACCGCGCGCCTTGCGCGCCAGAGGCTTCTTCGGCTTTGCCATGCGTGATGAAGCGGAATCCGCCACGCCCGACCGGACTTGGGCGCGGCGCGGTGAGCCTGGCGGCGGTGTTTATTCCTCTCCCAATCGCCCGGAGATGCGCTCGAATGTCGAGCGCACATGTTCGCCTGATTGATGCGAATACCGCTTCGGCCATCGTCAACGTGCCGGTGCCCAATGCCTCGGCGACTTCAGCCAGACTCGCGCCGTTCATCGTCAGGTAACTTGCCGTCGTGTGCCTCAGGTCGTGGAACCTGCAGTCGCTTGTCGCCGACGAGCCCCGCGGCCTTGCGGACCGCACGCCACGGCCGGTCCAGATCCGCCGGCGCGTCTTCATGCCCGCCCTTGAACACCCATCCCTTTTGCGTCGGATCGCGCTCGAAATGCGCCTGCAGGATCGCTTGCGCTGGACCGACGAGCGGGACATAACGCGGCTGATCGTTCTTCGTGTGGGTGAAGCGCAGGCGCCAGTGCTCGAGGTCGACGTCGGCCCACGTCAGATTGCGAAGATTGCCGTGCCGCGCGCCCGTCGCCGGGGCGAGGACACCGCGGTCATGATGTTGGGATCGGTGCTCGCCTTGCACGCGGTCAACAGTGCTTTGCGCTCGGCGTCGGATAGGTAACGAACCATCCCGTTGTGCTCGGCGCCCTTGGTGACGCTCAGCACTGGATTCGCCGGCAGCCACCGGAGCTCCTTCCACGCCCACTTACAGACCGCGGAAAGGGCCGCTAGGTAGCGATTGACGGTCGCCGCAGCGATTGGCGTATCGGTGCGGGTCTTGCGCGCCCGCAGTTCCGATTTGGAAAGCCCGCAATGGTGCTTTGCCGTGAGCTTGTCGAGCGTGACATGGCCGGCATGCTCTTCCACCATTCGAGGTTCGACGACAGCATGCGGTCGGCATTGTTGCGCGACCGGGCAGTTGCTCGAGTTCGAACTTGTCGATTGAGGTCCGCAAGCGTGCGGCGCCGATCGGCCGTCGTCGGCACGTATTCGCCGTGGCCGAGATCGCTTTCGACCTTCTTCGCCCACAGCACCGCATCGGTCTTGCGCTTGAACGTGCGCGTGCGCGGTTCCTCGCCCTTGATCCGCACTCTTCACGCGGTATCGGTCGCCACGCTTCTCAATTGCTGCCATTGTTGGACGCTCTTGGTTGTGCTGTCCCAAGACTGTCCCACGAATGGCGAGGCGATGTCTAGCGGTTACCGTAATACATTGTTTTTATTGGTGCCGGGAGGGGAAGTCGAATCCCCACGGTATCACTACCGGCGGATTTTGAGTCCGCTGCGTCTACCAGTTCCGCCATCCCGGCTATGGGTGCGGGACGCGCTGCTGCGGCGCGTTGCCCGGCGGACGTAAAGGCGGCATTATCGCGGAAACCCGCCGCGGCGCACAGCACGGCGCCGGATTCGAGCCGCGCCCGGTCCGACCACCCTTCGTCCCCGCGATGACCGCCGTCCGCAACGTGCTGTTCGTGATGTGCGACCAGCTGCGGCGCGATTTCGTCTCCTGCTACGGCGCGTCGCCCGTGCCGACGCCCAATCTCGAGCGCCTGGCCGCGCGCTGGGCGTGCGCTTCGACCATGCGTACGTGCAGTCCGGCGTCTGCGGTCCCGCCCGGATGTCGTATTACACCGGGCGCTACGTGAGCTCGCACGGCGCGACGTGGAATCGCGTGCCGCTGTCCGCCGCCGAGCACACGCTCGGCGACTATCTGCACGCCGCGGGGCGCAAGGCAACGCTCGCGGGCAAGACGCACGTGCTGCCGGACGACGAAGGCGCTCGCGCGGTTCGGCATCGAAGTCGAATCGGAGCGCGGCGCGCTGCTGCGCGAAGGCGGATTCACGGTGGTCGACCGGTACGACGGTCACACGCCGCCCGGGCCGGAGTCGGGCTACGCGGCCTGGCTGCGCGCGCGCGGCTACGGCGGCGCCGATCCCTGGAGCGAGCACGTGATCGCCGTCGATGCCGGCGGCAGCGTTGCCTCCGGCTGGCAGATGCGAAACGTGCACCTGCCGTCGCGCGTCGCCGAGCCGCATTCCGAGACCGCCTACATGACGGACCTCGCGCTCGACTGGATCCGCGCGCAGGGCGGAACGCCGTGGGTGCTGCATCTGTCCTACGTGAAGCCGCACTGGCCCTACGTCGCGCCGGCGCCGTTTCACGCGATGTTCCGCGAATGCCGACGTCGGGCCCGATCCTGCGCGGACCGCAGGATGGCACCGCCGACGAGCATCCCGTCGTGCGCGCCTATCGCGAGCACGACGAATGCCGGAGCTTCGCGCAGGAAGCCGTCGCGCGCCACGTGCGTCCCGCGTACATGGGGCTCATCGCGCAGCTCGATGTCCATCTCGGCCGCGTGCTGGACGAGCTCGACGGCGATGGGGCGCGCTTCGCGACACGCTCATCGTGTTCGCGTCGGATCACGGCGAGTTCTCGGGCGATCGCGGGCTCGGGCGAAAAGGAGCTCTTCTACGACGAGATCGTCCGCGTGCCGTTCATCGTCTGCGATCCCGATCCGCGCGCCGATGCGACGCGCGGCACGCGCCGATGCGCGCTTCGTCGAAGGCGTCGACGTCGTGCCGACGATTCTCGACGCGCTCGGGATCCCCGGGGCGCCGCATCGCATCGAGGGACGCTCGCTGCTGCCGTTGATACGCGGCGAGCGCGCCGCGGCGTCGCGCGATGCCGTGTTCAGCGAGCTCGACTACGGGTTCCGCCGCGCGCGGCGGGTGTTGGGACGCGGCGTGCGCGAGTGCCGGGCGCTTCATGGTGCGCACGGAGGACTGGAAGTACGTCCACTGGGAGGGTTTCCGGCCGCAGCTCTTCGATCTCGACGCCGATCCGCGGGAGCTCTTCGATCTGGGCGCGGACCCGCGGCACGACGCGGTGCGCGCGCGCCTGCGCGAGCGGCTGTTCGACTGGATCGCAACGGGGAAGCGCCGGACCACCGTCACCGACGAAGCCGTCGTCGAAGCGGACCGATGCCCATCGCGCGCACGGCGATTCACATCGGTATCTGGTGACGCGGACGCGGAACGCGGTAGGATCGGCACCGCGACAGCCTGGAGGCCAAGATGAACAGCCATGCGGATGACGGCCGGGCGCGGCAGCTCGAAGCCGTGCTCGGACTGGTGCGTACCCGGACGACGTCCGTGCAACGCGACGTGCTCGAACGCTTCGTCGTCCGCTATTTCGGACAGGTCGATCCCGGAGGATCTCGCCGAGCGCGCGTCCGCCGATCTGTACGGCGCGGCGCTTTCGCACTGGAACTTCGCCAGGAAGCGCGAGGCGGGCTACGCCCGCGTGCGCGTCTTCAACCCGACGATCGAGGAGCACGGCTGGCAGTCGACGCACACCATCGTCGAGATCGTCAACGACGACATGCCGTTCCTCGTCGATTCGGTGACGATGGAAGTGAACCGCCACGGCCTGACGCTGCACCTCATCGTCCATCCGATCGTCGCGGTCCTGCGCGGCAAGGACGGGATGCTCTCCGACGTCGCGCCGGACAGAGCGCCCGACGCGATACGCGAATCCTTCATCCACGTCGAGGTCGACCGGTTGACGGAAGCCTCGCGCCTCGCCGCGCTCGCCACCGACGTCGCGCGCGTGCTCGAAGACGTGCGCATGGCGGTGACCGACTGGAAGAAGATGCAGGACAAGCTTCGTCGAGCGTCGTCGCCGAAATCGACGAGCGCCCGCCGCCGATGCCGCCGGAGGAGCTCGCTGAGGCCAAGGCGTTCCTGTCCTGGCTCGCCAACGACCACTACACGCTGCTCGCCTACCGCTGCCACGATCTGGTCGTGGTCGACGGCGAGGATGCGCTGCAAGATCGTCCCCGGATCGAGCCTGGGATTCCTGCGCGAAGCACCGACGCAGAGCGTCGCGACGAGCTTCTCGGCGTTGCCGCCGGAGGTTCGCGCGTACGCGCGCGTTCCCGACCTCCTGATCGTCACCAAGGCCAACGCGCGCTCGACCGTGCACCGGCCGGGCTATCTCGACTACGTCGGCATCAAGCGCTTCGACGCCGCGGGCAACGTGTGCGGCGAGCACCGCTTTCTCGGCCTCTACACGTCGACCGCGTACAGCGCGAGCCCGGCGGACATCCCGCTCCTGCGCCGCAAGACGGCCAACGTCATCGCCCGCGCGGGCGTCGCGCCGCGGCAGCCACGCCGGCAAGGCGCTGCGCAACATCCTCGCCACACTATCCGCGCGACGAGCTGTTCCAGACGAGCGAGGACGACCTGCTGCGCACGGCGACCGGCATCCTGCACCTGGGCGAGCGGCAGCGCTTCCGGCTGTTCGTCCGGCGCGATCCGTTCGAGCGCTTCCTCGTCTGCCTCATCTACGCGCCGCGCGAGAACTACACGACCGAGTTGCGCGAGAAGTGGCAGGCGATCCTGCTGGAGGCGTTCAACGGCACGAGCTCGGAGTTCAACGTCCATCTTTCCGAGTCGGTGCTGGCGCGCGTGATGATCACGGTGCGCACCGCGCCGGGCAAGATCCCGCAATTCGACGTTCGCGAGCTCGAGGCGAGGCTCGCGCTGGCGGCGCGGCGCTGGGACGACGATCTCAAGGACGCGCTGATCGACGCGCTCGGCGAGGCGCGCGGCAACGAGCTCCTGCGCCGTTTCGCCGCGGCGCTGCCGGCGGCCTATCGCGAGGACTTCTCCGCCGCGCGCGGCGGTGCCCGACATCGAGATGATGGCGCGGCTCTCGACGCGCGAATCCGCTCGGGATGAGCCTCTACCGCCCGCTCGAGGCGGAGCCGGGCATGCTGCGCTTCAAGCTCTTCCACCTCGGCGGGCCGGTGACGCTGTCCGACAGCCAGCCGATGCTTGAAGCGGATGGGACTCAAGGTGCTGGACGAGCGGCCGCTACCGGATATCGCCGCCCGATCAGCCGCCGGTGTGGCTGCACGACTTCGGCATGCAGACGCGACCGGCGGATGCCGACGTCGACATCGACGGGCTGCACGCGGTGTTCGAGGACGCGTTCGGCCGCATCTTCCGCCGGCGAAGTGGAGAACGACGACTTCAACCGCCTGGTGGTGGCGGCGCGGATGCCCGCCGCGGAGATCGTCGTGCTGCGCGCCTATGCGAAGTACCTGCGCCAGATCGGCTTTCCGCTGTCGCAGGCGTTCATCGAGTCGACGCTCGCCGCGCAACGCCGCCGATCGCGCGCAATCTCGTCGCGCTGTTCAAGGCGCGGTTCGATCCCGAATGCGCGAGGCCGACGGCGATGCCGATGCCGCGGCGCGCCTCGCGGAGGTCGAGGCAGCGCTCGACAACGTCGAGAACCTGTCGGAGGACCGCGTGCTGCGCCAGCTCCTCGCGCTGATCATGCGCGACGACGCGCACGAATTTCTGGCGCCGCGATGCGCAAGGGCGGCCGCGCGCCTTCCTCTCGTTCAAGTTCGACCCGTCGAAGGTGCCCGGGCTGCCCGAGCCGAAGCCGATGTTCGAGATCTTCGTCTATTCGCCGCGTTTCGAGGGCGTCCACATGCGCGGCGGCCGCGTCGCGCGCGGCGGCCTTCGCTGGTCGGACCGGCCGGAGGATTTCCGCACGGAGATCCTCGGGCTCGTCAAGGCGCAGATGGTGAAGAACGTCGTCATCGTGCCGGTGGGCTCGAAGGGCGGCTTCGTGCTGAAGCGCGCGCCTTCGCCATCCGGATCGCGACGCGTACATGAAGGAAGGGATCGCGTGCTACCAGGACTATCTGCGCGCGCTTGCTCGATCTCACCGACAACCGCGTCGGCGACACGCATCGTGCCGCCGCCGCAGGTGCGACGGCACGATCCGGACGATCCCTACCTCGTCGTCGCTGCGGACAAGGGCACGGCGACGTTCTCCGACTACGCGAACGCGATCAGCCGCGAGTACGGCTTCTGGCTCGGCGACGCGTTCGCCTCCGGAGGCTCCGTCGGCTACGACCACAAGGCGATGGGCATCACCGCGCGCGGCGCCTGGGAGTCGGTCAAGCGCCACTTCCGCGAGATGGGCATCGACACGCAGACGACCGACTTCACGGTCGCCGGCATCGGCGACATGTCGGGCGACGTGTTCGGCAACGGGATGCTGCTCTCGCGGCACATCCGGCTCGTCGCCGCGTTCGACCACCGGCACATCTTCCTCGATCCCGATCCCGACCCGGAGCGATCGCTTCGCGTGAGCGCGAGCGGCTGTTCAAGCTGCCGCGCTCGTCGTGGGCCGACTACGACGCGAAGCTCGATCTCGCCAGGCGGCGGCATCCACCCGCGCAGCGCGAAGTCGATCGCCGATCACCGCCGAAGTCAAGGCGGCGCTCGGCGATCGCCGCCGACGCGCTGACGCCGACCGAGCTCGTCAACTGCGATCCTCAAGGCGCCGGTCGATCTGCTGTACAACGGCGGCATCGGCACGTACGTGAAGGCCGCGCGCGAGACGCACGCGGACGTCGGCGACCGCGCGAACGACGCGCTTCGCGTCAACGGCCGGGACCTGCGCTGCAAGGTCGTCGTCGAAGGCGGCAACCTGGGCTGCACGCAGCTCGGCCGCATCGAGTACGCGCGGGCGGGCGGGCGCATCAACACCGACGCGATCGACAACTCCGGCTGGCGTGGACACGTCGGACCACGAAGTCAACATCAAGATCCTGCTCGGCCTGGCCATCGGCGACGGCGAGCTGACCGAGAAGCAGCGCAACGCGCTGCTCGCGGAGATGACCGACGACGTCGCGGCGCTGGTGCTGCGCGACAACTATTTCCAGACGCAGGTGCTGTCGGTCACGGGACGCATCGCGCCGGAGCTGCTCGACGCGCAGCAGCGCTTCGTGCAGTTCCTGGAGCACGAGGGCCGGCTCAACCGCGCGATCGAGTATCTGCCGTCCGACGAGGAGTTCGCCGAGCGGCGCGCGGTCGCGGCAAGGGCCTCGCGAGCCCCGAGCGCGCGGTGCTGCTCGCCTACTCCAAGATCTGGCTCTACGACGAGCTCGTCGCCTCGAACCTGCCCGACGATCCATGGGTGGCGACGCGCGCTCGGGCGCTACTTTCCCGGGGCGCTCGCGAGCGCGTACGCGCGGCTACATGGACCGGCACCCGTTGAAGCGCGAGATCATCGCGACGCATGTGACCAACAGCATGCTGAACCGCGTGGGCAGCACGTTCGTCCACCGGCTGCAGGAGTCCACCGGCGCGCAGCGCGCACGAGATCGTCCGCGCCTATCTCCTGAGCCGCGAGATCTTCGGCTTCGTCGCGCTGTGGAAGGCCATCGAGGCGCTCGACAACCGGGTCGACGACGCGCTGCACGTCCGCGATGCTGATCAACATGAGCCGCGAGCTCGAGCGGGGTACGACGTGGTTCCTGCGATCGCGGCGACTTAGGCGAAGACATGGCCGCGACGATTGCCCACTTCGCCCCGCGCGTCGAAGCGCTGGCGGCGCGACTGCCCGACGCTGCTCGACCCGGCGGGTCGCGCGCGGGTCGGCGCGGCGGTCGCAGACTATGTCGCGCAGGGCGTGCCCGAGGCGCTGGCGGCTCGCGCAGTGACGCTCGACGCCTTGTACTTGACGCTCGATATCGTCGAAGTCGCGGGCGCCACGCAGCGTCCGGTCGAGCTTCGTCGCCGAGATCTATTTCGAGCTGTCCACGCAGCTCGAGTTGCCGTGGCTGCGCGAAATGATCGCCCGCCTGCCGGGCGGAGCCGCATTGGCAGACGCTCGCGAAGAGCGCGATGGACGACGACCTGTCGGGATTGCAGCGCGCGATCGCCGGCGAAGTGCTGAGCGGCGGCGGACGGCCTCACCTCGCGCGACGAATTGATGGCGTCGTGGCAGGAACGCAACCGGCGCGCCGCCGAACGCGTGAAGCGCCTGACGAGCGAGCTGCGCGCGGCGCCGACCGCCGATGCATCGATGCTGTCGGTAGCCTTGCGGGAGTTGCGCAATCTCGCGAGCTAGCACGCGGAGCCCATCGCGAGGCGCGCCGCGGCCGTGCCGCGATCTCGGCGTCAGACGTGGACCATTGCCAGGATCGCCGACGGCAATCGACACGCCGCCGACGCAGACGGCGCCGATTCCGATCGCCTTGTTGCGCGTCAGTATCGTGATCGCGGCGAGCGCGATGGCGATCTGGATCAGCATCATCGCCTGCGCCCAGCGGTGATGGACGTGCATCGACGCCGCGCTCAGCGCGCTGGCCTCCTTGCCGGCTTCCTCGAGCTTCTTTCGCCGCGACCATGATCTCTTCCTTCTCCTTCTTGTAGCGCTCGATCTCGCCCTGGTAGCGGGCCTGCGCCTCGCCGGTCGTGAGCGTCGCGCCGAGCTCGGCCAGGTTCTGCTTGCTGCTCTTCGCCTGATAGAAATTCCACTGGTCGGAGGCCTCGAGCGTCCTGATCGCGGCTTCGTTCTTGAAGAGGAGCGCATCGTTCTGGGTGGCGCCCGCCATGTAGCCGTACAGCGCGCCGATCGTGGCGAAGATCGCCGTCATCATCGCGATGCGGCCGGCGAGAGGGTCGCCGGAGTGCGCGGCGTGCTCGACTTCGTGGTCGTGCGGACCGTGCACGTGAAAATGGCCTTCGGACATGCCGATGTTCCTTTGCAGTTGAGCTAAGCGGAAGCGCCGGCCGCCGGTGCGCTAGCGCGTTCGTAGGTGACGTAGGCATAGGCGAAGCTGTCCGGATCGCTCGCCGGGTGCTCTTCGCGCGCAGTCTCGCGCCAGTCGCCGCGCTCGAACGGGGAAAGCGGGCATCGCCGACGAAATCACGCGCAATCTCGGTGAGGTGCAGCGTCGTCGCGAAGGGCAGGGCGATGCGATAGAGCTCGCCGCCGCCGATGCAGAACACGGGCTCCGGCAAGCGAACAAGGGCGAGCGCGGCCGCGAACGACCGCGGCGACCTCCGCGCCGGCGGCGGCATAGTCGCGCTGCCGCGTCACGACGATGTTCTGCCGCTCCGGCAAAGCGCGCGGCAGCGATTCCCACGTCTTGCGCCCCATGATCACCGCGTGCCCCACCGTGAGCGCGCGAAAACGCTTGAGATCCTCGGCGAGGCGCCATGGCAAGCCGGTTATCGGCGCCGATGACGCCGTTCGCCGCGACGGCGGCGATCAGCGCGACGGCTGGCGACGGCGCCGCGCTTTCGCTGCCGTAATTTGCGCATTCCGCGTCGGCGCCGACCGGTGGAGTGTCATAATTGCCGCAAATTATAGCGGCGGCGCCCGTGTATTACCCCCGTTCCTTCCTCAAATTCATCCTGCTGGGTTTCCTGCTGGTGAGCCTGCCGCTGCTCTATGCGCTGGGCGAGCTGATCCTCTCGCTCGATCAGTTGCAGACGCAAGGCCGTGAGGCGGTGCAGCAGGCCGCGCAGGCGGGGCGCGCGAGCCGCCAGTTGTTCGAGCAGGCGGGAACGCTCGAGCGCATCGTGCGGCAGCATCTGATTCTCGACGACAGCGCGTTGCTCGACGACTACGATCGCGTCCGCCAGGAATTCCGCGCGACCGCGGCGCAGCTTGCATTGCTGCCGTTGGGCGTCGAGCCGCTGGCGGCGCTCGATGCGCTCACCGACAGCGAGAGCCGGCTCCACAAATTGCTGACGATGCCGCAGCGCTCGGCGGAGACGCAGACGCAGCTCGCGGATGGCTACGCCCGACTCGCGGACCGCGCGCAGACGATGCTCGCCGCTTCGAATCAGCTGACCGAAAGCGCCATCGAGCGGCTGCAGGAAATCGCGACGCAGGGACGGCAGAAATGGCTGTATCTCGCGCTCGCCACGGCGGCCATCGCGCTCGCGCTGGCGATTCTTTTCGCCGTGCTGATCGCGCGTCCCATCCGGCAGCTCGACCAGGCGATACGGCGGATGGGCACCGCCGGACTTCACGCACAAGATCGAAGTCAACGGACCGCAGGACTTGCGCTACCTCGGCCAGCGGCTCGAATGGCTGCGCGCGAGGCTGCACGATCTCGAGGAGCAGCAGAACCGGTTCCTGCGGCACGTGTCGCACGAGCTCAAGACGCCGCTCACGGCGGTGCGCGAAGGAGCGGAGCTCTTGCGCGACAACGTCGGCGGCACGCTGTCGGCGGCTCAGCGCGAGATCGTGCGCATCGTCCGCCAGAACACGCTGTCGCTGCAGAAGCTGATCGAGGACCTCCTCACTTACCACCAGACGCGCGCGATGGAGCCGCAGACGCGTGGGGCCGGTTTCCATGCCCGAGGTGGTGGGGCGCGTGCTGAGCGAGCACAAGCTCGCCGCGTTCGCGCGAATGGTGACCTTCGAGCAGCAGCTCGATCCCGCGCTCGTGGTCGGCGACGCGGACAAGGTCCGCACGATCGTCGACAATCTCGTGTCGAACGCGATCAAGTATTCGCCGCGTTCGGCGCCGATCATCGTGGCGCTCGGTGTCGACGGGGCTTCGCGGTGCTCGACGTGATCGACCGGGGACCGGGCATCGATCCGCAGGAGCGCGAGCGGATCTTCGATTCGTTCTACCAGGGCAGGGCTCCGGTCGACGGTCGCGTCAAGGGCTCCGGCCTGGGGCTCGCGATCGCGCGCGAGTATGCGTTGGCGCACGGCGGGCGCATCGAGGTCATGGATCGCGCCGAAGGCGAGCGCGGCGCCCACTTCCGGCTTTGGCTGCCTTTGGCGACGGGTGACGCGGGTCTGCAGATCGCCCCAAGGGCGCGCCGCTACCGGTGACGCTGGCGGGCGGACGATGAGCGCCGCCGGGCCGCCCCAAGGCGCTCGCCCCTGGGAGGCGGCGCGCCGCGCCGCTGAGGCGGCCGCTGAGCGCTGCCGGGCCGCGCTCGAGGCGCGTCGCCTCCGGGCGCGAGGCGCGCAGCGCGGGTCGAGCCAGTGACCGTGCGCGCTGGATTCGCGGTCGCCGCGTTGATCGGCGCGCTCGCGGGCTGCGCGACGACGCCTCCGCCGTCCGCTCCTCCGGTCGAACGCGTGGCGCCCGCTGTGGTCCGCAGCCGGCGCCGGCGCCTGCATTGGCGCCGGTGATCGATCAACCGCCACTCGAACAGGTCAGCCCGCCCGTCGTGCGCGACGTCGCGCCTGCGGCGGTCGCCGCGCCTCCCGCATCGATGCCGTCGCTCGAACCTCTGGCGGAGCCGTCCGCGCCCAGCCGCGACGGAGCCGACCGACGAGCAGCAGCTCGGGAACGTGCTGTCGGACCTGCAGCGCTACGGCGCGATGAACGCCGACGAAGTCCGCCGCGAGCAGAACGCGCTCACGCAGCTGCTCGCGCGCCAGCGCACCGACTTCAACCGGATCCGGCTGGCGGTTCTCTACACGCTATCGAAGACGCCGCAGGACGATCAGCGTGCCGTGCAATTGCTCGACACCGTGGCGAAGAGCAATCCCGGATCGCCCGCCGCGAAGCAACTCGCCGCAGTGGTGCAGGTCCAAGTGACCGAGCGGATGCGCGCGGTGAAGGACGAGCAGCAGAAGGCCGATGCGGCCGTCAAGAAGCTCGAGGCGCTGCGGAACATGGAACGCGACCTGCTGCGCGATCGCATTCGCAGCGGCGGCGGCGGCAGTGGCGGCGGATCCGGCGGCGGTGGCGGCGGTGGCGGCGGCGAGGCGGCGGTTGACGCCGGACACGAGGACGATGATGACGACACGCCCCGGCGACGTACTGCTGGTCGACGACGATCCCGACCTGCTCAAGCTCATCAGCCTCCGGCTTTCGTCCGCGGGCTATCGCGTGCGCACCGCCGACAGCGGCGAGGCGGCGCTCGCCTCGCTGGCGGTCGCGCGACCGGGGTCGTCATCTCCGATCTCAGAATGCCCGGCATCGACGGCTTGCAGCTGTTCGAGGCGATTCACCGCGAGCATCCTGCGCTGCCGGTGATCATCCTCACGGCGCACGGAACCATTCCGGACGCCGTCGCCGCGACGCAGCGCGGCGTGTTCGGTTTCCTGACCAAGCCGTTCGACAGTCAGGAGCTCCTGCAGAAAGTCGCCGCGGCGCTTCGCGTTGCCGGCGATTCTTCGCTCGAGAGCGCGGACATGACGGGCGAGTGGCGCGCGGGCATCATCACGCGCAGCCCGCGCATGGAGGACTTGCTGCGCCAGGCGCGGCTCGTCGCCGATTCGGATGCGAGCGTTCTCATCTACGGCGATTCCGGCACCGGCAAGGAGCTGCTCGCCCGCGCGATCCACCGGGCAAGTCCGCGGCGCGACAAGCCGTTCGTGGCGGTGAACTGCGGCGCGATTCCGGAGCCGCTGCTCGAATCCGAATTGTTCGGGCATGCGCGCGGCGCGTTCTCCGGTGCGGTCCAGGCGCACAAGGGGCTGTTCCAGGCCGCCGACGGCGGGACCATATTCCTGGACGAGATCGGCGACATGCCGCTCGCCTTGCAGGTGAAGCTCCTCCGCGTGCTGCAGGAAGGCGAAGTGCGGCCCGTGGGCTCGACGCAGCCGATCCCCGTCGACGTGCGGGTCATCTCGGCGACGCACCGCGACCTCGACGCGCAGAAGGCGTCCGGCCAGTTCCGGGAAGATCTCTATTACCGGCTCAACGTCGTTTCGCTCAAGCTGCCGGCGCTCGCCGACCGCCGCGAGGACATCCCGCTGCTCGCGACGCATTTCCTGCGCCGTCTCGCCGAGCGTTACAAGCGGGCGGTCCCCACGCTCGCGCCTGACGCGATGGCGCTCCTCATCGCGGCCCCGTGGCCCGGCAACGTCCGGCAGCTCCTGAACCTTCTCGAGCAGGCCGTGGCGCTCGCCACCACGAGCCTCATTCCCGATTCGCTCGTCCAGGGCGCGTTGCGGGAGGACGCGAGCGCGCTGGTGCCGTTCGAGGAGGCGCGCAAGACGTTCGAGCGCGACTATCTCGTGCGCCTGCTCAAGATCACGAGCGGCAATGTCACCCAGGCGGCACTTCTGGCCAAACGCAACCGCACAGAGTTCTACAAGCTCCTGCAGCGGCACCGGCTGGAGCCCGCGATGTTCAAGGAAGGCAAGGTTCCCTGACGTCGCGACGGGCGGATGGTCTCGACCGCCGTCTCCAAAATGGAGGTCGGGGCCGCCGAATTCAGCGGCGCGCGCCGCGAATTCCGCCATTCCAATGTCATGACGGCGAAGTCCGGCGAGGCTCGCTCGCATCTCGGCTGTCGCCTCAGGGCGACATGCAGTTGTCCATTGGAATCATGTCGTTGTCGCAATTGCCACATTCGCTGTCGGCGAAATGCGACAAACAGAGCCGACGTTGCGGTCGGCCGCCGTCAGCAAATGGAGTGCCGACACCCCGCGCGCCATAGGTGGGAAGGCAATGCCTCCCTGACGCGCTCGACCAAGGCCAAATCGGTGGCACGTGAATTGCTTTGCTGTAAGCGAAGACTCACGACAGCGACCAACGATCATGAACGCTTTCTCTCCCGAACTCGCCGAGCACTGGCGCGCAAGCCAGGCGTCGCATGCGGACGAGCGGTCGGGAAGCCGAATCGACGATTCGCTGTCGCCCGCCCAACAGGAAGCCTGGGAGGAGCTCGCCGAGCGCGTCAGCGCCGCGCGCTGCGTCTACTGATCCGCATTTAACCGCACACGCATTCGTCGCGGCGAAACGACCGACGGGGCTACGGCTCCCGGAGGGACGAATCGCCCGACACCCGGTCCCCCTTGCCCGCTATCTTCCTCCCGGCGGGCTTTTTTGTAATTTCTCCAGGAAGCGCGCATCGCTTTCGCGGCGTGAACTGCATCCTCAGACCGCGATGGGTGCCTTGATCGCCGGATGGGACTGGTAGTCGGCAATCTCGAAATCGTCGAACCGGTAGTCGAATAGCGTAGTCCGCCCGGCGGTGGATGATGAGCCGCGGCAGCGGATAGGGCTCGCGGGCAAGCTGCATCTCCACCTGCTCCAGGTGGTTGAGGTACAGGTGGCAGTCGCCGCCCGTCCAGACGAAGTCGCCGACGTCGAGATCGCATTGCTGCGCCACCATGTGCGTGAGCAGCGCGTACGACGCGATGTTGAATGGCACGCCGAGGAAGATGTCGCAGCTTCGCTGGTAGAGCTGGCAGGACAGCCGGCCCGCCGCCACGTAGAACTGGAAGAAGGCGTGGCAGGGCGGCAGCGCCATGCGCGGGATGTCGCTGACGTTCCAGGCCGAGACGATGAGGCGGCGCGAGTCCGGGTTGCGCCGGATCTCGGCCGACGACGTTCGCCAGCTGGTCGATGTGCCGTCCGTCCGGCGTCGGCCAGCTTCGCCACTGGTAGCCGTAGATCGGACCCAGCTCGCCGTCGGCGCCGGCCCATTCGTCCCAGATCGTGACTCCGGCCTCCTGCAGCGAGCGCACGTTGGTCTCGCCGCGCAGGAACCAGAGGAGCTCGTGGATGATGGACTTCGTGTGGACCTTCTTCGTCGTCAGCAGCGGAAAGCCCTCGGCCAGCGGGAAGCGCATCTGGTAGCCGAACACCGAGAGCGTGCCGGTGCCCGTGCGGTCGTTCTTGCGTTGGCCGTGGTCGCGCACATGCCGCATGAAATCGAGGTATTGGCGCATCGGCGGCGAATGGGGACGGCGGCGGCGTGGCAGGGATTGGCGCGGCAGGCAGGCACCGGCAACGCCGAAGCGCTGAATTGTAGCGTTTCGCGGGCACAATGCGGTTCGTTGCCGCGGCTCCGTGCCTTGCGGACGCCGCGCTTGGGAGAAGAAGCGATGCATCCACCGAATCAGTTCGACCTCCTGGCCGAACGCCGCTTCGCGCCGTTCTTCTGGACGCAGTTCCTGGGCGCGGGCAACGACAACGTCTACAAGAACGCGCTGGTGATCTTCGTCGCGTTCCACGCGGCGACGCTGACCTCGCTCGACACGAACGCGCTCGTCAATCTGGCGGGCGCGGTGTTCATCGCGCCGTTCGTGCTGTTCTCGGCGACCGCCGGGCAGCTCGCCGACAAGTTCGAGAAATCGCGGCTCATCCGCTGGATCAAGCTCTTCGAGATCGCGATCATGGCGATCGGCCTCGCCGGCTTCTGGCGGCGCGACCTCGACGCTGCTCTTCACCGCGCTCGCGCTGCTCGGCGTGCACTCGACGCTGTTCGGTCCCGGTCAAGTACGCGATCCTGCCGCAGCACGCTGAAGCCGGAGGAGCTGATCGGCGGCAACGGCCTCGTGGAGATGGGGACGTTCGTCGCGATCCTCATCGGCACGATCGTCGGCGGGCTCGTCGTCGCGATCGAGGCGAGCGGGCCGGTGCTGGCCGGCGCGGTCGCGGTGGCAATCGCCGTCGCCGGCTATCTCGACGAGCCGCGCGCATCCCGACGCTGCCGCCGGTGGATCCCGGGCTCGCGCTCAACTGGAACCCGTTCTCCGAAACCTGGAAGAACCTCGCGCATCGCGCACGAGCAACCGCGTCGTCTGGCTGTCGATGCTCGGCATCTCCTGGTTCTGGTTCTACGGCGCGATCTTTCTGGCCCAGTTCGCCGGCTTCGCGCGCGACATCGCTCGGCGGCAACGAGCACGTCGTCACGCTGCTGCTCGCGCTGTTCTCGGTCGGCATCGGCATCGGCTCGCTGCTCTGCGAGCGGCTCTCCGGACGCGCGCGTCGAGCTCGGTCTCGTCCCGTTCGGCTCGATCGGGCTCACCGTCTTCGCCGTCGACCTGTGGCTCGCGAGCCGCAACCTGCACGCGAGCGGCCTCGCGGGCTCGACGTGTTCTTCGCGAGCGCCGCGCACTGGCGCGTGGCCGCCGACCTCGTGCTGATCGGCCTCTTCGGCGGGTTCTTCATCGTGCCGCTCTACGCGCTCATCCAGGAGCGCTCGCCGCCGTCGCACCGCTCGCGGATCATCGCCGCGAACAACATCCTGAACGCGATCTTCCTCGTGGTCTCGGCGCTCATCGCCATCGCGCTTCTGGCGGCGGGCCTCTCGATCCCCGAGCTCTTCCTCGTCACCGGCGCTGATGAACGCCGCGGTCGCGCTCTACATCTACGGACTCGTTCCCGAGTTCCTGATGCGCTTCCTGGCGTGGCTCCTCATTCACACGTTCTACCGCGTCGACAAGTCGGGCCTCGAGAACATTCCCGGAGGAAGGCGCCTGCATCGTCGTCTGCAACCACGTGAGCTACGTGGACGCGGTCGTCATCGCCGCGTGCGTCCGCCGCCCGGTGCGCTTCGTGATGGATCACCGCATCTTCCGCGTTCCGCTCCTGTCGTTCATCTTTCGCACGATGCGCACGATCCCGATCGCTCCGGCCAAGGAAGACCCGCAGATGAAGCGACCGCGCGCTTCGCGCGAGGCGGCGCAGGCGCTCGAGGCCGGCGAGATCGTCGGCATCTTTCCCGAGGGCAAGCTCACCGAGACCGGAGAGCTCAATCCGTTCCGGCCCGGGGTGCAGCAGATGATCGCGACGACACCCGTTCCCGTCGTGCCGATGGCGCTCTCCGGGCTGTGGGGCAGCTTTTTCAGCCGCTCGTCCAACGGCAAGGCGATGCGCCGCTGGCGCGGAATCCATTCGCGGATCGCGCTCGTCGCCGCGCCGGCGGTGCCGCCGGAGCGCGTGACGCTCGAAGGCTTGCAGGCGACCGTGCTCGCGCTGCGCGTGCGCAAATGACCGCATGATCGAAGAGTCGCATCCATGGCAGCGCTGATCGGCCTGTTCGCCGGGGCGCTCATCGGCCACTTGCTGTGGCAGGACTGGGGCGCCGCATTGGGCGGCATCGCCGGCTTTTTCGCGGGCGTCCGGTATTCGGCATGGCGCGCGCAGTCGGGCGCGAGTCGCTCACGCTCGCGCCTCGTGCTCCCGCCGCGTCGATGCAACGGGAAGTCGGCCGGGCGCAGCCGGGACAGGACGCGACGTTGGCGCGCCGGGTGGAGGAGCTCGAACGACGCGTGGCGAGCCTCGAACGGGAGGCCAATCGCCATCTTGAACCGGACGTGCCTGTCCGTATTCGAAGGAAGCGGCGGCGGTGGCGTATCCCGAGCAACGAGCGGCGACCGGAGGAGCCCGAGGCAATCGCTGCGCTCCTCGAGACGCCGGCTCCGACGCCGCCCGCGCCGAGTCCCGGCGCGTCGGCCGTTCGCGCATCGCCGCCGGCGCCGCGCGCGAATCCGTTCTGGGCGTGGTTTACCGGCGGCAACGCGCTGACGCGCATCGGCGTCGTCATCATGTTCTTCGGCGTCGCGTTTCTGCTCAAATACTTCGCCGAGCATTTCACGGTATCGATCGAGCTGCGCCTCGCCGCCGTGGCCGGCTTCGCAGTCGCGCTGGTCGCGCTGGGGCTGCGCCTGGCGGCATCGCGTCCGGCCTACGGTCTTTCGCTGCAGGGCGCCGGTGCGGGAATCCTCTACCTCACGATCTATGCCGCGTTCCGGCTCTATGGCGTGCTGCCCGAGGCGCCGGCGATCGTGCTGCTCGTCGGCGTGGCCGCACTCACGATCGGGCTTGCCGTGCGCGCCGATTCGCAGCCGCTCGCGGCGTTGGCGATCGCCGGCGGATTCCTCGCCCCGGTGCTGGTCGGCAACGACGGCGACCCTTGCTGCTGTTCGGCTACTTTGCCGTCCTGAACGCCGCGATCTTCGCGCTCGCCTGGTCCAAGTCCTGGCGCGCGCTCAACGCCGTGGGCTTCGTGTTCACGTTCGTGCTCGGCTTGGCGTGGGGGCGCGAGTTCTACGATGCCGCCCATTACGCGATCGTGCAGCCGTTCCTCGCGCTGTTCTTCGTCTTCTACGTGGGGATCGCGATCCTCAACGTGCGGCGCGCGCCGCCCACGACCAAGGATCCGGTCGACGGCCTGCTGGTCTTCGGCGTTCCGCTGGTCGGCTTCGCGCTGCAAGCGGCGCTCGTGCACGAATATCACCATGGCGTCGCGTGGAGCGCGGTCGCGATCGCGGCGTTCTATGCCGTCTCTTCGTGGCGACGCGCAAACGCGCGAGCCGGGATATCCGCTCCTCGCCCGCGCGTTTGCTCGCGCTGGCGGTCATTTTTGCGACGGTCGCGATTCCGTTCGCGTTCGACGACCGCTACACGGCCGCGATCTGGGCGATCGAGGCGGCCGGCGTGTACTGGATCGGCGTGCGGCAGAACGTGCCCTTCGCGCGAGCCTTCGCGCTCCTCGTCGAGGTCGGCGCCGGGATCCTGTTCGCGATCTCGACTCCCCCGGTACGGGTGACGTGCTGTTCGCCAATGCGTATTTCGCCGGCGCGATATTGATTGCCGCAGCGGGCCTCGTCACCGCGTGCATCGCTGATCGCGCAGCGAACGTGCTGGGCCCGGGGAACGCGCGCTGACGCCTGCGGTGTTCGGCTGGGCGTGCTCTGGTGGCTCGCGGCCGGCGGCATCGAGCTCGTGCGACATTTGCCGCGCGCGGAGGAACCGCATGCCGTACTCGCCTGGGTAACGCGCAAGCGTGTGCGCTGGCCCTGGTGGCATCACGCTGGCTGGCGTGGCCCCGGCTCGCGGGCGCCGCGCTGGTGATGCTGCCGCGCAATGGCCGTCGTCGCGTATTTCGATTTCGAGCTGAACCGTACCACGCTCGAGCTGTATGGCTGGCTCGTGTGGCCGTGCGCATGGATCGTGCACTGGCGCGCGCTTGCCGCGGCCGAGCCGATGCGCGTCGCTCGCGATCGGCGCGAAGTACGAAGCGGTCGACATCTGGGGAACTCCTGGAAATGACGCACGCGATTTCAGCGCTCGCGCTGACCGTGCAGGTCGCGTGGGAGGCGAGCGAATGGACCGGGCGCGCGACCGCGCATTACACGGCATGGACGCCCTGCGCGGCCGCGTTGCCGGCGATCGCGTTCCTGTGGCTCGTCGTGCGCTGCCGGGACAGCTCGCGCTGGCCGTTCCCGGCTCATCGCCGCGCCTACGCGGTCGGCGCGGGCGGCCGATCGGCCGCGCTGGTGACGATCTGGTTTTTCGCGGTCAACGTGCTCTCGCCCGGCGACGCGTCGCCGCTGCCGTACGTGCCGCTCGGCAACCCGCTGGATGTCACGCTGGCGCTCGCGCTCGGGCCACCGCGGCGTGGGCGGCGCACTTTGCCGGGATGCACGCAGCGCGCACTGTTCCGGTGGCTCGCCGTCGGCCTGTTCGTCGGCGCTCAATGGCCTCATGCTTCGCACCGCGCATCACTGGGGCGGTGTGCCGTGGCGCCTGTCGTCCATGCTGGCGTCGAAGCCGCTGCAGGCGGCACTGACGCTCGCGTGGACGCTCACCGCGCTCGCCGCGATGGTGGTGGCATCCTCGCGACGATTGCGCATCGCTCTGGATGCTGGGGGCGGCGCTGCTCGCAGTCGTCGTGGCGAAGCTCTTTCTCGTCGACCTCGGCTCGCTGTCTGGACTGCCGCGAGTGATCGCGTTCCTCGGTGTCGGCGTCGCTGCTGCTCGTCATCGGTTTCGTCTCGTTGCCGCTGCGCCGAGGAGCCGGCAGCTGACGCCGGCCAGCGCGCCGCATGCTAGACTCGAAACCGTCCGGCGATACGCGCCTTTGATCCGTGGTGTTCCATGTCCGGCAACACGCTCGGCACCCTGTTCTGCGTCACCTCCTTCGGCGAATCGCACGGACCGGCGATCGGTTGCGTCGTCGACGGCTGCCCGCCGGGCTCTCGCTCGCGGTCGCCGACATCCAGCACGACCTCGATCGGCGCAAACCGGGCACGTCGCGGCACGTGACGCAGCGCCGCGAATCCGGACACGGTCGAAATCCTGTCGGGCGTGTTCGAAGGCCGGACCACGGGCATCGCCGATCGCGCTCCTGATCCGCAACGAGGATTCGCGCAGCAAGGACTACGCGGCGATCGCCGAAACGTTTCGCCCGGCCACGCCGACTACGCGTACTGGCAGAAATACGGCATTCGCGACTATCGCGGCGGCGGGCGCGCATCGGCGCGCGAAACCGCGGTGCGCGTGGCCGCCGGCGCCATCGCGCGCAAGTGGCTCGCCGAACGCCATGGCGTGCGCATCCGCGGCCATCTGGTTCAGCTCGGGCCCACGGCCGATCCCGTTCGAGGATTGGGACGCGCGTCGACGCCAATCCGTTCTTCGTCGCGAACGCCGCCGATCGTGCCCGAGCTCGAGGCGTTCATGGACGCGCTGCGCAAGTCCGGCGACTCCTGCGGCGCGAAGATCACCGTGGTCGCGACCGGCGTGCCGGTCGGCTGGGGCGAGCCCGTCTACGGCCGCCTCGACGCCGACCTCGCGCAGGCGATGATGGGCATCAACGCGGTGAAGGGCGTGGAGATCGGCGTCCGGTTTCGCGAGCGTGACGCAGCGTGGCAGCGAGCATTCGGACGAAATGACGCCGCAGGGCTTCCTGTCCAACAACGCCGGCGGCATCCTGGGCGGCATCTCGACCGGTCAGGACATCGTCGTCACGATCGCCGTGAAGCCGACTTCCTCGATCCGCCTCGACCGCCGCTCGATCGACAAGGCCGGGCGACCCGGTGATCGTGAACACGCACGGCCGGCACGACCCCTGCGTCGGCATCCGCGCCACGCCGATCGCCGAAGCGATGCTCGCGCTCGTGCTGATGGATCACGCGCTGCGGCATCGGGCGCAGAACGCCGACGTGGTGACGGCGACGCCGAAGATTGCGCGCGCGCGTGCGATGCGCCGACCGACGCGATCGAGCCCCGGCGACGCCGTCGACGATCCGGATCCGACGAAGCGTGAGGCGCGATCGCTGATTATCCGCGCGCGCGTGATCCTCGCGCCCGCACCGCCGCGCGCGAATGTCAGCGCGACGTCCTCGCCGATCTGCACGGTCGCGGCGTCATCGACGATCGCCCCGTCGGCGTTGGTGACGATGGCGTAGCCCCGCTCGAGCACCGCTTGCGGGCTGAGATGGGCGAGGTTCTGCTCGAGCGCGGCGGTTCGTCGCCGGCCCCGCTCGAGCATGAGCGAGGCCGCGCGCAGCATCGCATCGCGCAGCGGCGCGAGTCGCGCGACATGCGGCAACGGACGCCGCAACAGCCACGTCAGGCGGCCGCCATGTTCACGCACCGCGTGCGTCGCCGCCGCGATCCGGCTTCGATAGGCGCGCGATCGAGGCGGACCGGCGAGCGCGACGGCGTCCCGCCGCTGTTGCGCGAGACGGGCCGCGGGATGAACCAGCCGGCGCGCAAGGCCGTCGACGCGCTGCTGGCGTGCTTCCATTGCATGTCGGGCCGTGCAGCGCCAGCGCTCGTCCGATTGCGCCGACGTCCGCGAGCACTGCCCGCCGGTCCGGCACGACGAGCGTTGCCGCGCCCGGTGGGAGTCGGTGCGCGCACATCGGCGACAAAATCGCAGATCGTGAAATCGGTCTCGTGGCCGACACCGGACACCACCGGGATCACCGATTCGAACACGGCGCGGGCCACGATCTCCTCGTTGAAGGACCACAGGTCCTCGATCGAGCCACCCCGCGCGCGACGATCAGGACATCGACATCGCCGCCGGCGCCGGCCGCGGCGATGGCCAACGCGATGTCGACGGCAGCGCCGTCGCCCTGGACGGCCGTGGGGTAGAGGATCAACGGCACGGCGGGCCAGCGACGCCGGAGCGTGGTCAGGATGTCGCGCAACGCGGCGGCGCGCGACCGATGTCACGATGCCTATCGCGCGCGGAAAGGCAGGCAGTGGACGCTTCCGTTCCGCCGCCGAACCAGCCGGCCGCGGCCAGGCGCGCCTTCAGGCGCTCGAATTTTCGTAGAGCGCGCCGACCCCGGCGAGGCGCACGGTTTCCACGTTGAGCTGGAACTCGCCGCGCGCCTCGTAGATCGAGGCGGTGGCGCGAACCTCGACCGCGAGACCGTCCTTCAGCGCGAAGCCGGCGAACTGGGCCTTCTGCCGGAAGAACACGCAGCGCACCTGCGCCGCGGCGTCCTTCAGGTTGAAATAGCAATGGCCAGAGGCCGCGCGCGTGAAATTCGATATCTCGCCGGAGACCCAGATGAGGCCGAGATGCCGCTCGAGAATGAGCCGCGCGGAGCTGACGAGGAGGCCAACCGGCAGGACTGGCGGCGAACCGGCGCGATCGGTCGCGTCGCCGGCCGCGCCTTGTGAAGCGTTAACGAAGAGTGGGCCGTACGGGCCTTGGGGTTTCAAGCAGGCGTCCTCAGATCAGCTTTGACATTTTGCAATGTGCCGACGATTTGTCCAGGTCAAAATTCCGATGGAAGCCATCAATGCGCAATTCACGCGGGATCCGGACGTAGACCGACAACGCACGCTCGGTGCGCCGGTGTAGTTATTACAAACCCATGAAATGCAAACGAAAAATCCAGGCGGGAAATTGAGCACGACAACATTTTCTTCGGCCTGGACACCACTTAGCATCCAAATTTACAAGATACGCACACTATTATCCACAGGATTTGTGGACAACCGCGTTCGCTGCGGCGGAAGCAACCCGGCCGGAAAGCCTTATCTGGCGCGGGTTCCGGGGCATCCGCCAATCCGTACTGGGAATACGGCCAATGACGGGTGCGAGCCCTGCCGGTTAGAATAACCAAACCATTCTGCTTGTTCATGAACAAAACTTGATGAGTGCTGCGCCGCCGCAAGAAACGCTCGATCCGTCCGGAGTCCGCCAACGGCTCCGGTCGCACCATTTCGAGTCCGCGCGCCGGCGGACGTGCCGCCGCCGGCGTCCAACTTCCTCCGCGCCATCATCGCCGAGGACAATCGAACCGGCAAATACGGCGGGAAGGTCGTCACCCGCTTTCCGCCCGAGCCCAACGGCTACCTGCACTACGGGCACGCGAAGTCGATCATCCTGAATTTCGGCCTCGCCGCCGAGAACGGCGGGCGCTGCAACCTCCGCTTCGACGACACCAATCCGGCCAACGAGGACGTCGAGTTCGAGTCGTCGATCGCCGACGCCGTGCGCTGGCTCGGCTTCGACTGGGGCACTCATCGCTATCACGCATCGGACTACTACGACCAGCTTTATGCCTTTGCCGAGTGGTTCATCGAGCACGACCTGGCCTACGTGGAGAGCTCGACGCCGGCCGAGATGCGCGCGCTTCGCGGCACGCTGACCGAGGCCGGAAAGCCGAGCGCGTACCGCAGCCGCAGCGTCGCGGAGAACCTCGACCTCTTCCGGCGGATGAAGGCGGGCGAGTTTCCCGACGGCGCGCACGTGCTGCGGCTCAAGATCGACCTCGCGAGCCCGAACATCAACATGCGCGATCCGGCGATCTACCGGATCCGCCACGCGTCGCACCACCGCACCGGCGACAAGTGGTGCATCTATCCGCTCTACGACTACACGCACTGCATCTCCGACGCGCTGGAGCGCATCACGCACTCGATCTGCACGCTCGAGTTCCAGGATCATCGGCCGCTGTACGACTGGGTGCTGGCGCGCCTCGCCGAGGGCGGAAAGCTGGCGCGCCCGCTGCCGCAGCAGCACGAATTCGCCGCGGCTCAACCTCACGCATGTGCTGCTGTCGAAGCGCAAGCTGATCGAGCTCGTCGAGCAACACGATGTCGACGGCTGGGACGATCCGCGGATGCCGACGCTCGTCGGCGCGCGGCGGCGCGGCTTCACGCCCGAAGGCTTCCGGCTCTTCGCCGAGCGCATCGGCGTGTCGAAATCCGACTCGTGGATCGACATGAGCGTGCTCGAGGACTGCATGCGCGAGGACCTCAACGCGCGCGCGCGCGCCGCATGGCCGTGCTCGATCCGGTCAGGCTCGTGATCGACAACTATCCGCCGGACAGGCGGAGGACTGCCTCGCGCCGAACCATCCGCAGCGGCCGGAGCTGCGGCAAGCGCGCGCTGCCGTTCTCGCGCGAGCTCTGGATCGAGCGCGACGACTACCAGGAGGATGCGCCCAAGGGGTATTTCCGCCTGGCGCCGGGCGCCGAAGTGCGGCTGCGCTTCGCCTACATCGTGCGCTGCGTCGGCGCCGAGAAGGACGCCGCCGGCAACGTCGTCGCGGTGCACTGCACGTACGATCCCGCGACGCGCTCGGGCACGCCCGGCGCCGACGCGCGCAAGGTCAAGGGCAACATCCATTGGCTGTCGGCCGCGCACGCGCTGCCGGCCGAAGTGCGCCTCTACGACCGGCTCTTCGCCGTTCCGTTTCCGGCGCGCGCCGACCGTCCGGCGCAGCGGCCGACGGCAGCGTGGCGGCGCGGCCGTCGCGCACGCGACCGTGGTCGCCGGCGACGACGTGGACGACGACGGCCGAGCCCGTCGAGCGCAACTGGCTCGACGATCTCAATCCGGACAGCAAGCGCGTGATCACGCGCTTACGTCGAGCCCGCGCTCGGCAACGCCGCGGCCGGAGAGGCGTTCCAGTTCGAGCGGCACGGCTACTTCGTCGCGGATCTGCGCGACCACGCGCCCGGCAAGCCGGTCTACAACCGCACGGTGACGCTCAGGGATTCCTGGGCGCAGCGGTAGGGAGCCCTGGCCGGCAGCGCGACGGTTCGCATCGCCGGGCAGTGGAAAGGCGGCCTCCGGCCCCATCTTCACTCCGGCGCGCTAGAATCGCGCCGCCGCTACCCATCGGAGGTCGACGCATGAAGCGCATCGTCCTGTTTCTCGCGACCAACCTCGCGCGTCATGCTGGTGCTCTCGGTCGTGCTCAAGCGTGCTGGGCCTCGATCGCGCGATGTATTCGGAGACCGGCATCTCCTACGGCGGCCTGCTCGCGTACTCGGCGGTCGTCGGCTTCACGGGCTCGATCATCTCGCTCCTGATGTCGAAGTCGATGGCGAAGTGGTCGACCGGCGCGCACGTGATCGAGCAGCCGGCGAGCGAAGCCGAGGCGCTGGCTCGTCGAGACCGTGCGCAAGCTCGCGCACGACGGCCGGCATCGGCATGCCGGAAGTCGCGATCTACGAAGGCGCGCCCAACGCGTTCGCCACCGGCGCGTTCAAGAACTCGGCGCTCGTCGCCGTGTCGACCGGCCTCCTGCAGTCGATGAACAAGGAGGAGGTCGAGGCGGTGCTCGGCCACGAGATCGCGCACGTCGCGAACGGCGACATGGTGACGCTGACGCTGATCCAGGGCGTGGTCAACACGTTCGTCGTCTTCTTCGCGCGCATCATCGGCACGATCGTCGACAAGACGGTGTTCCGCACCGAACGCGGCAGCGGACCGGGCTACTTCATCACCGTGTATCGTCGCCGCAGATCGTGCTCGGGATCCTCGCGTCGATGATCGTCGCGTGGTTCTCGCGCCAGCGCGAGTTCCGCGCCGACGCGGGATCGGCGAAGTACCTCGGCACGCCGTCGCCGATGGTGAACGCGCTGCGGCGCCTCGGCGGGCTCGAGCCGGGCGAGCTGCCGAAGGCGATGAGCGGCTTCGGCATCACCGACAAGGGCGGCGTGATGGCGCTCTTCGCGACGCACCCGCCGATCGAAGAGCGCATCGCGGCGTTGACTCGCAGGGCGTGACCCGGCGCCACCAAGCGAAGGGATTCCTCATGATCGAGCTCTACACCGCGCAGTCGTCCAACGGTCAGCGGGCGGCCATCGCCCTGGAAGAATGCGGATTGCCGTACCGCGTCCACAAGCTCGAGCTCATGAAGGGCGAGCAGCGGACGCCGGAATTCCTCGCCCTCAATCCCGCCGGGGCCATTCCGGTCATCGTCGATCCGGACGGCCCGGGTGGGACGCCGCTCACGCTCTCGCAGTCGGGGGCGATCGCGCTTGTACGCCGCCGAGAAGACCGGCAAATTCCTGCCGCGGGATCCGGCGCGGCGGGCGCTCGCGCTCCAATGGCTCATGTATGGCGTGACCGATGTCGCATCGGCGTCGATGATGGTGTTCTTCGAATCGGTCCTGCTTCCCGAAAAGTTGCCGGCCAACCTCGCGTTCTGCGAAGAGCGGCTCCTGCGATTCTTCCGGGTGGCCGACGCGCACCTCGCAGGCCGCGAATGGCTGGCGGGAGAGCCATCGGTGGCCGACTTCGGGCTCTATCCGATCTGCGCCGTCAGGAAAGGAATGATCGACGCTGCCGGCAACCTGCCGAACCTGACGCGCTGGATGGACGTCGTCGCGGCACGACCGGCCGTCGCCAAAGCCATGCGGGCGACGGCCTGAGGACCAAACCGAGGAGACCAAAGAAAACGGCCGGCGCGAAATTCGCCACCGGCCGCGATCACGCGCGCGCGAGGCGCGCAGACTTCACTTCAGATGATTCGAGACGAGCTTCGTCATTTCGAACATCGATACCTTGCCCTTGCCGCCGAACACGGCCCGGAGCTTTTCGTCCGCGTTGATGAGACGCCGATTGATCGAGTCCTGCAGCTTGTTCTTCTTGATGTAGTCCCAGATCTTCTTGGTCACTTCGGTGCGCGGCATCGGCGATGCTGCCGATGACCGCGGCGAGCGCTCGCCGACGGCGTCATCGCCTTCATGAACGCGGCGTTGGGTTTGCGCTTCGCGGCGGGTTTCTTCGCTGCCGCCTTCTTCGCAGCCGGCTTTTTCACCGTTGCCTTTTTCGCGGCGGGTTTCTTTGCGGCGGGTTTCTTTGCGGCAGTTTTTTGCGGCGGGCTTCTTCGCGGCAGGCTTCTTGGCAGCTTTCTTGGCGGTGGCCATATTTCTCCTTCCTGTTGATGGACGCAGAACACAACGCCGAACACTCTGAAGCGGACCCTCCTGTCAGGGGCAAATCCACTCCATCGGCGGCAACTATAGCGCAATTCAGCAGGAAGGGAATCCCTCGCGAGCGCTTTTTTCACAGTGCGTTCGGCAACGTTGCGCTCGCGCAATGAACGCCCGCGTGCCGCGGATGCGCCGCCGCCGCTCCCGATCGTGGATGTCGGTCGCGCTGTCCGGCATTTCCCGGCGCTTCCAGGTTTTGCCGGAGCGGCTTGCACCCTGGTGGCGCATGGCGTGCGTTCGAGGTGGTCTTGAGTCCGGCGAGATGCGGTGCCACACTTGCGCCCGAACCGCTCCCCTCGCAGGCTTGCCGCGCGCCATGGCGTTGAAAAATCTCGCATTGATCGTCCTCGTCGCGGTTGTCGCAGCGATGCTCGCCGCCACGCCGGCGCGTGCGCTCACGCTGCTGACCGAAGAGAATCCGCCCTTCAGCTTCAGCGAGAAGGGGAAGGTCCAGGGCTCGGCCGCCGAAATCGTGCGGGAGATGGCGGCGCGCGCGGGCGTTCCCGTGACCGTCGAGGTGTTGCCATGGGACGCCGCCTACGTACGGGCCCAGGGCCAAAGGGATGCCTGCCTTTAGCGCGACGGCGCGGCTCGAGCACCGCGAACGCCTGTTCCTGTGGGTCGGACCGATCGCGACCAGCCCCTGGGCGGTCTACGGCAAGGCCGACTTCGCGCTTCCGATCAGGAGCGTGAAGGACCTCGCGCCGTACAAGATCGGCACGCTGGCTCCGCGACGCGAAGAACGATTTCCTGCGCGAGAACGGCGTCAACGATCTGCGCCCGGTGCGCGACGACGCGCAGAATCCGCCGCGGCTCCTGCTGCCGCGCGACAATCCGGACCACATCGACCTCTGGATCACCGGGCTCTATTCGGGCCGGGAGGCCGCCAGGACGGCGAAAGTCACCGACATCAAGGTCGTTTTCGTCGCGAACGAGCAACCGCTCTTTCTCGCCTGCAATCCCCAGACCGACCGGAAGATCGTGACGAAGCTCGCCGAAGCGCTGGAGGGCATGAAGGCGGACGGCGCGTTCAAGCAGATCACCGCCGAATACGAAAAGCGGTACCCACGTTAGAACGCGCCCGGCGTGGGACGCGTCCGGAGGTTCTCCTCGTTATTTGCACGGTGGCCGGCCTCGTGCCGCGGCATGCGTGGTTGGTGTGCTCGTCGTCGGCGCGATGCCGGCGTTTTCCGCGAGCGCAGAGCCGTACGCCCGAGGAATCCTGTTCCGGATCGACAAGCCGGGCGTCGCGGCGTCGTACGTTTTCGGCACGGTGCATTCCGCCGACCCTGAGGTCACCACGCTCGCAAAGCCCGTAGTGGACGGCGTTTTCGAGCGCGCGGACGTTCGCGCTTGAAAATCACCTCGGCGAGGGTGATGTCACCGCGCTCTTCGAGGCCGCGCAGTTCGACGATGGTCGGCGGCTGACCGACTTCTTCGATCCTTCCGCCATCGATGCCATTCGCCGCGCACTGGGCGCCGGCGCGCCCTCCGACGAGGTTCTGCTTCGACTCAAGCCCTGGGCGGTGTTGCTGCGCTTGGGCGAAGTGGCCACGAACGGCCGGGACACGCTCGATCAGCAGCTCCTGGCCGAAGCCAAGGCGGCGCCGGCTCGGCATCGTCGGCCTGGAGTTGCCGGACGAGCAGATCTCCGCATTCGACGCCATTCCGCTGGTTACCCAAGTCGCGCTCGTGCAATTCGTGCTTGCGCACCGCGGCGCGCTCGTCCGCGATCACGATGCCGTAATCGCAGCATGGCTCGCCCGCGATCTCGCGCGGCTTGCGGCGCTGAACGCTGCAAGGGGCCGCGAATACCCGGCGATGGCCCCGCATTTCGCGGCGCTCACGCTGCATCTGGTCGAAAACCGGTCGGCGCAGATGGCGCATCGCCTGTTCCTGCCGCTACGTGCCGGGCGCGTCTTTGTCGCCGTCGGCGCGCTTCATCTGTACGGGCCCCGTGGACTGCCGGCGCTGCTGCGGGAACAGGGCTATCGCGTGAACGTCGTCTACTGAACAGGGTAAAATCGGGATCCGCCGTCGCCCTTCCCAACGGAGCCGCGGCCGCGCGCCTCCTTCCCGGAATGAAAATCGCCGACCTCCGCACCGAGTACATGCGGGAGACGCTCGACGAATCGGATGTCGCGCCCGACCCTTACCGGCAGTTCGAGCACTGGTTCGCCGAGGCCGTGAAAGCTGCAGCTGCATGAGCCAAACGCGATGACGCTCGCCACCGTCGACTCGGCCGGCCGGCCCGCCGCGCGCATCGTGCTCCTCAAGCTCATCGATCCCCGCGGCTTCGTGTTCTTCACGAATTACCAGAGCCGCAAGGGCCGCGAGCTTGCGGCAAATCCCGGCGCGGCGCTGCTCTTTTTCTGGCCCGATCTCGAGCGGCAGGTGCGGATCGAAGGCCTCGCGGTGCCGATCGACTCCGCGGAATCGGCCGACTATTTCTCGGGCCGTCCGCGCTCGTCGCAGCTCGGAGCGTGGGCGTCGCCGCAAAGCGAGCCCATCGGGGGCGCGCGGCGCTGGAAGCTCGCTTCGCGGCAATGGAGGCGCGCTATCGCGACGACAGCGGCGCCGTGCCTTGCCCGCCGCACTGGGGCGGATATCGCCTCGCTGCCGATACCGTCGAGTTCTGGCAGGGTCGCGCCTCGCGGCTGCATGATCGGATTCGCTATCGTCGGACCCAGGAGCACCCGGCGCGTGGGTCATCGACCGGCTCGCGCCGTGAGCTTTGAGGCGCGCCCCGACTCGCGCACGCTCGCCGCACTGATCCCGCTCGGGATTGCCAACCACGCGGTCTTCACCGGAAGCCGGGTGATCGTCGCGCTCGACGCGCTGTCGAGGGGCGCGTCGCCGTTCACCGTCGGCGTGCTGGTTTCGCTCTACGCGCTCCTGCCGATGTTTCTGTCCGTCGTGGCCGGCCGGGTTGTCGACCGCATCGGTGCACGGCGTCCCATGCTGCTGGGGTCGGTCCTGATCGGCGTCGCGGCGACGCTTCCGGTCGCCTTTCCCGGGCTCCCGTCGCTCTTCGCGGGGCGACGCTGCTCGGCGTCGGATTCATGGCGTTCCAGCTCGCGGCCCAGAACACGACGGGGAAATTGGCGGACCGACGGCGCGGGCCCGCAATTTCAGCCTGCTCGCCCTGGGTTACTCGGTGTCGGGTTTCGTCGGACCCCTGGTCGCCGGCTTCGCGATCGACCATTTCGGATTCCGCGCGGCGTTCGCGACCCTCGCGCTGGTCCCGCTCATCCCGATCGTCGTTCTCGCGCGCGGCAAGCTCGCGCTACCGGGGCCTCACGCTCGCGGAGCGGTCGTCCACCATGGCGGCATCGCCGCCTTGCTGCGCCATCGCACGCTGCGCCGCGTGTTCGCGGTCAATGCGCTCATGTCGCTGGGCTGGGACCTGCACACGATCTTCGTGCCGATCTACGGCGCCAAGATCGGCCTTTCGGCCTCGCAGATCGGCGGCGTGCTGTCGTCGTTCGCGGCGGCAACGTTCGTCGTGCGTTTCTTCATGCCGACCATCGCGCGAAGGCTCCGCGAGCATCAGGTGCTCTCGCTGGCGCTCCTGCTCGCAGGGGGTGTACTTCGCGTTCCCGTTCCTGCAGAGCGCGCCGGCGCTGTTTGCGCTTTCGTTCACGCTCGGACTGGGCCTGGGCGCCGGGCAGCCGGTGGTGATGTCGCTGTTGCACACCCATGCGCCGCCCGGGCGTATCGGCGAGGCGGCCGGCATCCGGATGGCGCTCGTGAATTCCATGTCGGTCGCGGCGCCGCTCGTCCTCGGCGCAATCGGCGCGTCGGTCGGGATCGTTCCGGTGTTCTGGTCGGTCGGCGCCTGCCTCGCCACCGGCGGCATCCTCGCGCGCCGCGCCGGGCGATAGTTCCGACAGGCTCTCAGGTCTTGCGCTTCAGCCGTTCGATGAAGTGCTTGCGGAATTTCGCGACCTTGGGCGCGACGACCACCATGCAGTAGGGCTGGCCTGGATTCTGGGCGAAGTATTCCTGGTGGTAGCGCTCGGCTTCGTAGAAAGGCGCCGCGTCGGCGATTTCGGTGACGATCGGGTCCTTCCAGAGTTTCTGCGCCGTGAGCTCGGCGCGCACCGATTCCGCGGCTGCCCGCTGTGCGGGCGATCTGGCAGAAGATCACGGACCGGTATTGCGTGCCGACGTCGCTGCCCTGGCGATCCTTGGTGGTGGGATCGTGGATCGTGAAAAACGGCGAGGAGATCCCGGAACGACAGCACCGAAGGATCGAAGGTGACGCGCACGACCTCGGCGTGGCCGGTGCGGCCGCTGCAGACCTCGTCGTACGTCGGGTTCGGGTTCCGGCCGCCGGCGTAGCCCGATTCGACCGACTGCACGCCATCGAGCTCGTCGAACACGGCTTCGAGGCACCAGAAGCAGCCGCCGCCGAGCACGGCGGTTTCAAGGGTGGGGACGAGGCAGGCGAGGGAGGCGAGACGCTCATGGCAGGCTCCGTGGCAGTGGGACAAAGTCGCCGGCGGCGACGTTGGCTCATCCGTCGTCCGCGCGACCTCGAAGCTTACAACGAATGCCGGCGTCTCCGGCGGCCTTAAGGGCGCATGGGATAATCGACGGATGCGCGGGTCCGTGACGCCGACAAGATGATGAACCTGCTGACGGCGATCACTCGATTCACCACGTTCGTGCGCAGCGTCGCGGCGCGGACGCGCAACACCGGTCTTGGCCGTACCGCGGGCAGCCTCGCCTTTACCACCTTGCTGGGAATCGTGCCGCTCGCCACCGTTGCGTTCTCGGTCGCCGCGCGGTTTCCGGTGTTCCAGCAATGGCTCGACGCGCTCGAGGTGTTTCTGCTGAAATACACGCTGCCCGGCAGCGCGAACGAGGTCGTCCATCAGTACGTGCGCGAGTTCACCGAAAAGGCGGCCGCGCTGACCGGCATATCGATCGTCTTCATTCTCATCGCCGCGTCCCTCGTGATCGCCGACGATCGAGCGCGAGATCAACGCGCTCTGGGGCATCAGCGTCAGGCGCCCGTTTGCGCGACGGCTCGCCGTCTATCTGCTCGGCGTCACGCTCGGGCCGGTGCTCGTCGGGGCCAGCATTTCGGTGACGACGTGGCTTTTCACGCAGACCTCGCGCCAATGCCGCTCGAATTGTCGCTGGCCGATTTCGTCGTCAAGCCGTTGCCGCTCATCTTGTCGACACTGGCGCTCGCGCTGCTCTACGCGATGGCGCCGAACCGCAAAGTGCCGTGGCGGCACGCGTTTGCCGGCGCGTTGACGGCGGCTATCGCACTTCGAGGCCACGAAACACGGTTTCGCGGTCTATGTGAAGAGCGTGCCGACGTACGAGATCGTCTACGGGACGCTCGCCGCGCTGCCTTTGTTCCTGATCTGGATCTACCTGTGCTGGCTGATCGTGCTGTCGGGCGCCGCGATCACCGCGACGCTCACGCTCGACGCGGACGCGCCGCGACACCGCCCCGCAGTGGCCGCGCAACGAGGGCATCGCGCGGACGCCACGGAACGATCGCCGCAGGCGCTGATCACCGAGCGCATTCGGCAGCACGCTGTCCGGAACCGGGTCGTCGCTTGCCGAATCCCCTCTGCCACGCTACATTGCGGGCAGTTTTTCGCACCGGAGCATTCCAACGTGTGGTCCATTGTTCAAGCAGCCGGCTGGCCGATCTGGCCGTTGATCTTCGCCTCGGTCATCGCGCTGGCGCTGATCTTCGAGCGCCTGTGGTCGCTGCGGCAGAGCGTCGTCGCGCCGCCGGCCTGGTGCGACCGCGTGCTGGCCGAGTACCGGGCCAACGGCGCGACGCCGGAGTTCATCGGCCGCATCGCGCAGCAGGGACCGCTCGGCCGGATTCTCGCCACCGGCCTCGCGAACGTGAAGAGCCCGCGGCCGGTGATCAAGGAGGCGATCGAGGAAGTCGGCCGCGTCGTCACGCATGACCTCGAGCGCTTCCTCACCACGCTCGGGACGATCGCCGCGATGTCGCCGCTGCTCGGGCTCTTCGGCACCGTCGTCGGCATGATCGAGATATTCGGCTCGCAGACGCGCGGGCGGCTCCAACCCGCTCCAGCTCGCGCACGGCATTTCCGTCGCGCTGTACAACACCGCGTTCGGGCTGATCGTGGCGATTCCCGAGCATGATCTTCTACCGCCATTTCCGCGCGACGATCGACAGCCTGGTCGTCGAGATGGAGCAGCAGGCGATCAAGCTCGTCGATTTCGCGCACGGCGAGCGCAGTTAAGACCGATGCGCGGCGACCACGATCCGTGCCAGGCCGGCGCCCGTCGCAACGGAGCGCGGCATGAATCTGCGCGGCACCCGGACGCGCGACGACCCGGAGATCAACTTCATTCCGTTGATCGACGTGCTGCTCGTCATCCTGATCTTCCTCATGGTGACGACGACCTACCAGCGCGTCGCCGAGCTGCAGATCACGCTGCCGGAGGCCGATGCCGAGCAGCCGAAGCAGCGGCCGAAGGAAATCAACGTGGGCGTCGATGCCCAGGGCCGGTACGTCATCAACAAGACCGTGTTCACGTTACACGACGACCGCCGCGCTGGCGGACGCGCTCAAGGCCGCCGCCGGGGATGCGAAGGATCCGGTCGTGATCATCAGCGCGGATGCCACGGCGACGCACCAGTCGGTGATCCACGTGATGGAAGCCTCGCGGGCCGCGGGCTACGTTCACGTCACGTTCGCGACCCAGTCCGCGCCGCCGAAATGACGGTCTGACCAGCGCGACGCCGTGACGCTGGCCGACCGCCTAGTCGCCGCGTGGTATTCGCCGCGACCCACGGCACTCGCGGTCCCGCTGCTGCCGCTCGCATTGCTGTTCCGTCTCGGCGTCGCGTCGCGGCGCATGCTCTACCGCGTCGGCGTTCTGCGGTCCGTGCGCCTTCGGGTCCCGGTCGTCGTCGTCGGCAACATCACCGTCGGCGGCAGCGGCAAGACGCCGCTCGTCGCCGCGCTCGCTCTGGCGCTCTCGCAGCGCGGCTTTCATCCCGGCATCGTCAGCCGTGGTTATGGTCGCGACGCCGCGAACGGTGAGCCTTTGCGCGGTCGCAGCCGGACGACGATCCGCGGCGGGTCGGCGACGAGCCGCTGTTGCTCGCGCGTGCGGGCTACCCGGTCGTGGTCGCCAACGATCGCGTTGCCGCCGGACGGGCATTGCTCACCGGGAATCCGGAATGCGATGTGATCCTGTCCGATGACGGCCTGCAACACTACCGGTTGGCGCGTACTCGTCGAGATCGCCGTCGTCGACGCGGTGCGCGGGCTCGGCAATCGATGCTTGTTGCCGGCCGGTCCGTTGCGCGAGCCCGTCTCGAGGCTCGGCGCGGTCGACGCCGTCGTCGTGCTGTCGGCGAGCCCGGACACCGCGCCGCCGATCTATCCCGGCACGTTCGCGATGCGGCTCGTCGGCGATCGGCTGGTGCGCGTCGACGACCCGCTGACCAGTGCGCCCGCGTCGGCGTTTGCGCGGAGCGAAGTCCACGCGCTGGCGGGCATCGGTCATCCCGAGCGCTTCTTCGCGCAGCTCGCGGCTATCGGCATCGTCGCCACGCCTCACCGGTTTCGCGATCATCACCGGTTCGTCGCCGCCGATCTCGACATCGCCGGTGCGCAGGCGATTCTGATGACGGAGAAGGACGCGCTAAAATGCGAGGCATTCGCCGACGAGCGATGCTGGTATCTGCCCGTCCGCGCCTGCGTCGACGATGGCCTCATCACCCTGGTCGAAGGAAAACTCCGTGGACCCCAAGCTGCTTGACATCCTCGTCTGCCCGGTCACCAAGGGCCCCTCGTCTACGACAAGGAGAAGCAGGAGCTCATCTCCAAATCGGCGCGCCTCGCCTACCCGATTCGCGACGGCATACCGGTGATGCTGGAGGACGAGGCGCGCAGGCTCGAGCCGGCCGAATACGAATAGTGACGGGCGAGCCCACGCGCGCTCAAGGCGCCAGCGCGTCGCTGCGCGTCGAGCGGCCGCTCGAGCGGTGCGCGTCGGAGCGCGCCGTCGGCGGCCGCGCGACTGAGCCGTCCATCTTGTTCACCGTCATCATCCCGCGCGCCACGCGTCGACGCGCCTTCCCGGCAAGCCGCTGGCGGACATCGCCGGCAAGCCGATGGTGGTGCGCGTCGCCGAGCGCGCGATGGCGGCCGGCGCGGCGCGCGTCGTCGTCGCGACCGACGATGCGCGGATCAAGGCCGCCGTCGAGGCGAACGGCATCGCGGCCTGCCTCACCTCTGCCGATCATCCGACCGGCACGGATCGTCTGGCCGAGGCCGCACGGCAGCTCCGCCTGCCCGACGATGCCATCGTCGTCAACGTCCAGGGCGACGAGCCGCTGCTGTCGCCCGCGCTGATTCGCGCCGTGGCGGATCTGCTCGCCGCGAATCCGGACGCGGCCATTGCCACCGCCTGCCACCCGATCACCGACGCCGTCGGAGGCGTTCAATCCGAACGTGGTCAAGGTCGTCCTCGACGAGCGTCGCAACGCGCTCTACTTCAGCCGCGCCACGATTCCGTGGGCGCGCGACGCCTTCGCCGGCGGCGCCACCGCGGTGCCCGAAGGCTTGCCGCTGTATCGCCATTACGGGCTCTACGCCTACCGCGTCCGGTTCCTGCTCGCCTACCCGACGCTTTCATCCGCGCCGATCGAGCGCTTCGAAGCGCTGGAACAACTGCGCGCGCTGTGGCATGGCTATCGCATCGTGGTCGAAATCACCGGCCGGCACGCCGGCGCCCGGCGTGGACACGCCGGAGGACCTCGAGCGCGTGCGCGCGCTCTTCGCCGCGGGAATTCTTGATCCCGCGCGATTGACCGACCGGCCATTTGCGGACAGAATCCTCGGCGCGCTCCGATGTCAGGAGTCGCCGCCGGCAGGGGACCGGCGCCGGTTGCACCCGCGGATCGTTACCCGTTGGCTGATCTGCACGACGATGCGCCTCCATGCGACTGATTCTTCTCGGCCCGCCGGGCGCCGGCAAGGGCACCCAGGCCACGTTCATCACGCAGGCGCACTCCATTCCGCAGATTTCGACCGGTGACATGCTGCGCGGCGCGATCGCGGCCGGCACGCCGCTCGGCATTGCCGCCAAGAAGGTGATGGATTCGGGCAGCCTCGTCTCCGACGACATCATCGTCGCGCTGGTGACGGAGCGCCTGAAGGCGCCGGATTGCGCCAACGGCTATCTGTTCGACGGCTTCCCGCGCACGATTCCGCAGGCCGACTGCGATGCGCGATGCCGGCGTCGCGATCGACTACGTGCTCGAAATCGACGTGCCGGACAGCCGTGATCATCGAGCGGATGAGCGGGCGCCGCGTGCCATGTCGCGTCCGGGCGCACCTACCACGTCCGCTTCAACCCGCCGCAGGTGCCGGGCAAGGACGACGTCACCGGCGAGGACCTGATCCAGCGCGCCGACGACAGCGAGGAAACCGTGCGCAAGCGCCTCGACGTCTACCGCCTGCAGACGCGGCCGCTGATCGCCTACTACGCCGAGTGGGCCGCGACCGGCGATCCGCGCGCGCCGAAGTACCGCAGGGTCGACGGCGTGGGCGGCGTCGAGGCGGTGCGCGACGCATGCTCTCGCCGCACTCGAAGAGCTAGACCATGACCAAACGCAACGCCTTCTACGCCCAGTCCGGCGGCGTGACCGCCGTCATCAACGCGAGCGCCGCCGGCGTCATCGAGACCGCGCGCAAGCACAAGGACAAGCATCGGCAAGGTCTACGCGGGGCGCAACGGCATCATCGGCGCGCTGACCGAGGACCTGATCGACACGAGCCGCGAGTCGGCGCGGCGCCATCGCCGCGCTGATGCACACGCCCGCGGGCGCCTTCGGCTCGTGCCGCTACAAGCTCAAGGGCCTCGAGGAGAATCGCGCGCAGTACGAGCGCCTGATCGAGGTGTTCCGCGCGCACGACATCGGCTACTTCTTCTACAACGGCGGCAACGATTCGGCCGACACCTGCCTCAAGGTGTCGCAGATATCGGAGCGCCTGGGCTATCCGCTCATCGCGGTGCACGTGCCGAAGACCGTCGACAACGACCTCGCGGTCACCGACAACTGCCCCGGTTTCGGCTCGGTCGCGAAATACGTCGCGACGTCGATGCGCGAGGCGGCGTTCGATGTCGCCTCGATGGCGAAGACCTCGACCAAGGTGTTCGTGCTCGAGGTGATGGGCCGGCACGCCGGCTGGATCACCGCCGCGGTCGGCATGGCGGAGGATCGCGACACGCCGATCCCGCTCGTGCTGCTGTTCCCGGAGATCGCGTTCGACGAGGCGAAGTTCCTCGCGGCGGTCGACGCGAAGGTCAAGCGCTTCGGCTACTGCTGCGTCGGCGTGTCGGAGGGATTGAAGAACGCCGCCGGCGCGCTGATGGCGGAAGCCGGCACGAAGGACGCGTTCGGCCATGCGCAGCTGGGCGGCGTCGGTCCGCTCATCGCGACGCTCGTCAAGGATCAAGCCTCTCCTACAAGTACCACTGGGCCGTGGCCGACTACCTGCAGCGCGCGGCGCGGCACATCGCGTCGAAGACCGATCTCGACCACAGCTACGCGGTCGGCAAGGCGGCGGTCCTGCTCGCGCTCGCGGGCAAGAACGCCGTGATGCCGGCCATCGTGCGCATTTCGGACAAGCCGTACCGCTGGAAGATCGCGCCGGTGCCGCTCGACCAAGGTCGCCAACGTCGAGAAGATGCTGCCCCGCGACTACATCGCGGCCGACGGCTATCGGCATCACCGCGAAAGCTCGCGCCTATCTCGCCCCGCTCATCCGCGGCGAGGACTTCCCGCCGTTCAAGGACGGCCTGCCGCGGTACGTGCGCCTCAAGAACGTCGCGGTGCCGAAGAAGCTCGGGACGGAATTCAAGATCTGATCGTCGATCGAGCCGGTCGCGGTCGGCGGTTCGGCCAGCGTCTTGGCTCGACTTCGGGTGCCCCGAAACTGGCACAATAGCGTGTTTATGAGGCGGCGCTCGGGAACCCCGTGGGCGCCGATGCCGCCGCCGTGGAAATCGCTATCGGGCGTCGCCCATCGGCGCGCCCCGGTCGACGGGCCGGTCACAGGCCCCGGCGCCGGGATTCCACCACGGTCTTCTTGCCATCCACTGGGTTAGGGAGACTCACATGTCGCCAGGAACTCATGTTCGCGCTCGTCTGCGCGGTCGCCGCGATCGTCTATGGCGTCGTGTCGATCGGCTGGATCATGGCGAAGCCGACCGGCAACGACCGGATGCGCGAAATCGCCGCGGCGATCCAGGCCGGCGCGCAGGCGTACCTCAATCGCCAGTATCTGACGATCGGCATCGTCGGCGTCGTGCTGTTCGTCGTCATCTGGTGGGCGCTCGGGCGGCACGACGGCGGGCGGCTTCGCGGTCGGCGCCATCCTCTCCGGCCTCGCCGGCTACATCGGGATGAACGTCTCGGTGCGCTCGAACGTGCGCACGGCCGAGGCGGCGCGCACCGGATTGAACGAAGCGCTCGCGGTCGCGTTCCGCGGCGGAGCGATCACCGGGATGCTCGTCGTCGGCCTCGGTCTCCTCGGCGTCGCCGGCTTCTACTGGTTTCTGCTGGGCTCGGCCCACGGCGCGCCGAACCTGATGCGGGAAGGACTGCACCACGCGATCGAGCCGCTCGTCGGCCTCGCGTTCGGCGGTTCGCTGATCTCGATCTTCGCGCGTCTTGGCGGCGGCATCTTCACCAAGGGCGCCGACGTCGGCGCCGACCTCGTCGGCAAGGTCGAGGCGGGCATTCCCGAGGACGACCCGCGCAACCCGGCGGTGATCGCCGACAACGTCGGCGACAACGTCGGCGACTGCGCGGGCATGGCGGCCGACCTGTTCGAGACCTACGCGGTGACGATCGTCGCGACGATGCTGCTCGGCGCGCTGCTGATGCCCGTCGAAGGCGGAGGTCGCGGTCACCTATCCGCTGGTGCTGGGCGGCTTCTCGATCCTGGCGTCGATCGTCGGCTGCTATTTCGTCAAGGCGCGCGACGGGCGGCAAGATCATGAACGCGCTCTATCGCGGCCTGATCGTCGCGGGCGTCCTGTCGGCGATCGGCTTCTGGTTCATCACCGACCGGATGATGGGCGACGTCGCGGCGGCCTATCCGGAGATCACGACGATGCGCCTCTTCGGCGCCGCGCTCGTCGGCCTCGCGCTGACGGCGGCGATGGTCGTCATCACCGAGTACTACACGGCGACGGAATACGCGCCGGTGCGGCACGTCGCGCAGGCGTCGACCACGGGCCACGCGACCAACATCATCGCCGGCATCGGCGTGTCGATGAAGTCGACGGCGCTGGCCGGTGCTGGCCGTGTGCGTCGCGATCTGGGTCTCGTTCTGGCTTGCCGGCCTCTACGGCATCGCGATCGCGGCGACGTCGATGCTGTCGATGGCCGGGCATCATCGTCGCGCTCGACGCCTACGGCCCGATCACCGACAACGCGGGCGGCATCGCCGAAATGGCCAAGCTGCCGGATTCGGTGCGCGCGATCACCGATCCGCTCGATGCCGTCGGCAACACGACCAAGGCGGTCACCAAGGGCTACGCGATCGGCTCCGCGGGGCTCGCCGCGCTGGTGCTCTTCGCCGACTACACGCACGCGCTCGATTCGGCGCACATGGGCGTCTCGTTCGACCTGTCGAACCACAAGGTGATCGTCGGCCTGTTCATCGGCGGGCTCATCCCGTATCTCTTCGGCGCGATGGCGATGGAAGCGGTCGGCCGCGCGGCCGGGCGCGGTCGTGGTCGAAGTGCGGCGGCAGTTCAAGGAGATCAAGGGCATCATGGAAGGCACGGCGAAGCCCGAGTACGGCGTCGCCGTCGACATGCTGACCAAGGCGGCGATCAAGGAAATGATCGTCCCGTCGCTGCTGCCGGTGCTGGTGCCGGTGGTCGTCGGCCTCGCGCTCGGACCGCAGGCGCTGGGCGGCCTGCTGATGGGCACGATCGTCACCGGGCCTTTTCGTCGCGATCTCGATGACGACGGGCGGCGGCGCGTGGGACAACGCGAAGAAGTACATCGAGGACGGCCACCACGGCGGCAAGGGCTCCGACGCGCACAAGGCGGCGGTGACCGGCGACACGGTGGGCGACCCGTACAAGGACACGGCGGGACCCGCGGTGAACCCGCTGATCAAGATCATCAACATCGTCGCGCTGATGATCGTGCCGCTGCTCGCCAACCTCTACGCCGACAAGCCGGCGGCTGCGACTCCGGCCAAGCCGACGGCGCCGGCGACGATCTCCGCGCCGGCTGCGCCGCCACCGCCTGCACCTGGCGCCTGCCCTGGCGGCGATGCCTGCGCGCCGCGCCGCTGCCGGCACCTGCGGCACCGCGCAGCTCCGCGCCGCGCCCGCTGCGCGCCGCGGAACCGGCAAAGGACGCCGCACCGAAGAAGTAATTCTCTTGGCGTGGCACAACCGCATCATGTCGTGATCGTCGGCGGCGGCGCCGCCGGGCTGCCGCTCGCGACCAAGCTGGGCGACACGCTGGGTCGCCGCGGGCAGGCGACCGTAACGCTCGTCGATCACAACGCGTCGCATCTGTGGAAACCGCTGCTGCACGAAGTGGCGGCGGGGCGGGTCGATGCCGACGTGCACGGCGTCGACTACTTCCTGATGGCGTACTGGCATCACTTCCGCTTCCGGCAGGGCGCGGTCGTGGGACTCGATCGCGCGCGGCGCGAACTGAAGCTCGGCGTCGTGCGCGACGACGACGGCGCGGAAATGCTGCCGGAGCGCACGATTGCCTACGACACGCTCGTGTTCTGCGTCGGCAGCGTCAACAACGATTTCGGCATTCCCGGCGTTGCCGAACGCGCGATCTCGCTCGATGAGGCCGCCGATGCCGAGCGGTTCCATCGCCGGCTGGTGGCGGCCTGCGTTCGCGCCGACGAGCGCGCGGCGCGCGGCGAATCGGCCACGGTCGAGATCGTGATCATCGGCGCGGAGCGACCGGCGTCGAGCTCGCGGCCGAAATCCGCCACTGCACCGGCGCGCATGCGAGCTACGGGCTCGAACACCTGCATCCGGAACGCGACATCCGCCTGACGGTCATCGAAGCCGCACCGCGCATCCTGCCGCCGCTGCCGGAGGATATCGCGGCGGCCGCGGCCCGACTTCTCGCCAAGCTCGATGTCGCCGTGCGCACCGGCGAGCGCGTCACGGCGATCGATGCCGACGGCGTGCACACCGGGAGCGGCGCCGTGCTCAAGTCCGATCTCGTCGTCTGGGCGGCGGGCATCCAGGCGCCCGCATGGCTGCGCGATCTCGACGGCCTCGAAGTCAATCGCGCGAATCAGCTCGTCGTCGCCACGACGCTCGCGACGACGCGCGATCCCGACATCTTCGCGCTGGGCGATTGCGCCGCGTGCCCGTGGCCCGGAGGCGGGCGCGAAGGCGCGATCCTGCCGCCGCGCGCGCAGGTCGCAAGGCAGCAGGCATCGCTTGCTGGTGAAGAGCATCGACGCGCGCCTTGCGGGCAAGCCGCTGCCGACGTTCCACTTCACCGATTTCGGATCGCTCGTCTCGCTGGGCGAACTGTCCGCGGTGGGCACGCTGATGGGCCGGCTCATCGGCGGCAGCCTGTTCGTGCAGGGCCTCATCGCGCGCTGGATGTACGTGTCGCTCTACAAGATGCACCAGGTCGCGATCTACGGCTACCTGCGGGTCGCGCTCGACACGGTTTCGCGGTTCGTCCGGCACCGGCTCGAACCGCGGGTCAAGCTGCATTGACGCGCGCCGGGCCGCCAGGCGCTCGCTCCTGGGGAGGCGCGCAGCGACCGGGGACCCTAGACGCGGGCCGTCGTGTCCGGTTACGGCACGTAGCCCTTCACGCCGAATTGCCACAGCAGGAACGCGAGCGTATCGGCGAGCTCCTCGTTGCGCTGCTTCTTCGTCGAGCCGTAGCCGTGGCCCGCGTCGAAGTCGACGCGCAGCAGCACGGGCTTGCCGCTCGCCGTCGCGGCCTGCAGCCGCGCGGCCATCTTCGCCGCCTGCCACGCGTCGACGCGCGGATCGTTGATGCCCGTGGTGACCAGCACGGCCGGGTATTTCACGCCGTCCCGGATGTGGTGGTACGGGACTCATCGCGAGGAGCGCGCGAAAGCCGCCCTCCGTCTCGGTCGGTTCCCATTTCGGTCTTGTCGAGCTCGCCGTTGGATTCGAACGACGACCGCACGGCGTCGGACACCGGGACCTCGTCGATCGCCGCGCCGAACAGATCGGGCCGCTCGGTGATCGACGCGACCGACGAAGATGCCGCCCTGGCTGCCGCCTTCGATCGCGAGCCTGGCCGGCGACGTGTAGCCGTTCGCGACGAGCCATTCGGCGCAGGCGATCGCGTCGCGCCACGTGTTGGGCTTCGTCTGCTGGAAGCCGCCCTTGTACCACTCCTCGCCGTTCTCGCCGCCGCCGCGCACGTGGGCGACCGCGAACACGCCGCCGCGCTCGAACCACGCGAGATACTGCGGGCGGAACGAACGGCGTCTGCGATATGCCGTAGGCGCCGTAGCCGTAGAGAATCGTCGGATTCGTGCCGTCGAGCTTGATTCCCTTGCGATGGACGATCGACAGCGGCACGAGCGTGCCGTCGTGCGATTTCACCTTCACTTCGCGTCGACACGAGATCGCCCGGATTGTCGTATCGGCCCTGCGGCTGCAGTTTGGTGTCGACGACGGCGCCGCTCCCGGATCGTAGGCGTAATAGCCGCCGAAACGCGTCCACGTGCCCGTGTTGAAGAGCGGCGCCGGGTTGTCTCGGATCGGCGACGAGGGCATCGATGTCGCCGGCGAACGGCAGCTTGACGCGCTGCGGGAGTCGCCCCGGAGCGTGCTCGACGCGAACGAGGCTCGCTCACGCCCGCGATCATGCGCCGCGCGTAGAGCGCATCCTTGCCTGCGGCGATGCCCGTGATCACCGCATCGCTTGCCGGAACGACCACGGATGCGCTCGCGAGGTCGGGATTCGCGAGATCGAGGCGCACGCACCTTGAAGTGCGGCGCGCTCTTGTGCGTGAGCAGATACAGCGTGCCGCCGATCAACGCCGCGTCGGTCACTTCGTCGTCGAGCGCCGGCCAGACGCCGCCAGGCCGGAACTCCTGCGCCAGCGACGCGACCGGCGCCACGTACAGCGCGAGCTTCGCGCTGATTGCCGTTGCCGACGATGCCGATCACGTGCGCCGAGCCGGGAGCGGTGAACACGATCGGCGTCGACAATGGTTCGAACGCAATGCCCGGTGCGATGCCGGGTCCCAGGATGGCGCGATCGCGCTCCGGGTCGGCTGCCGAGCGTATGGACGTATACGCTGCTCTGCAGATACTTGTCGGATCTCGGCGCATCGGCCGCGAGCTTGGGCAGGCGGTTGTACAGCAAGCGATTGTCGTCGGTCCAGGCCGGCGGACCGAACTGCGCGCGGTCGATCGCCTCGCCGAGTTTCCTTGCCGGTGGCGACTTCGAGCACGTGGAGCACGCTCTCCTCGGAACCGCCGGGCGAGATGCCGATAGGCGACGTATCGGTTGTCCGGGAAGGCGCGAAGTAGTCGATGGCGGAATGCCGTCCGCGAGCGTCGCTCGACCGCTTCGGGATCGACGAGCAGGCGCTCCTTGCCCGCGAGTCCCGCGCGCACGTAGAGCTTCGGGATGTTCTCCTTCGCGAGTCGCTTCAGATAGTAGTAGTGGCCGTTGTTCACCTGGACGCCCGACACGCGCGCGGGGACGGCGTCACCGCAGCTCGGCGATTCGCTTGAGAAGCGCCGCGCGTCCGGGTATGCGGTCGAGCGTCGCACGCGTGAAGTCGGCCTGTGCCTTGATCCACGCGATGGTCTCGGGATTCTTCATGTCCTCGAGATAACGGTAGGGATCGGGCACGGGGACACCGAAGTGGGTGTCGGTGACGGTACGAACCGGCGCCGCGGGCGGGTCGTCTGCGCCCTGCGCGAAGTGCGCAACCATGAGCGCGAAGCGGCCCATGCGGCGTGATGGCGAAGGGCGCGACCGATGGCGGGACGTGGGTCGTGGGCGTTCCAGCGAGGTGACGGTGCACGATTATCCCATCGCGGTTGGTCGCCGGGGCGGGCGAAACTGCTGCGGGCGCGCCTGCCGGCCCGTATCATTCATCCATGAACGCCGAGCTCTTCTCCGCGACGATCCTGCTCATTCTCGTCATCGACCCGTTCGGCAACGTGCCGCTCGTCGTCGGCGGCGCTCAAGAACGTCGCGCCGGAACGGCGCGTGCGCGTCGTGCTGCGCGAATGCGCCGCTGCCTTCGTGATCCTCGTCGCGCTTCATGCTGGGCGGCCGCACGTTCCTGCAATGGCTGCACCTGTCGGAGCAATCGCTGACCATCGCCGGCGGCATCATCCTGTTCCTGATCGCGATCCGGATGGTGTTTCCGCGCCCCGAGGGATCTTCGGCGATCCGCCGCGGCGCGCGAGCCCTTCCTCGTGCCGCTCGCGATTCCGTCGATCGCGGGTCCGTCGGCGCTCGCCACCGTGATGCTGATGGCGTCGCGCGATCCGGCGCAGATCGGCAGCTGGGTCGTTCGCGCTGACCGTGGCGATGGCCGCGACGACCGTCGTGCTCGCGCTGGCCGATCGGCTGCAGCGCTGGCTCGGCGAACGCGCGGTGCTCGCGTTCGAGCGGCTGATGGGGCTCGTGCTGACGGCGCTCGCCGTCGAGATGCTGCTCTCCGGCGTGCGATCGTTCGCGGGCGAGCGCCTGCGAGGTGCGGTGCGGCGGACGTCCGCGGGACAGGAGAGCCGGGCCGCGGCCCGGTTTCCGTCTCGCCGAACCGGGCGGTCAGTCCTCGACGCCTCGAATCACGATCAGCAGCGTGACCTCGTCGCCCGAGGTCTGCGGGATACCGGTCTTCATTCCGAAATCCGAAGCGCTGAGCTTGCCGGTGGCATTGACCGCCGCAGCGTTCCCTTGCCGGTGCCTTGAGGCGGGATTGCACTTGAAGCCGCTCGACCGTGCAGTCGCAGCGGCTTCGTCACGCCGAGCAGCGTCAGGTTGCCTTCGATCGCCGTCGGGTTATGTCTGCCGGTGAGCGCGACGGCTTGTCGACTTGTAGGTCATCTTCGGAAACTCGGCTGGCGTTGAAGAAATCCGCCGAGCGCAGGTGTTCGTCGCGCGAGCGTGCCGGCTGCCCTTGTCGCTGTCGCCCGCGTATCCACCGACGCGGTCATCCACCGCCGAGGTCGACCGAACCGGATCTTCGCCGCGCGGTCGATCGTCAAGCTTCGCCCGAGCAGTCTTGTTGAAGCGGCCGTAGATCGTCGACACACCGAGATGGTCGAGCGTGAAGTTCGGGAAGGTGTGGTAGCGGGTCGAGCGTGTAGCTTTCCAGGCGCTGCCATCGCAGCGAAGGGAACAAGCGGCCAAGGACGAGGGCGGCGATGCGACTTCGACATCGGCGTCTCCTGTCGGGTTGGGTCAGGTTGAACAACGATCCGCGCGCGGCATACCACGCCGCCAGGATGGGGAGGGCCGCCGCGATCAGCGCGTAACCGGCGAGCACCGCGGCGCGCAACGAGCCGCGGCGTGCGCTCGGGCGCGGGCAGCGTCGGCGGCGAGCGGGACGAGCAGCAACAGGCGGCAGTGCATACCACGGCAGCTCGGCGAGCAGCAGGGTTCCGGCCGCCGAACAGTGCGGTCGACATGCCGATCCCGAGAGCACGCCGGCGAAACCGGCCGGCAACGGCGTGACAGAGAACACCTGCACCGAGCAGCGATGCGCCGCGGGCGGCGGCCACGGCGATGCCCGCCGCACGAGAAAACCGATCGATGCCGACAGCAGGCCGGCAACGCCCGTCGCAAGGCCGAGGCCACAGCCGCCGCCCCCGCTCGCAATCCGTCGCCGCGCAACCGCAGCATGACGTGCAACCAGCGCAGCGACGAACAGCAGCGATGCCGGCCGCCGGCTACCAATCGGCCAGCGTCTTCACGTCTGCCGAAGAATCGACTGAAAAACCCAGATGGCCAGCGCACCGGCGACGACGAGCAAGACGCCGGCGGGCAGATCAGCCCTCCGGAGCGGGGAGGTCGGCCACGATCCCGAAGACGCGGCGCGCCGCAGGCAAAGCAACATTATCTTCCGCGATGGTCAGCGGTGAAAACGCGAAACCCGTCGACAGCGCGATCATGGTTACATAGCCGGCGACGATCCCTAGCCAAGCGAACCGTGTCCGGGATAAGGCCACGCGACGATCAGCGCTACTACGAGGGAGCGACGCCGGCCTGAACGGCCGGGTGGTCGAGGAGATTCAGCATTCCGTGTGGCGCGGCCTGCGATGGACGAGCCGTGTCTGACCGGAAGTCGGGTCGGCAACGTTTGCGATACGGGCGGCATCCAGTGGAAACAGACACGAGCGGGTATATTCCGCCCACCGTTCGAGCTCCCGGGCGATCCCGGGCATTCAACCAGATTTCACGCGGATGCCGCCGCGGCCATGGCTGCTCGACCAGTTCATCCGGCGTCGTCACGGACGGTAGACGCCACATCGCCCGCCTTCGCAGCGCCCGCCTTCACGAGCTCGCCGATCAGCAACTCGGCCAGCCGGGCCGGCGGCACGCGGAAGAAGAGCGCGTTGAAGTTCGCGGTAGATGCCGACGCGCTCGAGGTAGACCGGCATGCCGGCCAGCGGCATCCGCTGCTGTCGAGCAGCGCGAACATCAGGTTCACCTTGAGCGCGTGGCGCGCAATGCGTCAGGCTGTCCGCGGCAAACGCGGCGACCCGCCTTCGCGCTCGATCGAGCGCCGCCGCCGCTCGGTGAACGGCTCGCCGTGGCCCGGGAATCACGATGCGGATGTCGAGGCGTGCCGAGCATCTCGAGCGTCGCGCGCGTGGCGGGCATGGCGGCCGCGTCGATCTCCGGCGGCATCACGAAGCCGAATCCGTGTTCCCACAGCGCGTCGCCGGAGATCAGGATCCGGTGCTCGGGCGTTGTAGAACACGAGCGCGCCCATGTCGTGGCCGGGCGCCGCGAGCGCGCTGCCACTCGAGGTCGCCCCAGACGTGCGTCGTGCCCGCCGGAAGGACGCGATCGACGACGAAGCGCTCGATCGCGCTGGTCGCAGTAGTCGTAGAGCAGCGCCTTGCCGTCCCAGCGCTCGACGAGCGGCGCCTCCGCCGCCGGCACTGCGATCGGACAACCGTACTTGCCGGCGATCGCCGCGTTGCCGCCAACGTGATCCGAGTGGCAATGCGTGTTGACGAGCGACGCAAGAGCTGCGCTCGCCGAGGCCGCGCTCGCTCGCGAGCAGCGCAGAGTGAGCGGCGCATGACGCGCAGTAGCCCGAATCGATCAGCACGTGGCCGTCGCGGCTCTTGAGCAGGATGTTGTTCGACGACAGCCAGTCGCGGACGAAGACATGACTTGCGCGGCAACGCGGCTCGCGGACCGGCAAGCCGTTGCATGCGGTCGTCCGCCGCAGGGACGCTCACCGGCACAGCAGCGGCCGATGAAATCGCGAATCAGCGCCACCGCGCTCGGCAAGGTCGGCGCGGCACGCTCGATGCGAACGCGATCGGGGCCGGCGAAGCGGACACGCCGTCCTTCTGCACGAGTCGCGATCAGCGAAGCCGGATCGAACGGCGGCGCCTTGACGAGAGTGAAGCGTGCTGCGCTCCGGGCCCGCGTCGACCTTTGGCGCGATGCCGCTTGCGGCTTCGCCACGAGGCGCAGCCGGTGGCACGCGATCAGCGCCTGCGCGGGCTCCGGCGGCGGCCGAAGCGATCGACGAGCTCTTCCTGCATCACGACTGAGCTCGTCCGCGGTCTCGCAGTTCGCGAGCCGCTTATGAGACACGAGCCGCTCGTGCACGTCGCTGCAATAGGCTCGCCGGCAGCAGCGCCGGCACGTGCAGGTTGATCTCGGTGGCGACGCCGAGCGGCGCCGACAGGTCGGGCTCGCGGCCCGGCCTTCAACGCCGACACCGGCGGCCTGCAGCATGTCGGCGTAGAGCTGGAAGCCGACTTCCTGCATCTCGCCCGACTGCGACTCGCCGAGCACCTCGCCCGCGCCGCGGATCTCGAGGTCGTGCATCGCGAGGTAGAAGCCCGGAGCCCAGGTCCTCCATCATCTGGATCGCCTCGAGGCGCTTCTTCGCCTGCGCGGACAGCGCGTCCTCGGGCGGCGTCAGCAGGTACGCGTACGCCTGGTGGTGCGAGCGGCCGACGCGGCCGCGCAGCTGGTGCAGCTGCGCCAGGCCGAAGCGGTCGGCGCGCTCGATGATGATCGTGTTGGCCGTCGGCACGTCGATGCCGGTCTCGATGATCGTCGAGCAGACGAGCAGGTTGACGCGCTGCGCGTAGAACTCGCGCATCACGTGCTCGAGCTCGCGCTCGCCCATCTGGCCGTGCGCGATCGGCGATGCGCGCCTCGGGCAGCGAGCTGCGTCGAGGCGCTCGGCGGTCGTGCGTGATCGTGTCGATGTCGTTGTGCAGGAAGTAGATCTGCCCGCCGCGCTTCAGCTCGCGCAGCGCCGCCTCGCGGATGATGCCGCGCGAGTACGGCGACGACGAACGTCTTGATCGCGAGCCGCCGCTGCGGCGCGGTGGCGATCACCGAGAAGTCGCGGATGCCCTCGAGCGACATCGCGAGCGTGCGCGGGATCGGCGTCGCGGTCAGCGTCAGCACGTCGACCTCGGCGCGCAGCTTCTTCAGCTGCTCCTTCTGCCGCACGCCGAAGCGGTGCTCCTCGTCGATGATGACGAGGCCCGAGGTTCTTGAACTTCACGTCCGGCTGGATCAGCTTGTGCGTGCCGATGACGAGGTCGATGCGTGCCGGCGGCGAGGCCTTCGAGCGCCGCCTTCACTTCCTTCGGCGAGCGGAAGCGCGACAGCTCGGCGAGCTTCACCGGCAGGTCGGCGAAGCGGTCGGAGAACACCTGGAAATGCTGCTCGGCGAGCAGCGTCGTCGGCACCAGCACCGCGACCTGCTTGCCGTCGGCGAGCGCGACGAACGCGGCGCGCAGCGCGACCTCGGTCTTGCCGAAGCCGACGTCGCCGCAGACGAGCCGGTCCATCGGCTTGCCCGTCGGTGAGGTCACGTGATGACCGCCTCGATCGCCGCCTGCTGGTCGGCGCGTCTCCTCGAAGCCGAAGCCTTCGGCGAACGCCTCGTAGTCGTGCGGCGTGAACGTGAACGCGTGGCCCTTGCCGCGCCGCGCGCTGCGCGTAGAGGTTCAGAAGCTCGGCGGCGGTGTCGTGCGCCTGCCGCGCCGCGCGCTTCTTCGCCTTCTCCCACTGGCCGCTGCCGAGCTCGTGCAGCGGCGCGGCTTCGGGCGATGCGCCGCTGTAGCGGCCGATCAGATGCAGGTTCGACACCGGCACGTAGAGCTTCGCGTCGTTCGCGTAGACGAGCTGCAGGAATTCGGTCGGGCCGTCGCCGAGATCCAGCGTGACGAGGCCCAGGTAGCGGCCGATGCCGTGCTGCTCGTGGACGACCGGGTCGCCGATGCGCACCTCGGAGAGGTCGCGCAGCATCGCGTCGACGTTCGAGCGCCGCGCGCGCGTCGCGCGTGCCGCGGCGCACGACGCCGGCGTAGAGCTCCGCCTCGGTGACGAACGCGAGCTTCGCCTCCGGCCACGCGAAGCCCGCGTGCAGCGGCGAGATCGCCGAGCGCGACGGGCGCCTCGCTCGCGAGCGAACGCGCGCGCAGATCGTCGACGCTGCGGCAGCGGCGAGTCCGTACTCGGCGAAATACTGCTGCATCGTCTCGCGCCGGCCCGCGCTCTCGGCGCAGATCAGCACGCGCGCGCGGCAGACGCGAGGTAGCGCTTCAGTGCGGTGAGAGCTGACTCTGCGCCCGCCGCACGACACTGACCTCCACTCAGCAATACGTAACTGAACGAAGTACGGC